>ENA-OQCD01000007-OQCD01000007.1-human-gut-metagenome-genome-assembly--contig:-NODE-7-length-47838-cov-3.364298_pt1 | contig 47838 bp, 59 predicted proteins | sample MGYA00242755_ERZ504571 | MGnify/ENA primary metagenome ERZ504571 (study PRJEB26092, sample SAMD00036274) | human gut metagenome | host: Homo sapiens | study: EMG produced TPA metagenomics assembly of the...
TCCAGAAGGGTAAAATTCAAAAGGACATGGATAAAGCCTCCCCTGGCTTGTTGTTCTTGCCCTTATGGTATCATGGAACCGGGCAGAGAATAAAAAACAAGGCTTGTACAAAAGGATAAAACAAAATCTTAAAACCGGCAGAAAAAGATGTCGGAAAACAGGACAAACCTGGAATATAGCGACGCAATACTACAAATTGTAAATGAATAAGAAGCCCTGCGGTTCTGTGACGTAGGGCATATTGTATGTTTTTACTGCATCTGGCTGAGTGTGGGGTAGCTGTCGATGGCACCATTCGTCTGCACGCTGATGCCGCAGAACTGATTGGAAAACGCAAGGTATTCGTTCAGCTTTGTTTTGCTCAGCTTTTCCAGCTTGTTCCGCGTTACGCCGTCACGTTCCAGCTGCCACAAAAACGAGCCGATGAAGCCGTCGCCTGCGCCGGTGGTGTCCACAGCCCGGACTTTCCGGCAGGGGGCAAAGCCGTGGGCGGTGCGGGTGTAGGCGTGGGCACCGCTGCTGCCGCAGGTGTACAGCACCAGCTGCACATCGCCCACGAGCAGCTGCGACAGGGCGGCTTCAATGTCCGCAGTGCCGGTGAGAAATTCCAGCTCTTCATCCGAAATTTTGAGGATGTTGGAAAGCGGCAGGAACTGCAGCACGGTCCCGCGCAGCATGTCGCGGTCCGGCCAGAGGGGGAAGCGCAGGTTCGGGTCAAAGCTGACGATGCTGCCGGCCTCCCGTGCGGCGGCAATGGCCGCAAGGTGGGCGTAGCGCATGGGGCTGTCCACCAGTGACACGCTGCAGTAGTGCAGGGCAAAGGCATCGGCGAACCATGCAGGGTCGATCTGCTCCGGAGAATAAAGCAGGTCCGCCGAGGGTTTGCGGTAGAAGCTGAAGGTGCGGCTGCCGTCCTCTTCCAGACTGACGAAGGCAAGGGCCGTGCTGGCCTTATCGGTAAAGGCCAGATGGGAGAGGTCGATGCCGCAGGCTTCCAGCTCCCGTGCAATCTTGTGGCCGAAGGGGTCGTCGCCCAGCTGGCTCAGAAAAGCACTTTTGCCGCCCAGCCGGGCAAAGGCGGCGCACACGTTGGCCGGTGCGCCGCCAGTGCGCGGGCTGAACGAGGGAACCTCGTCAAAAGAACAGCCCACCCTGGACGGGATCATATCGATGAGTGCTTCGCCAATGGAAAACAGTGTGCTGCCGGACATAGAGAACCTCCCAAATTAAGATGCTGGTAATAAAAGACTTCCCCCGGCGAGGGGGATGATTTTGTGACCGCTCCCAGTGTAAGGGCCAGAGCCCGGACTGTCAATGCTTTTTGCGCGGTACAGGGCGTTTTTTGTGTTGACTTGCATTTTGGGGTGTGCTAAAATATGCCGGTATGCGTAAAAAATGCCATGAAAGGGAACTTGGATGAACCTGACAAAACAGTTCTTTAAATATGTATCACAGAATATCTTCGGCCTGCTGGGCACCTCGTGCTACATTCTGGCCGATACCTATTTCATCTCGCAGGCGGCGGGCACCGACGGCGTTACCCTGCTCAACCTCTGCCTGCCGGTCTACAACTTCATCTTTGCCGTCGCTCCATGGTCGGGCTTGGCGCGGCCACCCGCTATGCCATCCTCAAGGCGCAGGGAGACGAGCGCTGCCAGCGCTATTTTTCCAATGCCATCTTCTGCGCCTGTGTGCTCAGCGTGCCGTTCCTGCTGGTGGGCATTTTTGCGCCCGGCGGCCTTCTGCGGCTGATGGGCGGTGACGCGGGGATCGTGGCGCTGGGCATCCCGTATGCCCGCATCTTCCTTATGTTCACGCCCTTCTTCATGTGCAACTATATCGTGTCGGCCTTTGTGCGCAACGACGGCGACCCCTCCCTTGCCATGGTGGCTACCCTGAGCAGCAGCCTGTTCAATGTGGTGTTCGACTATATTTTCATGTTTCCCATGGGTCTGGGGCTGGCCGGTGCGGCGCTGGCCACCGCCGTGTCTCCCATCATCAGCATTTCCATCTGCAGCCGCCACTTCTTTAAAAAGGAGAACAGCGTGCAGTTCGTGCGCCAGCGCCCCTCGGCAAGGCTGCTGGGCCAGAGCTGCCAGCTTGGCATCTCCGGCTTTGTGGGTGAGATGTCCTCCGGCGTTACCACCACCGTGTTCAACCTTCTGCTGCTGGGTCTGGCGGGCAATGTGGCGGTGGCGGCCTATGGCGTGGTGGCGAACTTTGCGCTGGTGGCAACGGCCATCTTCAACGGCGTAGCACAGGGTGCACAGCCGCTGGTGAGCGAGTGCTACGGCAAAAGCGACAAGGCCGGTGCCAGAAAGCTGCTCATCCTGGGCAGCTGCACCGCACTGGTGCTGGCAGCGGTGCTGTACGGCATCATCTTTGGTGCTACCGATGCACTGGTGGGCATATTCAACAGCGAAAGCTCCGCCCGGATGGCCCAGTTTGCCCACATGGGCATGAGGCTGTATTTTGTGGGCTACTTCTTTGCCGGGTTCAACATCGTGGCGGCGGGCTACCTGAGCGCGACCAACCGCCCGGTGGAAGCCTCCGTCACCTCCATCTGCCGCGGCATGGTGGCCATCGTGGCCTGCTCGCTGGTGCTGAGCCGCCTGTTTGGCATGAATGGTGTGTGGGCAGCGTTCCCGGCATCGGAACTGCTCACCGCAGTGCTGACCCTGTTTTTGCTGCTGCGCGGTAAAAAGCAGACCGCATAGCCCTTAAATATAAAGCTCCTGTTCGCGCAGAGATTCCTCGGGCGAAAGCCCACTCTGCGCGGCGTGACCGGCCATTGCCCGCCACTGTGCGGGGGATTGGCCGGTTTCTTTTTTGAACACCCGGCACAGGTAGTTGGCACCGGAAAAGCCGCACAGGCTGGCTACCACGTCCAGTGTGTACTCCCGGTGGAGCAGCAGCCGCTGGGCTGCTTCAACGCGCACCGTGGTGAGGTATTTGCCCGGCGGCACGCCAATGGCTGCGGTAAAGGTGCGCACCAGATGGCTCTTGGACACGCCCAGCCGTTCGCTCAGCTCCTCCACGCCGTAAAGGCCCGCGTAGTTTGCGCGGATGTCCTCAATGGCGGCCTGCACCAGCGGCGGCAGGGCGGACGCGGCACTGTCGGCATCGGCCAGCTCACACAGCAGTGCGTAGGCCAACTGGCTGCGGGCACGGCTGTGGGCGGCCTTTTCCTCAGCAAGGCGGTCCATCAGTTCGGCAGCGGCCGGGCAGGAACCGCCCTTGGCAAGGAAGGGCAGTTCGTGCAGCCCGGCCAGAAACTGGGAAGCCGCCTGCCCGGTAAGCTGGACGCAGAGCAGATGGCAGATGCTTTCCGGCACAAGGGCCAGCGGGGCACGGCTCAGGATCAGGTGCCCGGCAGGCACGGACTGCGGCGGCAAAATGAGCGCTGCACCCAGCGGCAGCGGCCCGGCAGCAGGTACGGATGCAGAGCACTGGCCGCTGGACACAAGGCACACCCACAGTCCTTCGCCGGAGAGGGTGAGGGGGGCAGACAGCTGCAGATCCTGCACGGAAGCGGGAAAAGCGATGGTGTTCCAGTCAAAAAGCAATATCTGACACCTCTAATCAATAAAATGCTATTTTATATCACAAAATTATCTGTTATTATAGTACCAACGAATGAACACGCCGTCAAGAGCGTGAGAACCTTAAAAATTATGGAGGCAAACGACTATGGCTTCGATCAGCTGCCAGCACATCTATAAGATCTATCCGGGTGCTACCGCTCCCGCTGTTACCGACTTTAACCTGGAGATCCAGGATAAGGAATTCATCATCTTCGTCGGCCCCTCTGGCTGCGGCAAGTCCACCACCCTGCGCATGATCGCCGGTCTGGAGGAGATCTCCAAGGGCGAAATGTACATCGGCGGCCGTCTGATCAACGACGTTCCCCCGAAGGATCGTGATATCGCAATGGTGTTCCAGAGCTACGCTCTGTACCCCCACATGACCGTTTACAAGAACATCGCTTTCGGTCTGGAACTGCGCAAGACCCCGAAGGACGAGATCGACAAGCGCGTGCACGAGGCTGCTAAGATCCTGGAGATCGAGCACCTGCTGGACCGCAAGCCCAAGGCTCTGTCCGGTGGTCAGCGTCAGCGTGTTGCTCTGGGCCGTGCAATGGTTCGTAACCCGGCAGTCTTCCTGCTGGACGAGCCTCTGTCCAACCTGGATGCTAAGCTGCGTACCAGCATGCGCACCGAGATCATCAAGCTGCACAAGAAGCTGGCTACCACCTTCATCTACGTTACCCACGACCAGACCGAGGCTATGACCATGGGCGACCGTATCGTTGTTATGAAGGACGGCATCATCCAGCAGGTCGATACCCCGCAGAACCTGTACGATATGCCTTGCAACATGTTCGTTGCTGGCTTCATCGGCAGCCCCCAGATGAACTTCCTGGACGGCACCCTAATCAAGAAGGGCGAGCTGTACGGTGTTGATCTGGGCGGCGACGTGATCCCCCTGCCCAAGGAGAAGACCGCAGACGGCAAGCTGGATGCTTACGTCGGCAAGAAGATCAAGATGGGCGTCCGTCCCGAGGACATCGACGACGAGCCCGAGTTTATGGCAAAGCACGCTGACTGCCAGCTGGATACTCAGGTGGACGTCTCCGAAATGATGGGCGCTGAGATCTACCTGTATCTGGAGTACAAGGGCAACAAGATGACCGCTCGTGTGGCTCCCACCTCCAAGGCACGCAACGGAGACACCGTCCGCGTTGCATTCGATCCCCACAAGGTCCACCTGTTCGACATCGAGACCGAGCTGACCATCCTGAACTAAAAATTTTTGCGACGATCATTTTTTGATCCTCCTATCATAAGAAAAACCGCCGAAGGAAAGCCTCGGCGGTTTTTCGTTTGTGTGTTCAGCTTTACGCTTCAATGGACCCGTGCTCTTTTCATTTGCTGGCAGTGCCGGGCGCGGCTGGTGCACCAGCTCGATAAAGGCTTTCATCTGAGGGGTCAGCCATTTGTCACGGTGGTAAAACAGCTGACGGTGCATCTCCACGGTGCAGTCCGGCACATTCAGCCGGGCAAGACGACCTGCTGCCAGCGCCGGACGCACGATGTACTCCGGCAGGAAGGAAAGACCCATGCCCTGCTCCACCATCTGGCACAGCAGCGCAGCGCTGCCCAGCTCCAGATAAGGGTGGATGGCAAGGCCGCGGGCGGCAAGGCACTGATCCAAAGCGTCGCGGTAGCTCATGCCGCGCTCAGTGAGCAGAAATTCCTGCCGGGGCAGCTCTTCCAGCGTAACGGCTTCCTGCCCGGCAAGCGGGTGAGCGGACGGTGCAATAAAACACACCGGCTCCGGCACATCCGCCGCAAGCACCAGATTGGGCTGCAGCAGGGGCTGGTCCAGCGTATAGGCCAGATCAATCTGATTTGTGCCCAGCATCTGCAGCATCCCGTCGGCAGTGGCGGTGCACAGCACCAGCTCCACCTGCGGGCACAGGGCGTGGTAGCGTTTGAGCAGACCGGGCAGGAAGGTGGAGCACACCGAATCCGCCAGCGCGATGCGCAGACTGCCGCTGATCTGCCGGGCGGGCTGCAGGGCAGCCTGCGCCTGCTGGGCCGTGGCCAGCAGGGTGCGTGCATAGCCTAAAAAGGTCTGGCCCGCATCGGTGAGCCGCACGGTCTTGCCCACGCGGTCGAACAGCGGTGCACCCAGCTCTGCTTCCAGCTGTGCGATCTGGGAGGACACCGCCGACTGGGAATAGCCAAGCTGCCGCGCAGTGCGGGAAAAGCTGTGCAGCTCGGCGATGTGCAAAAAGGTATTGATGTTCCGCAGTTCCATAAACGCTTCCTCTCAGCGGCGGGCGATGCCGGTCACGGTGAGCACCTCGCCATCCACGGTAAAATGCACCTCTACCGGGCCGAACTCCATGCCGTACACCCGCTGCGGGTCGTGCTGGTAGGAGGGGCGCGGGTCACCTGCCAGTACGCCGGTCAGGGCGGCGCGGTCGGCCTGCGGCACCTGTGCCAGCAGTTCGGGCGGGAACTGTACCTGCAGACGGTGGAACTGGGTCTGGCCGGTAAAACCCTCGGCGGCATCCGGGTGGAAGTCGGCATAGGGGATGTAAGGCTTGATGTCGTAGATGGGGGTGCCATCCATCAGGTCGGCACCGCGCACGATGAGCACCGGGCCAACGTCCGGCCGGTGCTCGATGCCTTCCAGACGCACGCTGGAAAGGCCCAAAGGATTGGGACGGAACGGCGACCGGGTGGCGAACACGCCCATGCGGGTGTTGCCGCCCAGACGCGGCGGGCGTACAGTGGGGGACCAGCTGTCCCGCACCGCGCCGGAGAACTGCCACACCAGCCAGATGTGACTGAAATCTTCCAGACCGCGCACGGCATCGGCATTGCGGTATTCGGGCGTAAAGATCACCTCGCCGCGCAGCTCGTCCACAAGGCCGCTCTGACGCGGGATGCCGAACTTGGTGGGAAAGGCAGTATGGATATGGGCAATGACCTTCAGGGTCATCTCTTCAGGTGCAGTGGGCATGGTGAACTCCTTTTAATAGATCTTTTTCAGGGGCATTCCGGCGGGATGCCGTACTGTGCCCGGAATGCGTCCAGTTCCTGAGGCGTGCGAATGAGCTGAACGTCCTCAAAATGGCCATCCGGGGAGATGAAACCGGCCACCTGCTCCCCGGTGCAGATGCTGCACCGCAGTGCAGGCTGCTGGGTGGCGGGGTCGTAAGAACGGGCAGGCTTTTTGCGGGAGAAAAACATGAGAAGCCTCCTCCTTTTATGAAACGTGCCTGAAAGACTGCAGGCGGCTCACAGCCCCCGGCACAGGCCGACAGCGCGGCCCTCAATGTGCAGCTCTTCCAGCTGCAGGCCGGTAAAGATCATGGGTGGGCAGACGGCGGCATTGTCCGCAAGCAGCATCACAGCATCACCCTGCCGGTGGAAGTGCTTGAGGGTGGCCTCGCCGCCAATGCGCACTGCGGCGATCTCGCCCTGCTCCACCTCCGGCTGGCAGCGAATGCATACGATGTCGCCGTCGCAGATGGTGGGGGACATGCTGTCACCGTGGCAGGTCAGGGCAAAGTCGGCGCGCCACGCGGCGGGAACGCCGATATAGCGTTCAATGTTCTGCTCTGCCGTGATAGGAGTGCCGCAGGCAATGGAACCGATCAGCGGGACCTGCGTCATGGCAGGCAGCGGCTCAAAGCCCGGCGGCGGACAGGGTGTGTCCAGCCCCAGCAGATAGGCAGGGGTGGTCTCCAGCGCGGCTGCCAGCTCTTCCACCTTGGACTGCGGCAGGTCGTTGATGCCTTTTTCCAGCTTGGTAATGGAGGATTTGGACCGATAGCCCATGCGCTGGGCAAGCTCTTCCTGCGAAAGGCCCAGTTCTTTGCGGCGCAGATGCAGACGGGTAGAAAGCTCAGACATGCGAAACCTCTCTGAAAACGTATGGTTGTTCTGTAAAAAGAATGCTGTTACCAGAAGTATACCAAAAAAATTGCATTAAAATCAACTTTTTTCTGCGAATTTGCAAAAATAGGTTGACACTGAATCAATGCAGGGATATACTACAACTAAAGATTGTAGAACGGCATTGCCGATACGAAAAAAGGAGAGCGGAATATGGCAAATACTGAAATGATCCGGGATTATATCCGCGCCAGTGGGTACAAGATGCAGTATGTGGCACGAGCCTTGAAGATCAGCCCCAATGCGCTGAACCTGAAACTGCAGGGGCGCACACAGTTCAAGCTGAGCGAAGCAGAACGGCTGAGCGCGGTGCTTGGTCTGAGCATGTACGAGCGGGATCTCTGCTTTTTTGAAGAGCAGAACCGCCGCGAAGTGCTGGCACGCCGCGCGGATGAAAAGAGGAGGGCAGAACATGACAAGCGAGCAGAGAAATCAGACGCGGCTGGCACTGTACCGGTATGGGATGCGGCAGCGTGCACGAAGCCCGGTGGAGCGCAGCTGGTGCGCCGCCATTGAGGAGGGCCTTGCCTATTACCGTAAAAACGACCCGCTGCGTGCGGATCTGTTCGAGCTGCGCTATGTGCAGCACCGCACGGAGGACGATGTGATCGATCAGCTGCACATCGGCCGCACTACTTACCAGAAAGCCCATCAGGACCTGCTGAGCACCATTGCCGTGTACGCGGCAGAGCGCGGGGTGTTTTACCGCGAGACGGAAAGTTGAAAGCAGAATGCCCCCGGACGCTGCCAGCAGGCAATGTCCGGGGGCATTTTTGAACTCAGGCTTTTTTGTTCGGATCCTGTTTTTCGCAGTGGCTGTGGCAGGATGCACAGTTGCCGCCGCAGCCCTCGCCCTTCCAGCCGCCCTGCTTGGAGATCCACACAACGGCCAGTGCAAACAGAACGATCAGAACGATCAGCGTAATGATTCCACGAAGTGTCAGCATTTTTTTGTACCTCTTTTCCCGGTGGGAAAGTTTCTGTGTTCAGTATACACGATTTGGCATCAAAAGGGCAACCGGAAAGCGGATACAAAAAGTGTGATTTTTTTTAAAAATTAGGCTTGCATTTTTGGCAAAGGCCTGCTATAATAATCACGTTCCAGTTCGGAACGCACAAAACAAAATATGGAGGATTAGCTCAGCTGGTTAGAGCACCTGCATCACACGCAGGGGGTCTGGGGTTCGAGTCCCTAATTCTCCACCAGACGTAAGGCCGTTTACCTGAAAAGGTAAGCGGCTTTTTCTTGTACTTACGTGCTTTTTTAATATGCAAAAAGTGAAATGGATTCACTTTTGCATATTGATAATGAAACGTGTAGGAGGCCCCCTTTTCAGTCGTTTGTAGCAAGTTTGTAGCAGATCTGTAGCAAAATTCGGGGAGGAACGGCAAAATGGCTCCGTAAACCCGATTTTTGCAGATTTTTGGGTATAAAATTTTAATTCTCGAATTTTGTGCAGAATGACGGTGGCACTTTTCATTCGGATTCTGATGCCGTACAATAAAGGAAAAGATCATGGATGAAAGGAGAAATCGCTGTGCGCTACACCATCCGGCATTTTGATTTGCCACTGCTTACCTTTGAAGCAAACATGGACAGTGCAGATACTGACCTCCATATTATAAAGGTCTACGAAGAAAAACGTTCCTTTTTACCTTTGAACCTGACTGTATCAGAAGATGGTGTAGAACGCTGGCTGCGGCATCGCGCAATTCCGAAGAACCGAGCGTATGTAGATGCTCTGCTCTCTAAGGTGGGGCTTTCTTTGAATCGACCGCTTGGAATTATTGCAGCCAATAAAGGTCTTTCACTCAATGATTGCTTTTGGGTAGATGCAGAGGGCTCCGGTGACACCTTTGAAAAAGTAAATCTTTACGATAACCGATTCAGTCAGGTGCTGGCAGCAATCGCCTTTACAGGATATGGCAGCAGCATACGAACTTCGCTTGCGTCCTGCCCGGAGTTCTCGACCAACGGGATGCTGCCAAAATGCTGGCGCAGACAAAACGGAAAAATCTATCTTTATAAAGGTGGCACGTCAGGGTTCAGTAATCTGGGATTTGAACCGTACTCGGAACTGTATGCTTATCAAGTTGCACAGGTGATGGGCGTGAATGCGATTCGCTACACCCTGACAAAAGATCTGAAAAAGACGCTTTGTTCTAAGTGTGAGCTGTTCACCAGCAAAGAGTATTCTTATATTCCCATCGGACAGCTTGTGTCCAAAGGCGGAATAAAAGCGATTTTAGCGTATTATCAGACGTTAGGTCAGAACTTTGTGGATGCGCTGGAAGATATGCTGGTCTTTGATGCAATCATCTGTAATACAGACCGCCACTATGGAAAATTTTGGTGTGTTGGTAGATAATAAGACCAACACGATTGCGGCACCCGCACCGCTGTTTGACCACGGAAACTCGCTGTTCAGTCTGGGCGGAACGGATCTTTGGGACAACCAGAAAGCATTTGATGAATATGCCCGCACACTGCTTCCGCTTGCATACGATGATTTCTTTGCAGCTGCAAAGAGCGCAATGAAACCTCGTCACGTGCGATGCTCCATAAGCTGCTGGATTTCCATTTTTGACCGCAGAGCGACACGTTATAATCTGCCGCCAAATCGCTTGAAGATGATCGAAAAAAGAGGTACAGCGCAGAGCAAGAGTGCTTTTTAGGGTAAAAAGGAAATCGCCAAACGTGAGAGATTTTTCTCTCATGCATTGGCGATTTTTTGTATATCTTAAGCCGTCACACCGTGCCAGTTCATCGTGCTGAGGGCATTGACATATTCCTGCGAGACTTCCTTGTTGGGAATAGTTACGGATTCATCTATACTATTGTAGGTCAGATAACCCAAATGCACCAGCAGGGTCAGAACATCGTCTTTGCTGGCAAAGGTGGTCATGTCATTGCTGAAAGTGCCCGTGTTGATTTTTATGGCTTCGCCTGCCAGCATTCGGACAACCGCATCCTGCAAGCCATCCATATCCATCTGGATATAAATTTTCAAGGCTTCATAGGTTTCGGTTTGGTTCCAATAGGTGCCGAATTTGTGCCGCAGCATCGCATAAAGCTCTTGCATGTATACTCCTGCGGGAGTATAATTAGAGCAAGGAGGTGGTTCTGTGGAAAAAACAATTTATCACGGTTCGGATCATATTATTGAAAAGCCAAAGTTTGGCTATGGCAAGCCCTACAATGACTATGGCATCGGCTTTTACTGCACCCAGAACCCCAACATGGCCAAAGAGTGGGGTGTTGGCATCGACCACAATGGCTACGCTAACCGGTATAAAATCGAATGCGACGGTTTGACCATTCTGGATTTGAACGCTCCCGGTTACACGATGCTGCATTGGCTGACGATTCTTTTGGAGAACCGCGAATTCGATACTTCTGCCCCGCTGGCCGCAGAAGCCAAAGAATACCTGATGAACACTTTTCACCTCGACTATAAGTCTGCTGATATCATCATTGGCTACAGGGCAGATGACAGCTATTTTTCCTTTGCATCCGATTTTATCAACGGCGCAATCTCTTACCGCCGGTTGTGCAATGCCATGCGCTTGGGCAAGCTGGGGCAGCAGTTCGTGCTGAAAAGCAAAGCGGCCTTTGAACAGCTGGAATTTCTCGGCTATGAGACCGCAGACTCTAAAGAATGGTATAAGAAAAAGGCCTTCCGTGACCAGACAGCCCGCCGCCAATATTTTGACGTGGAGCGCAACCGCCGTCAGAGGGGAGACCTTTATATTACCACGATTCTCGACGAGGAGATGAAGCCCAATGATCCACGCTTACGATAAAAGCTATCTTTCTGCTGCACAGAAAAATCTTGCCCGGATGTTGGATTATCTTGTCAACGATCTGCATTATCCGTTGGAGACGGCATGGCAGTGGTTTGTGACCAGTGAACTGTCTGCCCGGTTCGAGCAGGGGGATTGTTCTGTGTTGGTGGGCTTGTCCGGTGTAGAACTTGCCCGCGCTGTACTGGAGCAGGCGGGCGAAGCCGTGCCCATGCAGAAACCCTCGTATGCCTACGACCGCAGCCCGGAATACTGGACAGGCTGGGCTCTTGCCTATTACCAGTGGCTGACCAGTCTGCGCTTTGCGGAGATTGAACAGGCAGTGTCTATCACGAAAGTGCGGCTGCTGTATACGCCCTACCACGAGATGGATGTACGGCAGTTTGCAGACAAGATGAACGAGTTGTACCGTGCGGCAAAGCCGGAAACAAACCTGAAAGCCATGCGCACATTGGCCGGATTGAGCCAATCGGAACTGGCAGTACAGGCTGATGTGCCTGTGCGTACCATCCAGCAGTACGAACAGCGACAGAAGGACATCAACAAAGCACAAGCAGAAACGCTGCTTCGCCTTGCGCGTGCGCTGAATTGCAACGTAGAGGATCTGATGGAGAAAGTTCCACCGCTGAATTTTAAATAAGAATGAAGCGATGAGACCTGACACAGATTGTGCAAACAAAAAAAGAAAGCTGCCATCCATGAGAGAAAAATTCTCACGGATCGGCAGCTTTTCTCTTTGAAGTTGTTATGCCTTCGTTGTGGTCAGAACTTCATCATTGACCAGCTGATTGGCCTTATCAAATGCTTCGATCATCTGGGTCGCTTTCGGATGGAGATAGACTTCATCCAGCGTTTTGGATTTGGGCGTGTGCCCGACAGCGCGTTTCAGGATATCCTTGTTGACGCCTGCGCGGTCACAAAGGCTGGCGTAGGTATGGCGGGTGGTGTAGGGCGTATAGGTGGCAAGCTTCCCGGCAAACTCCGGTTTGCGCTTACCATTTTCGTCGTAAGGATTCGGCTGGATGCCGATTTCCTCCAAGAAAGGATAGAATTTGCGATTACGCCAGTTTTTTCTCATTCCAGAAACCGCCTTTTCCATTGGGAAAGAGCGGACCGTTTTCCACAGAGGTGGCATACGCATGTTCAAAAACCGGGATGCCAAAGTCGAGAATGGGAATGATGCGGTTGCGTCCGGCTTCGGTCTTGCAGCCGCCGATCAGATAAGCACCGGATTCCGTGCGGTGAAAATCTTCGTGTTTGAAGTGCAGCAGCTCATAGATACGCACTCCGCAGGCCAGAAGAGCAATTACCATCTGCCCGGTGGGCGTGTTCTTTTGGCTCAGGATCAGCGTCACCTGTTCGTCCGTGAAAATCTCGCGTTCCGGAGATTTGCGCCCTTCGACTTTCAGGACAGATGCAAGGTTGGCATCCACGACACGCCAGCCAATGGCTGTGCGATACAGCTTACTGATAAGAGTACGCTCTTTTTCCAACATACTTTGAGACAGGCCGTTATCGGCCATCTTGTCTAAGATGTTTTGAAAGTCCTGCGCATAGAGGGCGGCAATTTTGAAGTGCCACAGCGGACGGAGATATTTCCACGCAATGTCATAGAGCTCGCGAGCCTTATCGGACCGGCCCTTATATTCACGGGACTCTTTGAACATCCGGAAGCAGTCCTGCAGGGTAGAGTCCTGATAGGGTGTGGCCGGACGCTTCATCATCTCTGCGCGGACAGCTTCTGCTTCTTCACGGGTGACGTAGGTGCCAACAGCCTTCATGACTGTAATTCCGGTGTGAGGATCAGGGATTGGCATTCGGAGCAGCCATGGCTTCCGGCGTGTTCCGGACATTCGTGTGATGCTGCCATTGCCAGACGAGGCTTTCAGCCGGGGCGATTCTCGTTTGGCTGGAACGGCAGGTGGAGCTACTGCACCGGGGGATGGCGCTGTGCCAACGGGATGACCGCAGGCAGAGCAGAATTTAGCGGTATCTGAGATTTGATGACCGCAATTTTCACAGAACATAGAATTGAACCTCCTATTGCTTTGAACTTGCTTCAAAAATGCCCCCGGCATTTGGAGGATGCCGAGGGCGGATGGTCGAATTAGTTACGGGCGCGGGAGAGCTGGTACTCCAGGCTCTGTTCAGCTGTGAGACCATTCTGGATGAAATTTACCAAATTTGGGTAAAAGATGTAGATACGTGATCCGTTCGGTACGTGGCTTATGTAACCGGCGGCTACGAGGTTGCGGAGACTGTGGTATGTTATATCATAACCTTCGCTCCGTGCACGACGTGCGGCACCTGTTAGTGTAAGAAAATCCTGCGGCTTATTAACCATAATTTTTCTCTCCTTTCGTAAACTGATGGAAAGCACAGGTGGCTTTTCATAATAAGCATATCTTTTTGAGATATAGGACTCTTAAAGGGCGATTAAGGGTACCAGGGAAGATCTGGCATTTTTGAGAAGTCATAACGCTCCAAAGAATGCAAATCGGGTTGTACTTCCTCATATTGGGCGTTTAAAGGGGGAACGACATAGCCGCAGTTAAAAAATTGACTCTGGTCACGCAGCGTGATAGCACTACAATCGATGTATCCACAATCGCCGGAGTGGCAACATGGAGGCGTTGTAAAGTAAATTGGAGCGCCCATAGTGTTTTCCTCCTGAAATTAAAATTGAATGCGAAGCGGATTGCTTCATGATAAGCATATCTGCTTGAATTAGCGTACATTTTGCCTTATGGTGTGATAAGCGCTTGAAAGGAAATCTGCGCATCATCCTGTTGAATCAGTGAACTGAAATCCATGTTCGGGTAAGAAAAGGTTGCCGGGTGCACTTGTGCTGGTGGCCAAGAACAGTTATAATTACCATAATATGAGTTCATAGGAACGGATGTAAAAACGGCAGATCGAAGCAGCTGCATTTGCGGTGACTGACTTTGTTCTTGTGGAGCAGAAGATTCATCACGAAGATGCAGCGGTTCAATGGAAGGCTCCGAAGGCGAATCCGGCAGCAGAGGACAGGCGTTCTCCGTTACGGTTTCCGGTTTGCTGGGAGCGGCTTCTTCATCGTCACAGTCATCAAGAGCGTCCAACGGCAGAAGAAGGTCAATCTGCGCTGGGGGCAGGATCGGTTCTGTATCGGAAGGTACCGGAATCGCCAGCGGGCCATTGGCAGGAACGACATCCTCTGGTGACTTACTATGGACGACCAGTGGCTTGGTAGTCGGCGTATCAGAATCACCTACATAAACTGGGCCGGAGACCATGAACTCACCAACCTGAAGACTCTTTAGTATGGAAGTCAACTTGGTTCCACCTGACGAACTAATTAAACGGGCGCACATACGAACCTCTTCATCCGCTGGCTGGAAATACATTATATATTTGCATTGCTGAAGCAAAATCCGTTGCTCAGACTTGAACACACGAATGCTCTGGGCAACCAGCAAGCAGTACAATCCGTATTTGCGACCCTCGTTGAGAATTTTTCCCAGTGCACTTGTTTGGTGCAATGGGAAGTTACTCAATTCATCCAAGTACAGGAAAGTGGGTGGAAAATCCTCGTGAGTGGCTTCTCGTAACAGTGCTGCAAAAACCACCTCTTCAACGATGTGTTGCGTGGATGACGGAAACGAACCTAATTCCAGCAAGGTGATGCCGGGGGAAATCTCGAAATCGCCATTCTCGAAAAAACTTCTGTCCCCATAAAGGACTCAAGGCTTTTTCCAAACCGGGTGCAGCGAGTGACCGGGAATTCTGGATTTCTAGGTGTAATCGTTCCAATGCTTCATTCGGGGCAGGTGAATCACGGAGAGCCTTTTCTAGTAGGGATATCAGTAACGGCTTTTGCCCATCTGATAGCCTGATAACGGATGCAACCGTATCAACGAAAGATGCAGCCGCATCCGCTGGATTATCTGATGCCCCGAACAAAATGCAGCTTGAGTGGCTCTTGAGACACGTCCTGACGATGTACATACGGTTCTAGTTCTACTGGAAGGGACACAGCGTGCCGATGATCTATGGCTACGATCCGAACACCTGACTCCAGCAGCCCCCTTGTAATATTGTAGGAAAGAGTAGACTTTCCTACGCCGCTTTTTCCACAGATAAAAATGGAGCGTTCCCCTCCTTGAGTTTTTCAACGATTGTAACGGCTTTTTGATAGGTAGAGCCTATTTTCAACTTCATGGTTCCGTCCCTCCTGTTTTAATCAGAATCTTCATATTCGGTCAAGCAACTGCGCTTCAAGGTCAGAAGTCGAGCATCTACATAGGTTCCGTTGTCAATACGACTTTTTGGCGTATGCTGAACTCAGAGAGCAAATGCTCACTTTGCAAATGCGAAATAATGGCAGATGCACTATAACCCTGTGCATATTCGCAAATCAGATATTTTAGTAAGGAACCTTTCAACAGAAAGTCACCTCCTTTTTGTACGATATCCCGGTCAGGATCATAGCTAGAATCGACCTCTCCATAGCGGAGAAGACGAATGTCCCCGGCTTCTTGTGCGGAATAGAGGACCCTGCGTAAAATCTCTTTGGCGTTGCAATCCAGAGAGCTGTCCCACTCGGATAAACAATTATTTATGTATGCCTGACAGACCTCGTGTGCTGTTTGTGCTAAATCCGGTTGTTTAAGGAGCTTTAATGCCCAGCAAAGAACAACGGATGAAACGTTTAGAAGTGCGATTTCATTCCGAAAGGCGCACTCTTCATCCAAGGAACCTAAAGCGGTTATGTAAGACCGCTCAACGATGCGCTCGAAGGCATCTGGGTTGTGCTCAACAAGGGCACACAGCTTGCTAAAGATTTCGGCCAGAGGCAGCGCGGCTGTATGGCTTTCCTCGTGAGGCAAGAACAGACAGTGCTTCTGCTGCAACTCAGTAATGCCGTTCGTAGATACGATAAGGCATAGCGGAAAACGAGGCTCTGTCATAGTCCTTGTAAGCAGAGTGGCAAAATTTGTCGCTGAACGGTAGTTGCCAACGGTAGCGGCAATTCCTGGATTGTCACCGTAGACTGATAATAAGACATCCGGGCCGTGCTGATCGAGCATTTGATTGAAGTGCTTTGGTATGTCGTCAACCGTCATTCTTGTTGAAGTAGAAACATCATTGTCTAAAAGAGCAAAGAAACGATGAATGCCCTCAAATTTATCAGAGATTCTAGTTTTGATAATCCCTAAAATCCTGACCAAAGCCAAGGGCAACTTTTCCAAGTCAGTGGTGGCCAACAACGGGGTGGCCAAGGTGTCCTTCATCTGCGGCGTATAGAGCCAGCGACCATCCTCTAGTTGATACCATCCAACAGGAGGCAGCAAGTATGGGTGTTCAGTGTCTAAAATTGCACCGATGAAAGCCGCCAACAAATCTGCCCACCGTTTACTGTCCTCGGTATAATGGATCTGGCCACCCGCAGCCATGAACTTCTTCAGCAACGTCTTCGGACTAAAATCGCCTTTCTCCAGCCAGAATGCTCCGGACGGTTTGTTGGGAATACGGAACGATACATAAATCCATTCGGTTGTTTTGTCACGCTCAATTTTCCTTACAACAATAGCCTTGAAATCATAGCAAGATGTGAATGACCGCCGAATCGGTCGAGGATCGTTTGGAATCCGCTTCTTAATGATCCAAGGGCGTTTGTAAATATCTACATCGAATCCAAAATTATCGAAGTGATTAAACTCGGCCAAGAGCGCTTTTAGTTCAGCTTTTTGGGCAGGATCACTCTGTTGCCGAACTAGTCGATTGTGTACTTCTTGTCGGTAGGCCGCATCTCTGGCATCTATATCCATTTGATGCGTTTCCATGTCAATGAACTCCTGACCACTGCTGTCGATATAGGTACAGGCAGGTACAGAAGTAAAATCTCTGGGTGGATCGTGAACTCGATTTGAGACTATGAATTTGCTACTCATGGTAAAAACCTCCTTTTGTGAATATGTTTTCTTGTGGGCAGTCTGACCGTTCCATTGGCGTATGCTACCCACTATGAAATTATCAAGGTGCGGTACAGTAGAAAGGCATCGGTGAACGTTGCCCGCTACTGTGGCTTAGATTTTAAACGAAAACAAAAATTTGCGGCAAAAAATCGGTCACAAAAATCGATCTTGTGATCGAAATGAAGATAGAAAAAATACTGTGATGTAAGAAGGAGAAAGGATATGCAATATCAGGGAGGGCTAGAGCAACTGGTACTTTACTCTATAGAAGAAGATCTGAAAAGAGATGCAGTCATAGTTGCTCCGTGCTGTACAGATGATTACGATGGAGCGATAGATGCGATTCTTCGAGCAACATTCAGGCTATATAGACCATGGGAAAACTTTAACATCAATCAGAATGGTGCTAAATCTTTTTTTACTAGTAATGCATTGATATGTGCATTACTGACGTTTAAGTATTTATCAGCACGAGATATATCATTCGAAAAAAATAGTGTGCAATCCAATACTAAACGAAGTTGTAGAAAATAATGAGGGGTTGAAATACGAAATAAAAGCATTCAATGAAAATTGTAAGAAAATTTATAATAGAAACGATCGATGGGAAGAAAAAAATTAAAAGAAGAGCTTTTTGGAAAAGATGCATATATAGAGCAACTAGAAGACTTCTTGTACACAACAACTTTTCGTTGAAAGTTCCATCTACATACATCTTTTTTCACAAGAAAAAATAAAGGATTTTGGCACCGGTAGTGAGAGAGATTATATGGGATATTGCAGAGAGCGAACAAACCGAAACTATCGACTATAAAATGGTGGAGGTGCGACGATTATTCATTGAGCATATGAGAGGTAGAGGGTCGGTAATAGGATGGGAATGGTTGGATGATAGTAATGAAAGGTCAAAATCAAAGAGCTCGAAGAGTGCTTTGGTAAAAGCATACGATGCTTTTTGTTATGAACTGGTTAAAATTGGAAATAAGGCTTATGAGAGCGAGAGCTATAGCGAATATATGATGAATGAGTTTGCAAAGGAATGATTTATCATAGTAGAGCTATTACAGAATTTGAAAATTATTTGATGGGTTTGAAGAAAATCTCCCGTACAATGGATGTGAATATATTAGATGTACTAGAAGAGGATGCTCTTAGGCACCTGAGAAATTTACGGTTAAAATGCACTACTCCAGTAGTTTTCGGTACGGATGGGGTGATTTTTGATGAAAATGATTTTTCTCGAAGAGCATATGTCGAATTTTTAAAAAGTGTGACACAAAGAATCTACGTTGTCGCGGGAAAGGATTCCTTAAAAGCATATGATATATTGAAAAAATATATAGACAACAGAAGGCAGGAAATGCCACAATTAAAACACTTGAAATTGTTGGAGGCACCAAGTAAACAAAACAAATGTAAGATATGGGCAATCGGTGGAGTCCTCAACGCGATTTCACCAACATGGATATACAGTGTAATACCGGAACGGGAAACGCAGAAACCGGATGAATTAACAATGGATATCAGATGGGTATCAGCGATATAAGATGACTTCGACACTCTAAAAAAAAATAAACTCAAAAGTGCGCTAAAATTTCGGGCGAAGGCGGAATTTCAGAGCAAAATTTTTTCCAAATTGTCGAAAATGCTTCTGTTGAAAGTAAATAGGAGATAACTAAATGGGCGATCACGCAAGTGGTCGCCCTTTCTCTGTATCTGGTATGATTTGACCTTCGGCAACATCATAGTAACCCACCAAAGGAGGATTTGCCGTTATGTTTGATTGCTATGACACTCTGATCACTCCAGAAGAAGTCGCTGATATGCTGGGATGCGGTATGAACACTACCTATAAGCTTTTGAAGTCTGGAAAGATAAAGGCCATGAGGATCGGCCGATCTTGGAAGATCCCCAAGAGAGCGGTACAGGAATATATTATACAGGAATCCCACTTGAAATCAGTTGGGTGGTAACATGAAAAAGCCCACATGGATGATGTTCCATGTGGGTTTTCTATTGCCTGAAAGTAGTGCTTGATGGAGTGATGTACATACGGGTAATCCAATGTTAATGCTAAATAATGTATAGAACAGAAGGAAGGTGAAAGTTAATCTTTTATTAATGACACTAACATTAGGATAAAGCGGCTGAATGGAATAGTTGTAGTACAAACAGTCGCACAAGAATGGTCGAATGTATAGTGTATATACATTTGGCTATTCTTGCTAGGAGGGGGAGGCGGATGCGTCATAAATAATATTTTATTCTATAAATTCTCATCTATATTTTCAATGAGATTAATTTATCTTTATGAGTTCTATAGAAAGAAGGTGATTATAATGGGAAATATCTTTAGTATACGATTGACAGATGAAGATAAAGTTCATTTACAACAGAGAATGAATGAAACTGGTAAAAATGCAACAGAAGTATTTAAGAGCGCAATCTACTTTACTGAAATAGATGCAGACCTTGTTGATGAAATTATATCTAATATTGGATATTATGCAAGCGAAAAAAGATCTGGAAGGGATAAAAGAGGAGGTTCATAGATATGTGTTATATCGAACTCAAAAATGAGAAGTATGAAACTTTGGAAGATTTAAAACGGTTACTACATTATATTCTTAGATTAGATAAAACAGCAGAAGATAGTCAAAGAGCGAATACTATAACAAATACCTTGGCAGGTTGTCAGCCAGCGATGATTCCCAATGAATATTTGTGTGATCCGAGTTCAGTTTATAACCTGATGCTTTTTGAAGTCAGGAGAAGACATAAAGGTATTCCGCAGTTTGCAAAACACCGCATTGTTTCCTTCGCAGCAACAGATTGTATTTTGCCACAGGATGTAGTATCTCTAGCAGAAAGAATAGCAAGTATCTATGCGAAGAACGGTTATATTACAGCCTATGGAATTCATGCGGATAGATTTAATGTACATATTCATTTTGCAGTTTGTGCAGTATCGTTTCAAACACAGAATATGTTTCATATTCAATGGAAATCTGAGTGGAATATGCTTGTAACGGTAACAAATCAATGAAATCTGAGTTTGACGAACTGCTTCAAAATAATAATCCAAATTGAGGCAGTCAAAGAGAAGCTGCATTGTATGGCGATGATATCGTTCGATACGGAAGCATTCCTCGGACAGCAAAAGGTCAAATGATTCAGAACAGAAAATCAAAACGCAAATAAGAAGGGAGAATACAATGGATAAGTTTGATGAAAAAGTTATCGGTTACGAATCTACGAAAGAGATTCTGCGTCAGATTCTGGATATTCTAAAAAAGACCGGAGGTTTATAAAAAGAAAGGGCATTTCTATTCCAAGAGGGCTGCTGATGGAATCTGATCCTGGTCTTGGAAAAAGTCTGCTGGCATCTATCCTGATGGAGGAATCTGAACGAAAGCCCTTTGTTTTTCGTAAAACCAGTCAGGAAAACAGTTTTCTGGATGAATTAAGGGCTGTATTTGCTATGGCGAAGGAGGACGCACCTAGTATACTGCTCTTAGAAGATTTGAACCTCTATGTAGAATCCACCTCTCCCTATGCTCCGGAATGGGCTTGTCTGCAAGCCTGTATTGATGATGCAAAGGACACAGATCTTTTTGTGATTGCTACTACTAACGATACAAGGTATCTGACGGTCAATGCTCTGCTTTGCCGTAGAGATGCGGCAATAGCCATAGATGTTCATTGTGCTCCTTTCTGGCTCAAAGATAACGAGCGACATTTTTAAGACTGTGTTTTGCACCTTGAAAGAGCCTGAAAACGGCCGATTTTAATACAAAACAGAATATACGGTATTTTTAATACAGTTTTAGTGGGCATAGGCAGTCATAAAATCAGAAATGGTAGTGCACGGTTTGTGATTGGCGGTGTCCTCGCCATCCAATGGAGCGTAGTTCCAGTCGGTATCTTCGTCAATATATCGCCGCCCATCATCCGGCAGTTCCAGCGGTTCCGCAAGGATGATGGTGCCCCAGTGGTTGACCATCACAAAGGGCGCGATCTCACAAGGGATGCCCCGGCACTCGTCATCATGCCGAACATCGTAGGCGTACAGACCATCCGGAATGGTATCTCTCTTGATGCGGATGCTGGTGAACAGCGCAGGCTTTCCGCAAACCGTGATCTCTTCGTAGTGTTCGGTCATTGCATTAAAGGTCATAATCTGTCCTCCTTAGATTTCAATGATAAAAGCTCTGAATTTCTCTTTGTAGAAATCCATTGTACTCTGCGGCAGGGAAGTCAGATTCCCTTCGTTGTCACATCCGGCCAGAAATCCCGGCCCGGCAAGAACATCGGCTCCATCCCACAGCGGACGATTGAGCGGCAGGCCAAGCAGCTTGCCTTCATCATTGCAGACCAGTGTGACCTCTGAACCGGTGTCACTCAATGTGATGCATTCGATCAGCCCGCCTACAAATTTCTGCATGGCTTCAAGGGTGTTGTCCAAATCAATCTCCTTTGGCAGCTCCATTGGCAGGAGCGCAAGGACTTTGATCTTTTCTTCTTTCATTGTGTACCTCCAAATAAAAAACAGGACAATCCAAATGGATTGTCCTGTAAAAAGTGAAGGGGAGCATCCGAAGATACTCCCCAGTAGATAATTATTTTTTCCTTACCATGCAACGCTTTTTGAAGAATGCGATGCCATAGCAGAGGATGTCATCATAGTCATCCCGGAAGTCTGCTGCGTACATCCGGTCATTGATCTGCTGAATGGCAGTATCACAGGCATCCGGCAGAGCATCCAGAGTTTTTGCATACTTGGCTTCAAAAATTGCCACACGGCCATTGCGGATATCCTTTACAATAACATCGCTGCGCCCCTCGCCATGCTCTTTGTTGGATTCTACCACATAGCCAGCACCAGTAAAGATGCCTGCAAGGAAAGCGTGGTAAAAATCCTCCCGATAGTCATGGTAGCTGATGGTCATGCGCAGCAGCTTGGTCATTTCTTTTGTCAGAGCTTCGCTGTTTCCGCTCCAGACTGCATCAAACAACGGGCTGCGGTTCCATGCCTTTGCACTGTCATCAAACCATTTGCTTACAAGTGGTTTCAAAAAAATTTCCCGAATCTCTGCATTGGGAATCATCAACGCAGAGCAGCCATCCGGCAGCGAATCCGTCGGATCCTTATCCCGTACCTTGGTTAGATAGCCTGTCAGATACAGCACACTCCAAAGATTTTCCTCAGAGGAGTGCAGATAATCGTAGGTCAGGTTTTCTTCAATATGCTGAACAATAGAGCCGCCAGCCATCAGAGTTTCAAGCTTTGTGGTGATATTGTCGCCTGCATAGTCGATGAAAGAACGGATGATGGCGTTATCACTGGTGTTTTTCCAATAGCTTTTCGGCTTCTGTGCTACACCATACTGGAAATCCCGCAGATAACTGATTACGTCCCACGGACAATAAATGTCTGCATCGCCAAAAATGATAACCGTCGTACCATGCCTTGATTTCAGCAGACTGCGATTCAAGATCAGCATCTTTCAGCATTTGATCTACATCTGCCTGTGTAAACCCAAAGGATTCGCTCAACCGGGGGAGAAAGAATCGTATCCGAAACAAAATTGTTCGTCCCGGTAAAGATGCTTTCTTTGGCAATTTTCAGGCAGCCGGTAATAACAGCAAAGTCAAGCGAAGTATTGTCTTTGAGCGTGGTGCTCATCATAGCCCGCATCACGTCCAGCATCTGCGAATAATATCCGTTGCTGCTGGCTTTTGCAATGGGAACATCATACTCATCCAGAATGACGACCGCCGATTTTTTGAAGTGGATTTCCAGCATCCGGGTCAACAGCAAAAAGCAGCTTTTGGTTTCATCCATAGATGCAGTGCGTCCCAGAATCCGCTTAAAGATGCCTTTGTCATCGTCGGAAATAGCATCGTCATCCAAAAGAAACTGATAATCCTGAAATGCAAATGCCAGTTTCATACACAGCATTCCATAGGCACTTTCAAAGGTCAGACCGTCCGTGTCCTTGAAAGAGAAAAAGACCACAGGACACTGATTCATCCACTTTTTGCAAAGTGTCGTATTTTTGGAGATCGCCAATCCCTCAAACAGTTGCTTGCTGTCTTTGCGGATGTCCAGAAAATTTGCGAGAGTGCTCATACCAAGTGATTTTCCGAAACGGCGAGGACGAGTGATCAATGTTACTTCAGCGATACCTCCGCTAAGAAGTTCAGAAATCAGATTGGTCTTGTCGATATAATAATACCCGCCTTCTCGAATCTTCTCAAAATTCGAGATTCCGACAGGAAACTGCAAATCTTTCATGCAATGCTCCTTTCCGCTCACAGAGGAGAGCTTTCAGAACAAGTGTACCATGAAATATAGAATCATACAAGAATCAAGTGACATCGAAATAGAGCAGTTTTATTATGCTACGTTCAATCTGGTGGCTTTATAGCAGTCAGCGCACATTCCCTCATGGGTGGCTGCAAACTCTGCCGCCTGCATGATAGAACCGTCCTTCAGCTTGACCCTCTTGATAGGCTGGTTGCACCGGGCACAGATGCAGGGCACAGGCGGCTGTTCCTGCTTCGGGGCAGCAGATCTCGGTTTCGGCTGCTTTTGAGGTTCAGCCTCCGGCTGCGGGGCGGCATCTTCCGGCAAATCTTCTCCGGCATAGACATAGAGGCCAAGGCCGAACATAGCAAGGTTCTTCACCAAGCACCGCATGATAGCCTTATTCACATCGAACATGGAGGCTGCTTCTACGGTACGTTCTTCCATGCCGATCTTTTCACGGCGGCGGGTCTGCGGATTATAGTCCCATTTCGGGGTGGTGTAGGTATAAGGCACGCTTTCATGGCTTTGTTGGAACTGTCCAAAACCGGAAGCCACATTTCGTGCGAAACGCCCTCAATCGTGACTGAGGTGTACACCATGAAGCCGGTGATGGGGTCATAAACATAGGGCAGACCGTTGAATTTCTTGACCTCATAGCTGGCAGCAGGGTACAGCTTCTTCACCTCTGCCCAGGCATACGCCCAGCTTACATATTTCAGTTCCGTGTTGCCGGACTTTTTGACTTCCAGATGATCTTTGAAGTCGATAGCAAATAATTTTACGAATGGATTTTCCATAAGAATGCCTCCAATTCTGATAAAGAAAAAAGGGCACAACAGCGTCAACTGTTGTGCCCCATGATGTGAAAATTACGGATTGAGCAGAAAATCAATGATGTTTCGATGAATGATTCCGTTTCGGCTTAAATTCGCCAAATCACCACTGATAACATACTTAGGATAGTTGTCGTGCAGTCGCTCAAGATTACCGAACTCCCGTTCTTCATCGGCGGGAGTGATCAGGTAAGCAACCTGAATATAGAGCTTTTCATCTCCACGGTAGCAGATAAAATCAATTTCGGTGTCGTCCAGCTTGCCGACCTGAACTTCATAGCCACGGCTCCGCATTTCCAGATATACGATGTTCTCATACAGCTTGTTGCTGTCAAGCTTTTCGCTTTTCTTGATAACGTTCCGCAGGCCAAGATCGACTGCATAGTACTTTTCTGTGCTGGACAGGAGCGCTTTTCCTTTGATATCATAGCGGCTTGCATTCAGAAGGATAAAGGCTTCCTTGAAATAATCAACGTAGTTCAGTACGGTAGCAGTGGTTGTCTTGATCCTTCCGAAACCATGCGTCCACTGATATTACGGGCAGAAAACGGATTGCCGATATTATCCAGCAGGAATGCAAGGACATTACGTAATGCGGTCTGTTCGCGAATATTGTGGCGCAGCATGATGTCACGGACAATGATAGCCTCGTAAAGATCGTCTAGATAGGTGGTGATTGAATGATCGTCAGGGAGGAAGAAACGCTGCGGAAAACCGCCGTACTTCAAATAGTCTGCGAAGAGCTTTTCATCCGAAGTATAGGTTCCGTTTTCAATGCATTGCTGTTTTGCTTCGGCCAGCGAAAAGGGGAAAACCTGAATCTGGATGTATCGTCCGGAAAGATAGGTTGCCAATTCGCCGGAAAGCAGCTTGGAATTGGAGCCGGTCAGGTAAATATCACAATCGAAATCGACACGAAGAGAATTGATTGCAATCTGCCAGCGCTCCACCTCCTGAATCTCATCCAGAAGAATATAGATTTTGCCGGTGCAGCCTTCCGCTTTTTCTGCGATGTAGTCGTAAAGCGTTTCCGCAGTACGGGTGTTACGGAAGCGCATGGACTCAAAATTGACCTGAATAATGTTCTGTGCGGGAATGTTGCACTGGAGGAGCACGTCCTTGATCTGACCGAGAAGGACTGTTTTTCCACAGCGCCGGATTCCAACCAGAACTTTGATCAGATCCTGATCGATAAAAAGGAATGATCTTATCCAAATAACTTTTGCGCAGAACCATCATGCATCACCTCATATTCTTATCTTAGCATACAATTATTGTTGTGTAAACAGTATTGTGCTTTTCTATTAAACAAAAATAGCTGAAACGCGAATTTTGTGTGCCTATAGGCGTACAAAAATTATGCTGCATGGATAATGGTAAACCTGCGGCTGCTTACATTCTTGCTGTACCGATTGAAAATATCGGGCTGTTCTTTCTTCAAACGCTGGGAGTCTACCCGTTTACTTTCGGAGAATACCCAGGACACCTTGTAGCCCGGTGCTGTGCCATAGGCGGCATCCTGCATTTGCAGCTTGACCTGCTGCTCAATGGCCGTTTTCTCCTGTTCCATCTGCTCGATTTGGGTGGAAAGCTCCTGTCGCTTGTCCAACAGATTACGGATGGGATTTAGATCGGCAGTTTTGTTTCGATCATCTGCAGAGTACAGCTGATTGATCTGCTGTGTATCCCCCTCGCTTCCGGTAGGTACAGGCGGAATTTCGGGCATTACGTTGTATTTCCAGAAGTGCTCTTCCTTGGCAATGAGGTTGTTCAGAACTTCTTTGTCGGTTGTGATCTTGTGAATCACCAGTTCTTTCCCGAAAATCAGAGCAGCAATGTACCAGCAGTCAAAACCGCTGACGGCCAGATAGTGATTGACCTGAGCCATGTAATGTGCAGGAATTTTGCCATCAGCCCATTTGTCCGCAGAAAACGGCGAGACTGTCTTGCACTCCAGCCCGGCCTTCTGTCCGACAATCAAACGGTCAAAGTCCGCCAGAAGCAGCGGATGTTCCTCGCTCTGGTAAATGGCATTTGCACGGCGTACCTTCAGACCGGTGGCCCCGGTGAAGCGCTGCGCGACATAATCTTCCAGATCGCGTCCCTGACGCATAGCCTCATTGTCGATATTCTCAAAGGTATCACTGATTTTATCGTGGTACACCTGAAATGCCGAGCGGTAGGGATTTAGACCAAGAATAGCCCCGGCATCCGTGCCAGTAATACCGCATTTGCGGTAACGGAGCCAATCTTCTTTGGACAGGTTCAAAGTTGAAATCAATCTTTTCATGCACTTTGCATCCTTTCTCTCATAATTGATTCGGTAATGATGAAGTCGTATTCCACCAAGTCTTTCATAATCGTGGAAAATTCACTGGCCAATGAATGACAAGAGCCAACCCACAGGTCATAAAGAAAATCCAGAATATTATTTTGCACCCTGAGATGGTTCCAGTAGCGCTCCTCCAGTCTGCCCTCGGATTCCAAAACAATAATGGCGGTGCTGATGGTACTTTTCATCGTGATCTCATAAGCATGGTAACGCTGATTTCAGAAGCACTCTTCTCAACGTTGTCAAAAAAATTCCGTGAATTCCCTGAAAATGCGGTTATTTACATCATTCATGTGTTGCTCCTTTTATGCTGCAGCCAGCACCATCTTGTAGGCTTTGTCGATCATCGGGTTACCCTCTGCAGTATGCAGGAACAGATTTTCTTTGTAATTCTTGGTCTTGCGGAGAGGATCTGCGTGGGTAGCAAAATCGGAGACTGCGTTGATAAAGCGCCAACCGTTTTTGCCGACCCATTCCAGATCCGGTGCGTTATAATAGCGAGCCTTCAGGTCTTCCTGCAAGCGCAGGTTATTCTTCCGCTGGCAATCGGACAGGTCCTCAGAAATCGGGAAAAACTCATTGATGAACTCCTGCACCTTGTGATCGGATAAATCGATGCGAGCCAGCTCATCGCCACGGTTGCCGAGTTCAACCATATAGTTGCTGGCTAGCTGCAGGGTTTCACGGGCATCCTGCACGCGGAGCAGAACATTTTCGGTGTGGCGTGCAGTCCAGCTGCGCTTTGCGGTATTCAGCGCAAGGTTCAGCGTGTTCTGGCAGACCACACGGATTGGAGTCATGGCCACTTTCACACCAGAACTTCCGTCATGACTGTTGAAGATCACAAGATATGGTACTACCTGATCTCCAGCGATAAGATATTTCCTCGGAAGCTTGCCAGCATCCAGACTTTCTTGCCGCCCTGCAAAGAACCGGCAGTTTCGTAAGTAACACCTTCACCCAGCAGGTCATCCGTGAACTGAAATGCTTCTTCGTTCTGCACAATGCGGTAGCGGTCGGATACCACACCCAGAACAGCATCATCAGTGCTGCGGACATTTGCGCGATAGCCGGGGATCATAGCACCCGTGCCGGAATAGATATTGCGGCTTTCCACCTGCCAGTCCAGACCGGCTAGTTCCAAGGCTTCACGGCTTGCAGGGGCATCCATAATGATACGGCCAAGGCCGTGCCAAGGTGTCTCACGGACAGAGAACATCGTTTCAACATTTGCGGGCATAGTAAAATCTCCTTTTCAGTGTACTGTGATCAATTGTTGTTTTCCATTTCTTCAGCGATGCGGACGAGGACTTCCACCAGGACGGTGCCAACCTCTTTGACGATTTCGGACCAAAAGTTCATAATGCTTTCTCCTTTCTGCGCAGCTGCGCTTCAAAATACGATGGTAATAATGATAGTGATGGTGCGGAATAACAAAATGCTCACCTCCAGACATGAAAAAGCCCCTGAGTCTTTCGACTCAGAGGCTTTGAATCATGATTATTATATCTGGGTGAAAAATGGAAATTTGAGAAAGCTAGAGATAAAAAATGCCAGACCGGCATGAAGGTAGCTAAAAGAAATTTGGAAAAGTGGCATAATCGCTGAAAAATTCATCAATCACTTGTGTAAAGTGTGATTGATGAATGAGCGATGAAATGATATAATTAATTAGAATGGAGGGGAGGAAAAACAGATGCAGAATAAAAAACCGCCATTTACAATTACAGAAAAAATTCTCACAGATGTAATGGAGATTTGTGAACTTGTTGGAAAAGTGAGCTCAACACAACATCTTTCATCTGACCCTGTTCTGCGTAGGCAGAATCGGATTAAAACAATTTATTCCTCTCTTGCAATTGAACAAAATACACTATCCTTGGAGCAGGTAACGGCTGTACTATCAGGAAAACGTGTCCTTGCACCGCCAAAAGACATTGCGGAGGTGAAGAATGCGTATGAAATTTACGACCATTTGAATGAATTGAATCCATACTCAGTGGAAGACTTACTGTTGGCTCATCATGTGATGATGCGAGGGCTGGTTCAAGAAGATGGTGTGTTTCGCTCAAAGCCAGTAGGTGTGGTTGACAGTCATGGAAATGTACTTCATTTTGGAACACTACCGCAGTATGTGCCTCCTCTGGTGGAAGAACTGCTCAAATGGACAGAGGACAGCCCGCTTCCGATGCTGATCAAAAGTTGCGTGTTTCGCTATGAATTTGAAGTAATCCATCCGTTTGCAGATGGAAATGGAAGAATCGGAAGGCTTTGGCATACGCTACTGCTCTCCAGATGGAATCCGCTGTTTGCATGGCTTCCGGTGGAGTCTATTGTTCATGATCATCAGCAGGAGTATTATGAGGCTATCAATACATCCAATGCCCAAGGTGAAGGAACTGCATTTATTGAATTTATGCTAAGTGTGATTGAAGAAGCACTTTTGAGTGTAATCCCAGAAAACTTCGAAAAGAGCATGATGCCTACAAGTGGAAAAGAAAATCGATGGAATATTCTTGAAAAATACTTGAAAAAAGAGAAGATTATTCATAACAGTGATGTGCAACAGTTGCTGGAAGTCTCTTCAGCAACGGCAAATCGAATTCTAGTTTCTTTTGTAAAAGAAGGTAAACTAGAGAGAGTGAGAGATGGTCGCTATTGGGCGTATCAAAAGTTATAAATGGGAGTTGCATAAGCAATGCAGAATACAAACAGAGCACAAGAAAGTGGATATAAAGCTTCTCTGACAAGAGAACAGTTTTTATTCCACGAAATGCGAATTGTAGCGAAGCAAATGGTGCAAGGAGAGGATCTTGCATCAATGATACAAATAATTGCCGCCAATAATCTCTTCCAGTATCCAACTGAACGCATGACAGCTGGTATGGTTCGGGCGTGTTATCGGCGGCTAAATCTTTTGAATAGTGAACAACTGCTTCGGAATATTGCAGAGCATTCCGTGGAAGAGGCAAAACAAATTTGTCTTTACGCGATTATGAAGGATAATAGACTTGTCTGGGATTTTATGGTAACAGTTATTGGAGAAAAATATCGAAACCAGGATTTCAGCTATGGAAAACTTGATTTGACAAGCTTTTTCACAAGACTACAGGAACAGAATGAAGCTATCGCGGGTTGGAGTGAATCTACAGTTAAAAAGTTAAAATCGGTTCTGAACCGAATTTTAAGAGAAAATGATTATCTGGATAGTATAAAAGCAGGCCATTTGAACCCGGTTTGGCTTTATCCGGAATTGGAAAATGTGATTCGTACAAATGGGGATCAGGCGGTATTGCCCGCATTTAACCGTTTTGAGTGAGGAAAATTTAATGGGTGACATACAAAAAACGCCTTGATAACGTTCGGCAGATGATTCAGAGTCAAGATTTCCTAGAAGGAAAAGGTCTTAGCAATGAAGTGAATATTCGTATCTTCTGCTATGAACCGAGAGATGAAATGGCGGTTCGACATTTCATTGAACAGCTATCTACAGATATGACACTGGGCTGTCAGTTGCGGATCTGTAATTTATATCAAATCTTCCTAGGGATTTGTGAAGGCATGGATATTTTAGATGCAATCCCCGATATGGAAGAAGAGGACGGCCATGATTATCTGTTGGAACAGCTTCAATCGACAATTGGAGTCGATGAAATTGTACAGAAAATTCAGAGCGAGCCGTTCCAGCCGGGAGAAGTACTGGTTTTGACTGGCGTTGGAGAAGCGTTTCCATTTATGCGAATTCATACGTTACTGGAGGCATCATTGTTTGCAGAGAGGCCGGTGCTTGTGTTTTACCCGGGAACATTTAACGACCAGCAGCTGCGGCTGTTCAACTGTCTGAAGCCGAACAATTACTATCGTGCATTTAACGTTGTGTGAAGGGGGAAATAGAGCTTTGGTTATACAGAATATGTTTGTAGAAGACATCAACCGTAAAATTAACGGTGTTGTCAAGGTTGACGAGGACGAGAACAAGGTCCTGGAACAAGAACTGAACGAGTACGTTATTACACGAGAACTGAAGCGGCATTTTGCAGACTTTTTCAATACCTATGCAGAAGCATTTGACGAACCAACGGCAGATACAGGAGTCTGGATCTCCGGTTTTTTTGGCAGCGGTAAATCTCACTTCTTGAAAATGTTGTCATACTTGTTGGAAACAAAGAAGGTTAATGGTATCCGTACTGTGGAGCGCTTCCGCAAGAAATTTGAGGATGACCCTGGTACCTTTATGCAGGTGGATCGTGCAACCAAAGGTGAAACCGAGACGATTCTGTTTAATATCGATTATGAAGGCTCTATCAATAAGGACAAAACAGCCGTTTTACGTGTTTTTGCTAAGGTGTTCTATAATCATCTGGGATTCTTTGGCAGCAATCTTAAAGTTGCTATGCTGGAGCAGTACATTACGCAGCAGGGCAAGATGGATGAATTTTGCCGTCTGGTTGAAGAAAAAGAAGGGCAAGCCCTGGGCAGAAGTGCGCAAGGCGTTTGCATTCAATGGAAAGGTCATTAAACCTGCATTGGCGGAAGCATTGGACATCAGTGAAGAAGATGCAAATAACTGGTTTAACGATAAGAGCGCAACGGAACTCTCTGTTTCACAGCTTGTAGACGACATCAATGCATACGTCAGCACAAAACCTGCAAACTTCCGCCTTCTGTTTATGGTGGACGAAGCGGGTCAGTATGTTGGCACGGACACGGATATGCTGCTGAATCTGCAGTCTTTGGTGGAAAAAATCGGCAGTGAATGCAGAGGAAAAGTCTGGGTGGTCTGTACCGGACAGGAAGCTATTGATGAGATCATCAAGGTACGCGCAGATGAATTCTCTCGGATCCAGGCTCGTTTCAAAACTCGTCTGAGCCTTTCTTCCTCTTCCGTAGACGAAGTAATCCAGAAGCGCATTCTGAAAAAAACTCCAGAAGCAGAAAAAACGCTGGATGCAGTCTATGAGCAAGAAAACTCTGGGATGCGCAACTTGTTTAGCTTTACCAAGCAATGCCGGACATCAAAGGATTCTCTGGCCCTGCACAATTTTGCAGAGGATTTTCCGTTGTTCCGTACCAGTTCCTTATCATGCAGAAAATTTTTTGTGGAGATCCGCAAACACGGGCAATGCGGGTAAGCACTTCTCTGGCGGCGAGCGTTCCATGCTGAGCGGTTTCCAGGAAGCAGCCCAGAAAGTGGAAAAACAGAACGAGTTTGCATTGGTGCCACTGTTCCGCTTCTATGATACTGTACATTCTTTTCTGGACAGTTCTATTCGCAACGTGATTGACCGCTGCAGCAAAGCTGTAGAAAATCACGATGGTCTGGAGCCAATGGACGTGGATGTTCTGAAACTTCTCTATCTGATCCGGTATGTCAATGAGGATATTCCGGCCAACTTGGACAACCTTGTGATCTTGATGGCGGACGACATTCGTCTGGAAAAGGTTGCTATGCGCGAAAAGCTGCGCGGCAGCTTGGACCGGTTGATGGGACAGAACTACATCGGCCGTACTGGTGACACCTACAACTCCTGACGGATGAAGAACAGGACATCCAAAAAGAAATCAACCTTACACAGGTGGATACGGGTGCTATTGTTGGGGACATTGCAAAGATTATTTTTGGTATGATCTATGATGCAAAAAGTTCCGCTATGGCAAGTGCGACTTCCCGTTTGACCAAATGGTGGATAACACTATGTACGGCATCGCCACAGGCGGCATGCGCCTGCGCTTTTTGACAGCAGCTTCGGATGCAACGGAAAAAACGGAATTCCGCCTGATGAACAGCTCCAAGGGCAGTGAAGCCATTGTGGTTTTGGGCGATACACCGTATTATGAATCACTGGAAGCATCCATGAAGATCCGCAAATATGTCAAACAGCGGAATGTCAGCCAGATGCCCAAGAGTGCTCAGGATATTATCCGCGGCCAACAGGAAGAAGCAACCAAGTATGAAGCTGAAGCCAGCAAAGCTCTGGTAGAGGCTATTGAAAACGCACAATTTTACGCCGATGGTGAACATCTGGACATTAAGAGCGGCAATGCTAAGGCCAAAATTGACCAGACGATGGAGTATCTGGTCTCGCATGTTTACAGCAAGTTGGACCTGATTGGAAAAACGCAGATACCGATGCCGAAATTATGGCGGTGCTTTCTGGTGCAGATGTCGTTTTTGCAGAAGCTGACCCCAACCGAGATGCGGAAGCAGCTGTGGAAGAATATCTTGAAATGCAGGCAATGAAGCATTTGCCTACCTCGATGGCGGATATACAGAGCAAGTTCAGCAGTATACCCTATGGCTGGAAGGAAATCGACATTGCTTATGTGGTGGCGCGTTTGATCGTGAATCAGAAGGTAACCATCAAATATGCAGGCACTACCATCCAGCCGGACAACGCCAAATTACCTGACATGCTCCGCAAAAAGAGTGAGGTGGGTAAAACATCCATCAGCAAGCGCGTGGTGGTATCGGCAACCAAAATGAGGCTGTGCGGGACCTTCTGCGGGATTACTTCGATGTCATGGATGTTCCAACGGACGAAGATGGTTTGGTCAAGTTTATTGCTGAAGCGTTCGGAAACCAGCTGGAGCATTATAACGAACTGAACAAGCGGTACGATGATGCCCACAAGTACCCAGATCAAACAATGGTACGCAACGCCATTGCTGCAACGCAGGAAGTGCTGAACCAGAAGAAGGATAACATCGCGCTGATCGACTATCTGCTCAAGAAAGAGAACGACCTCTTTGATCAGAAGGATGCCATGGGCAATGTAGAGACCTTCTTCAAGAGTCAGGTCGGCACCTTTGATGATGCTGCACGGCTGGAACACGAGATGCAGGCGGATCTGGACCGCATTGCGCAGGATGCAGCGGCATACGATGCCCTGAACAAGATTCGGCTTATCATCACAATGCCATCTTTTGGGCAGAAGTTCAACTACAAGCGCATTCCGGAGCTGAATGGGTTGATGCAACGGTGCGTACAGCCCATGACCAGATGCTGGATGAAAAACGCTCTGAGATCCTAGAAACTGTACGTCAGTGCATGGAAGCGACCCATACCGCCGCCGACGGCGATCCCAAGGCGATGGACATTATCCGCAAATCTGACACCTACTTTGACGGGTACAAGACGAAGATCAACGAGTGCAAGAGCATTGCACTGCTGGACGGTATGATTATCCCGCTGAGCAAGTACAAGGATGATGCTGTTAGCAGCATTGAGATTGCACTGATGCCACCAGCACCAAAGCCGGCCGCAGAAAAGAAGGATGTTGTTACTCCGGCACCAAGGCAGAAAAAAGGTGAAATCTTATAGCCGCCAGATTCTCTTCCCTGCCAAGACCCTGCGGGATGATGCGGATATTGATGCCTATGTAGAGAAAATCCGGGAACAGCTGCGCAATCTGCTGGACAACTGCGATGAAATCAAGCTGAACTGAGGAATCAAAATGGGACAATATGAAGAATTCAAGGCAGTATTGGACAACGCAAGAAATGAACACGACATAGATACATATTTGAAAAGTCATAGGGAATTATTGCGCGGAATCGGTGGATTGTACTGGAACTGCATGGTGATTCAGCCTGAATTTCAGATTGGAACAAAATATCGTGCGGATTTTATCATTTTGTGTGCGTGTTCAGGGTGCTGGAAGTGCGTTTTGATCGAGCTTCAGAGCCCAACAGATACAATTTATAATAAAAAAAGACGGTTCAGCCAAGGAATGAATGAAGCCTATAATCAATTAGAAGACTGGAAAAGCTATATTGGTATGAATGAACCGGCATTCCGAAGTCAGCTTGCAGAACTGGTAAAGGGGAAACCGGCGTTTTTGCAGTAACGCGGCAGTTCATACATGGGCCGAGACAGAAAATTCGGGACCCGATGACTGTGATTGAATACGATTATCGTGCAATCCTTGGAAGGCGTAATGGACTGGATGCAGAAAGCAATAGAAAACGCTATCAAGTATCGTATGAAATTATAACGTATGATCGCCTTTTGGATTACGCAAAGCATTGTGACGAAGCAAAAGCGGAATGGGAATAAGGAGAACCATCATGGATAAAAACGCCATCAAGAAATATGCGGTCTGGGCACGGAAAGAACTGCTCTCCCGCGTGGCGCAGAAAGCCCAACAGTACGGCATTACGGAAACGGAAATGGTGGACGCCGGTGCTGATAGCATCAACGGCAAAGTGTTGTCTGCAGAAGAGATGCAGCAGCGCAGGGCACTGATTGCACAGATCAACGAAAAAGGCTACCAGCAGGTTATGGAAGAGGTGGCGTATACATGGTTCAACCGCTTCTCGGCACTGCGGTTCATGGAGGTCAACGGCTATTTGCCCAGCCATGTGCGCGTGTTTACGGATGAAAACAATGCGTTCAAGCCCCAGATTCTGGCCGAAGCCCTGCATCTGGAATTGGATAAGCTGGATAAGGACAAAGTCTACGCCCTGAAAGAGACCGAGCAGACCGAAGAACTGTACAAATACCTGCTCATCGTGCAATGCAACGCGCTGAACAGCATTCTGCCCGGAATGTTCCAGACCATTGCGGACTACACGGAACTGCTTCTGCCGGACAACCTGCTCCGGGAGGGCAGCGTCATTGAGCAGATGATCTCCCAGGTCCCGGAGGACAACTGGCAGGATGCCGTCCAGATTATTGGCTGGCTGTATCAGTACTACAACAGCGAGAAAAAGGACGAGGTGTTTGCTGCCCTCAAGAAAAACGTCAAGATCAGCAAGGACAACATCCCGGCGGCGACCCAGCTTTTTACCCCGGACTGGATCGTGCGGTACATGGTGGAAAACAGCCTTGGACGCCTGTGGGTGGAGGGTCACCCGGACACCAAAACACAGCTGCTGCCCACACCGGAGGAACAGGCTGCTTATACTGCCGGAAACCGTGACCCGGAGGACACCAAGTGGCACTATTATCTGGAGGAAGCCCAGCAGGAGCCGCAGGTACAGGCCCAACTGTCCGAGATCAGCAAACAGTATGCCGACCTGACCCCGGAACAGATCAAGGTCATCGACCCCTGCTGCGGCAGCGGTCATATCCTTGCTTACCTATTCGATGTACTGATGCAGATCTACGAGAACTACGGCTACACGCCCCGCGATGCCGTGACCAGCATTTTGCAGAACAACCTCTATGGTCTGGATATTGACGACCGCGCCGCCCAGCTGGCCTATTTGCGGTGATGATGAAGGCCCGCCGGTACGACCGCCGCTTTTTCAGCCACACCACCCAGCCTCATGTGTATGCCATTGAGGAGAGCAACCGCATCGAAAAGCCAGATGTGGAGTATTTCTGCAACAGCAAGCCGGAACTGAAAGATGCTATGCACACTATCCTCACCCAGCTTTACGATGCCAAGGAGTACGGCTCCATCCTTACCATCCCCCCGCAGGCTGGGATGCCCTCTATGCCCGGTTTGACGAGGTGGCAGACGAGTCCTCGTTCCATCGAGAGAGTATTCGCAAAAAATTACTCCCATTGGTGCGGGTAGCGCAGACGCTGGCACAAAAATACGATGTGGTCGTCACCAATCCGCCCTATATGGGCAGTTCCGGCATGGGCGCAAAGTTGGCTGAGTATGTGAAGAAGAATTATCCCGACAGCAAGAGCGATCTGTTTGCTATTTTCATTGAACATGGAAATCAGATGGTCAAGCCAAACGGTATGAACAGCATGGTTACTATGCAAAGCTGGATGTTCCTTTCCAGCTTTGAAAAAATGCGTGTAAATCTTCTGCAAACTAAAACGATTACCAACTTGATGCACATGGAAAACATGGTCATGGGTATCGCATTTGGCACGGCTGTCACCGTGTTCCGAAATGGACACCTCAGTGACTATAAGGGAACTTATAATCATATTAAATATGAGGATATCGAAAATGATATTCCCAAAACATTTCCAATCGCAGAAAATAGATTTGCTCAAGTAAGTACAGATAACTTTGCGAAAATTCCGGGAAGTCCTGTGGCGTATTGGGTAAGTACTGATGGATTGAAAGCATTTTGCGCCAAGCCATTCTCTGAGCGCTTCATCTCTGGCGGACGAAACAAGACTCACAATAACGAGAAATATGTTCGAGCATGGTGGGAGATTTCGGACACCAATAGATGGCAGGGATATTCTAATGGTGGTGAGTACAGAAAATGGTATGGAAACAATATCGATGTTGTAGATTGGTCTGAAAGTGCACGAGAAAACTATGAAATACATGGAGGATTACTTCAAAGCAAGTATTGGAATGTTCCTGCCATAACGTGGAATGACATTACGTCTGGTGCATCAAGTTATCGAATAAAGCCAGAAAAGAGTAAATTTAGTTCGGTTTCACCAACGTTAATTAGTAAGGATTATCGGTATGATTACACTATGCTTGGATTCTTAAATTCGGTGGTCTGTTCATGGATGAATCAAATAACGAATCCAACGATTCATACATTGGTCGGAAATATTTTGCAGCTTCCGGATAAAATTGAAAATACAGATACAACTGAAATATCCAAGAGTTCTGTTGATCTATGCAGAATAGACTGGGACTCCTTTGAAACCTCTTGGGACTTTACCCGCCACCCCTTTATCAAAGCCATTACCAAATACCCCCAATATGATGGATGTTGGCAATATCTACCTCTCCGAGTGCTATGACATTTGGGCTGGCGAATGTGAAGAACGCTTTGAGAAGCTGAAAGCCAACGAGGAAGAACTGAACCGCATTTTTTATTGATATTTACGGCTTGCAGGATGAATTGACCCCGGAAGTAGAAGATAAGGATGTGACCGTGCGCAAAGCGGACCTTGGCCGGGATGTGCGCTCCTTTATCTCCTACGCTGTGGGCTGTATGTTTGGCCGCTACTCTCCCACCTATGATGGTCTTGCGTATGCAGGCGGTACATGGGATGATGGCAAATACAATATCTATAAGCCGGATGCAGACGGTATTATTCCCATCTGTGACGACGAATACTTTGAAGATGACATGGTGGGCCGTTTTGTGGAGTTTGTGCGGGTGGTATACGGTGATAGCTCGCTGGAGGATAATCTGCGCTTTATTGCAAACGCACTGGGCGGCAAGGGTCAGCCGAAAGAGGTCATCCGCAACTACTTCCTGAACGATTTCTATACCGACCACTGCAAGATTTACCAGAAGCGCCCCATCTATTGGCTGTTTGACAGCGGTAAGAAGAACGGCTTTAAGTGCCTGATTTACCTGCACCGCTACCAGCCGGATACCATTGCGCGCATCCGTACCGATTATGTCCACGAGCAGCAGGCGCGCTACCGTACTGCCATCGAAGGTTTGGAAAAACAGGTGGCCGCTGCCACCAGTACCAGCGAGCGTGTCAAGCTGACTAAGCAACTGAACAAAGTGCAGGCGCAGGACGCCGAGCTGCATCAGTATGAGGAAAAAGTTCACGCGCTGGCGGATCAGATGATTAAGATTGATCTGGACGATGGTGTGAAGCATAACTATGAGATCTTTAAGGATGTGCTGGCGAAAATAAAATGAGAAAAACAGAAGAAATAAGCCTTTCCCTACATACCAAACATGTTACAAAAACCGTTTTGTCAAATAGAATTTCTTATAAGCGTGCTTTTTATTGGCGATACATGTGCTGCGTATCATTACACTTCACCAGAAGGGCTTATGGGAATCCTGAAAAATCGTGAAATCTTTTTTACGGATGCTGAGTTTCTAAATGACGCAAGTGAACGGAAAAATATAAACGAAGACTTGAATCGTTTCTGGGCACGATGCAAAAAAGATTACGAAGAAAGATTCATTAGAGTCCTTTCTGATATTCGAGTGAATGCATATGAGGACTACCGATTTGGCACAATTGACAAAGCCTATAAAGGAAAGGCCTGTCGGTATTTTGTCTTGTCGGCATCGAAAGATTCTGATAGTCTCAGTATGTGGAAATACTATGCTAAAAACGGAAGCTATAATGGCTATAATATTGGACTTGATACTCTGGCGCTTCAAGACACTTGGATAAATAGAGAACAGGGAATTGCGATAGAGTATGGCTCTGTGATTTACGAAGATGATGAAAAATATTATCAAATTAAAGAAGCCGTTAATCACATTTATGAGTCGTGGATACAATATGAATACTCTGACAAGTTGGATGAAAAGATTCGAGGCGAATTTGAAACATGGGTTTCGTTAAATTCACTGTTCTTTAAACACGAAAGTTTTTCAACCGAAGAAGAATATCGATATGTCGCAGTTGTCCCTACAGAAAATATTAAAGATTCTTTCCTATACAACGGAAAATGGATCAAATGTGCAAATGTATAATTTTCGGGCAGTAGATGGCGTATTGACACCATATATAAAAGTTCCAATTTGGGGAACTGACGACTTAGACTTGAAAGCAACTTTTTGGAATGTAGCATCCATTGGAATTGCCCCATGTTTGAACTTTGAACTAAAGAAAAACGGTGTTATACAATTTGTGAAATCTCTTCCATATCGAGTTGAAAACTTTCAAATTAACAAGTCGAAAATCCCAGTTCGCTATTAACAAATTACAGGATTATAACAATGGAAACAGATAAAATCGTACTAGACCTCAACCGCCGGTTTGCGGTACCGCTGCCGGAATTTTATGAGCGCCGGATCATCTTCTGGCACGATGAAGAAAAGGAGTATGCGGACAAGCTGGATGAGATCCGGCTTGAAAATGCTAAGCTGGTTGCACTGACTGGCAGCAATACCTTTGCGGTCAAAAAAATGCTGTCGGTGGATGACCTGACGAGCAACTATGTTGTCTACTGCCCCATTTCCTACGAGCGGCAGGAGGATGACTGGCTGTTGGATATTGAACTATACAGCGAAAGCTACCGGACGGATGCTGTTTCCAACTGGATGCAGGAACTGGATATCTTGGACAATCCCTCTATGCGCAAGCTGGTGAAGCACTACCGGAAGTTTTTTGGTGCACAGGCTCGTCGTGCCAAAATCATGGCACAGGATAAGATACCTGCCACTCCGGCACAGCTGCACATGGCCGTGATGGCGGCGCTCTGCGGTATAAAAAAGCACAGCCCAATGAAATTTTGCTGAACGTACTTCGTGGCGGGTTGGATAAAGCGCAGATCCAATCTATCAGAGTTTTGTGGATTATAGTGCAGAAGAAGCTTTCTGGGCAATGGTTCGGCAGGGCTGTGGCTATGCAGAGGAAGAGCCGGATCTTGGGCAGCTGGCAATTCATCTTCTGTTGACAGCTTCTACGCGCACACTGCGCCCGGAATTTCTGGCAGGGTTGGAAAAGTTCCTTTCCATTCCGCATCAGGCGTACTGCTACGAGCTGGTGTCGGAGTGGCTGCACAGTGATGATTTGCAGCAGCTTTATGACGTGGCCCGCTATGTGGAAGATGAAGCACATCTGCCGCAGAGGCTGGAAAAACTGACGGTTGATGATCTGGCGACAACGGAGTGTTTCCCGTGCATCAACGAGATTATCCTGAGCAAGCTGATGACGGAGATCAGTGACCATATTATTGATGTGGATGTGATCACAAAGACGGTGGAAAAACGCCGCACCTGTGTCTGGTACGAGTACTTCCGCAACTTCTACGAGGGTCTGCTGCAAGTGGCCAACATGCAGGAGTTCTTCAAAGAGCACTCCGCAGGGTTCCATACCCCGGACGCAAAGCAGGTCTGGAAAGAATATGCGGAGGACTATTACAGGATGGACACCTATTATCGACTGTTCCATCTGAGTTTCCAGAGAAGTCTGGAAACCTCCAATATCAAACTGGACGACCTGTTCAAGCATGTTGTAGATAAGGTAGAGGGGCTGTACTCCTACTGGTTTCTGGGAGCTCGGCAAAACTGGTCGGATGTATGTGCTGATGAGATGGCAGAGCATGGCCGCGTATTGGAAATTCCGCAGCAGTCGGATTTCTACAATGAGCACATCCGTCCGGCAGACAGCCGCGTGTTCGTGATCATCTCGGATGCTATGCGTTACGAGGTGGCGGCATCACTGGCAGATGAACTGCGCAGAGAAACGCAGAGCAATGTGAAACTCGGCAGTATGCAGAGCATCTTCCCGTCTATCACGAAATTTGGCATGGCGGCACTGCTCCCACATAAGGCGTTGACGGCTGAACTGAAAAATGAGGTACTGAATGTTCTGGCCGATGGGCAGTCTACCGCAAGCACGAACCGGGATAAGGTCCTGAAAGGTGTAAATCCGGCCAGCGTGGCGTTGCAGTATAAGAACATCATCGGGATGAAACGTGCAGAGCGTGCGGCACTGGTCAAGGGTATGGATGTAGTCTATATCTACCATGATACCATTGACGAAGCAAGCCATACTTCGGACACCTCTGTGTTCCCGGCATGCGATAGGGCTATCAGTGAGCTGAAGAATATGGTGCGCATTATCGTCAATGACTTCGGCGGGGCGAATATTCTGATTACGGCAGATCATGGCTTCCTGTACACTTACAGTCCGCTGACCGAAGATGACAAAGTGGATAAAACCAGCTTCCATGATATGGAAGTGGAATATGGCAGACGCTATGCAATCATGCAGAAGGAGGCGGATCCGCAGTATTTGCTTCCTGTAAAATTCCTGGACGGAAAAACGGAATACACTGGATTTGCTCCACGGGAAGGTATTCGCATCAAGATGAATGGTGGCGGGCTGAATTTTGTGCATGGCGGTATCAGCCTGCAGGAAATGACGGTTCCGGTGATCGAATATCATTATCTGCGCAACGGCTCTATGGAATATCGGCGCAATAAGCAGAAGTATGATACACTCCCCGTAACAGTGAGTTTGCTTTCTTCCAGTCGGAAGATCAGCAATATGATCTTTTCACTGGATTTCTACCAGAAAGATGCGGTAAGTGCAAACCGTGAGGCTGCTACTTATCTGGTGTGGTTTACGGATGAATACGGAAAGCCTATCAGCGATACCCAGAAGATCATTGCGGACAAAACCAGTGAGAACGGCGCAGATCGTACGTTCCATTGCAACTTCAACCTCAAATCGATGAAGTTCAGCAATACAGCAACCTATTATCTGGTGATTGCGGATGAGCAGGGTCAGCAGATGCAGCAGCGGGAACAGTTCCAGATCGATATTGCATTTGCGATTGATGAATTCGATTTTTTTACTGATGGGAGCAGGAGGACTATAAATGGAGCCGAATGCGGAAAATAGCTGCCGTCGAGACGCAATCAAGGAAAAATTACGGCAGAATTTTGATGGAAAGATCGTTCGCAAGGATCTGACTAAAAAGATCAAGGAAGGTGCGAATGTCCCGGTTTATGTGCTGGAGTTTTTATTAGGCCAGTACTGTAGTTCGGATGACGAAGCTATTATTGAAAAAGGCGTGCAGAATGTAAAGCACATTCTGGCGGACAACTTTGTCCGACCGGATGAGGCACAGAAAATTCTGTCACAGCTGCGAAAAAAGGGAAGCCATACTGTTATTGATATGATCACGGTCAATCTTGACATTAAGAAGAACTGCTTCTTTGCCAGTTTCTCTAATTTGGGATTGGACAAGGTGCCCATTGCGGATGAATATCCGGAAAAATATGATCGGCTGCTCTGCGGAGGCATCTGGTGCATTGTACAGCTGGATTATGAAGTAGAGGGTGACAATAATTTTGGCCTTGTTGATCTGGGCGGTGAACCGTTGCAGTCCAGCCAGAAAAAGCAGAAGGACCTTACTCCAATCAGCATCCGTAAACTAACACCGATCCAGATGCCTCATATCGATATTGAGGAAGTACGCACCGGGCGTAAAGCCTTCACGCAGGACGAGTGGATGGATGTAATGCTGCGTTCTTGCGGTTATGAGCCGGAGCAGTTGAACCAGCGGGAGAAATGGCTCTTGTTGGCACGTATGTTGCCGCTGGTGGAGAACAACTTCAACCTCTGCGAGCTTGGACCTCGCAGTACCGGTAAGTCCCATATCTATAAGGAAATCAGCCCTAACAGCATTCTGGTGTCCGGTGGACAAACGACTGTGGCAAACCTGTTCTACAACATGGGACGAAAGACCGTTGGTCTGGTGGGTCTGTGGGACTGTGTGGCTTTTGATGAGGTTGCTGGTATCAAGTTCAAGGATAAAGACGGCATCCAGATCATGAAGGATTATATGGCATCTGGGTCTTTTGCCCGTGGCAAGGAGGAAAAAGCAGCCTCGGCCTCGATGGTCTTTGTGGGCAACATCAACCAGAGCGTAGATGTACTGCTGAAAACCTCTAGCCTGTTTGATCCGTTCCCGCCTGAAATGGGAACAGACACTGCATTTTTGGATCGCTTGCATTGTTACATTCCTGGCTGGGAAATCCCTAAATTCCGCCCGGAGCATTTCACCAACGACTACGGCTTCATCACGGATTATCTTGCTGAGTTTATCCGGGAACTGCGTAAGGAGCAGTATGGCGATGCACTGGATAAGTATTTCCGCCTTGGTAAAAATCTGAATCAGCGTGATACGATCGCAGTGCGTAAGATCGTAGGCGGCTATGTAAAGCTGCTGTATCCGGACGGTGAGTTTACCAAAGAGCAACTGGAGGAGATCCTTATCTTTGCACTGGAAATGCGCCGTCGTGTGAAAGAGCAACTGAAAAAGCTGGGTGGCATGGAGTTCTATGATGTGAATTTCAGCTACATTGATCTGGATACCTTTGAAGAAAAGTTTGTGTCGGTTCCCGAACAGGGTGGCGGTAAGCTGATCCCGGATGGAATGTGCAATCCGGGACAGATCTACACTGTTTCGCGTGGAAAAAGCGGCATGATCGGTGTGTTCCGGTTGGAAAGCCAGATGTTGCCGGGCAGCGGAAAGTTTGAGCGCACAGGTCTTGGTAGTGACCGTGACTGCAGAGAATCCACCAACACAGCCTTCAACTTCCTGAAAGCAAATGGAAACCGCATCAGCGGTGGCATCAGCACGGCATCTAAGGACTACATCATCAACTATCAGGATCTTCAGGGCATCGGTATGACAGGAAAGTTGGCACTGCCCACCTTGATTGCATTGTGCGGCATTGCCCTTGGTCGTCCCACGGTCAGTACCCTTGCAGTTCTGGGCGAAATTAGTATCAGTGGTACAATTCTAAAGGTAGACGAGCTTGCAAACAGCTTGCAGGTATGTCTTGACAGCGGAGCAAAGAAAGTCCTGCTGCCGATTACAAGCGCCGCTGATCTTGGAACGGTGCCACCCGAATTGGTAGGAAGTTTTAATTTGATCTTCTATAGTAGCGCAGAGGATGCGGTGTTCAAAGCATTGGGTGTTGAATAAAGGGGAAAGTTTATATGGCACAATTTGGTGCTTATGGGATACTCGTCTAAAAGATTATACTGTAATATTTTTAAGCTGGATTCCTTGCTAACATGGTCGACATGAAATACAAATTAATGTTTTGATGTAAAAATGAGGAGGTATCTATGGAAGATAGCGTTCCAAAGTATGATTTGTTTCAAAAAGCATATAAAAAATTGAAATCAACTGCGTATTATGACAAGACAAACCTCCATTTGAGAGATCGGATTGCGGAAGCGGAAAACACTCTCAATATAACGATAGAGGAACGCTTGAAGGATTTGCACCAAGCGTTTGTAGCGTCAGATAGCACGAAGTGGGAAGAGAAAAAAAGAAGATATTTTGGAAAGCATTTCCTGTCGTCTGCTTCCGAAAAAGATTATGGATACAAAGGAAGAAAAGAATTGTTCGGACGGAACAAAAGGCGTTTTGATTAGTGGAGTGCCAGCAAAACAAGTCAAAGTTGATGAGATACAATATTTCATTGACATGAAGATTGAGGGAATGATTCTTGGCGTTCTATGGATTATGATGATAGGATGGCAGTTAGATAAATCCTATACCAATTGCTATGGAAATCGTATACGAAAGACGCTATATAATGAATTTTCTAAAGAACCGACCTTTTCTCCAGCGCTGTTTGAGCCGTATTTTCAGAATTATGAGAGTTGGCGAGATCAGGCATTAACTTTGGCACAGAAGTGTATGCAACAAGATGATGTTCTGATTTTTACGCTAGACTTTAAGCGCTACTACTACTCCGTGGATGTATCAGAGAAATTCATGAAGGAGATTCTTACTAGGGTAAAAGGAAAATCTGACTACAATGAAGAATATCTGAGTAGGATAAATGACTTTGTGTACTGTGTGATCAAAAGATATTCACAAATCTACAGAGAGCATAGCGGAGAAGAGCGGATTCGCCGTATATTACCAATTGGGTTTCTGCCATCGGGGGGTTTTAGCAAACGAGTGTCTGAAAAAATTTGATACAGCAATTTTTGGACGGATGGAATCCACTTTACTATGGACGGTATGTAGATGATATATTGCTTGTGGAAAAGGTGGAAAAGGGAAGCCGAATCGCTCAAAAAGCGCAGGATGGTAAACTGGAATTCTATGAGGCCTTTGAATATTATACGGTAAATAATTCACGCTGGACGGGTAAAGAAAACCGGAATGCGAGGGCTGTTTTCAAAAAAGAAGAAGACGAATGTGGAACTTACTGTATTTTGCCAGAGTTTACAAAACCATTGGGAAGCGCCACGAAAATCCAATTACAGGCAAGCAAAATTAAGTTGTTCTACTTTCAGCGTGGACAATCGGATGCATTGATCACTTGTTTTAAGAATAGCATTGAAAAAAACAAATCGGAATTTCGCTGGATGCCGGAAGATGACGCTGTGTTTCAGGAGGACGATTATTCGGAGGTTTTTGAACTAAGCCACCATGGAGTGAATAAAACTTCGTGAAGTGGACGATATAGCTGTTGATAAATACGCACTTTCGAAATATCTGGGGAAGTTACAAAGGATAAATGGACTGATTTCGGAGAAGACGAAAGGAGAAGAGTATAATTTTGTCCGTGACATCCATAAAATATTTACGCCTAAAACAATAATTGAAAATTATACACTCTGGGAACGAGTAATTGCAATCTTATTTGTAAAAAAATCCTATAAGGCACTACTTAGGTTTATTGCCCTTGTCATAGACACGCTTGATAAAACAAGTTATGCCATAGAAGGAGTGGATGATGATACCGGATTTGTAACAAATGCATTGCGGGAGGCACTGCAAGAACATCTCATTTCCAGCATAGCTCGTCCGATGGCACTTCATGATGGGGAGACTTTTGAGGAATGGAAGTTAGAAGATGCGCAGAGCCTGCTCAGCGAACAGATGAAAGAACTTTTGACAAAAGCACAGAATCGTTCGAAAGGTTATTTTAAAGCTAAAATGCTGGATAAAAATCTGTGTGTTATCTGGCCAGAACTAGTGAGTTGTGGTGGTGAGAATCCGCAGAAAAAGGATCTGACCAATGAAGATAATGTAGTGGAGCTTCTGAAAAAAGAAACCTGCACAGAAACTTTTCAAGAAAAAATGAACAAGATTATAAATCAGAGATACATCTATTACCCCTACCTTATCAAACCGGCAGATCTGATGCTCGCAAGATTGATGTATGATCTTGTTCGTAAAAAAGATCTAGAAGATTTGAATAAAATCGAGGAAATTTTCAAACAATGCTGGCAGTTGAACTATAGCCCACTTCCATTTGAAGGTTGGACAAATAATAGATTTATAGAAGAAAATATAAAAAACTGGTGAACTCAATAAGCAGCCCGTTTTTCAAATCGGAAAGCCGAGCTTTTCAAAGATTAGGGTAGCCGTTGCCAATATCCAAATGGACATTTCAAACTTTGACCAGGCTGTTATGCGTAAACCGAACAGAAGCTACCGAAGATATCAGCAGATAGCAGAACTGGTGAATACTGCTGTTCGGGAAAAAGCAGATATGTTGGTAATGCCGGAAGCGTGTACTCCAAAAGAATGGCTGCCAACGCTGGCTAGAACTTGCGAAAAAAATCATTTGGCAGTTGTAACAGGGGTAGAGCATATTATTGAGGATAACTGTGTTTATAATCTGACAGCAGTGATTCTTCCGTATGAAGAAAAGTGGACAGGTCAGTGGCACTCTGTGATTCTGTACCATTCAAAGAATCATTTTGCACCTGAAGAAAAAAGGATGATTGAAAGCTTACATCTAAGAGCTATGGAAGGAATAGAAAGTTCTGAAGCTAAATGTGATGCAAAGTATGAGTTGTATAGCTGGAACGGATTTTGGTTTACAGTGTACTGCTGCTTTGAGCTTACATCCATTCGAGATCGTTCGATTTTTCAATCCTATATTGATGCGTTGATCGCAGTCGAGTGGAATCATGATGTGAACTATTATAGCAATATAATTGAATCACTAAGTAGAGATATTCACTGCTACTGCATCCAGACGAATACCTCCGAGTATGGAGACAGCCGAATCACAAAACCGTCTAAAACCGAAAATAAGGACATCCTGAGAATAAAAGGAGGAAGTAATGCAACAGCACATGTTGGAACTATTGATTTGGAACAGCTTCGGGAATTCCAAATGAAAGCATACAGTGGTCAAAAAGAAGATAAAACTTTCAAACCGACTCCGCCAGACTTTGACTATAAAGGAGCATATGAGCGTCGGAAAGGAACGATGTTTGAATGCTTTTGTGCGAAGAAAAAAGCAGATTAAATTTGCCGTTTGTAGCAGATCTGTAGCAAATCGAGTCCATTTAACGAATCAACGTCCTAAAAATCGAAAAGTCATCATGCATCACACGCAGGGGGTCTGGGGTTCGAGTCCCTAATTCTCCACCATGCATAAGCCACTAACAGAAGTTAGTGGCTTTTTTGCACTATACGCGGACTTATGTTAGTGTATAGAGAATTAGGGACTCGAACAGCACGGCCGCGCCGCAGGCGGGGCAATCAAAGCCCTAGCAGGGCTTTGATTAGTGCGCGGGTTCCAACGGTCAGGAATGTCTACCGGGGATGATGCTCAAAAGTCCAGCTGGTCAGAGAATGGTTTGAAATCTTTATGTCCCCTTTTCAGTCGTTTGTAGCAAGTTTGTAGCAGATCTGTAGCAAAATTCGGGGAGGAACGGCAAAATGACCTCAGAAACCCGATTTTGCAGATTTTTGGATATAAAATTTTATCCTCAAATTTTGTACAGAATGACGGTGGCAAAACAAAAAAGAAA
>ENA-OQCD01000008-OQCD01000008.1-human-gut-metagenome-genome-assembly--contig:-NODE-8-length-44921-cov-3.520338_pt1 | contig 44921 bp, 60 predicted proteins | sample MGYA00242755_ERZ504571 | MGnify/ENA primary metagenome ERZ504571 (study PRJEB26092, sample SAMD00036274) | human gut metagenome | host: Homo sapiens | study: EMG produced TPA metagenomics assembly of the...
CAAAAGTATCCATTCCTGTGGTCTCCTTTTTGCAGTTGTTTTGCCTGTCCTGTACACCGGTGCCGTGCGTGCGGCTGCCGTGACGGATGCACCCGCAGATGCTGCGCGGCCCCGGACTGTACAAAACTCTCTCTTTTTTTATATCCCATGCCATGCGTATTGTCAAGCCCTGTTTTCCATTCTGACAGATTCCTTTGCGAAAAATTGCCGGAAAGGTGCATTTTCGCTTGACAGGAGCGCCCCGGTTTCTTATCATTATAGAGTAGCGAGTTTATAGGGACTGACCACAAGTCCCATGAAGGAGTTTTGAGCATGAAGCTTTCATTTACCAAAATGCAGGCTGCGCCAACGATTATATCTATCTGGACTGCCGCAAAAGCGGTGTGCCGGAGAACATTGCAGCCCTTTCCGAAAAATTGTCCCGGCGGCATTTTTCCATTGGTGCGGACGGCATCATCTGCATCTGCGCTGCGCAGACGGCAGGTGCGGACGGCATGATGCGCATTTTCAACGCAGACGGCAGCGAGGGCAGGATGTGTGGCAACGGCATCCGCTGTGTGGCTGAATGGCTGTACACCCACGGCATTGAAAAGGAAACGCTTGCCATTGATACCCTCAGCGGCCTGAAGACCGTCACCCACAAGGTGCTGGCCTGTGGCAGGTGGAGATGGGCGCTTACAGTGCCATGCCTGCCAGCCTGCCTGCTGTGAACATGGGCGAAGAACCGCTTGTGGACAAAGAACTGACCGTGGACGGCAAAAACGTGGCATGTGACCTGCATCAATGTGGGCAACCCCCACTGTGTGACTGTGGTGGAGGATGTGGACAGCCTGAAGCTGGAAGAGATCGGTCCGGCCTTTGAGTACCACGCAAACTTCCCGGAGCGCATCAACACCGAGTTCGTGCAGGTGGTGGATGCCACCCACCTGAAGATGCGGGTGTGGGAGCGCGGCAGCGGCGAGACATGGGCCTGCGGCACCGGCACCTGCGCCACCGTGGCGGCCCTGACCGAGCTTGGCATCTGCCCGGCAGGCGAGGACATCCATGTGCAGGCTGCGCGGCGGTGTGCTGACCATCCGGGTATTGCCCGGCAGACAGTTGCTGATGACCGGCGCCGCCGAGACCGTGTGCGAAGGTACGACGGAAGTGTAAAGAGAACGAGAACCCTCTCAGTCGCCTGACGGCGACAGCTCTCCCGAAGGGCGAGCTTTTCCACATCAAGAGGAAAAGTTTTTCTTCACAACAAAAAAGCTCCCCCACTCGGGGGAGCTGGCATCGAGCAGACGCGAGATGACTGAGAGGGTCATACCAAAACAGAATCGAGGGAAAGTAACCATGAAGATGAACAAGCATTACAACGAGCTGAAGGCAAGCTACCTGTTTGTGGACATTGCCCACAAGGTGGCCGCTTATCAGGAGGCACACCCGGAGAAGGAGATCATCCGTCTGGGCATTGGCGATGTGACCCAGCCGCTGGCAAAGTGTGTGGTCAAGGCCATGCACGATGCAGCCGATGAGATGGGCACCAAGGAAGGCTTCCACGGCTATGGCCCGGAGCAGGGCTACCCCTTCCTCAAGCAGGCCATTCAGGGCTACTATGCAGGCCGCGGCACCCAGCTGGCAGAGGATGAAATTTTCATCTCTGATGGTGCAAAGAGCGATCTGGCCAACGTACTGGGCCTGTTCGATGTGGACAACACCGTGCTGGTGCCGGACCCCGTTTATCCCACCTACGTGGACGATAACGTGACCGATGGCCGCAAGATCATCTACAGCCGCACCAGTCAGGAGAACGGCTTCCTGGGAATGCCGGATGAGAATGTGAAGGCTGACATCATCTATATCTGCAGCCCCAATAACCCCACCGGTGCCGCCTACACCCGCGACCAGCTGAAGGTCTGGGTGGACTACGCCAAGAAGAACGATGCCATCATCCTGTACGATGCTGCATACGAGTGCTTCATCTCCGACGAGAACCTCGCCCGCAGCATCTTCGAGATCGAGGGGGCCCGCGAATGCGCCATTGAGATCTGCTCCTTCTCCAAGATCGCAGGCTTCACCGGCACCCGCTGCGGCTACACTGTGGTGCCCAAGGAGCTGGAGCGCGAGGGAATGAACATCAATAAGCTGTGGCTGCGCCGCCAGACCACCAAGTTCAACGGTGTGCCTTACGTGGTGCAGCGCGCCGCCGCTGCGGTGTTCACCGAGAGCGGCATGGCCGAGATTCAGGCCAATCTGGATTACTACCGCCGCAATGCCAAGGTCATCGCGGACGCTCTGGACGAGTGCGGCGTGTGGTACTGCGGCGGCAAGAACAGCCCCTACATCTGGCTGCGCTGCCCCGGTAACATGAAGAGCTGGGAGTTCTTCGACTGGCTGCTGGAAAACTGCGGCGTGGTCGGTACCCCGGGCGTGGGCTTCGGCGAGTGCGGCGAGGGCTACTTCCGCCTGACCGCTTTCGGTGACGCCGAAAAGACCAAGATGGCCGCCGAGCGCATTAAGACCGCCATCAAGGCACTGTAAACCTAAAAAATGCACCTGCTGTCCGTTTTGGACGGCGGGTGTATTTTTTTTGCGCATTCTCTTGACAAATCCGTATCTACTGTATATACTGTACATATACAGATAAAACGCAAGAACCAAAGGAGCAGCCGATGGAACTGTTTATCAACAACAAAAGCGGCGCGCCTATCTATGACCAGATCTACAACCAGATCAAGCAGCAGATCATCAGCGGGGCTTTGCAGCCGGACGAGGCCATGCCCTCCATCCGGGGGCTGGCACGGGGATCTGCGCATCAGCGTCATTACCACCAAGCGCGCCTACGATGAACTGGAAAAAGAGGGCTTCCTTTACGCAGTACCGGCAAAGGGCTTTTTTGTAGCCCCTAAAAACACCGAGCTGCTGCGGGAAGAGAACCTGAAAAAAATTGAAGCGCACCTTACCGAAGCTGTGAAGCTGTCCGCATCCTGCGGGCTGAGCAGGGAAGAGCTGCGGGAGATGCTGGAACTGCTGTGGGAGGGCTGAACATGAACGCACTGGAACTGCGGGGACTTACAAAGCACTATAAGGATTTTACCCTCGGACCGCTGGATCTGACACTGCCCGGCGGCACCATCTGCGGCCTGATCGGTGAGAACGGCGCAGGCAAAAGCACCACCATCAAATTGATTCTGGACATGCTGCAGAGGGACGGCGGTACCGTGACCATTTTGGGCAGGGACAACCGCACCGACCTTGTACACACCAAGGAAGAAATCGGTGTGGTGCTGGGCAGCGAGGGCATCCCCCTGTGCCTGAACGCAGTGCAGGCAGGCAAGGTGATGGCGGGCATCTACCACAATTGGGATGCCGCTGCCTACACAGAATTTTGCCAAAAATTTGAGCTGCCGGAAAAGAAAAAGTATAACGACTACTCTACCGGCATGAAGATGAAGCTGTGCATCGCCGTGGCGCTGGCGCACCACCCGAAGCTGCTGCTGCTGGACGAAGCCACCAACGGGCTGGACCCGGTGGTGCGGGACGAGGTGACCGATCTGCTGCTGGATTTTGCCCGGGACGAGGAGCACTCCATCCTCATCTCCTCCCACATCGTCAGCGACTTGGAAAAGCTGTGCGATACCATCGCCTTCCTGCACAAGGGCAGACTGCTGCTCTGTGAGGAAAAGGACGCCTTGCGGGAGGAATACGCCCTGTGGCATGGCACGGCGGCGCAGCTGGCGGCACTGGATACGCGGGTGTACGGCAAGCGGGTCACCCCCTACGGAGTCGAGGCGCTTGTGCGCCGGGATGCAATGCCCGCCGGGGCAGAGCTTACCCCGGTAAGCATTGAGGAATTGTTTGTGCTGATGGTGAAAGGGGAGAATGTACAATGAAAGGCTTGCTGTTAAAGGACGCATATCAGGCATGGTATTACGCAAAATGGTCGTTGTGGCAGCTGTAGTCATGATGGGTGCGGGCGTGATCTCGATGATGAACGGGGCCAATTTCTTCATTGTCTATGCGGGCTTTTTGCTGGGTATGATGCCCATGACACTGCTGGCATACGACCAAACCAGCAATTTCAACGAATACAGTGCCGCGCTTCCGGCCACAAAAGAGCAGCTGGTGGGGTGTAAATACATTGTTGGTCTGTGCGGGCTGGTGCTGGCAGAGGTATTTGCTGCCGCGGCGCTTGGCGTGGCACAGCTACACTGGGTAGCCGTGGATAGCGCGCTCGTGATCTCTACGCTGGTGCAGGTGGGCATGACCACCCTGCTCAGCAGCACCATCCTGCTGCCGCTGAGCTACCGCTTCGGCTACGAAAAGGCAAAGGTTGGGTTCTATTTCATAGTTGGTGCGCTCGCGGCCCTGATGGGCTTTTCCGTGGCCGCAAACGAGGACGGTATTGTGAGAAACCTTCTTCCGCAGAGCATCTCGTCGCTGGGGCTGCTGGGTATTGCGGTGGCGGCTCTGACGCTGTATGCTCTCTCGTGGCGGCTGTCTGTTGCATGGTACGGAAAGGCAGAGCAGTAAAATGAAGAAAAGTCAAATCGCGGGCATCCTGTTCGGCGTTGCCATGGGCGTTTTATTCAGCGTGACACTGGGAACAGTGGGTTTTGTGCTGGGTGCCAGCTTTGCAATTCTGGGTATGGTGATGTTCAAAGGGCTGGATGACCCACAGGATAAAAAGTAAGGTGTAAAAAGTGCGACGCCCCTGCAGGAAAAGCTTTTTCTGCAGCGTCGCTGTATTTATTTCTCGGACTCTTCGGCGTTTTTCTGCGCCGCTTCCAGCTCGTCCACCCGCTTTTGCAGGGCGGTGATCTTGTCGTCCATTTTGATAAATGTCCAGATCAAAACCGCAAGCACCACCGCAGGCGGAACCACCATCAGCAGGGACTGCTGACACCAGAGCAGCAGCGAATAGCCGCCGAATACCGTAAAGAGGAATACGGCAAACAGGCTTGCAGCAAGGACAGCAAAAATCCCATACAGAAAATCTCCTTTCGGTTATTCTTCCGTTTCTTCCTCGTCCGGGTCCAGCTCGATGCTGAACACGGCTTTTTTCAGCTTGCCGCAGCCCTGCGCCTTCAGGCCGGATTTATAGGGCTCTCCGGCCAGATACAGGGCAAACCGCCCCTCGCACAGCATTCCGGCAATGCTGGTGCCTGCGGTACCCACGGTGGTGTCGGTGGCTTCGTCGGTGGGCTTGGTGGGGTCAGTTCCGCAAGACTTACCTCAAACAGCTCGCTGCCGTCCAGATCGGTCTCCAGTGTGATGTGGTTGTCGTGGCGCTGGAACAGCGCTTTATCGGAAGTCAGCGGTGTGACGGTGCTCACAGTGACCACAGCCTTTTCGCCGTCGATGCGGGTGCGTCCGGCGGGCAGGGTGGTGATGTCCCGCGCCATGATATACTCAATGACGGTGTCGAGGTTGTCGCTCACGCCCAGATAGTTGGGCAGATTGTTCAGGGTATCGTAGATCATAGAAGAACTCCTTTATCGTGCAAAACAAGGTTCACCGCCTGCATATAGCACAGACGGTGAACCGGAATTTTATTCTGCGTCCTTCGGGTCGGTCATCAGCTCTTTGATGCTGGGCACCACGCCGCCCAGATTCTGAAGCTCCGAAGGAATGATGATCTTGGTTGCCTTGCCGTTGGCCACCTTGGCCAGAGCTTCCAGACTGCGGATGGCCAGAACCTTATCGCTGGGCATGGCCTCGTTCAACAGGCGGATGCGTCGGCATTGGCCTTCTGCACGGCCAGAATGGCCTGTGCTTCGCCCTCGGCTTCCAGAATGCGCTGCTGCTTCACAGCATCCGCGCGCAGGATGGCGGCTTCCTTTTCGCCCTCAGCGGCGGTAATGGCGGCCTGCTTTTCACCGTCGGCTTTCAGGATGACAGCGCGCTTCTCGCGCTCAGCCTTCATCTGCTTCTCCATGGCTTCCTGGATCTCACGCGGCGGGATGATGTTCTTCACTTCCACGCGGTTCACCTTGATGCCCCACTTGTCGGTGGCTTCGTCCAGGATGGCGGTGATCTTGCCGTTGATGACATCGCGGCTGGTCAGGGTGTGGTCCAGCTCCATTTCGCCGATGATGTTGCGCAGGGTGGTGGCGGACAGGCTTTCGATTGCCGCAATGGGCTGGTTGACACCGTAGGTGTAGAGCTTGGCATCCATCACCTGAAAGAACACCACGGTATCGATCTGCATGGTAACGTTATCGCGGGTGATGACCGGCTGAGGGGGAAAGTCTGCCACCTGCTCCTTCAGGCTCACCTTTTTGGCGATGCGCTCGATGAAGGGAATCTTAATGTGCAGGCCTGCCGACCATGTGTCGGAGTAGCTGCCCAGCCGCTCAACGACATACACCTTGGACTGGGGCACGATGACGATATTGGTGATGATCACCAGCAGGACGACAAAGACCAGCGCGAGGATCAGAAAAAACATGACCATAGTGGTTCTCCTTTTTCAGATGGGTGCAACGTTTCAGCGCAGAACGCAGATCACGCTCTGCGGCTTTCGGTCAATACGGGCTCCACGATGAGCAGGGTGCTGTGCAGTTCGGTCACACGGCAGCGCTGCCCGGGGGTGAGAATGTCGCCGGGAGTGGCGCAGCGGGCATTCCAGTCCACGCCGTCCAGTCGCACACGGCCCGGCAGGTCGGCGGTGACGGTGGTCAGCACGGTGGCCTCCCGGCCAAGGTTTCGGTCGCCATTGGTGGGGGTGATTTTCTGGCGCAGCTTTGCAGCCAGCGGCCGGAACGCCAGCAGGCACAGAATGCTTACCACGATGAACACCAGGGCCTGCGCCCGGAACGAATCCGTGAACAGGCAGGTGAGCAGGGCGGCAGCTGCGCCGACGGCGAACCAGACGGAGGTCATGCTGAAGGTGGAAGCCTCCAACAGCAAAAAGCCCACCACGCAGCCAGCCAGAGAAATGGAACAGGGTTCATGGTTCTCCCTCCTTATGCCCCTATTATAGAGTATCCCCCGGGTGGAAGGTCAAGCGTTTTTTACTGGAACGTTGCGCAGAAAACGAAATAAAGAACAAAATAAATGAAAAGCAGTGCAAGATGTAGTTTGCAGATACGGCCCTTTGTGTGAAAATGCAACAACGGGCGGCCCGCAGGCTGCCCGTTGTTGCAAAAATAAAAGATAAAATTTCCTCTGAATGTGCCCAGAGCGAACGCGGCGGGCATTCAAATCGTTTTTACTTGATATCGTAATAGCTGTGGTTCGGGTTATGCCCGTTCTCCTCCACCACGATGGTAAAGCCCATGGGGTTCACCTCCGTGTGCTTGCCGGAAGCCAGCGGCTCCACGATGATGTGCTCCGAGCGGTTCACGATGATCTCGGCGGTTTCCGCTTCGCCTACGCGCTGGTAGTGCAGGATGCCGTCCTGCGCCCGGAGCACCCGCAGCTCACCGGTGCGGAAGGCCTCGCAGGTGTGGCGCAGCTGCGCCAGCTGTGCCAGCACCGGCTTCAGGCGCTTTTCGTGGCTGTCCCAGCAGAAGAAGGCACGGTTGAAGGGGTCGCGGTAGCCCTGCATCCCGATCTCGTCGCCGTAATACAGGCAGGGCACGCCGGCAGTGTGTAGATGATGGCATAGGCCATGCGCAGGCGCAGCATCCCTTCCTCGTAGCTTCGCCGGCCACACAGCGGCCGCTCTGCCACTCGCGGCCACGGCCGTTGGCGGGCTCGGTCCGCGATCACGGTGAGGGCGCGTTCGGTGTCGTGGGTGGAGAGAAAGTTCAGCGCAGTGTCCATGGCAGGGGCGGGGTAGTGCTCACAGATGGACAGAATTTCGCCCATGGCCTGCTCGGCGGGCTTACCCTTTACAAAGTCCAGCACAGCGTTCTTGAAGGGGTAATTCATCACGCTGTCCAGCCCCTTGCCCAGCAGATAGGTGCGGCGCTGGCCAAAGCCGTATTTGGTGGTGGCATCCTCCCACACCTCGCCCAGCAGGAACTTCTCCGGGCTGACCCGCTTGACAGCGGCGCGGATCTTTTCAATAAAGTCGTCCGGCAGCTCGTCGGCCACATCCAGACGGAAGCCTGCGGCACCGCGCCGCAGCCATGTGTCAATGACACCGCCCTCGCCGGTGATGAACTCCACATAGGAGGGGTTCTCTTCGTTCACCTCGGGCAGGGTCTCGAAGCCCCACCAGCTGCGGTAGCCGCCCTTATACTTGGGGTCAAAATCGTACCAGCTGCGGTAGGGGGAGTTGGGGTCGCGGTAAGCGCCGCCATCCCCATAGCGGCCTTCGCGGTTGAAATAGCGGCTGTCGGAACCGGTGTGGCTGAACACACCGTCCAGCACGATGCCAATGCCGTACTTGGCGGCCTCGCGGCAGAGCACCTCGAACTCCTCGTTGGTGCCCAGCAGTGGGTCTACGTTGAGATAGTCGGCGGTGTTGTAGCGGTGGTTGGAATGCGCCTCAAAGATGGGGTTGAGGTAAAGGTAGTCCACCCCCATCTCCCGCAGATAGGGCAGCTTGATGCGGATGCCTTCCAAGTCGCCGCCGAAATAGTCCTCGTTCAGGTGGCCGCCGGTCTCGTTGGGCTGCCAGAAGGGTTCGGCATGTTTGTCGGCCTGATACAGCCGGTCCGGGAAAGGCATGGGCTTGTTCTCAATGCCCTCGCAGAACCGGTCCGGGAAGATCTGATAGAACACCTTGCCCTTGATGCACTCCGGGGTCTGGAAACCGGCATCGTAGACGGTGATCTGCCACTTTTCGCCTTCCTGCCAGCTGACAACGCCGCAGTTGTCCGGCCCGCGGTAGATGCGGCGGAAGTCGGTGTAGAGGTCGAAGTAGTAGAAGTACAGGCCCGGGTCGTTCAGCGGCAGCTCCACGGAAAAGTGGTTCTGCTGGGGGGTCTGGCCGTCGAACTTCATGCGGTAGTGCACCGGCACGTCATATTTTCCCTCCTTCTGGAGCACCAGATGAGGATCGACATAGCCCAGCTCTTCCGGGATGCACAGGGTCAAACGTACGGTCTGACCGGCCCGCAGTGCGCCAAAGGGCTGCTTGAAATAGGGGTCGTAGCTATTGAACAGACAAGACAAAGCAGGGTCGCCTTTCTCAAAAAAGCCCCGGCGGGCCAAACGCCGCCGGGGCAGATGATTTTTTAAGGGAAAATTACTTGCCCATGGGCACCGGGGAAGCGTACCAGATGTCGTGTGCGTAATCCAGCACAGAGCGGTCGGCGCTGAAGATGCCGCTGTTGGCAATGTTCTTCAGGCTCATGTGTGCCCACTTCTCGCGGTCGGCATACAGCTTCTGCAGGTCGGCCTGTGCGCGGCGGTAATCCTTGAAGTCGGCCATGACCATATACGGGTCGCTGCTGCGCAGGTTCTCGGTCACTTCGTGGAAGTTCTCGCCATTCCAGCCGCGCTCCAGGAAGTTCAGAGCGTTGTTGGCAACATCGTCGCCCATGATGAAAGCGTTGGGATGGTAGCCCACCTGCTTGAGGTTGTTCACCTCGGGGGTCAGCATACCGAAGATCAGCTCGTTCTCCTTGCCGGCAGCGTCTGCGATCTCCACGTTTGCGCCGTCCAGAGTGCCCAGAGTGATAGCGCCGTTCAGCATGAACTTCATGTTACCGGTACCGGAAGCCTCGGTGCCTGCCAGAGAGATCTGCTCAGAGACCTCGGCGGCGGGCATCAGGTGCTCGCTCAGAGAGACGCAGTACTCTTCCAGATAGACCACGCGCAGCTTGTCGCGCACAGCGGGGTCGTTGTTGATGAGGTCGCCCAGCTTGCAGATCATGCGGATCATCTGCTTTGCCATGTAGTAACCGGGAGCAGCCTTTGCACCGAAGATATAGGTCTTGGGGATGAAGTCGGCGTTGGGGTTCTCCTTCAGGTACAGGTACTGGGCAGCAATGTTCAGCGCGTTCAGGTGCTGGCGCTTATACTCGTGCATACGCTTGACCTGACAGTCAAAAATGGAGTTCGGGTCGATGACCTGACCGGTGCTCTTGGACAGATAGTTGGCAAAGCTGGTCTTGTTCTCCAGCTTGATCTCGTTCAGGCGCTTGAGAACGGTCTTGTCGTTCTCAAACTTGTTCAGCTTGGACAGATCGGAAGCATCATGCTTGTAGCCGTCGCCGATGGTCTCGTCCAGCAGCTTGCACAAGCCGGGGTTAGAGGCCAGCAGCCAGCGGCGGTAAGCGATGCCGTTGGTCACGTTCTTGAAGCCTGCGGCTTGAACAGGTAGTAATCGTGGAAGACGCTGTCCTTGATGATCTGGCTGTGCAGCTTGGACACGCCGTTGATGCTGTTGGCGGTGTAGGCGCAGATGTTTGCCATGCGCACCTGATTGTCGCCGATCAGTGCCATATAGTCGATCTTGCCCTTGTCGCCGGGGAAGACCTTCTCCAGCTCTGCGCGGGCGCGGCGGTCCATCTCCACCACGATCTGGTAGATGCGGGGCAGGGTCATCTTGAAGATGTCCACGTTCCACTTTTCCAGAGCCTCAGCCATGACGGTGTGGTTGGTGTAGGAGAAGACCTTCTGGCAGATGTCGAATGCCTTGTCCCAGCCAAAGCCGCACTCATCCAGCAGAATGCGCATCATCTCGGGGATGGCGAGGGTGGGGTGGGTGTCGTTCAACTGGATGGCCACCTTGTCGGGCAGGTTCTCGAGGGTCGCATAGCTGGACAGGTGGTTCTGGACGATATCGCCGATGGATGCGGCAGACAGGAAGTACTGCTGGCGCAGGCGCAGGATCTTGCCCTCAACATGGTTATCGTTGGGGTACAGCACCTTGGAGATCAGCTCTGCATTGGCGTTCTTGCTCATTGCAGTGTTGTAGTTGCCAAGAGAGAAGCTGGACATATCAAAGTCCGGGGCCTTTGCCTGCCACAGGCGCAGCATTGCAACGCCCTTGCCGTCGTAGCCCTGCACATACATATCAGAGGGAACAGCCATGACGCTGTTGTAGTTGGTGTGCTGGATATAGTGGAAGCCGTTGTCCCAGTTCTCGTGGATCTCGCCGTCAAAGCGCACTTCCACAGCCTGATCGGGGTGCTCTTCAGCCAGACCTGACCGCCGGGCAGCCAGTTGTCGGCACGCTCCTGCTGCCAGCCGTCCACGATCTTCTGCTTGAAGATGCCGTACTCGTACAGGATGGAGTAGCCGGTGCCGCAGATGCCGGTGGTGGCCATGCCGTCCAGATAGCAGGCAGCCAGACGGCCCAGACCGCCGTTGCCCAGACCTGCATCCGGCTCTTCCTCAAAGATGCTGTCAATGCTGATATCAGCGTCGGACAGGGCCTTTTTTGCCACCTCGTCCAGACCCAGGTTCAGCAGGCTGGTCTTCAGGCTGCGGCCCATCAGGAACTCCATGCACAGGTAATACACCTGCTTGGTGCCGGTGCCAATGGCCTTGGACTGGAACTTCTTGTGGTTCTCACTCATCATCTGGCGGCAGATCAGAGCCAGAGAGCGGTAGATCTGCTGGTTGGAAGCAACGCTCAGCTCCACGCCGTACTCGCTGGTGAGCTTGTCCTGAAGAAGTTTACCGAATTCTTTCGATGTCATAAAGGTACTCCTATCCGCATAAAGTTTTCAGCTTTGCTAAAATAATTGAAATAATTGGCGTCTATAGGCACTTTCCCTCACTTGCTCTGCCGCCAACATAACAAAGATATTATAATATGGCAGAATGACAAATGCAAGGAATCAGGGGATTTTTTCTGTAACTGACATTTTTTATTGAACTTTCTGATAAATATGCCAAAATTTCAAAAATACACTTTTTCTTGATGCTTATTTATATTATAATAGGGAGAGAAAGCTGTGTTCCGAAACATTTTCGGGGACAAACTCCGGGAGAAATGTGCCGGGTAACTCGCCCGGCGGGTGACAAGACACCAAAACGGTACCGGGAACGGTGCCGTTTCCCGGCAAAAATCAGAAGATCACTGCCCGCTGCGGGCAGAAAAGGATAAAAAGGGGAAACAGATATGGTCAACAAGGTACGGGTGAACATTGCAGGTACGCCGTATGCCATTGCTACGACGGACCCGGAAAAATATATTTTGTCGCTGGCGAAAAAGCTGGATGAAGACATCACCAAGCTTTTGGACGATAATGCGAATCTTTCGGTGACTAAGGCGGCGGTGTTCTGCGCCATGGATTATCTGGACGAATACCGCAAGAGCACCGGCAGTGCTGAGAATATGCGCAGCCAGATCCAGGATTACATTGCGGATGCTACCCGCGCAAAGCTGGCGGAAGATAAGGTCAAAGCAGAGAATGAGGTGCTGCGGCGGGAAGCTGCCGCCCTGCGCGAACAGCTGGAAAAGATGCACAATAAGGAAGCCCGGCGCGAGGAGCGCGCCCAGCAGGCGGCACAGCAGTCTGCTGCCGAGGGCGAAGCGAACAAGGCGGAATAAGCCGTTTACAGGATAAAGGAGAAGTATGTCAAAGATCGAGATCCTTGCCCCGGTGGGCAACGAAGAAATGCTGCGTGCCGCTGTGTTCAGCGGTGCCGACGCAGTGTATCTGGGTTTTCGGGTTTCATGCCCGCACCAGTGCCAACAATTTTACGCGGATACGCTGAAAGATGCGGTCGCCTTCTGCCATGCGCGGGGCGTGGCTGTGCATGTGGCGCTGAACACCACCGTCTATGGCGGTGAGCTGCCCGCGCTGGAACAGGCCATCCGTGCCGTTGCAGCCAGCGGTGCCGATGCGGTCATCTGTCAGGATCTGGCAGTGGCAACGCTGATCGGTAAAATTGCACCGCAGCTGCCGCGCCACGGCTCCACCCAGATGAGCGTGCACAGCCTGCAGGGTGCGCTGGAGCTCAAGGAGCTGGGCTTCACCCGCGTGGTGCTGGCCCGTGAGCTGAGCATGCCCGAGGTGGAGCATATCACAAAGCACTGCGGCATCGAGACCGAGTGCTTCGTGCACGGCGCGCTGTGCATGTGCGTCAGCGGCCAGTGCTACATGTCGGCCTTTCTGGGCGGACGCAGCGGCAACCGCGGTTCCTGTGCCGGCCCGTGCCGCCTGCCGTTTGAGGCAAATGCCCTGCCGGAGGGCAAGCCGGGCCGTCTGCACCACCTGTCCTTAAAGGATAATTCGGTCATTGATAAGCTGGACAAGCTGCAGGCGCTTGGCGTGGCATCGGCAAAAATCGAGGGCCGTCTGCGCACGCCGGAGTATGTGGCGGCGGCAGTCAGCGCCTGTCTTGCAGGCCGCGAGGGCCGCGCCTACGACCGCGACCTGTTGAAGAATGCTTTCAGCCGTTCCGGCTTCACCTCCGGCTATCTGGATGGAAAGATCGACGGCACCATGTTCGGCGTGCGCAGCGAAGCAGACGCAGAACAGACCAAAAAAGACCCTGCCCATGCTGCGGGAGCTTTACCGCCGTGAGCGCAGCCGCGTGCCGGTAAAGATGAAGCTGGAAATTGAAGAGGGGGGCGAAAAGCTCACTGTCACCGATGCAGACGGCAGCAAGGCCTTTGCCTATGGGGATGCAGAGCCGCAGCCTGCCCGTACTGATCCCACCGCAAGCCTGCACCGCAGCCTTGCCAAGACCGGCGGCACGCCTTTTTGCGGTGGAAGATCAGGATATTACCGTGGAAATGGACGGCGGGCCGTGGTTCGTGCCCGGCAGTGCCGTCAATGAGCTGCGCCGCGAAGCGCTGGATGCCCTGCTCAAAAAGCGGGAAGTGCTGCGCCCGTGGCCCACCACCGAGGAGCATGTGCCTGCCCTGCCGCTGCGCACTCTGCCGCCCCACCGTACCCTGCGTGCCCGGTTTGAGAGCTGGGAACAGGTGTCGGAGCGGGCGCTTGACGGCATCGAGTATCTCATCCTGCCCATTGCGCAGGCCGACCGCGTGCCCCGGGAATGGCGGGCAAAGACCCTTTTGGAACTGCCCCGGGTCATGTTTGGCAAGCTGGAAGAGGATACCGCCCGCCGCATCGCGGCCACGCAGGACGCCGGTTTTGCAGGCTATGAGGTGAGCAATATCGCCCACCTGCGCCTGTGCCGGGGCCTGCCCATGAGCGGCAGCTTTGGCCTGAACATCACGAACCAGCTGGCCGCGCAGTTCTACGCGGACAACGGCCTTGGCTCCATGCTCATCCTGCCCGAGGTGAAGGACAGCGACATCAGCACCATTGCGCCCACCCGTAACGGCAGGCCGGTGCCCACCGGCGTGCTGGTGTACGGCCATATGCCGCTGATGATCACCCGTGCCTGCCCGCTGCAGAACATCCACGACTGCGCCCACTGCGACAAGACCGGCGTGCTGACCGACCGCAAGGCCAAGAAGTTCCCAGTGCGGTGCGGCCTTGGTGTGCGCACCATCTATAACCCTGTACCTATTTATATGGGGGATAAGCCGGGCGCTTTGACGGTGGACTACGGTGTGGCTTACTTCACGCTGGAAAGCCGGGAGGAAGCGGCCAAAATTCTGGAGATGATCCGCACCCATGCACCCTTTGAAGGTGATTTTACCCGTGGGTTGTATTTTAAAGGTACGAACTGAAACTCCTTCCGTCATTGCTGACGCAATGCCGCCTCCCTGAGGGAGCTGTCGAGCGTATGCGAGACTGAAGGAGTTGCTATAAAATCAAAACGAGGTATACTATGGAACCCATCACAGTAAAATATAAGGTATTGGACACCCGTGCCAAGGTGCCCTCTTACGCAACCCCCGGCTCTGCTGCAGCCGACCTGTGCGCCGTACTGGACGCGCCGCTCACCCTTGCCCCCATGGAGCGGGCACTGGTGCCCACCGGCCTTGCCATCGAGCTGCCCGGCTCCCACAGCGTGGCACTGGTGTACGCACGCAGCGGCCTTTCCATCAAGCACGGCCTGTGCATGGCCAACGGTGTGGGTGTGGTGGACAGCGATTACCGCGGCGAGCTGAAGGTGCCCATGGTCAATCTGGGCAGGGAAGCCTACACCATTCAGCCCGGTGAGCGTGTGGCCCAGCTGTGCATCGCACCGGTGTACACCGCTGCCTTTGTGCCTGCCGAAGAGCTGGGCGATACCCAGCGCGGCGAGGGCGGCTTTGGTTCTACCGGAAAGTGAGATGGAATCATGAACCTGATTTTAGCTTCCGGCAGCCGCGCAGGCGGGAGCTGCTCTCCTTATATACCACCAATTTCACCGTCTGCGTCAGTGACTTTGACGAAAGTGCGGTGCAGGCCGCTACGCCTGCCCATCTGGTGGAACAGCTGGCCCGGGGCAAGTGCCTTGCTGTTTCGGCCCAGCACCCGGGCGCTGTGGTCATCGGCTGTGATACGGTGGTGGATGTGAACGGCGAGGTGTTCGGCAAGCCACACAGCGAAGAGGACGCAAAGCGGATGCTGCGCGCCCTTTCCGGTGCCACCCACGAGGTGCACACCGGCGTGTGCATCTCGGACGGTGCGCGCACTGAAAGCTTTGTGGACAGCTGCCGCGTTACCTTCTTCCCGCTGGGTGAAGAGGAGATCGACTTCTACGCTTCCACCGCCGAACCCTACGATAAAGCCGGTGCCTATGCCATTCAGGGACGGGCGGCCCTCTGGCTGGACCGTATTGAGGGCGACTACTACACCATCATGGGTCTGCCGGTGAGCCGCACCGTACAGCTGCTGGCACATTTTGTGTGATAAAACTGGAAAAAACGAAGAAAAACTTGCGCAAACGCTTGAGAAATCATTGCCTTGCGGCTATAATAGAACTGTGTTATTCTGCGCAAAGGCGGCACAAAAGGGCTGCCGGATGTTCTGGCGCTATAGATAAAATGGGAAGCATAAGGAGAATTTTTACAATGGGCCTGTTTTCTAAAGATGTAGGTATCGATCTGGGTACCGCAAATACTCTGGTATATATGAAGGGCAAGGGCATCATCATGCGGGAGCCTTCGGTCGTGGCTGTGGATACCAAGACCGACGAGGTACGCTGTGTGGGTGCCGAGGCAAAGGCTGTCATTGGCCGTACCCCCGGCAGCATCGTGGCTGTGCGTCCGCTGAAGGATGGCGTGATCGCTGACTTTGACATCACCACCAACATGCTGGAAAATTTCCTCAAGAAGGCATGCGGCAACAGCATGTTCTCCCGCCCCCGCGTGGTCATCTGCATCCCGTCCGGCGTTACCGAGGTGGAGCGCCGCGCTGTGCGCGAAGCTACCCTGAAGGCCGGTGCCCGTCAGGTGTCCGTCATTGAGGAACCCATGGCAGCAGCCATCGGTGCGGGTCTGCCCATCAGCGAGCCTACCGGCAGCATGATCGTGGATATCGGCGGCGGCACGGCTGAGATCGCTGTGATCTCTCTGGGCGGCATCGTGGCCTCCCGCAGCGTGCGCATGGCAGGTGATATGTTCGATCAGGCCATCATCGCCTTCATCAAGCGCAAGTACAACCTGCTGATCGGTGAGCGCACCGCAGAGCAGATCAAGATCGAGATCGGCTCCGCCTATGCGCTGGACCCCGAAATGACCATGGAGATCAAGGGCCGTAACCTCGTGGACGGCCTGCCCAAGAACATCGTCGTCCACTCTGAGGATGTGCGCGAAGCTCTGCTGGAATGCCTGGTCAAGATCACCAGCGCCATCAAGGAAACGCTGGAGCGCACCCCGCCGGAGCTGAGTGCGGATATCATCGACCGCGGCATCACCCTGACCGGCGGCGGTGCACTGCTGCGCGGTCTGGATCAGCTGATCCAAAGCGAGACCGGCATCGACGTACACATTGCGGAAGACCCGCTGGACTGCGTGGCCAAGGTGCTGGTGCGGTGCTGGATCATGTGGATGTCCTGCATGACGTGCTGGACACCGACGGCGGCCACATGTAACACGGGCAAGGCCCACACTTGCGGAAAAAGGCTCTTTTGCGCAGCGTCTGCGCTGATTTCCGCTGCAAACAATGTCTCTTGCGCGGATGGCAGGGCTGTCCGCGCTTTTCTTATGGCATGGCATCCACCCGAAACAGGAGGGTACTCCCTTGAAGGATTTTTTTGACACATGGAAATTTAAGATACTGGTAGCCGTGGCGGTGTTTCTGGTGGGAATCATGGCCTATGCCGGTGCCAACGGACGGCTGACTGCTGCCCCGCAGGAACTGCTGGGCGTGGTGCTGATGCCGCTCCAGAAGGTCACATCGGCACTGAGCGGCGGCATTGGCTCGGTGTGGGAAAAATACACCAGCATCGATGAGGTCATGGAACAGAACGAACAGCTGGAAGCGGAGAATGCTGAGCTGCGCCAGCAGATCGTGGACTATGACCGCATCAAGGCGGAGAACGAAGCCTACAAGGCACTGGCCCGCATTCAGGATTCCAACACCGAAGCAAGCTATATTTCTGCCTTTGTGATCGGCCGCGACCCGCTGGATGAGTTCGGAGGCTTTACGCTGGACTGCGGCACGGTGAACGGCGCAGCCGTGAACGATGCCGTGATCAGCGATAAGGGCTATCTGATCGGCATGGTGGTGGAAGCCGACACCACCAGCTGCAAGGTGATGACCATTCTGCACCCCAGCTTCAGCGCTGCGGGCGTGGTATCCCGCACGCGGGAAAACGGCATTATCAATGGCAGCACCGATTATGCCGGTGACGGCCTGTGCGTGCTGACCAATCTGGAACGCGCCACTGAGACGAAGATGGGAGATCAGGTGATCACCACCGGTCTTGGCGGAGTGTTCCCGCCGGATCTGCTGGTGGGAACTGTGCAGAAGGTGGAGCCGGAAGTCAGCGGCAAATCTTCCATTGCAGTGGTGCGCCCGGGTGCAGACCCGCGCACGGTCAAGCACGTATTCGTTATTACCGACTATTAAGGGGGCGCATTTGTATGGAATCACGCCGCATGCGCAGCCGCAGCCAGATCCTGAAATGGGTCTGCTACGCGGTGGCACTGTTTGTGTGCGCGGCACTGCAGACGACCCCCGGCCTGCTCCAGCTGGGGCAGGCAAAGCCGCTGTTCATTCTGCCGCTGTGTCTGGCTGTGGCCGTGTATGAAGGCGAGTTTGCAGGTGCGCTGTTTGGTGCCGTGAGCGGCCTTTTGTGGGACTACACCGCCGGGCGCACCGTGGGTATGCTGGCGCTGGAACTGCTGTTGCTCTGCTTTGCGCTTTCGGTGCTGGTTCAGGTGTATCTGCAGGGCAGCACATGGAACTTTGCGCTCATCAGCACCGGCACGGCCCTTGTGGTGCTCTCGCTGGACTGGCTGTTCTTCTACTACATGCCCGGCTACAGCTGGGCGCTGAGCCGCTGGCTGACCTTTGTGCTGCCTTCGGCCATGATGACGCTGGTGCCGTCACTGATGCTGTTCAGTCTGGTGCGGCACATTTACAGCGCATTCAAAATCGACAACGGCGTAGTCTGAACCGCCGGAGGAAACGCGGATGAACCAAAACGAACGAAAAACCGTTGCGCGCCGGATGATCCTGCTCATTGCAGTGGCATGTGTTATCATGGGCCTGTACGTGATGCGGCTGATCTTTCTGCAGCTGGTCAACGGCGACGACTTCAAGGCCAAGGCCACCAACACCACCGACTATAACTTTACGGTCACGGCGGCCCGCGGCGATATCGTGGACAGCGCCGGGCGGCGCATTGCCACCACAACCACCAGCTACAATGTGGTCCTCAACAAACTGCTGATGGGCGACCGGGATCTGGATACCATGCTGCAGCAGATCGTGGAGCTGCTGCGTGCGAATGGCGAGAGCTGGAATGATACGCTGCTGATCGGTCAGGCGGACGCAGCAGGCAATTACGCCTTTACGGACGATGACACGTCCACCAGCGACCAGAAGCAGCTGGCAGACATGAAGGAAACGCTTGGTCTGCAGCAGTACGCCACCGCCAACGATGTAATGGAAATGCTGGTGGAAAAGAACGATCTGCAGGATTTTTCGCCGGAATGGCAGCGTGTGCTGGCCGGTATCCACTACGAGATGGACCGGCAGGCGTTCTCCAATGTGAACAATTTTTGTCATGGCGGAGAACGTGAGCACCCTCGCGGTGGCCACCATCAAGGAGCACAGCCTGCAACTGCCAGGTGTGGAGATCGTGGAAACCAGCGCCCGCAGCTACGACCAGAGCGATATCATCCCGGCGGTGCTGGGCCGTGTGGGCAAGATCACGGCGGAAAAGTGGAAGGTGACCGATTCCAACGGTCAGGTGACCTATCCGCTGCGGGAAAAAGGCTATAACATGAACGATGTTCTGGGCATTTCTGGTCTGGAATCCGTTTATGAGGACGAGCTGCGCGGCAAGGACGGCGTGGAGACCATCACCCGCAATTCGGACGGCGTGATCGTGGATACAAAGCTCACCACTGTGCCGGAGCCGGGCCATACCGTGCAGCTGACCATTGACAGCAACTTCCAGCGTGCCGTGGACAAGGCACTGGCGGACAACATTGATATGATCAACCGCGTGTACAATACCGGCACCATGAAGCTGCCGCCGGTGCGGTGGTGGTGCTGGACGTGAAGGACGGCAGTGTGCTGGCTGCTTCCAACTATCCCAGCTATGACCAGAACCTGTATGCCGCTAACTACAGCGAGTACAGCTCCGACCCGAGCCTGCCACTGTTCAACCGCGCATTGCAGGGCCTGTATACGCCGGGTTCTACCTTCAAGCCCGCCGTGGCGGTGGCTGCACTGGACAGCGGCCTCATCAACCAGTATTCTACCGTTTACTGCAACGGCGTGTACAACTACTTCAAGGATTACCACCCCCGCTGTACCCGCCACGGCCACAGCGGCAACATCGATGTGGTAACGGCCATCAAGTGGAGCTGCAACATCTTCTTCTATGATGTTGGCCGCCGTCTGACCAGCGATGTGTACGATGCCTATGCCTACAAGCTGGGTCTTGGCCAGCGCACCGGTGTGGAGGTGAGCGAGGCCGTGGGCCGTCTGACCACCAAGAGCGACTCCAACTATACGGCATCGCTGGATGTGCAGGCCGCCATCGGTCAGGGCAACACGGTGGTCTCGCCCATCCAGCTGGCTACCTACGCGGCAACGCTGGCCAACAACGGCACCCGTTACCGCACCCATTTCGTCAAGGCCATTCTGGACACCAACACCGGCGAGGTGCTCAGCGAGACCAAGCCCGAGGTCATGGATGTGATCGAAGGCACCGGCAACACCTTTGAGCTGGTGCGGCAGGGCATGAAGCAGGTGCCCAGCACCATCAGCGGCAAAATTTCCAGCTATCCGGTGCCGATCGCCTGCAAGACCGGTACACCTCAGCGCAGCGAGACCTATGCGCCCGGTAAGCACTATCTGAACGCCATGATGGTGGCTTACCTCCCGGCGGATGATCCGCAGATCGCCATTGGCATTAGCATTGAGTACGGAGGCTATGGTGCCCGTACCGGTGATCTGGTGGTGGACATTGCAAATGCCTATTTTGCCCTGAAGGATGGCAGCCTTGCCCAGCAGGCCGAAGCGGAAAAGGAAGCCGAGCAGGCCCAGCAGGAAGATCAGGCGTAGACCACTGACCCAGCGCAGGCCGCTGCAGGCCAGACCACCGGCAATGCCGCAGCCCAGCCTGCACAGATGACACCCGCCGCAGACACCGCTGCGCCGGAAACGGCAGCAGAAGGGGAAGCCCAGCCTGCCGTGCAGGACGAGCAGCAGCCCGCCGCAGACACCGAGCAGAACCCCGATGCCATTGCGCCGGAGAACTGAAAACGGGAGACAAAACCGACACGGGAAAGGGCACTGCAGCGGGGTTTTGAATGGAAACATCCCTGAAAAGAAAACAAAATTGAATATTCTGTATAAAAAACAGTTGTAAAAGATTGGATTTTGTGATATCATTTCAGGCAAAGGACTTTTTTACAAAAGCGTTCCAATCGTTTAGGAAGAGGAGAGGGTAACGGATGACGATTGCACTCATTGCGCATGACTCCAAAAAGGAGCTGATGGTTTCAGTTTTGTACGGCGTACTGCCGCATCCTGAGCCAGCATAAACTGGTAGCGACCGGCACCACCGGTAAACTGATCGCAGAAGCTACCGGCTTACAGGTGCAGCGCTTTCTGGCCGGTGTGCAGGGCGGCGACCAGCAGATCGCATCCCGCATCGCCTGCAATGAGATCGACCTGTTGCTGTTCTTCCGTGATCCCATCAACGCAAAGCCCAGCGAACCCAACGAAATGACGCTGCTGCGCCTGTGCGATGTGCACAACATTCCATGGCCACCAACATTGCTACTGCCGAGGTACTGATCCACGGCTTGGAGCGCGGCGATCTGGATTGGCGCGATATCGTGCATCCCCAGAACTGACAAAACGATTTGGAATGGTTCCGCGTGCGCTGCGCCATATTCAGCGGAAATTATATTGATAATGCGAAAATCGGGAACATCTGCGGATGTTCCCGATTTCCATTTTCATAGGAATGGGGTCCGAACCGCAGACTGCATTTCTGCCGCCGTGCGGCTGTTTCCGCAGGAAGCAAAAACAGCAGATGCCGTGTGCCGCAGCGGCCTTGCCTGTGAAAAAAAGAATTCCGGAAAATCCGCAGATTTCCGGAATTCTAATATAAAAATAATGTTTCCGCTGAATATGGCCAGAGTGCAACGGAGGCCATTTGAAACGTACGGTTAAACTTTAAAATCCTCGGCCATCTCCGCCACATCTTCCGGGGCAAAATCGCCAAGCGGCAAGATCAGCCGTGCCAGTGTCTCCTGCGGCAAAGCTGCAAGAATCGTGCTGTCATCACTGCCGGTGCCTGCGGGCGGGCAGACGGTGTGCACGCCGTCTGCACCGGTCTCCACCCGGGCACGGTGAGTGGTTGCCACATATTGCATCCCAAGCTTGTCTGCAGCCGTCAGCAGGGCGGCAAACAGCGGCGTGCCGCCTTCGCCCAGAACGTCTGCGTCCTGCCCGGCCAGTGCTTCGGCGTTCAGCACGATGCACTCGATGCCAAGGGCCTCTGCTGCCTTTTTAGCGCTTTCCGCATCGGCGGTCTGTTCTGCTGCCAGCCGCACGGCAGCGCCCGCCACGGCAAAGCCCTGCTGCTGTAAAATGCGCACAGCTACGGCGCATTCTCTGCTGCCGTCCATCTGCACCAGAACCTTATCCTGACTCTCGTAGGTGTCGAACCCACTGCCGGGCAAAAATGTGTCGCTCATGTTCCCTGCCTCCCGCCATGTGCTTTGCTTTGGGCCACGGCCAGCTGGTCGCAGCGTTCGTTCTCCGGGTGGCCTGCGTGGCCCTTGACCCAGACATAGGTGATCTTGTGCCGGGCTTCCTGCTCCAGTGCCTGTGCCCAGAGATCCGGGTTCAGGGCGGGGGAGCCATCTGCTTTTTTCCAGCCCCGGCGCTGCCAGTTTTTGGCCCAGCCCTTCTGAAGCCCGTTGATGACATACTGGCTGTCGGAGCACAGCCGTACCTCACACGGCTCCTTGAGCTGGCGCAGTGCTTCGATAAAGGCTGTCAGCTCCATGCGGTTGTTGGTGGTGCTGTCGTCGCCGCCGCTCAGCTCTTTTTCGTAAACTTTGCCGTTAAAACGGTAGCGCAGCACGGCACCCCAGCCGCCGGGCCGGGATTGCCGCTGCATGCGCCGTCGGTGTACACTTCGACCTGCTTCATGCGGTTCTCCTTCTAAAATGGGTTGCTTCTATTTAGCGCTATTTTCCGGCTTCTGTCAAGTGCGAATGTATATTCCGTGCCGGAGCTGCCAAACCTTGGAATTGACAAAAACGCCGGGAAATACTATACTTATCCTAACAAAAATGCGTATAGGGGCGCACCGCAGGCGTGTGCCCGGGCGTTCCAACAGAAAAGCCACGGTCGCATCGAGCAGATGGACCTATCTGGCACAAAACCTCTTACGGAACAGGCAGCGGTTTGCAAAAAACACGCTGAGAAATAAATTCTATACGGTGCATCCAACGGAAGCCGATGCGATTTTTCAAGGTGCTTCCCATGCACAGCGCGGCTGTTCCCACAAGCGGGGACGGCCTGCGCTGTAATTATTTTGGAGGTCAGAATGGCACAGTCGAAAGAAAATACCAATAATTCCGCACGCAGCAAGGCAACAGCTGCTGCTCAGAGCACCGGCGCACCCGCCGCGCAGACGGGCGAAAAGCGCCCCCGCACCACCCGCCGCCCTTATTATAACCGTCGGCCCCGCCGCCCGCAGCAGCCCAGAGAGGCCGCTGTGCCCATCCACATCTATCCGCTGGGCGGTCTGGGCGAAGTGGGCAAGAACATGACCGTGTACGAGTGCAACGGCGACATGATCATCGTGGACTGCGGCCTTGTGTTCCCGGACAGCGACATGTACGGCGTGGACATGGTCATCCCGGACTTCACCTTTGTGGTGCAGAACAAGGATAAGATCAAGGGCCTGCTCATCACCCACGGCCACGAAGACCACATCGGCAGCATCCCGTATCTGCTGCAGAAACTTGACCTGCCCATCTATGGCACCCGCCTGACCTGCGGCCTGATCCGCAACAAGCTGGAGGAGTTCGGTCTGGCAGGTAGGACCAAGTTCGTGGAGATCACCCCCAGACAGAAGATCAAGCTGGGCTGCTTTACCATTGAGCCCATCCATGTGAACCACTCCATCCCGGATGCGGTGGCCTTTGCCATCGACAGCCCGGCTGGCACCATCATCCAGACCGGCGACTTCAAGATCGATTATACCCCGCTGGCCTGCGGCGTCACCGACCTGTCTACGCTGGCCGAGTACGGTCAGCGCGGCGTGCTGGCCCTGCTGAGCGATTCCACCAACTCCGAGCGTCCGGGCTTTACCGCCACCGAGCAGAAGGTGGCTGCAGGCGTGCGCAATCTGTTCGCCCGTGCCCGCAACAAGCGGATCATCATTGCCACCTTTGCTTCCAACATCTACCGCGTGCAGCAGATCATCGATCTGGCTGTGGAGGATGGCCGCAAGGTGGCATTCAGCGGCCGCAGTATGGTGAACAACACCGCTATGGCGCAGGAGCTGGGCTATATGCACATCCCGGAGGGCACCCTCATCAGCGTGGATGAGCTGAACCAGTACTCCGGAGCAGGTAGTGCTCATTACCACCGGCAGCCAGGGCGAACCCTTGAGTGCCCTTTCCCGTATGGCATCCTGCAGCCACCGTCAGGTGCGCGTGGGCCCCGGCGACTTCATTATCATTTCGGCAAATCCCATTCCCGGCAACGAGAAGAGCGTGACCAAGATCGTCAACGGTCTGCTGCTGCTGGGTGCAGAGGTCATTTACGAGAGCATGTACGATGTGCATGTTTCCGGCCACGCCTGTCAGGAAGAACAGAAGCTCATGCTCACCCTGACCAGACCCAAGTACTTCCTGCCGGTGCACGGCGAGTACAAGCAGCTCAAAAAAGCACGCCCCTCACCGCTGCCAGCCTTGGCATCCCTACCAGCAACATTCTGATCGCGGAGAACGGCTCCAATGTCATTCTCAGCCAGGACGAGATAAAGCTGGGCGAGCCTGTCACCGCCGGTGCAGTGATGGTGGACGGCCTTGCGTGGGCGACGTGGGCAATGTGGTCCTGCGCGACCGCAAGCACCTGTCCGAGGACGGTCTGGTCATCATTGTGGCCACCGTGGACAGCAAGACCGGCAAGGTGCTGGCCGGCCCGGACCTTGTGAGCCGCGGCTTTGTGTATGTGCGCGAGAACGAGAGCCTGATGGACGGTGCACAGAGCATCGTGGAAAATGCGCTGGACCGCTGCGTGGATGAACATGTGCGCGACTGGAACAGCGTCAAGACCCGCGTGCGCGAGGCACTGAGCAGCTATATCTATCGGCGCACCAAGCGCAGCCCGATGATCCTTCCCATCCTGATGGAGGTCTGATCCGGGCACGCTACCGCAAACAATGCGGCGGAAGGCAGGAGATTTGATGAAACAAAACCAAGATGGACATTGGAGATGCTCACCGCCAGTCTGGCCGTGCTGTGCGGCCTGCTGGTGCTGGTGCTGCTGATCCAGCGGCCCACGGCATGGCCGGCGCTGCTGGTACTGGTGGTGCTGTGGGGCGCTGTGGTGGTGCTGTTCCGCTGCCAGCTGCGCAAGTGGGTGGCCCGGTGGATGTGCGGCGGCAGCTTTGAAGGCTCCAAGCTGCAGTTCAGTCTGGAGCCGCTCTCTCAGCCGGCCGCGCTGCTTTCCGGTGAGACGGTGCTGTGGTACAATGCACAGTTCCGCACCCGCCTGTTGAACGGGCAGGATGCGCTGGTGAGCCGCGTGCAGAAGGTGCTGCCCGGCCTTGATCTGCAGCAGTGCCGCAAGCAGGAGGGCCAGCTGCTGACCCTCGCGGACGGCATGTGGAGCGTACACAGCTCCACGGTGCCCGGCGATGCGGAGAGCATGACCCTGCTGGTGCTGAACGAGGAAACCGCCCTGCGCAAGGTGGAGGCGGAATACAAAGCCAGCCGTCCGGGCTATCTGGTGTTTCTGGTGGACGGCTACGACGATGTGTTCGGTGACATGCTGGACAGCGAGCGTGCCCGCCTGCTGGAAGGCATCAACCGCACGCTGGAGGATATGATCGGCCGGGGCAGCGGCTTTTTGCGCCGTGTGGCCAGCGGCCGCTATATCGCTGTGGTGGAAGAGCGCCAGATGGAGCAGTTCGCCAACCGCGGCTACGATGTGCTGGACAAGATCCGTGCGCTGGATCCCAGCGTGAACCTTTCGCTGTCCATCGGCATTGGCCGCGGGGCCAAGACCCTGCGGGAAGCCCAGGATATGGCCGTGCAGGCGCTGGATATGGCGCAGGGCCGCGGCGGCGATCAGGCCGCTGAAATGACACCGGACGGCTTTACGTTCTACGGCGGCGTGAGCCACGGCGTGGAAAAGCGCAGCAAGGTGCGCAGCCGCATCGTGGCCGATCAGCTGGTAAAACTGATCAAGGAAGCAGATCATGTGGTCATCATGGGCCACCGCATGAGCGATCTGGATGCCATCGGCTCCGCCGAGGGCGTGCTGCGCATCTGCAAAATATGCGATATCCCGGCGGTGATCGCGGTGCGGCGTGACGCTACCCTTGCGGGCAGCTTGATCGATGCATTGTGCCGTGCAGGCAGAAGGACGACTTTATCGACCCGAAGGACGCACTGCCCATCATCTCCAAGCGCACCTTGTGCATCGTGGTGGATACATATCAGGTGGGCCTTGTGGAAAGCAAGGATATTCTGGAAAAATGCGGCAAGGTAGCCGTGATCGACCACCACCGCAAGGGCGTGGGCTACATCGAGAACCCGGCGTTGGTCTGCCATGAGCCGTATTCTTCCTCGGCCAGTGAGCTGGTCACGGAGCTTTTGCAGTACGTGGGCGAGCGCGACGACAAGCCCAACCGTGTGGAGGCCGAGGGCCTTTTTGTCCGGCATCATGCTGGATACCCGCGATTTACCCTGCACACCGGTGTGCGTACCTTTGAAGCTGCCGCTGCGCTGCGCCGCTATGGCGCGGAGACGGAGCGGGTGCGCCAGCTGTTCGATGTGACCATGGTGGAGTACAATGCCAAGGCAGATCTGGTGGAAAAAGCACGCATGTACAAAAATTGCGCGATCTCCGTCAGCGGCGAGGTGGCACCGGAGGCCCGCGTGGCCATTGCACAGGCGGCAAACGATCTGCTGACCATTCAGGGCGTGGATGCCAGCTTTGTGGCAGTGCAGGTGGGCACAGGCGTGAACATCTCGGCCCGCAGTCTGGGTGCCGTGAACGTGCAGGTGATCATGGAATCTTTGGGCGGCGGCGGCCACCAGACCATGGCAGCAGCACAGCTCAAGCATATCACGCCGGAAGCAGCCCGTGCCCGCATCGAAGGTGCCATCGACAAATACTATGCATCGCAGAAAAAGGGCGATGTAGAAGGAAAATAAACGGAACAGAGAGGATCACACCCATGAAACAGTACGATTACCTGATCGTTGGTGCCGGCCTTTACGGCGCGGTCTTTGCACAGGAAGCAAAAAAGGCAGGCAAGAAGTGCCTTGTGATCGATAAGCGCAGCCACATTGCAGGCAATATCTACACGGAGCCGGTGGAGGGAATCAACGTCCACCGCTACGGTGCACATATCTTCCACACCAACAACAAGGCTGTGTGGCAGTATGTGAACCAGTTTGCAGAGTTCAACCGCTACACCAACAGCCCGGTGGCAAACTACCACGGCGAGATTTACAACCTGCCCTTCAATATGAACACCTTTAATAAGATGTGGGGCGTTGTTACCCCTGCCGAAGCCAAGGCCAAGATCGAAGAGCAGAAGAAGGAAGCAGGCATCACCGACCCGCAGAATCTGGAAGAGCAGGCCATCAGCCTTGTGGGCACCGATATCTACGAAAAGCTCATCAAGGGCTACACTGGCAAGCAGTGGGGCCGCCCCTGCACCGAACTGCCGGCCTCATCATCAAGCGTCTGCCGGTGCGCTTCACCTACGACGACAACTATTTCAACGCACTGTATCAGGGTATTCCCAATGGCGGCTACACCGCCATGGTGGAAAAGATGCTGGACGGCACCGAGGTGCGGCTGAATGTGGACTATCTGGCCGACCGCGAAGATCTGAACGCTCTGGCCGAGAAGGTGGTCTACACCGGCCGGTGGATGCCTACTTTGGCTACAGGCTGGGTGCTCTGCAGTACCGCAGCGTCCGCTTTGAGACCGAGGTGCTGGACACCGACAACTATCAGGGCAACGCGGTGGTCAACTATACCGATGCGGAAACTCCCTACACCCGCATCATCGAGCACAAGCACTTTGAGTTCGGCACCCAGCCCAAAACGGTCATCAGCCGCGAGTACAGCGCTGAGTGGAAGAAGGGCGACGAGCCGTACTACCCCTCAATGACGAGAAGAACGGTGCCTGTATGCCGAGTACAAGAAGCTGGCCGATGCAGAGCCGGACGTGATCTTTGGCGGCCGTCTGGGTGAGTACAAGTATTACGACATGGACAAGGTCATTGAGGTGGCTCTGGACGTGGCCGCAAAGGAACTGGCGTAACCGCTTTGCTTAACGCTTTTCGTATTAAAGTCGCTGTGCGACGGCCGCAGGCCGACAGCAGCATATGCCGTTTGCCGTTACGACCCCTCCCGTGAAAAAGTAAATCAGAAAAATCCGCAGATTTTTCTGATTTACAAATTAAAAATAAAATTACCGCTGAATATGGCCAGAGCGGAGCGGCGGCCATTTTTAAATGGCAGGCGCTTCCTCTTGCCCAAAAGCGGCAAATGCGCTATACTATAAACACAACAACTGCACCGGTTTTCCGGTGAGAAGTGAGGGATAACATCATGAAAGTGATTCTCAAGCAGGATATCAAGGGCATTGGCAAGAAGGACGAGATCCACGAGGTCTCCGACGGCTACGCCCGCAACTATCTGTTCCCGCGCAAGCTGGCCGCTGTGGCAGATGCCAGCGCTGTGAACGTTGCCCGCAGCAAGGAAGCTGCTGCCGATTTCCACGAGGCTGAGACCGTAGCTGCTGCCAAGGATCTGGCCGCAAAGATCGAGGGCAAGACCGTGACCATCAAGGCCAAGGGCGGTGCATCCGGCCGTCTGCACGGCAAAGTCACCGGCAAGGAAGTTGCCGATGCTTTGGCTCAGCTGGCAGGCGCACCCATCGATAAGAAGAAGATCGAGCTGGAGACCAAGGACATCAAGGATGCCGGTGTGTTCAACGGCAAGGTTCGTCTGCACGTTGGTGTGGTCGCTTCTTTCAAGATCATGGTGGAAGTGGAACAGGCCTGATTTTTCTGCCATCTGCGCCCCCTCACAGCAGGGGGCGCTTTTTGGCTTTTCAGCGAAATGATGCAAAAGGATAAACTACCATGCCGAACGAACGACATTATTCCAATGAACTGAATCTGGAAAGCGTGGGCATCAACCTGCCCTACAACATGCAGGCAGAGCAGAGCGTGCTGGGTGCGGTGCTGCTCAAACCGGAAACGCTCACCGACTTGGTGGAGATCATCCGGCCGGAGATGTTCTACACCCGGCAGAACGCGCAGATCTACTCCGAAATGCTGCGCCTGTTCACCGCCGACCAGACCATCGACTTTGTGACGTTGCTGGACGCTGTTATCTCGGACGGCGTGTTCCCCAGTGCCGACGAAGCAAAGGTGTACCTGACCGGCCTTGCCGAGACGGTGCCCAGCATTTCCAACGTGAAGGCCTATGCCCAGATCGTGCAGGAAAAGTATCTGGTGCGCCAGCTGATGGGCGTTGCAAAGGACATCCTGCAGGATGCCGGAGATGAGCCGGATGCCGACCTGCTGCTGGAAAACGCGGAGCAGCGCATTTATGAGATCCGCTCCGGCCGCGATTCCAGCGCACTGACACCGCTTTCCTCCAGCATGGTGGAGACCCTGACCAACCTGCAGAAGATCAGCGGCCCGGATGCGGACAAATACAAGGGCATCCCCACAGGCTTCCGCCTGCTGGATACGGTGCTCACCGGCCTTGGCCGCGGCGACCTCATCATCCTTGCGGCCCGCCCCGGTATGGGCAAGACCAGCTTTGCGCTGAACATCGCCACCCGCGTGGCCATGCAGCAGAAGGTGCCGGTGGCCATTTTCAGCTTGGAAATGACCAAGGAACAACTCACGAACCGCATCCTTTCTGCCGAGGCCGGCATCGACAGTCAGGCATTCCGCACCGGTGCCCTGCGCGCCGAGGCTGGGAATATCTGGCCCTTGCCACCGAAAAGCTGCACGATGCACCCATCTATATGGACGATACCTCCGGCATCACCATCACCGAGATGAAGGCGAAGATCCGCCGGGTGAATCAGGACCCCACCCGCCCGAATGTGGGTCTCATCGTCATCGACTATCTGCAGCTGATGACCACCGGCCAGCGCAGCGAGAACCGCGTGCAGGAGATCAGCTCCATCACCCGAAACCTCAAGATCATGGCAAAGGAAATGAATGTGCCCATCATCGCACTTTCTCAGCTGTCCCGTGCGGTGGAAAAGCAGGGCAACAATTCCAGCCACCGGCCCCAGCTTTCCGACCTGCGCGATTCTGGTTCTATCGAGCAGGATGCCGACTGCGTTCTGTTCCTGTACCGCGATTCCTACTATGCCAGCCAGAACCCGGACGGCGCTGAGGTGGATGCCGATACGGCAGAGTGCATCGTGGCGAAGAACCGTCACGGCGAGACCAGCACGGTGCCGCTGGGCTGGGATGGTGCCCACACCCGCTTTATGGATGTGGACTTTAAACGCTGATGAACAATGAAAAAATTCTGGCGCATGTGCGCATGTTTGTTCTGCGAGAAAAGCTGCTTTGCCCGGGCGAGCCGCTGCACTTGGCCGCGGCAGTGTCCGGCGGGGCGGACAGCATGGCACTGCTGCGCATCCTGCTGGCCCTGCAGCCGGAATTCGGGTTTGTGCTTTCGGCCTGCCATGTGAACCACGGCCTGCGCGGTGAGAGCGCTGACCGGGACGAAGCCTTTGTGCGGGCGGAATGCGCCCGGCTGGGTATGCCGCTGCGGGTGTTCCATGCTGCAGAGATGGCCGACGAAGTGGGCCTGCCGTCGGAACATGCCGGGGGAGGACTGGGCGCGCCGCCTGCGCTATGCCTGCTTTGCGCGTTTTGTGCGGGGAGGGGATAGATGTCGTTGCAACGGCCCATACTGCAAATGATCAGGCTGAGACCCTGCTGCTGCGGCTGGCCCGGGGCACGGGGCTGCACGGTGCGGCAGGCATCCGGCCAAAGCGCGGGTGCTACCTGCGGCCATTGCTGGCCCTTACCCGGCAGGATACCGAAAGCTTCTGCCGTGCAGCCGGGCAGGCATGGGTCACAGATGAGACGAACGCGACCGATGCCTATGCCCGCAACCGGGTGCGCCGTGCGGCACTGCCTGCACTGCAGAGCACCAACGGCGCAGCGGTGGAAAACCTTGCCCGCTTCTGCGAGAAGGCAGCCCGCGCGGATGCCTATTTTGCCCGGAAGGCCGAAGAGCTGCTTTCCGCTGCACGTCTGGATGCGGCACAGGCTGCCATCAAAAGCCCGGAAGCCTGCACGGTGTGGCGGCTGGGCCCGCTTTCCGCTGCGGATGCGCTTATTTTGGAAGCAGCCATGCACTCGCTGACGGCTCCCGTGCGTGACGCAGAGGAAAAATATGTGCAGCTGCTGTGCGGCCTTGTGCGGCGCGCAGCGGTGCGGTACAGCTGACTGACCGGGTGCGCTTTTGTGCCGGAGACGGATGCTTCTGGCAGGAGATTGTGCCGGAACGGCCCCGGCAGCAGGAAGACAAACGGCCGGAAAGCCAGCCCTTTCAGCCGGAAAAACAGGCAGAATACTGCCTTGCGGGCGGCTGGAAGGTGACTGCAGGGCTTTTTACGGCTGATTTTGAAGAAAAAAATACAAGTCGTTCATAAAAAAGACTTAAAAAATCAGGCGGATTATGCTAGAATAACTACGTTGTATGCTGGTCTTGTCCTGCGCACCCGCCAGCCGGGAGATGTCTACCGCCCGGCGGGGCGAAGTGTACACAACCGGCTGCGCAAGTGGATGAACGAAACGGGCATCCCGGCCAGCCAGCGCGATCAGCTGCCGCTGCTGGCGGCGGGCAGCGAAGTACTGTGGGTCTGCGGTGCGGGCTTTGCCGAGGGCCTTGCCCCGGATGCAGACACTGCGCAGGTGCTGCAGATGGAAATGGAACATAGGGAGGAAATAACATGAGTATGCATGATGATATCAAGACTGTTCTGGTCAGTGAAGAAGAGTTAAAGGCAAAGGTTGCTGAGCTGGGTGCCCAGATCAGCAAGGATTACGAGGGCAAGAACCTTGTTCTGGTGTCCATCCTCAAGGGTTCGGTGGTGTTTATGGCCGACCTGATGCGTGCGGTGAGCATTCCCTGCAGCATCGATTTTATGGTGGTGTCCAGCTACGGTGGCAGCAACACTGTTACCAGCGGCCTTGTAAAGATCATCAAGGATCTGGACGGTGATCTGTCCGGCAAGGATGTGCTGATCGTGGAGGATATTCTGGATACCGGCGTCACCCTCTCGAATCTGGTGCCCATGCTCAAGATGCGCAACCCCAACTCGGTAAAGATCTGCACCATTCTGGACAAGCCCAGCCGCCGCAAGGCCGATATCCAGCCTGACTACGAGGGCTTCCAGGTGCCGGACGAGTTCGTGGTGGGCTACGGTCTGGACTACGATGAAAAATACCGCAACCTGCCTTATGTGGGTGTGCTCAAGCCTGAAGTCTACGAGAAGTGATTTCTCACACTATAATTCATCCAAGAACTGGAGTTGATTTTTTTGCAATCCAAAAGACCCCGTTTCAATCCGCTGATCCTTGCTCTGGCGCTGGCGGCGGTGCTGATGGTCTGGTCGGTGCTGGGCGGCACCGGCTCTGCCAGCAGCTCTTCCATGGAATATTCCACGGTGGTGCATTATTTTGAAAGCCTGCAGGTCACGCAGTTCTCGCTGGACCTGAACACCGGTGTCATCACCATGAACCTCAAGGAAGGCGGCAAGAACAACCTGCCCCTGCCCGATACCACGTCCCAGAGCACCACGCAGGCCACCGGCGGACTGCTGAGCGGTATGCTGTCCTCCTCGGATGAGGATACTGCTGCGCAGAAGAACAGCGACGGCACTGTGACTGTGCGCTACAAGCTGCCCTATGCATCCATGTTCGTCAAGTATGTGGGCGACTACATTGCCGCCTATGACGAAGCAAACCCGGATGCTCCCATGGTGTACGATTATACCCCTGTCAAGGAAAACATCCCATGGATGGAGATCCTGTTCTATCTGGCAATGCTGGGCTGCACCGGCTTCCTGCTGTTCTCCATGATGCGCGGCGGTGCTGGCGGCGGCGGGATCATGAACGTTGGCAAAGCCAAGGTGAAGGACGAGCACGAGAACCAAAAGACAGCCACCTTTGCCGATGTTGCCGGTGAGGACGAGGAAAAGGAAGAGCTGAAAGAGGTCGTGGAGTTCCTGAAAAGCCCGGAGAAGTTCAACACTCTGGGCGCACGCATCCCCCACGGCGTGCTGCTGGTAGGCCCTCCGGGCACCGGCAAGACCCTGCTGGCCCGCGCTGCGCAGGCGAGGCCGGTGTGCCCTTCTATTCCATTTCCGGCTCTGACTTTGTGGAAATGTACGTCGGCGTGGGTGCATCCCGCGTGCGTGACCTGTTCGATAAGGCAAAGAAGTCCATGCCCTGCATCATCTTCATTGATGAGATCGATGCTGTGGGCCGTCAGCGCGGTGCCGGTCTGGGCGGCGGCCACGATGAACGCGAGCAGACCCTGAACCAGCTGCTGGTGGAAATGGACGGCTTTGAGGCCAACGACGGCATCATCGTCATGGCGGCCACCAACCGTGCCGACATTCTGGATAAGGCCCTGCTGCGTCCGGGCCGCTTTGATCGTCAGGTCTATGTGGGCCTGCCGGATGTCAAGGGCCGTGAGGAGATCCTCAAGGTCCACACCAAAAAAGAAGCCGCTGGCCCCGGATGTCTCTCTCAGGGTCATTGCACAGCGCACCGCAGGCTTTGCGGGCGCAGACCTTGAGAACCTTGTCAACGAAGCGGCTCTGCTGGCTGCACGCCGCAACCGCAAGGCCATTACCATGGAGGATATCGAGGAAGCTTCCATGAAGGTGATGGCTGGCCCGGAGAAGAAGAGTCGCGTTGTGACCCCGGAGGAAAAGAAGCTGACTGCTTACCACGAGGCAGGCCACGCTGTGGCGGGCTTCTACTGCAAGCATCACCCCCGTGTGCACGAGATCACCATTATCCCCCGCGGTCAGGCTGGCGGCTACACCATGTACCTGCCCGAGAAAGACCGCAGCTACGTGACAAAGGGCGAAATGTTCGAGGATATCGTTTCCAGTCTGGGCGGCCGCGTGGCCGAACAGCTGATCCTGGAGGATATCTCCACCGGTGCTTCCAATGATCTGCAGCAGGCCACCAACATTGCCCGCCAGATGATTACCAAGTACGGCTTCTCGGAGCGGCTTGGCCCTGTGGTGTACGGTACCTCGCAGGAGGAGACCTTCCTGGGCCGCGATCTGGGTCAGGGCAAGGGCTACAGCGAGACCACCGCTGCCGAGATCGACGGCGAGATGCGGGATATCATCGATGAAGCCTACGAGACCTGCCGCCGCACCCTGACCGAGCACATCGATCAGCTGCACGCGCTGGCACAGGCCCTGATGGAACGCGAGAAGCTCAACGAGCAGGAGTTCAACACCATTATGGCGGGCGGCACACTGCCCCCGCGTGAAGGCGATGAGCCGAAGCCGGAACAGCCTGCTCAGACCGTGCAGGCTGCCCCTGCAGAGACTGCTCAGCAGGCCGAAACTGCTGAACCTGCAGAGACCGCTGAGCCTGCCGAACAGGCCGAAACGGCCCAGCCGCTGCCGGAGACCGCTGCACCGGAAACGCCGGATGCACAGGACCCGCAGAACTGATTTGATCCAAATGGAAAGGAGCGAGTGTCGTGGAGGAAAATTTTAACCCGGTCGCACGGACCCGCGCCAAACTATTACACCCCCGGCAGCCCGGTGCAGTTCGTCTGCGTGGAGCTGCTCAAGGGTGATGTCAGCGGGGAGCACGCGGTCTGCCTGACCTTCAAGAATATTTCCAAGGTGACCCTGACCGCGCTGGAGATCCACTTCAAGTGCAAGGGCGTGGACGGCGTGATCCTGTGCGAGGACCGGTTCGAGTACCGTGACTTGGAAGTAAAGCCCGGCGAACTGTTTGGCATGGACGATGCGGTGTTCGTTACCGCAAAGGCCATCACCAGCGTGGATGTTTCGCTGTGCAACGTGTACAACGGCAAGCGGGTGGTGCATCTGGACGGCATCAAGCGCGTGCGCCTGCCTGCCCCCAAGCGCCTGTCTGCTGAGCTGGAAAAGCGCTGGAGACCCGCATGAACCGCCCGGAGCTGAAGTATCAGCCGCAGGTGTTTGAAAATGGCTGGTACTGCGCCTGCGGTGCCTTCCACCCGAAGGAGGAGGATACCGTGTACTGCTCGGAGTGCGGCTGCGACCGCATCCTGCTGCAGAACGCGCTGAACACCCTGCTGCAGCCGGAACAGCCTGCCCAGACCGAGCCGGAACTGGAAACGCCTCTTGCCCCGCAGGCCGAAGAGCCTACCCGCATTATGGGCGCAGCGCCCGTGCAGGAGGAGCCGACCCGGATCATGGGTGCACCGTGCCGTGAAGCAGAACCACAGCCGGAAGAACCTGCTGCAGAGCAGACCCGTGTGCTGGATGCCGGAATGCGGACACAATTCCCGGGCAGGGCATCTCATGCAGCTGCGGACGAAGGCACCCGTGTGATGCCTGCTGCAGCCCGCCGTGCACAGCCGATATCTCAGCAGCCGGAGCCTGCCTATGACGACGAGGAAGAATACGAGGACGAGCGCGACAGCGTGGCCGAAGCGCTGATCCGCTGGGTGCCGCCCATCACTGCCATTGTCTGTGCAGCAGTGGCACTGTGCGGCTTCGTGTATTACCAGTCGTGCTGTAACACAAACAGCAGCGGAGAGGGCGGTATGCCTTCTCCGCTTTTTTGTATGCCAGAAGAAGGGAGAACCATTATGCCGGAAGAAGCCTTACAGGCTGCCTTTGAGATCAAGACTGCCTGCGATGAGATCAGCCGCCGCCTGCTGCGCTGGCACTGGGAGCACAAACCCGGTGCGCACAGCTTGGGTGCATTGCTGGATCACGTTGCACAGCGCCAGCAGGAAAGCCCGGACTATTACGACCGTATGCCGGATCTTTCCGGCAAAAACAGCTGGCAGCAGCTGGATACCACCATTTGTATGCGGGTTCTGCTGGACCCGGAAAAGGATGCCGCCAAACCGCTGGACCTGCTGGGCAATACCAGCAATCCGGGTGCGGCCCGCCGCGCCTGCAATGCTGTGCGCACCGCCCGCAACGAAGCCGCCCACGCCACCGATCACACCGATGCCGCTCAGGCGGCGATCCTGTTCAACGAGGCAGTGGAGAGCTTGGAAGACGGCTATGTGGGCACGGCTTTCCGCGAGAATGAACTTGCCCGCTATTACCGCGATGCAGAAAATTATCTGGCGCGCTGCGGCGCAAAGGAGCCGATCGTATCCAGCCGTGCGCCGGAAGAAAAAAAACGGCTGCGCACGAGCCAGCCCGCCAGAGCACAAAGCAGGGCAGAACCGCAGCACCCAGAGCCGCAAAACGGCCGGCAGCCGTTCCTCCGGCAGCAGAAGCACCACAGCGCGCAGCAGCTCGGCCAAAAGCCGCAGCACGGCAGGCCGCAAAAAGAAACAGAGAAGAACTGGCAATAAAACCGTGTTCATCGTTCTGCTGGTGGTCCTGCTGTTGGGGCTTGCCGTGCGTGCATGGAGCATGGGCGCAGCCTGACCGCCTGTAATGCCCTGCTTCTCAGAAAAAAGCCGTCTTTTGTACACAGTTGCCAGAAAAACAAAAATGCGTTCGGAATAAACCGGGAAAAGCGCATCTTGCGGGATGGGTGAAAGCGGTTTATAATAAGCATGAAAACGTTTACACATAACAATGCATCCCAAAAGAGAGAAGTACTGCAAATGACCATCAGTGATATTGCAAAAATGGCGGGTGTATCCAGTGCGGCAGTCAGCCGCTACCTGAACGGAGGCCCCCTGAGCGAACAGAAGAGGGCTGTTATCCACGAGGTAGTGGAAAAGACCGGCTACCGCCCGGATACCGCCGCCCAGACTCTGCGCACCGGAAAAGTGAATCAGGTGGGGGTGATCGCTCCCAGCATCGGTTCCCAGTCGGTGGGGCAGATCACGGCAGGCATTGCCAGTGAGCTGGATGCAAAGAGCTATCTGATGCTGCTGGGAAACACCGAGCTGGACGCCCAGCGGGAATTGGGCTATCTGACTGCCATGCAGCGCAACCACGTGGCGGGCATCATCCTGCTGGGCAGCTATTATACTCCTCAGCTGGCGCAGGCGCTGAAAAACTGCCGTGTGCCGGTGGTGGTAACAGGCCAGCGTTTTCAGGATGTGGCCTGCGTGTACAACGACGACCGCACTGCAGCCCGGGAACTTGCCCAGCGGATGCTGGACCATGGCCGCAGAAGGATCGTTTATATTGGCGGTACAGAGCGGGACGATGCCACCGGCGTGCAGCGCCGTGAGGGCGTGCAGGATGCGCTGAACGCTGCCGGACTGAACGGCGAACAGATGCCCCGCATCTGCTGCAACGCCTTTACCATGGAGGAGGGCCAGCGCTGTATGCAGGAACTGCTGGTGCGCTGCCCGGATCTGGACGGTGTGGTCTGCGTGACTGACACGGTGGCCTTTGGTGCCATGCGTGCCCTGCGGGAAGCAGGACGGCATGTGGGGCAGGATGTGGGTCTTGCAGGCGTTGGCGACAGCTGGGCTGGCAGCATGATGGAACCGGGGCTGGCCACGGTGCGCTTTTACCAGAAGCAGGTGGGGCAGGAGGCTGCCCGGATCCTGCTGCAGATGCTGGAAGAAAATGGGAGCAGCGGGCCTGTGCGTCAGGTGACGCTGGGCTATCAGATCGTGGAGCGAGGCTCCCTTTGATGATAAAGGATAAAAGTATGGGTCGTAAGCTGATTTTTCTGGATATTGACGGCACGCTGCTGCGCCGGGTGATATGCTCATCCCGGAAAGCACTCTGGCTGCACTGGATCGCGCCAGAGCAAACGGACACAAGCTGTTTTTGTGCACCGGCCGCAACCACCGCATGACCGAACCGCTGTTGCGGCACGACTGCTTTGCGGGCGCAGTGTGCAGCGCCGGCGGCTATGTGCTGTGCGATGGCAAGACTCTGGTGGATATCCCCATGGAGCCGCAGCAGGCTGAAGGCGTGCGCGCGGCGCTGGAGCGCAATGGCGTGGAGTGCACGCTGGAAGCCCGGGATGCCACCTTTGGCGGAAGCAAGATGGCTGAGAGGTGGAAATTTATCCACAAAAAGAACGATGCACCGCTGAACAGCGAAGCGGAGCGCTGGCGCAAAGCCATGGAAGAGGGCATGTCCATCCTGCCGCTTTCCGATTACAAAGGGGAACCGCTGTATAAAATCGTGTTCATTGCCGACCACGAGAGCGACCTTGCCGAGGCAAAGCAGCTCTATGCCGACCAGTTCGTGTTCTGCGAAAGCAAGCTGGACCGCCTGACCGATGGCTTTGTGAATGGTGAGCTCATCAACCGCAAATTTGATAAGGGCACCGGAATCAAGGCCATCTGTGATCATCTGGGCTGCACGCTGGCGGATACCATCGGCTTTGGTGACAGCGATAATGACCTGCAGATGACCGATGTTGTCGGCATCAGTGTGTGCATGGCCAATGGCTCCGAAAACCTGAAAAAGCGGTGCGACCGCATTGCTCCCTCGGTATACGAGGACGGCATTGCAAAGGAGTTCAAGGCGCTGGGTCTGATCTGAAAAAAACAACAAAAGGCTGCGGCAGGGGATAAGACCCGGGCCGCAGCTTTTTGCTGCCGCAGGGTTTTATAAAACGGAAAAACGTGGTAGAATAAACCAGAATGCCGGGTTCAAGGCCCGGCAAAAAGGGAGGAATTGAAATGCGTTCCGTTCTGGAAGTATGTGTGGACAGCACTGCCAGTGCACTGGCAGCAAAACGCGGCGGTGCCAGCAGGCTGGAACTGTGTGCCGACCTGATCGTGGGCGGTACAACGCCCAGCCTTGCGCTGGTGCGTCAGGTCAAGGCGGAGACCGGCCTGCCGGTGCGCGCTCTGCTGCGGCCCCGGTTCGGAGACTTCTGTTACGACAGCTACGAGCTTGCCCAGATGGAACAGCTGGCCGCAGAGCTGGTGGAGGCCGGGGCGGATGGTATCGTGACCGGTGTGCTGACCCCGGAAGGGCAGCTGAATGCGGATGCATGCGCCTATTTATGCGGCGGCGCGCAGGGCAGCGGAAAAGGCAGGCCGTCCGGTGGCGTGTACCCTGCACCGTGCCTTTGATGTCAGCGCCGACCCCTTTGCGGCACTGGAAACGGTCCGGAGCATGGGCCTTTGTACCATCCTCACCAGCGGGCAGGCGGCGAGTGCCCCAGAGGGAGCGAAGCTTCTCGGCCGACTGGTGGAGCGGGCAGGGGACAGCGTGGAAATTCTGGTAGGTGCCGGTGTCACGGCACAAAACATCCCGGCACTGGCCGCACAGACCGGGGCACATGCGTTCCACCTTTCCGGCAAGCAGGTGCTGCAAAGCCGCATGACCTTCCGCCGCGAGGGTGTGCCCATGGGGCTGCCGGGCTTTTCAGAGTTTGAGGTATGGCAGACGGGTGAAGAAAACATCCGTGCTGCACGGCAGGCACTGGATGCGATCAAGAACAACTAAAACGAAAGCGCTCTCCCAACGGAAACCCGGTGGGAGAGCGCTTTTTTATGATGATGAATTTGAAGGGTGAAGATAGCTTAGTAATGCAGCTCGTCGCCGGTCAGTGCTTCCAGCACCGGCAGCATGGCAGCGGCTTCGGCCTTGGCGGCGGGCAGATCCATATCGCGGTAGTTGCCGCACTCCACTTCGCTGGCACCGGGCACAGCGCCCTCAAAGCCAGCCATGAAGCGGAAGGATTCCACCGTCAGCTCCAGTGCCTCGGCGGGAGTCAGGCCGCGGGTGAGCAGATAGAAGCCGGTGCGGCAGCCCATGGGGCCAACGTAGATCACGCTGTCCTGAAAGGCGCTGTTGCGTGCATAGGTGGCAAACAGATGCTCCAGCGTGTGGGCGGCACCGGTGGACAGGTAATCGCCGTGATTGGGCCTTTTCATGCGGATGTCCCATGTGAGAACATCGCCGTCCTGACGGCTCAGATACATGCCGCGGTCCAGTTTGGTATGGTCAACACAGAAGCTTGCAATGCGTTCCATGATCTTCTCCTTTGGCTTATGCCTGCAGGCGCTGCACGCTGCCGTGCGCGCAGTCCACAGCGATCATCAGACCGTCACGGATGTGGCTGGTAGCACCGGCGGCACCCACAACGGTAGGCTTGAGCAGGGCCTTGCCGGCAATGGCAGCGTGGCTGTTCAGGCCCGGCTCTTCCACCACCAGAGCAGCGGCATCACGCACATAGCTCAGCATTCATTGCTGGTGGAGGGCACCACCAGCACCATGCCGGGCTTGAACTTTGCACGCACCTCTTCCAGCGTGCGGCAGACGCAGGCCTTGCCGGTGGCGCTGGTCACATCGGCATTCTCGCGGCCAACGCCCACACCGGTAGCCAGACAGTTGCCTACCATGTGGATCTTGATCATGTTGGTGGTGCCGGACACGCCCACAGGCACGCCTGCGGTCACAACGGCCAGCTCACCGTTGTGCAGGTAGCCGTTCTCCTTGGCCAGAGAGGTGGACATCTCGATCAGCTCATCGGTGCTGTGTGCCAGAGGCATCATCAGCGGGGTGATGCCCCAGCTCAGGGCCAGCTGACGCTGCACCTGCTCCTTCATCACGCAGGCGATGATGGGCTGCTCCGGGCGGTACTTGCTCAGCAGACGGGCGGTGTTGCCGGACTCGGACACGGTGACGATGGCGGCAGCGTTCACGTCCTTGGCGGTCAGGCAGGCAGCGTGTGCAGTTGCGTCGCTCACGCTGATCTTGCCAGTGTTCTCGGCGAGGGGAACAAAGCGGGCGTGGTTCTCCTGCTCGGTGCGCTCAGCAATGGCAGACATGGTCTTGAGAGCATCCACCGGATAAGCACCGGCAGCAGTCTCGCCGAAAGCATGATGGCAGAGGTGCCGTCGTAGATGGCATTTGCCACGTCAGAGATCTCGGCACGGGTGGGGGCGGGGGGTTCACGATCATGCTGTCCAGCATCTGGGTAGCGGTGACGATGGGCTTGCCAAAGGAGAAGGAGCGCTCGATGATATTCTTCTGATGCCGGGCAGCTCGGTAAAGTCAATCTCACGCCCAGATCGCCGCGGGCCACCATGACAGCATCGGCTGCAGCCAGAATGCTGTCGATGTTGTTCACGCCCTCACGGTTCTCGATCTTGGCGATGATGCGGATATCGGAATCATACTCGTTGAGCAGGTTGCGGATATCGTACACATCCTGTGCGGTGCGCACGAAGGAAGCAGCGATGAAGTCAAAGCCCTGCTGTGCGCCAAAGATGATATCGTCGCGGTCGCGCTGGCTCATATACGGCATGGACAGATGCACGCCGGGCACATTGACACCCTTCTTGTTCTTGATCTTGCCGTTGTTCAGCACCTTGCACACGATGTCGGTGTCGTTCACGGTGACGATCTGCAGCTTGATCAGGCCGTCGTCCAGCATGATGGTGCCGCCGGGCTGCACATCCTGCGGCAGGTCCTTATAGGTGATGGAGCAGATCTCCTTGGTGCCTTCCACCTCGCGGGTGGTCAGGGTGAAGGTCTGGCCGGCTTCCAGCATTTCAGTGCCGTTCTTGAAGTCCTTCAGGCGGATCTCGGGGCCCTTGGTGTCCAGCAGGGCAGCGACCGGCTTGCCCAGCTCTTCACGGATGGCCTTCAGCTTTTCAAAGCGGCCCAGATGCTCCTCGTGAGAGCCGTGGGAAAAATTAAAACGGGCAACATTCATGCCGTTGGCGACCAGCTCGCGCAGAACGCCTTCCTGATCGGTGGACGGGCCCAGAGTGCAGATGATCTTTGTTTTTCTCATATACTTTTACTACCTCCAACTACAACTTCACATTCTCTATTTTGCGGCAGGCTGTCCGCTGTCATACAGACAGCTGCACGTGGCCAACGGGAAAAATCCCGTGCTGTGGTACAAAAGCGGAAAAATCCTGTGGTTCAAAACTTTTCCACCTATTATTATATCCGCTGGGATACAATAGGGCAAGGAAAACTTTGCGCTGTGGCTGAATTTTTTAGGCGGTCAAGAAATCTTTGCCACGGAATGACGCATTTACGTTTAAAAATGAAAAAACGCCCGGTCAATTCGTGAACAAAATGACGAACATTTTGGTGAAAATGACGGATATTTGCGGGAAGGCGAAAAAGCTTGCATCCGGCACAGGATTTGCTTATAATGATAAGTAAAGATAGTATCACTTATCCGGGGCAGGTCCCCGGAAGAAATGGAGAAAAAACGATATGGAAAAGCGTGTTTTTCTGATCGTCCTCGACAGCTTCGGCATTGGCGCAGAGCCGGATGCCGCCGCCTTTGGCGACGAGGGCACCAACACCCTGGGTGCCATTGCAAAACACCCCAACTTCAACTGCCCCAACCTGCAAAAGATGGGCATGTTCAACATTGATGGTGTGACCGCAGGCGAAAAGACCGCAGCGCCCATCGGCTCCTTTGCCCGCCTGCAGGAGCAGAGCATGGGCAAGGATACCACCATTGGTCACTGGGAGATCGCCGGTGTGGTAAGCCCCAAGCCGCTGCCCACCTTCCCGAACGGCTTCCCGGATGAGCTGATCCACGAGTTTGAGGAAAAGACCGGCCACAAGGTGCTGTGCAACAAGCCTTACTCCGGCACGCAGGTACTGAAGGATTACGGCGAGCAGGCCATGAAAGAAAACGCCCTTATCGTTTACACCAGTGCCGACAGTGTATTTCAGGTGGCCGCCAACGAAGAGCTGGTGCCGGTGCATGAGCTGTACCGCTACTGCGAGATCGCCCGCGAGATGCTCAAGGGCGAGTACGGCGTGGGCCGCGTGATCGCACGCCCCTTCCTGGGCCACACTGCGGATACCTTCTACCGCACCACCAACCGCCACGACCTGAGCCTCAAGCCGCCCCGCGCTACCATGCTGGATCTGCTGAAAGATGCTGGCAGGGATGTGATCGCTGTGGGTAAGATCTTTGACATCTTCGACGGTGAGGGCGTGACCGAAAAGATCAAGACCACTGGCAACACCAATGGCATCGCCTTCACCAAGGCACTGCAGACCCGCGACTTTGAGGGCCTTGCCTTTGTGAATCTGGTGGACTTCGATATGCTCTACGGCCACCGCCGCGATGTAGCAGCTATGCCGCCGCTGCCACCGAGTTTGACAAGTTCGTGGCCGACTTCATCCCCGGAATGCGGGAGGGCGATCTCCTCATGGTCACCGCTGACCATGGCTGCGACCCGTCCTATACCAAGACCACCGACCACACCCGCGAGTATGTGCCGTACCTGATCTGCGGCAAGGGCGTGAAGCCTGGGCGTTGACCTTGGCACCCGTCTGTGCTTTGGCACCATCGCCCAGACCATCTGCGAGTATCTTGATGTGGATGCTTCCTCTCTGGACGGCAAGAGCGTCTGGAACGAGATCAAGGCATAATGATTTTATAGAATGAGAAAGCCGCCTGCATTGGTTCAAGATGCAGGCGGCATTTTTATGCAGTTTATCGGTACGGACTTTCTGGTGAAAAAGCAAAACAGGAAATGACCGCAGTCGTTTCCTGTTTTGCAAATAAAAAATATTTCCGCGATAGAGTCCGGGGCTTGCGCGGAGGACATTTTAAATCGTCAGGCCGCGTCGTTCTGCTGCGAAGCAGCATCCTGAATGGCACCCCAGATGGAGGAAGCCGCATTGTAGATGGACGATGCAGCCTGTTCCACCTCTTCCTGTGTGGGCAGGGAGATGGACGGTGCTTCTCCGGCCGTATCACCGCTGCCGGTCTCGCCCTCGGCGGGAGCTTCCGGCTCCTGCGGCTGGGTGTCGGCAGGCTGCTCTGCAGGCTGGTCAGCCGGGACGGTCTCTTCCGGCAGGCTGTCGGCGGGCACTTCCTCGGGAACGCTCTCCGCAGGCACCTCCGAAACGGCAGCGTTCGGGTCGGTGGTGGGGGTGAACACATCGGTCTTTTCCGGCTTCTGGGTGGTGTCGGCAACGGTGCCCTCACCGCCCAGCACGGACGCGATCATTTCCCTGGCCTTGCTCACAGAAGCATCGTCCGGTTTCATGACGTAGAGCTTCTGTCCCTTGGCAGAGTAGCACTTGGTGCTGCTGGAGCTTGTGCCGGTGACGGTGTAGCTTTCAATATCCCACTCGGCAAAGTCGCTCAGCTGCATCCGCACCAGCGCACTGATCTGATCCTGCGAAAAGCTGGTCACAAAGCAGTCGGCTGCGGCATCCATGATCTTGGAAAAGCCCATCAGCAGGGCAGGGGACTTGATCTTGTTCAGCATGGCATCGATCACCTTCATCTGGTTGATGCCGCGCTGGATATCGCCGGATGCAAAGGCGTGACGCTCACGGGCAAAGGCCAGAGCGGCCTTGCCGTCCAGATGGTTCCAGCCCTCCACAAAGGTGGTGGGGTCATAGTAGCCGGGGCTGCCCACAGAAGTGAACGCCTGATCGGAGTAGACATCCACGCCGCCCAGCGCATCGATGATGCTGATGAAGCCCGCAAAGTTGATGCGGATGTAATGGTCCACATTGACGCCGTACAGATTGCCCAGTGTGGCCATGCTGGTTTCCACGCCGTACAGACCGGCGTGAGTCAGCTTATCCTTGCTGTCAGTGCCGGCAAGGTCTACGTAGTAGTCGCGCGGGGTGTTGATCAGGGCCACCCTCTTGGTGACAGGGTTCACGGCAGCAAGAATATTCACGTCGCTGCGGGCATTTTTCTGTCAACTCGCCGCGGGTGTCCACGCCGCTGAGGTAGATCACAAACGGCTCCTTGGTGATCTTGTTGGCCTCGGCACCGGTGAGCAGGCCAGAGGTCATGCTGCCCAAGGCAGAAAGGCCCTGCTGGGCCCAGAAGCAGCCCAGCGCCATGGCAGCGCACAGGAACACCGAAAATACCCGGCTACCTTGCCGGGAACATTGTACTCCTGACAGCGCTTTACCAGCAGCCACAAAAAGCGCCAGCAGCGCGGCCAGAATGACCAGATACAGCACCGGCAGCATCTGGGTGCGCCACAGCTGCACCAGTGCCAGAATGCTTAAAAATACCTTGTAAGATCAGCAAAATTTTCCCCCACTTGGAAGGTACTGCCACGCTCCATCCATGGGCGGCTGGGCCTTGGGCGGTACGGGTGTGTTGTGGCCGCTGCGTGGCGGCTTCTGGGGGAGGCTGGGCCGGGACGGCGGTGTGCTGGGCTGTTCCGG
>ENA-OQCD01000009-OQCD01000009.1-human-gut-metagenome-genome-assembly--contig:-NODE-9-length-41617-cov-6.663943_pt1 | contig 41617 bp, 41 predicted proteins | sample MGYA00242755_ERZ504571 | MGnify/ENA primary metagenome ERZ504571 (study PRJEB26092, sample SAMD00036274) | human gut metagenome | host: Homo sapiens | study: EMG produced TPA metagenomics assembly of the...
AACACTGGTTCAGGATGGACCCGGCATTGAAGAATATTCGGTACACTACCAGGTATTTGCCGTCCTGACTGGTATTGTTGAACCGGCGGAGGGAAAGCAGATGCTGGAAGCCGTTGTGGGGAACCCGGAAGTTCCGCAGGCTTCTGTTGCGTTCATTTTTACCTGTTCCGCGCGCTGGAACGCTGCGGCTGGTACGAAAAGACAGATGACCTGGGGAAAACATGGCGCCAGATGGTAGAGAATCACCTGACGACCTGCGTGGAGAGCGACACAGATACCCGTTCGGACTGCCATGCGTGGGAGGCATTGCTCTGTTATGAACTGCCTGCAGTGATCCTTGGCGTTCGCCCAGCGGCTCTCGGCTTCCAAAAAGTGCGCATCGAACCCCAGGTGGGTACGTTCCGTGAAGCAAGCGGCGATGTCATCACGCCGCGCGGCTTGATCCATGCGGAGTGGAAGAGAGATGAAGAGAATGCTTTGCACCTGCACTATACCCTGCCAGATGGGGTTGCCTATGCGAACGAAGAGGTGTGAAAAAGGGCTATAGTATAAGAACAGCAAAAGCATATGCTGAACGGCATATGCTTTTTGTGTTTTTAACAGATTGGGCCGTCGAAACGGTTGGTGATGTCATAGACATCAGCATAAAAAGTCAGCAACAGGCAGAGCCTTGTTTATGACGCAAAAAATTGCGCCCCTGCACGGCGGCAGCAGAACCGTACCCCCCGGCCATGACAGCTGTTTTACTGTCTGCCTGACATAAAAAAGCAAAGAACCCGATATTGAAAATAACGAACACAGGGCCCATTACAACCACGCACCGGGCCCTGCTGTATCTCAAATTCCTAATTACTCATTCCTAATTTCTAATTGAGATAACTCCTCTTTCCTGTCTTCCGACGAACCTCAAACGCCCATATAATGCACTGCATTGTAAATGCTGATCAAAATAATAATGCCCATCAATACCAGGAACAGCTTGTCCACGGCACGGCTGCTCATCCGCTTGTTCAGCGTGCGGCCGGCAATGCCGCCGCCGATGCCGCCGGCAATCATCAAAACCAGGGCGGGCAGGGTGAACTCCGGCACGCTGTGGGTGATAAGGGTGGTCAGCAGGCTGGTGATCTGGCTGAACAGAATGATGTACAGACTGTTCTGCGCTGCGGTCTTGGTTTCCATGCTGAAAAAGTAGAACAGCACAACCAGATTGATGGGGCCGCCGCCAATGCCCAAAAAGCTGGACATCAGCCCCAGCACCAGGCCGATGATAACGCAGAATTCCGGGTTGGTAATATGCTTGCCCTGGATGCGCGCCTTGAACAAGGTGTACACAAAAGTGCCAATGGTGATAATGGCCAGGCAGATCGACTGTACCACGCCAACCGTGTTGGGGTTGGGGAACATGCCCGCAATGGTGCTGAACAGCTGTTTGCCCACAACGCCGCCCACTGCGGCGCCAATGGCCAGCGGGGTGCCGGTGCGGAAATCTACCCGGTTATCGCCAGCGACAATATTTTTGCCCACGGTGTAGCAGCTCATGGAAAGCACGGTGCACCCCGAAAGAAAACTGATGGTTGCCACGCTGGCAAGGCCCAGCATATCCAGCACCGGCTTGATGATAACACCGCCGCCAATGCCGCAGATCGCCCCCGCAATGGACGCAAAAAACTGACACAGAAAAACAAGATTGAACTCATGCGTCTTTTCCTCCTCCGGTACGTTGATTTTGATAAGTTCATCATACCGTTTTGGAAGAACGCCAAACTACCATAAATAAGAGCATTAGTGTCGAAAAATCGACAAGCATGCTCCGCAGCCTTGAGGAAAAACAGTATTTTGTGGTATAGTTTATCTGTAAAAATCCACCGGGGGGGGGTACACAATGCAAAACCTGAACTTTTTGATCAAGCCTGCATCCAGCCAGTGCAACATGCGCTGCCGCTACTGCTTTTATGCTGACGAAGCCGCCGTGCGCTGCGGCCAGAGCGCCGCAGGCATGACCCGCCCCGAAGCCGAAACATTGATTCGCTCTGCCTTTGCCGCCGCGGAACCCGGCGCACAGGTCAGTTTTTCGTTCCAGGGCGGTGAGCCAACGTTGGCCGGACTGGACTTTTTCCGCTTTTTTATGGCCAAAGCCGCCGAGCTGCGCCCGGACAGGGTGCACATCAATTATGCGCTGCAAACCAACGGCCTTGTGCTGAATGATGAATGGGCTGAGTTTCTGGCTGCCAACCAGGTTCTGGTGGGCATCTCACTGGATGGAACCAAGGAGCTGCATGATAATACTCGCCTGGACGCCAAGGGGAAGGGCACCTGGAACCGTGTAACCGCGGCATTGCATGTTTTGCAAAAGCATGACGTAGAAGTAAACCTGCTGTGCGTGGTCAACCGCGCGGTGGCCCGCAGCCCGCAAAAAGTCTATGCTTCGCTGAAAAAACTGGGCGTCCGGCATTTGCAGTTCATTGCCTGCCTGGATCCCATTGAGGGCGAGCGTGGTGCGCAGCCCTGGGCACTGACGCCGGAAGCATACGGTAAGTTCCTGTGCGGCCTGTTTGACGTTTACTACCGTGACTGGGTCAACGGCGACTACACCAGTGTGCGTCTGTTTGACGATTACATCCACATGGCGATGGGTATGCCTGCAGGCACCTGTGCCACCTCTGGCAGCTGCGGCGCTTATTTTGTGGTGGAGGGCGACGGCACGGTGTACCCCTGTGACTTTTACTGCCTGGACGAATGGGAGATGGGCCGCATTGGAGAGCAGAGCATCCCGGAGCTGGCCAACAGCGAAAAAGCCCGCCTGTTTTTGCAGCAGGGCGAGCGCAAACCCGATGCCTGCGCCGACTGTCGCTGGTACAGCCTGTGCCACGGCGGCTGCAAGCGCGACTGGGTGGAGAACGATGGCAAGCTGGAAAACTACTCCTGCCTTGCGTTCAAGGAATTTTTTTTGCCTATGCCGAAAGCCGGATTTGGAGATCGCACGGGCGGAAGCGGAATACTATCGGAGATAGGAAGTAGGAGCTTTGGCGGCGAGTGAAAGCACGGCGAGAAAAATTAAGAATGAGTAATTAGAAATTTGAAATAGAGCAGGGCCTGATGCGTAATGGCATCGGGTCCTGTTTTTTATTATAGATAAACAACAACCGCCTTTCCTTATGCTTTACCTAAAGCACGAGGAAGAGGTCGTTGTTAAACAAGCGTATCTTCTTTCAGAAATTTACAGCGCGCGGCCAGAGCATCGGCCAAAACCTGTGCGCGGTTCGGTTCGCCAAAATGGGCCTGTTCAAAAATAGCAAGCACATCGTCTTTGCATCCATCCAGCGCCGTGAGATCCAGCGTTTGCAGGCTTTTTTGCAAGCGCAAGCTGTTCCTGCTGTGTGGCAGCGAATGGTTTGGCTGGGGCATCGGTCAGGGCGTTGATTTGGTGGCATATTGGTCAAACCACAAGCTGGTGCCGCTGTCAAAAATTGGTGCAAAGCCCATCCATTCCAGCGTTACCGCGTCACGAATCGCTCCAAAATTGCCGAAATGCCGATCTTGATTGCAGATCAGATAGTCCAGAATCATCATCTGCTGCAGCTGTTCCGTAACATCCGGGATACCCAGTTTTTCGCAGCAGTTAAGGAAATGCGCATAGGCACTTACGTCGTCCCCGCGGGGAAAAGCAGAAAAAATATAATAACCACTGACAAAATCATGACGGTCGGTCGTCATATTAGTGCAGACGGAATAAGGCTGGCTACCCTCAAACAGCAAGCTATACTCCACATGTGGGATTCCCAACTTGCGGCAGAGCAGGATGCTGCTGCCTCATTGAACGGTTCCTGTTGCGCCATGCCGCTGCCGCCTTTTACCAGTACGCGCTGGCCGTTCAGTATCTTCCATTTTTTCTTCAACCAGCCGTCGGAGGTGTTGCAGGGGGAAACGAGATCAATGCTGTCCCGCTCCGGAATCTGCCCAAACAGGATATTGCCGACATCCTCCGAAAAATCGTTATGGTAGAAATTGACCTTGCGCCATTCCAAGGGCTGCTCTGCAGGATTGAGCCAGTATTGATCAGACAGACTTAGTGCAAAACACTTCATCATCAAGGTACTGGCGGATAGTTGTAGTTTTTTCTGGATCTGCAGGGCCTCCAGCGCATGGTGAAAGCCTGAATGGCTGGCCGGAATGGTACGCCCGGCCAGCCAAAGGTTCAGATTCTTTGCAAACTCCCTGCGGTCAGCAGAAAACAAACCTATTGGCAGATGGGCGGGCTGAACAACATCCTCAACGCGGTATACTGTGCCGCTGGTATCGTTAATGCTCAGCACAGCAACCGGCAATTCGCGGTGCATCAAAATATACTTCAACGATCCAGCCCACCTTTCCCTTCGATGATATCCATATTATACAAGGAACGGAATGTTTTCGCAACATTTTGGTGATTCAGTATCGCATACACAAAGATGGTAGAGCAGTAATGGCAGCACAGCGCACCCATACCTGATTTCAAACCCCTCTGCGTGTAAACAGCGGTTCCAGGGTCACGGTTTTGACAAAATCTTTCTGTCCATCGGCCAGCTGGTCGTTGATGATGGCAACAGCGGTGCGGGCCATTTCGCGCAGGGACACTTCAACACTGCTGATGGCCGGGGCCAAGTAGGGCATCAAGGTATCGCCGCAGGTAACAACCTCCACATCCTGCGGTACACGCAGGTTTTGCTGGTACAGGTATTGCAGTGCACCGGCGGCGTAAATATCACCCCAGGTCAGCACAGCGGTAATACCAGGGTGAGCCTGCTTGAGCTGCTCAAGCGCCGTAAAGGCAGTGCGCGGGCTGGAGGTTTTGCCGTTGTTCACCCAATATTTTACATCCGGGGCCGCCTGCATGGCGCGCAAAAAGCCATGCAGACGGTCTTTTTCTACATCGGAGTCCAGATCACGGTTCAGGTAAACGATTTCCTTGTGCCCCTGATCCAACAGGTAGCGGGCAGCGGTGTACATGCCGCTTTCGTTGTCGATCAGCACGCGGTTTACGCCGCGGCACTCCGGTGAGCGTTCCAACAGTACCACTGGCACGTTGGCGGCGCGCAGGTACATGCACACGTCGTCCCGCAGGGCGTTGGGTCCAAAGCCGCCCACCACAAGCCCGCTGATGTTGTAATTCTGGAAGGTTTCCAGCCGTTTGAGCAGGGTATCGTTATCCACACTGTCGCAGTAGAACAGCATGGTGTTAAACCCTTTGGCCGATGCCTCGGACATGAGTGCTTCGGATAGCTGGGAGAAATACGGCAGGCCATTGGCACTGCGCAAAATCAGCCCAATGAGCGGGGTCTGGGGGCCGGGCGGCACCCGCTGGGCGCGGTAGCCCACCGTGGAAATGGCCTGCAGGATCGCTTCGCGCTTGTCCGGCGCAACATACCCACTGCCGTTCATCACGCGGGAGACCGCCGCTACCGATACTCCCGCCGCTGCGGCGACGTCTTTCATGGTTACTTTTTTCATGGCTCTACCTCATCAGCGAAAGATTCTTTATAAGCAGTATAACACAAGAAAGAATGTGAAAAAAAGATGTAAACTAAAAAAATGTTTATATGAAAAGTTTCACATTGAATTTGATAAAAAGCGCCATTTTACTTCATGGAATCTGCGAATTGATTGGCACGCCACACCACGGTATAATACAGACAGAGCGACAAATAAACCGTGAAACGCAAAATAGAACGGAGGCTGTGCAAGATGAAACAGAGTAAAATTGGCATGATCGGCTGCGGCATGATCAGTGAGGTGTATGCAAAAAATATCACGGAACGGTTTGGTGATTTGCAGCTTGTTGCCTGCGCAGACCTGCGCATGGAGGCAGCGCAGGCCCGCGCCGAACAGTTTGGTACCAAAGCCATGACAGTGGACGAACTGCTGGCTGACCCCGACATTGACATTGTGCTGAACCTGACCATCCCCGACCAGCACGCCGCCGTAAGCATGGCGGCGCTGAAAGCCGGCAAAAACGTGTACAGCGAAAAGCCGCTGGCCATTCACATGCAGGATGCCAAAGAGCTGGTGGAGTACGCCAAGGCCCACAACCTGCTGCTGGGCACCGCGCCGGATACCTTTATGGGTGGTGGTTTGCAGACCTGCCGTCAACTGCTGGACGCAGACACGATCGGCACGCCGATCGCCGCACAGGCGTTCATGATGAGCCGTGGGCCGGAAGCCTTCCACCCCAACCCGAAGTTCTTTTATGAAGAGGGCGCAGGCCCGGTTTTGGACTGGGGACCCTACTACATCACGGCGCTGGTCAGCCTGCTTGGCTCTGTCAAAAGTGTGGTGGGCCGCGGCAAAATCACCTATCCCGAACGCACAGCCAAAAGCCCCCGCTGCCCCTACCAGGGCCAGCAGTTCCCGGTGGAAGTTCCCACCTATGTAACCGGTATCCTGACAATGGAAAGCGGCGCGCTGGTAAACCTGACGATCAGCTTTGACATGCAGTTTGCCTATTGGGACAGCGACATGCCTTACCTGACGATTTACGGCAGCAAGGGCAGCCTGAATGTGCCCGATATGAACAAATTTGAAGGCCCCGTAACGGTGCGCAGAGGCGATGCCCCGGCTGAGGAAGTGCCGGTCAACTCCCCCTACACCGAAAACTGCCGCGGCCTTGGTCTGGCCGATATGGCCCATGCCCTGCAGACCGGCAAAGCTTACCGCCCGTCCGCTGAACTTTCGCTGCATGTGACCGAAGTAATGCTGGGGCTACTGGAATCTGTGGAAAGCGGCAAGGAATACCAGTTGACCACCACCTGCGCCCGTCCGGCTCCGCTGGATGCCGCCGCGGCTCAGGCATTGCAGCAATAACAGAGGAGGGAACCACCCATGATCGCCCCCAACTACCCGCCGGAAAAACAAAAATCTGCCATGCCAAAGCGCCCCAACGTGATCTGGGTGCTGGCGGACCAGCTGCGCGCCCAGGCGCTGAGCTGCAACGGCGAAACCAACATCTGCACCCCCAATATTGACCAGCTGGCCATGCGTGGGGTCAACTTTACGGCGGCGGTATCCGGCTACCCGCTGTGCTGCCCCTACCGCGGCAGCATGCTGACCGGGCTTTACCCCAACCACTGCACGCCGGGGCATGATAAAGGCCTGCCGCCGGAGCAAAAGACTATCGCCCATGTGCTGCATGATGCCGGTTACCACACCGCCTATTTTGGCAAATGGCACCTGGATGCCGAGGGCGCGGCTGCGGCCATCCGCCCCAACCGTGAAGTATTCCACATTGTCAAGCCGGAGCACCGCGGAGGCTTTGACTATTGGCTGGGGTACGAGAACAATAACGAACCCTGGGACTGTTACGTGCATGGTACCAACAGCGACTGCACCCGCCTGCCCGGCTTTGAAACTGACGCATTGACGGATAAATTGATCCGGTACCTGGAACAGCCGAAGGACCAGCCGTTCTTTGCGGTACTCAGCGTGTTCCCGCCGCACAACCCTTATTTGGCACCGGAACAGTTTGCCGAAGGATTGTGTGCAGAAAATATTAAACTGCGGTCCAATGTGCCAAATGTGCCCTGGGTCAAGCAGCAGGCCCAGCGGGAGCTGGCCGGGTATTACGCCATGGTGCGCAACCTGGACTGGAATGTGGGCCGCTTGGTGCAGGCGCTGGATAAACTGAACCTTGCAGATGATACCTACATCGTGTTTTTCAGCGACCACGGCGATATGCACGGCAGCCACGGGTGGTTCCGCAAAACCAACCCATACGAGGAATCCTGCCGGGTGCCGTTCATCATCTCTACCGGGCACAGCTGCATGTACAGCGTGGCACCGGGGCTTTTGTACGGTGCCAACAACGCCTGCCTGTGCGATGCCCCGCTGAACCATGTGGATGTTGCCCCCACCACCCTGGGCTTGTGCGGCGTGGCCGTGCCGGATTGGATGCAGGGGTACGATTATTCCGGCTATGTAACCGGCAAACCGCTGCCTCCGCAGGAACCGGATTCCGCTTACCTGCAATGCAACGAGGTAACCGGCCACCTGAACAGCACCGCCGAACCATGGCGCGGTATCGTGACCCGCGAAGGCTGGAAGTACGTTGCCCTGCCGGGCGAACCGTGGATGCTGTTCAACCTGAAAGATGACCCCTATGAACAGATGAACATGGCACAAATCACCAACTACCGGGAGATATTGGCCGATTTGAACGAGAGGCTGCAAGCCTGGATTGACAAAACGGGGGATGATTTTACCCTGCCCAAGATCGAAGTGCCGCACATCCGCAAAAAGCCGCGGCAACGGTGTGTATTACGCACCGGATAAAAAACTGGAGTATTAACGAAGCAATTATAGCAATTTTCAATAATACAGCACAGTACTTTAGCTTTTGAGCAAAAAGAGGTATAACAGAGGCAAAGAAGGTGAGAACTATGCTGTACAATGAAGCTCGAAAATTGATTCTGGAAGCATACGACAAAGGCGTTAGCGTAAAAGAACTGGCAAAGTGCTTTTCTGTAAACACCTGTTCGATCTATCGTTTGCTGAAGCGTCGGAACGAAACAGGCAGCTACGAAACTCAAACGAATCTCCGTGGAAAGAAGCCCAAATTGTCCGATGCAGATCATCAGCACATCCTTTCGCTTCTGGAAAAACAGCCGGATATCACTTGTCTGGAAATCATTGAAACGTTGGATTTGCCTGTCAGTATTGATACTGTCTGGCGTTTTCTTCAGAAAGCAGGATACCGCCGGAAGAAAAAGTCTCTTCATGCCAGTGAACAGGAGCGTCCCCGATGTGGCACAGAAGAGAAAAGACTGGAACGGCCTTATATCTGGATTTAAGGCAAGTGACCTTGTGTTTCTGGATGAAAGCGGATGTAATACGGATATGACAAGGCGGTATGCCTATTCGCTTGGAGGAAGCAGAGCTGTTGATTCCGCACCACTTTCCAAGCCCAAGAACACGACCATTCTGTCATCTCTTCAGTTGGATGGGACACTACGCTATACGACTTTCTCAGGCGGAACAACTGTGGAGAGGTTTAAGCGGTATCTGGAAACTGATTTGCTGCCTCATCTGAACGGAAATTCTGTTCTCATAATGGATAATATGAAGTCGCACCATGCAAAGGCAGTAAAAAAATTTGCTGGACAGCTCCGGTGTTCGATACATTTATCTTCCACCATATAGTCCTGATCTGAATCCTATTGAAAAGCTCTGGTCGACGGTGAAGTCTTTCCTTCGTAAATTCAAGGCGAGGACGCTGGATGCCCTTCCGAACGAGATACAATGTGCTTTTCAGATAGTTTTGCCTTCTGACTGCTCAGGCTGGTTTCATTCCTGCGGCTATTCGCCTTATTTTTGAAAATTGTTATAAATTAAAGAACGATATGACACAACAAAACAGAAAGTGAGGAAAACAATGAAGTTCAAACGCGCATTTTTGATGGAGCCTCATCGCTTTGAGATCCACGAAGTAGAGGAAGAACCGGGGCCGGGCGAAGTAATGATGAAGGTTGCCAGCTGCGGCCTGTGCAACTGGGAACTGAATTTCTGGGACGGCAACCTGAACTTTATGGGCTACCCCCACAAGCTGGGACATGAGTTCGCCGGTACCGTGGTCAAGCTGGGTCCCGGCTGCACCAAATTCAAGGTAGGGGATAAAATCAGCGCCGTGGCCCGCGGCTTTGGCGGCTTTGCCGAGTACCGCGCCACCCCAGAAGCCTGCTGCGAAAAGCTGGCTGACAACATTGACCCTAAGTACGCTTTGGGCGAACCGCAGAAGTGCATCCTGACCGTGTTGCGCGCCACCGCCCCCCAGGCCGCCGATTACGGTGTGGTGCTGGGCTGCGGCCCCATGGGCATGTGGTGCATTCAGGCATTGGCCGGTAACTATCTGGCCGGGCTGATTGCCATTGACGTGGATGATGCCAAGCTGGAAATGGCCAAGGGCTTTGGCGCAACGGCCACCATCAACAGCAAAAATGAGAACGTGGTGGAGCGCATCCGGGAGATCACTGGCGGTCACATGGCAGACTTTGTGATTGAAGGTACCGGCATCCCCGCGTTGCTGAACGCTGCGCAGGATTACCTGAAAGTTGGCCGCGACAGCCGCCTTGTGCTGATGAGCAGCCACCACGATGTTTGCAAGGAGTTCGACTTCCGCAAGGCCATTGACCGCGGCTTAAAGATTCTGGTTGCTCACCCGCCGATGTCCGAAAGCGAGCCGGAAGATTTCCGCCGCGCGGTGGTGTACATCAACAACGGCACCTTCCAGAACAAGCCCCTGATCACCCACGAGTTCAAATTGAGCGAGATCCAGACCGCATTCGAGACCCTGGAACATAAACCGGCAGGGTTTATGAAGGGGATTGTGGTACCGGATTGATAGTTAGGAGTTAGGAGCTGGCACAATCAATTAGGAATGAGAAATGAGGAATTAGGAATTGGAGGCGGAGCAGAGGTTTGCATTAAAAATGTAGGGTAAACGGTAATTTTATTTGTAGGGCGCGATGAGGGTCATCGCGCCGGAGAGAAACTTTTTCGTCATCTGTCTATCACACCCAATCATTCTTATAACTGCCCGTTCATCTAACCTCAAATTACTCATTGCTCATTGCTAATTTCTAATTCTAAAAATCGACTTTTATTTTGCAGAACACTATAAAGAAAGAAGGCATCTCCATGAAAAAGACCACCATCCGTTCGGCGCTTGCAGTTTTGCTGGCGGCATCCACCTTAACGGCCTGCGGCGGCAGCGCAGCTTCCAGTGCGCCTGCTTCTGCAGCGGCGTCCAGCACGGCAGTGGCCCCCGCCAAGCAGTACACCATCGGCATTGCGGAAGCTCAGGCCAACGATGAAACCACCGTGCGCCGCGCTTACCTGGAAAACTACATCGGACCCGCTTACAACGTCAAGTTCATCTTCTCCGAGGTGCTCAAGGATGATGCAGCGACGAAAAACATTTTATTGAAAACTGCGCTGATGCCGGTGCCGATGCTATCATCGACTTAAATCCATGTCCGGCCAGATGTGCCAGTCTGCGCCGATAACGATATGGTGTATGCCATCAGCGGCAACTATATTGCGCACCCCGAATTTTTGGAAACCGATTACCCCAACTTTGCGGGCGCGGTCGGTTCCAACAATGCCGAGCTGGGCAGCCTGTTTGGTACCTGGCTGAAAGATAACGTGGAAGCAGATGGCACCGAGGGCTACCTGATTGCCACCGGCATTGCTTCCAGCGGCAACCAGCAGCACATTGAGATCGGTCAGGGCATCCTGAATGGCATTGCCGACAAATACGGCCTGACCTTTGAGCAGGACATTGCCGACCTTGTCACCGTGGCCGAAACCACCAACGCCGCCAACGATAAGGGCATTCTGGTCACCTTGTATCCCGGCTCCCCCAACAAGGAAACCTGGCTGCCCGGCGTTTCTGCCCTGATCCAGACCGGCCAGTACAATACTTTCCTGAGCGCAGGCCAGACCTATAACCAGAGCGCTACCGTGGTTGACGAAGTGGAAAAGAGCTTTGGCATTGACATCAAGGTTGCCAGTGTTGGCGCCCTGGGCCAGACTTTGACGACCGCGTTCAACACCAAGGACCCGTTCGGCAACCCCAGTATTGACCTGGCCACTGTCAAGTCTACCTCCGTTTTGACCAGCGCCCTGTTTGCCATTACTTACAACGCTCTGAACGGTGATGTGCAGACCGCATGCCGCGGCACGGACGGCAAGCCGCTTTACTTTGAATTTGCCAATATGTCCGTTACCAGCGCCGAACAGCTGGCCCAGATGGATGGCTGGGACGATGCTTCCACCGGCAACTGGTGCGCTACCACAGATGTAGTAGACGGCATGCTGACCATCGTGAACCCCGATCTGACCGCAGAAGAGATCAACACCTATCTTGGCACACTGGACTTTGAGACCCTGAAATCCATGATGGCTGATGAGCCGCAGCCAACCCCATTTTTGCTGAAAACGTAAAGTCGGATTTTCGATAATCACAACCGACTTTCTGGCGGCGGGAAAGCTTTCCCGCCGCTATACTTTATAATAGGTAATAAGAGTAGAAAGGGATATTGCCATGAGGATTTTGTATGTAGATATCGACACCCTGCGCCCAGACCACCTGGGCTGCTATGGTTATCCGCGTGCCACCAGCACCAATATTGATAAAGTGGCCGAAGATTCTGTGCGCTTTACCGATGTATATTGTTCCGATGCTCCCTGCCTGCCTAGCCGCGCCGCTTTGATGACCGGCCGGTTTGGTATCCACACCGGCTGCGTAGGCCACGGCGGAGTGAACGCTGAAATGCGTTGGGAGGGCCGCAACCGCGGCATGGCCGATTTCAATGGCCGCTACAACCTGCCCGCCGTACTGCGCCGCGCGGGCATGAAAACCGCCAGCATCAGCAGCTTCCCGGACCGCCACGCAGCGTGGTGGTTCAACGGCGGCTTTGACGAAACCTACAACATCGGCAAGCGCGGCCTGGAACCTGCCCACGAGGTGATCCCTGTAGCGCTGGACTGGCTGGACCGCAAGCGCGATACCAAAGACTGGTTCCTGCATGTGCATGTGTGGGACCCGCACATCCCGTACCGTACCCCGACCGAGTATGGCGAGCCGTTCAAGGATGCCCCGCTGCCTGACCCCTGGATGACCCAGGAGATTCTGGATAAGCACCGCGCCACCAAGCCGGGCGGACATTCTGCCTGCGAAGTGACCGGATATGACAACAAGCCCAACCCCGCTACCCCGCGCCAGCCGGTGGAGATCAAGAACACCGATGATTTCCGCCATATGATCGATGAATACGATACCGGCATCTGGTACGCGGACAAGCAGCTGGGCCTGCTGTTTGACAAGCTGCGCGAGCAGGGAATTTATGACGATATGGCCATCATTATCAGCTCTGACCACGGCGAGGATCTGGGCGAGATGGGCAGCTATTGCGAACACGGCGAGGCCGACTACATCACCACCCACATTCCCCTTATCATCAAGTGGCCCGCTGCGCCAAGAACATCGTGTCCCATGGCTTCCATTACAATCTGGACCTGCTGCCAACCCTGGTAGACCTGCTGGGCGGCGTTCCGCCCTTCACCTGCAACCCGGTGGTTGGCAATCCCAACCCGGTGGTGTATGATGGTGAAGCTACGCTGACTGTGTGCGCACCGGCCAGGACGGCGGCCGCGATCATCTGGTCGTCAGCCAGTGTGCTCATGTCTGCCAGCGCAGTGTGCGCTTTGGCGATTATATGTACATCCGCACCTATCACGATGGCTACCACCTGACCCCGGGCGAGGAGCTGTTCAACGTGAAGGAGGACCCGCATGAAATCCACGACCTGGCCGCAGAAAAGCCGGAGTTGTGTTGGCGTGCTGCATGGTATCTGGAACATTGGGTTGCAGACAACATGCTGAGCAACATTTATAACTACCATGAAGACCCGCTGTGGAACGTCATCGCCGAGGGCGGCCCCTTCCACTGCCGCGGCTACCTGAAAGATTACTGCAAGCGCCTGGAAGATACTGGCCGCGGCGATTGTGCCGAAGAGCTGCGCCGCCGCCACAAGGGCGAACTGGACGAGTAAATCCCACCCCGCGGGCCTGGCCCCGAAACAAGGAGGTTTGTATGGCAAAGCAACCACACATCATTATTTTTAACCCGGATGAAATGCGCGGCGATGCGCTGGCTCATCTGGGCAACCCGGCATCTATCACCCCAAATCTGGACGCTTTTGCTGCCAACGAGGCGGTATCCTTTGGGCAGGCATATTGCCAGAATCCCGTCTGCGTGCCCAGCCGGTGCAGCTTTTTTACCGGCCTTTATCCCCATGTGCGCGGCCACCGCACCATGAGCCACCTGCTACGCCCCGGTGAGACCAGCATGCTGAAAGAGCTGAAAGAGGCCGGTTATTACGTTTGGATGAACGACCGCAACGACTTGACCGCAGGCCAGATCCCCGGCTGGACGGAAAGCCATGCGACCGAAATTTATTACAGCGGCCAGAAAAAGCAGGGCCCCGGTAATGTGAACCCCGACCAGCGCGGGGAGCCCGGCAACAAATATTATTACTCCCATTATGAGGGCCAGCTGAAATGCAACGCCGAGGGCAAGAACTATAACGGCGATGACGAAGTAGTGGATGCCGCTATCGAGCGCATCCATAACCGCCCGGCCGACCAGCCGCTCTGTATGTTTCTGGGCCTGGTTTATCCCCACACGCCGTACCGGGTGGAGGAACCGTATTTTTCCACCATTGACCGTGCCAAGCTGCCCAAGCGGGTCCATGCAGATGACTGCACCGGCAAGCCCCTGATGGAGGCGGAGATCCGCAAGTATGCCGGAATGCAGGACTTTACTGACGCCGACTGGGACGAATTGCGCGCCGTATATCTTGGCATGTGCATGAAGATCGATGTCCAGTTCGGCAAGTTGGTTGAAGCTTTGAAAGAAGAGGGCATTTACGATGACTGTGCAATCTTCTTCCTGAGCGACCACGGCGATTTTACCGGCGATTTTGACCTGCCGGAAAAGGCGCAGAACTGCTTTGAGGATTGCCTGACCCGCGTGCCGCTGCTGATCAAGCCGCCGAAGAATATTCCGCTGGACCCCGGCATCAGCAACAGCATGGTGGAGTTGGTGGATTTTTACGCCACGGCGATGGATCTGGCGGGCGTGCAGCCCACCCACACCCACTTTGGCCACAGCCTGCGCCCCGTGTTGGCGGACCGCAGCGCCAAGGTGCGGGATTACGTTTTCTGCGAGGGCGGCCGCCAGCCGGGCGAGACCCACTGCGATGAATACCACCGCAACAGCAAGAATGGCAAAGGCGCCCCGACCACAACGGTCTACTGGCCCAAGATGAAAGCTCAAAGCGAGGACGATGCCCACGCCAAGGGCATTATGATGCGCGATGAGCGGTACAAGTACATCAGCGTACGGTAGGCAAAGATGAGTTATATGATCTGCAGGCCGACCCGCAGGAGATGACAAACCGCATTGATGACGAGAGCCTAGCCCCCGTGGTGGTGGATATGCAGCGCAAGATGCTGAAATGGCTGGAAGCCACCGATGATATCGTGCCCTTTGAGCTGGACGAGCGCTTTACCCCTGAAATGCTGTGGGCGCGGGTGCGCGGCCTTGTGCCCCCGGAAAAGGAAGCCGAAGTGCGCAAGATGATTGCCGATGGCACTCCGTTCCCGGTTTTGATGGGCTACTGCCATTCGTTAAAGTAAATACATTCTCTCCAAGCGCTGCCGTACCGCTGTTTCCAGGCGGGTTTTGCAGGAGCGCTTGTTGTGCAGTTAAGAATTTTTGAAAGTAGGAATGAGAAATTAGCAATTAGGAATTTGAGGTCAGTTGAAGTTTGTGCTGTAGGGCGGGATGCCCTCATCCCGCCGTGAAGGAATGTATTATATACCATTAAGTCTGTGGCAGGGAACCGAACGGTCTTGCCCCCCCTACAGCTATTTCTATGGCTCATCGTTTTTTTCAAATACCAACCAGCCTAATATTTCCTGAGCGGCGCTTTTGTGCCGCGATCCACCAACATCATTCTTTTTTAATTATTCATTCCATTCCTAATTCCTCATTTCTAATTGCTAATGATCCAGCGTTTTTCGTTTTACTCCTAACTGTTATCGTTCCCATTATAAACACATCTTTCATACATTTGTGTTATAATGCACCCATTATACAATCTATACCCCAACCAACAATTACCCTTGCGGAGGAATTGCTGTGGAATTGGATAAAAAAAAACGTTTTTCGATCCGCCGGCATATCACGCTGGTGCTGACCCTGCTCACGGTGCTGATCGTGCTGCTCATCGGCGTGTGCGTGGCGGTGGTGCGGGAACAAAGCCGCATCCGGCTGACCAGCGCGGCGGATTCTTATTTAAGCCTGCTGACCCGCACGCTGGAAAACCAGCTTGTCATCCAGGAATCCTATATCACCAGCCAGGTGCTGAACAGTGAGGAGCTGCACCGCCTTGGCTTTGGCGAGGGCCACACCCAGGCATACCTGGACAGCTATAAGCTGCACACCGGGTTTTCGTCCGCTATGGCTGCGGGCAATGATGTCACCGCCCTTTACCTGTACAGTGAGCCGAACTCCATTTTGATGAGCGAGTACGCCACCGCCCAGGTTGGCCGCCCCACCGAGACCCAGATCCAGAAAACCAACCTGGAAGAGACCCTGCGCAGCATGGTGGACGCCAAAACGTTGAATGATGAGCGCTGGACATCGTATGTGGTGTCCGGCCAGCAATACTGGGTGCGGGCTGTGCACTATTATGGTGCATGGCTGATTTCGGTGGTCAACCTGGACCGGCAGTGCAGCCAAGCAACGGACGGTATGCTGGCGTTTGCCCAGCCGGACGGCGTGCTGCTGGCCGGTACCCGGCCCGAAGAGGGCGAGCTGTCTCATTACATCAGCCTGACAGCTGAAACGGAAGGCTTGGTACTGGAATATTATGTGCCCAGCACTGATATGGACCTGGACAATGCCATGAACCTTGCCCTTGCTGTGGGCATTACGGCAGTGCTGGCGGCGATTTGCTTTGTCATCTGGTACCTGCGCAGCATGTGGTGCACCCGCTGGATGCTTTGGTCGACGCCATGCGCCGCATTTCGGCGGGCGACCTTTCGGTGCGTGCTGACTGGAACCCGGTCAACTTGGAGTTGCAGCAGGTGAAAGAAGCGTTCAACGTGATGCTGAACGAGATTGAAACCCTGAAAATTGAGCAGTACGAGCAGAAGCTGGATGCCGAGCGCCAGGAAATGGCCGCCCTGAAAATGCAGATCCGCCCGCACTTTTTCCTGAACAACTTAAAGCTGATCTATGCGTTGGCAGAAACCGGCCAGACCCAGCAGATCCAGCGGATGATTTTACTGCTGTCCAAACATCTGCGCTATGTGATGGATTACAAGCGGGAAACGACCTCGCTGCGGGACGAAACAAACTTCTGCCAGAACTATATGGAGATGACAGGCATTGGGCAAAAAATTCCCGCCAATCTGCCGTGTTACCGTCAGCCTGGATCTGCAGGAAATGCAGCTGCCCGCCATGACGCTGCTGACCTTGGCAGAAAACAGTGTGAAGCACGCCACCCGCCCGGACCGCCCGCTGACGGTGCAGATTACCGCAAAAAGCCTGCCGATGGAAGGGGAAAAGCTGGTAAACATTACCGTGCGGGATAACGGCGATGGATTTCCCGAAGAAGTGATGAAAGAACTGAACTCCGGCAAACAGATGGCCACCGGCCACTATGGCCTGACCAACGTGCAGCGGCGCTGTGCCCTGTTGTTTGGCCCGGATTTTGCCATGACCTTTACCAACGCTGCAGCGGGCGGCGCGGTTGTGGAAATGTATATCCCGCTGCCGGATGCCGCCGAGGAAGCAAAAGAGGAGGAAAAGCATGAAACTGTTGATCGTGGATGATCAGCCCGGCGTAACCGAAGGGCTTTGCCACGGCGTAAACTGGGCCCAACTGGGGTTCAGCCAGGTACAGGCTGTCAACAGCGTAAGGGAAGCCCGCGCCGCCATGCTGAACACGGTGCCCGATGTGATGCTGTGCGATATCGAAATGCCGGAAGAAACCGGCCTGGAGCTGTTCAAGTGGGTCAAGAAGCAGGGCTTTGCCACCCGGTGCATTTTTTTAACGGCCCACGCCAAGTTCAGCTATGCGCAGGAAGCCATGCACCTGGGCGCGTTCGATTATATCATCCAGCCCGCACCCTATTCCGAAATCAGCCAGGTGACAGCCCGCGCAGTGAAAGATGTGCAGGCCAGCCGCGACCAGAAAGAGCTAACCCAGATGGGCCGCGCGTCAACGAGCAGGCGCAGGCCATCACAGCCCAGGCAATCCGCGCGTTTTTGAGCCGCCAGCACAACGAACGGGATGTCAAAACCTTGCAGGGGCTGGGGATTTTCCCCCGCAGTGATCGGAACGGCTACCTGGTGTTGATCCATATCTTGCGGTGGGAGCCGACTGCAGACCACTGGGAAAAGCAGCTGCTTGCTGTGGCGCTGAACAACATTGCCGCTGAAACTTTTGCGGTACATTCCGAACTTTCGCCCATTGCCTCGGTGGATGAACACTCTTACGCTATGCTGCTGCAAAATACTGCGGGCGAGGAGATGGATCTTGAAGGGATCATGCGCCAGCTGATGTATATCAGCAATGTGGCGCAGCAGTACTTGCGGTGCAGCATGGCGTTCTATCTGGATGATAAACTGCCTGTGCCCAAGATGCCTGATTTGTGGGAAAAGCTGCTGCACATGCAGGGCGAAAATGTAACACTGCGCAGCGGGGTGTTCCGCCTGAAAGAAGCCCCGCGCCAGCCGCATATCTTCCGCGTGCCGCAGATCCGCACCTGGAACACCCTGCTTAAAGATGGCTACCCCGAAGCCGTAAAGCAGGAGGCCATGACCCTGCTGGATGAAATGTCTGCCCGCGGCGAGATGAACGCTGATTCACTGCGCAGCTTTTATCAGGACTTCATGCAGATGATCTACTTTACCGTGGGCGGCAGCGAGGAAAAGATTCACGAGCTGTTCTACCAGCCCGAAGCATTGGAATTATACCGCAACGGCATGAAATCAGTGGACGAGATGAAAGCCCTGATCCGGTATGTGACATCCTCCTGGACAGAGCACAAGAGTGTGGATGAATCCAAAGAGCTACTGGACAAGCTGAAGCAATATATTGATGAGCACCTGGAAAGTGAGTTGCGCCGCGATGAGCTGGCCGAATATGTTCATCTGAACCCTGACTATCTGACCCGCCTGATGAAAAAGCAGACGGGGCTACAGCCTGAAAGAATATGTGACCCGCCGCAAAATGGAAACCGCCCGCACCCTGCTGCGCACCACAACGCTGCCGGTCGGCTTTATTGCAGCCAAGCTGGGGTACAATAATTTTTCGCATTTTTCCTATACCTATAAAAAGATCATGGACGTTACCCCGCAGGAGGAACGCCACACGGAGGAAAAATGAAGCTGAAACTGTATCATGCGGCGGCAGCTGCCGCAATAGCACTTAGCGTTATGCTGCTGACCGCCTGTGGCAGTCCCAAGCAGGCGGACCCGCTGCCCATTATCAAGCTGCGCACGGTAGGGTCCTCTTCCGAAGCCGCGTGCCAGCGCATTGGCGAAGCATTGAGCGAACTGACCGCGGAAAAGTTTGGATTTACGGTAGAGATCTCCCAACAGTCCACCACCAACTATAATGCAGAACTGGAACGCGAACTGCTGCTTGGCAAAGAACCCGACGTTTTTTGCTATACGGACGCCGAAAATATGTTCAGCCTAGCCGCGGATGGCACTACCGAACCGCTGGATGATTGGCTGGAAGAGTTCCCAACGCTGAAAGAAGCTGTGAGCCAGGACCGCTGGAACTGCATGCGGTACGATGGCAAGCTGATTGCCGTGCCGGGCAATAATCCATCTGCGGTGGCCATCGGCTTTGAGGCACGCACCGATGTTCTGGACGAGTTGGGCATCGATGCGGCAAGCATCCAAACTATGGAAGATATGCACGCCCTGCTGCTGGCTGCCAAACAGCAAAACCCCAGCAGCGTACCGCTGGTACCACACTTTGGCCAGACCCTGATGATGCTGGACTGTGACCCTCTGAACAACGGCCTTGGCGTGCTGCTGCACAACACCGGCACCGAGGTGGTAAACCTGTACGATACCCCGGAGTATGAGGAACTGTGCAATCAGATGCACCAGTGGTATACTGAGGGTCTGATTTTGAGAGATGCCCCCCTGACCAATGCGCCCAACACCCGCCTGATGCAGATGTATGGCGGGGTTGCATTCTCCCACCGCGTTGCGGAGCAGAACGTTGTCAGCGTAACACGCAGCACCAAACAGCGTCTGACCAGCATTACGCTGGGCAGCAAGCTGCAGAACACCAGCGTTTTGAACATTGGCTGGTGCATTTCCTCCCGCAGTGAACACAAGCGCGAAGGGATGCAGCTGCTGCAATACCTGTACACCGACCGCGAGGCCGCAGACCTTTTGCTGTACGGCGTGGAGGGTGTGGACTACCGCCGCCTGGATGCTGACCATGTGACCAATATTGACGAGCTGCCCGCCAACGAGTGGAGCACCGTCCATTGGGGTCAGCCCAACTGCCAGGCCGCCAGCACCTGGGTGAATGCAGACGGAACCGAGGTGGGATACACCAGCCCGACGGACGTGATAACCTCCGAAGCATATGGCTTTACCTATACTCCAAAAATCGAGCTGCGCCCCACGGTGAACAGCTGCCTGGAAATTGTGCGCAAGTATAACAATGCGCTGCTCAGCGGCTACCTGGACCCCGAAGAAGCGCTGCCCCTCTTCCGTTCCGAACTCCACGCTGCCGGTATTGATAAGGTGATTGCGGATAAGCAATACCAGCTGGAGCGATGGAAAGCGAAAAATCGTTAGAAAGCTGTTAGGGTATATCTGCAATTAGAAATTAGAAATGAGCAATTAGGAATTTGAGGTGGAGCAGGGGATGCTGCGGATTTGCAGTGTCCCCGCTGCCCCATCGCGCCGGGGAGAAACGTAAATGCTTTGCCGCAAACCTACAAACGATTTGTAGGGGACGATGCTTGTCATCGTCCTGCGGGATTTGTGGCATTGCAAATCATAGCATTTGTAACGCAATCGCTTGTAGGGCATGCTTATCCGACCACGATGAACGCTTATTCTGGCGTATATTTTTAACGCATAACCCACCTAATATTTCTGAGCAGCGCACCGCAGTCTGCCACCATTATTCTTTATTCATTGTTATTTATTTTTTAAGCCAATCAGCAAAAAGCAGGGCCCGGTGCGGAAATGGCACCGGCCCTGCCTTATTTCATTTACTCATTGCTAATTACTAATCGTTTTACGTCGTTTTGCCTTGCCGCACCAACAGGCTTATCCTTCCAACCCAAATCCATACTCATAATAATTTCCCGCAGCATCGCGGTAAGCATAGGCTTTGCCGTTCTCGTCTTTAAGGAAATCGGGCATATAGCGATCTTTGTCGTAACCGGGCACATCGTTGGGGCTGATGCAAACGCCGTCAGCGTTCACGGCCAGCACGGCATCCCCGCGGGGCAGGGTGAGGGGCAGCTTGCCGGTGGGGGCAAAACAGCCAAAAATCACATCCAGCGTAGCAGAACGGTAGGTGTCAAACCCGGCCAGCAGCACATCGCACAACGGCTCTACATTGCCCAGCTGCCAGGCCAGCGTTATGTTCACATTGGTGATGACCTTGCCGCCGTTTGCGTGTACCGATGCGGCAATCTCAGCCAGCCGTTTTCCCCCATGCAGCGTGGTTTCTGTGTGGGTGTCGGCCATCGGCTTGCCGTTCGCATCTACATTGCAGACCGTCTTGTCCTCACAGATATCCAGCTCCAGATAGCCGGGGGTGGCGTTAAAATATTCGCCGGAGGAGGGAGAGACAAACAGCAGGGCAAAATCCGCCTGGGCGGGGTCATCCACCAGGGTGCAGGTATCGGCCAGCTCTTTGCGCAGCGCGGCAGTGGAATCCGCGGCGTGCTTGGCGTTTTTTCAAAAATGCTTCGGCATAGATTTTTTTGTTCGCGCGCTTGTCGGCGGTCAGGGGCAGGGTACCGTCATTTTTCAACAGCACCACGCTGCGGCGATGGGCATCCGCGGCGGCTTCCCAATCGCTGGGGGTGGCCACAATGCGTGCGGCTTCGTCCGGGTCGCGGTAGGGATTCTCAAACATTCCCAGGGCAAACAGTTCCGTCAGGGTGCGGGCCACGGCACGGTCCAGTGCTTCATCCGTCAGGGTTAGTTCCTCTTTGGCAAAGCCTTCCGGAAGGGGGTGGGTTTCATAATAACCATTTTTGCCGCGGTTGTAGGCTTCCATGCCGGCTTCGTTATCAAACAGGCCGCTGATGATATCCACGCCTGCATTGGCCACGGCAAAGCCGATGCGCTCCGGCACATCCAGCATCTCAACGCCCCAGGCCATGTTGTGGGCAATGCCGGTATCGGAGTTGATGTAGCCGTCAAAACCCATCTGACCGCGCAGCATGGTATCGATAAAATACTTGTTGTAGGCGAAGCATACGGTTTCATTTCCACGGTATTGCCTGCCAGATCATGCTGCACCGCACTTTTTGCTGCTGCGGGCTTAGAATAATACGGCATAATGGAAGAAGTTCCCGCCTTGACGGCCGCGGCAAACGGTGCAGGTGGTAGGTTTCCAGGCTGCCGGGGGTGGCGTACACGTTCCACTGGCCCGCAGCGTAATGAGGGTCAAAGCCATTTTCGCGCGCGCCGCCGCCCGGGAAGTGTTTGGTCGTTACCGCAACGCCATCCTCGGTCACACCATGGTCGCTGCCCTGAATACGGGGGATAATATGGGCCATAATCTCGCTGATCAGGGCCGGATCCTCGCCAAAAGTACCGTAGGTACGCTGCCAGCGCGGGTCGGTCACAGCGTCCGCCATGTACATATAGCCTTTGCGCAGGCCGCAGGCGTTCCATTCGCGGCGGATGGTATCGGCAAACTTGTCCACAAGATCAATTTTGCTGCCCTTAACGGCGGCGGCAATGCCCAAGGTACCGGGCCAGGTTGCCAGCACGCCGCCCGCATCGTTCATTCCGAACACCAGCTCGCCATTCTCGTTGCGGGAGTTGGACGCCGCTGCCACAGGGATAAAGTGCTCGCACTCCTCGCACACTGCATCCGCCTGGTTTATCCAATCAGCCAAATCGGCGGGGGTGGCGTTGGCACGCAGGATAACATGGCGGTTGAACCAGTCTTTGAGCAGGGGAGAGGTGCCGGGCAAGTACTGCTCGCCGAAAATTGTCTTGCCGCGGAATTCGCCCTCATCCAGAATGCCTGTCTCGTCAGTCTTTTTCTCAATATCTTTATATAGGTCCGCCATGGGGCCAGTGATGGGGTACTTGGCCATCCGCCAGTCCGAAATGAACAGCTGGGCGATCTTTTCCTTCACGCTCAACGTTTTAACGTAAGCCGCTGCGCGCTCGGTCGGGCTGTTGCGCCAGTCGTTGACGGGGGACAGCGTTCCGGTGCCGTCAATATCCTTGAAGGTCAGGCCGTCCTGTTCCAACACCCTGCGGTTAACGGTGGACACTACCGGCCCATTGGGGTTGCGGTAAATCTTGATGTTGTCAGATGCTTTTGGCATGGAGAGCTCCTTTCGGTATTGCCCTAATTTCCAATAGAATCCAAGATCGCGGGCACACCGCAAAAGGATGTGCCCGCGTAGGAGAGGAGGTGTTGAACTGTTAAAGGCAGGAAATGTTATTTATCGCCCTTGGGCAACACCGCACAATTCCCGCCTGACGGCTTAAGCACCGCTCCGGCGGCTGCGGCACGGCATCTGCATTGCCAAAATGCTCGATAATACACAAAGTATTATCTGCGCTTTTGGTTTAGCAGCTGCCGTGCCTCGCTCGCCGTATCGGCACTTAGAATTGTGCGGTATTGCCCTTGTAATCTACCGGCAGGCTGGTCCAGCGTGCGCGGAAGTGGAAAGCGGCATCCTTGGGCTGGCGCTGGCGGGTGAAAATACCCTTTTTGTTGCCGTTGGCACGCATAATGCCTTCGGTGGTCTGGAAGTCGGCAAAGTTCCACACCAGTTCGCCCTGCACAAAGTCGTAACTGTCAAACACATTGTGTTCATATCCAGGTACTCGTTCTGGTACTCCTGGCTCCACATCACGCTGGGCAGTTTGTGCTCGCTGGGCATGGTATCAGCGCCGTACTCGGTAAAGATCATCGGGCGGCCGTTCAAAACCTGTGCCCAGCCGTCCATCTCTTTGCGGAACGCCGTCTCGGCGTCCACAATGCACATGCCGCCCATCACATACCAGCGTAATAGCGGTTCAGGCTGATGAAATCCGCAAACTGCTGGCCCTTGCTGTTGTTGGGCAGGCTCATCATCACGATGGCATAGGTGCGGGGGCGTTCTGGGGGTCAAGCTCGTGGGCCAGGTCAAACAGCGGCTTAAAGTATGCTTCGGTACCCTCGCTGGTGCACTGGGGTTCGTTTAGGATGCTCCATGCGATGACCGATGCGTGGTTCTTGTCGCGGGTGATCATATCAGTCAGGGCAGCCTTGTGGTTTTCCAGCAGCTTGGGGGTGGTTTCCTTTTCAAAGTAGCCCACCTTTTTGCCGTTGCCCTGGTTGGCAGCCAGGAAATTCATCGTGCTCTGCATAAAGCCGACGGCAGGCACTTCGTCAATGATCAAAAAGCCCTCTTCGTCTGCCATCTGGTACAGTTCTTCGGCATAGGGGTAGTGGCTGGTGCGGAAGCAGTTTGCGCCGATCCACTTCATCAGCTCGTAATCGCGCTTGACGGTAGCCAGGTCCAGGCCGCGGCCGCGGATGTCGGAATCTTCGTGCTTGCCAAAACCGCGCAGATACACCGGTTTGCCGTTGAGCAGGAAGTGGCCATCCTTAACTTCAAAGGTACGGATGCCGATCTTGTCAAAATATTCATCGATCACGGCGTGGCCATCGGTAATGCGGATGACGAAGTTGTACAGGTAAGCGGCGTGCACATTCCACAGCTTAGCATTGGTGATTTTCAAAGTGCCGGTTTTGCCGCTGGCTTCGGCCACCTTGGTGGTGCCATCCAGCACTTCCACCGTCACATCATGGCTGCCATTCGTGGTTACGGTATAGTCTACCTCGGCACCGCCGTCCACCAGGCGGTGGGTCACCTCAAAATCCAGAACACGCTCTTTGGGCAAGGCCAGCAGCTTGACCGGGCGGTGGATACCCGCGTAATTGTAGAAATCAAAGTACGGTGCCGCAACCTTTTTTCCGTTAGAAAGGGTGTTGGTCTGGCCTGCGGGCAGCATGTACTCGTTCAGTTCGTTGTTGGCCAACACAGTCAGCTTGTTGTACTGGTTGTACCGCACAATCTCGGTCACGTTGGCATCAAAGGGTAAAAAGCCGCCCTCATGGTTGACAACTTCCACGCCGTTCACAAACACGTGGGCGCGGTGGGTGACAGAACCGAAGCGGATGGCAACATCCTTGCCGCTCCATTCACCCGGAACAAAGAAATCGGTTTCGTACCAGAAATCGCCGCAGTATTCGCGGGACTCCTTATCGGTAAAGAAATCGCAGAACGAAGCCGGGACCGGCATCGAGATGGGTTTGGGCAGTCCGACGCCCCAGCCGGCATCCATACCATTGCTTTCGGGGTCGAACCCAAAGCGCCACATGCCATCTAGGCTGATAACGCGGCGTGCAGCGGAAGCGCAGGGGTACAGCAAAGATTTATTTTCCATAGCGTTGTTTCTCCTTGTTTCAATAAAATGAATGTTTTGCTCCAACAATTTTTTCCGGGAATGTGGGGCCATTCGTTCAGTTTGGGTGGGGTTGGATACCAGACTGGGTGAAGCATTTCCCTGAAATACGTTGGGCTTGCGTCATGTTGGTTCCGTGTTTTACAAAGGTTTTTGCGGTTCGGAAGTTGTTCGATGATTCTATTATCACATAAAACCGCCGGTATCGTTAGTAGATTTTTTGGGAAAACCCGCAAAATCTGCGAATAATTGTGGTGCCTGCCATTCGGCCCGGCTGGGGACCGCACCACCATCGTAGAGTACGGCATGATACAATTTTGAAAGCTGCAATGCAGATAGGCCCACGGGACGATGGCAAGCATCGTCCCCTCACAAATCAGCTTCATGTTTCATCGCATACTTTCAGCACACAACAAACTTAATATTTTTGAGCGGCGCACCGCGCCGCGCTCCACCACCATTATTCTTTATTCATTATTATTTATTCTTTGTAAGAAAAGCGCCGGTTCTTACCTTATAATTGCTAATTTCTCATTGCAAATTCGCCCTGCTCATCGCTTCCCCCTGCATAATTTATGCTCCGATTTTCCTGTTTTACCTGTAAAATTTACTAACGCCATTCTTCCTGAACGTTCATAATATAGACACAAAGTTGCGGAACTGCGGTGAACAGTGTGGGGCTGGGTGCCGGAACGTTCCAGACAAGCGGAGGAAGAAATTCCATAAAGTGTACCTGAACAGGCCGCATTTTCAGCCTTTCAGATACACCCCAAGTAAGGAGAAAAGAAATGGCGAAGACAAGAACCCTGCCCGACAAGTATTATGACAAGGATTACGAAACAAACGGCATCCACCGTGTACCCCTGTGGCGCATTGCAGGCTTTGCGCTCAACAACACCGCAACCAACCTTTACCTGATGTTCATGAACTATGTCAGTTTTTATCTACTGGGCTTTGTTGGCGTTGGCATGGTCATGGCATCCAGCTTTACCATGGCTATGCGTATCTGGGACGGCGTAACTGACCCGTTCATTGGCTACATGGTGGATAAAACCAACGGCAAGTTCGGCAAAAACCGCCCGTTCATGGTCATTGGCAACATCATTCTGGCGGCTTCCAGCTTTATCATGTTCCACTTTACCCACAAACTGCCGGAAGGCCCCGCCCGCTTTATTTTCTTTGTTGTGTTCTGCTGCGTTTATTACCTGGCTACACCTGCCAGTGCGTTGTTACCAAGAGCGCCCAGAGCTGCATGACCAACGATCCCAAACAGCGCCCCATGTTCGCTTCTTTCGATGGCGTGTTCAATACCATCCTGTTTACGGTGCTGGCTATTGTCGTTGCCAACATTGCCAACAAGTATGCTGATGTTGGCAACTATACCTCTACCCAGTTCTTCCATGAATTCTGGATGATGACCGCCATTATGTCCGCCATCTTTACCGTGATCGCCGTCATCTCCATTGCACCCAAAGACCGCCCGGAATTCTTTGGCACTGGCAAACCCATCAAGGTCGGCCTGAAAGACTACTGGGATACCCTGAAAAACAACCGCGCCATCCAGATGCTGGTGCTGTCCGCCTCCACGGATAAGCTCGGCTCCACTGCCAAAACCAGCGCTGTTGCCGTTGCTATGTTTGCCTGCATTGCCGGTTCCATCAAACTGCAGGGCAGCGTGACCGCCGTTACCACCATCCCCAGCGTCATCCTCACCTTCCTGGTTATCTCCATCGTTGCCACCCGCTTTGGCCAGAAAAAAGCCATGGTCATTGGCTCCATCGGCGGCATTATCTGCAACGTTATCCTGTCCGCCCTGTGGATTGTTGGCGACCCCACAACAATGACCAGCAACCCCGAACTGGTGCATTGAACTGGGGCCCCTTCCTGATCACCTATGTTGTGTTCAGCATCCTGTATGCCGGCTGCCAGGGTATTTCCGGCAATATCGTAATTCCCATGACCGCCGACTGTGCCGACTATGAAGTATACCGCTCCGGCAAGTATGTTCCCGGTCTGATGGGCACCCTGTTCAGCTTTGTGGACAAGATGATTTCCTCTTTCGCTCCCATGATCGCCGGTCTGGTGTTTGCTGCCTGCGGCTTTACCGACCACAACCCCAGCGTGGGCGATATCGTTACCCCGCAGCTGCGTGTTGGCGTTGTGTTCCTGGCATACGGCCTGATCACCATCGGTTTGATCTGCAACCTGATTGCCATGAAGTTCTATCCGCTGAGCAAAGAAAAGATGGCCGAGATCCAGGACGAGATTGTCAAGATCAAGGCAAAGGCTATGGCCGAAGCATAACCCCAAACCGAACCACATTCCCCGCGGGGCCGCCCGTCCATCGGGCGCACCCGTTGTTACAGTGAGGTACCTACATTGGAAAAGCAAATGGAAATGGCTCCCGAAACCACCCAGAACTCTGCACTGCGCACCGATGAAGCTGCTAGCCACGGCCCCCTGTGGCGGCTGATTGACTGCGCTGTGACCACCCACGCTAACCGGGCCAAAGTGCCGGTGAACCGCAAGGCCTACCTGCGGTGGTGCCTTCTTGGGGTATTTGGCGCCCAGCGCTTTTATGCAAAACAGTGGAAGATGGGCTTGCTCTACCTGGTCACCTGCTGGAGCGGATTTTCCATTGCCATGACAATGATCGACGCAATGATCGCCGTGCCGATGAAACCGGACGAAAACGGCATCATTTACCTGTAAAAACCTCCTCCCTCCGCCGCCCCGCAGGCTGCTGTTTGCCTGCGGGGCTTGCTGTGAATTCAGGAAAACAGCGCATGTTGGCAAAATTTCAGGGTAGCACCTGCACAATATGCCGAAAAGCAGCTATTGCTTTTGGTTATTATTTCCGGCAAAATTGCTTTCCATTTCCGCGTAGACATGTTAAACTAGAAGCAGCAAAGTCACACTTTTTAACGCCGATACGGCACACAAGAAAGGCGACCCGCCATGGACCAGATCGTTCAGCTGTTGTTCAACCCTAACCACCAGGCCCCCAGCCCGCTTGTGTTGGCGGTGTTGGTAGCGCTTGCCGTGGGCATGCCGCCCATCATGCGTTACCTGGCCGGGAAAAGCAACAACGATAACACGCGGGGCAAAAAATAACCCCTTTACCCGGTGGGCACGCGGCAGCGCCGCCCGCCGCTGAGAAAACGAGGTGCCTGATGCAAGCAGATTTACTGGACGTTCTGACCCGGCTGGCCTCCGCCAGCAACATCCGCTGCATGCGGGTAACGCCGCCCTTTGATGGGCTGGACCAGTTTGATTACGGCCTGCGCAAAGCGCTGGACCCCTATTTTGACTGGCAGGAATTCGGCAGCCTGTTGCTGCAAAGCACCCCGCCCAACACGCTGCTGTTTGCCGAAGGCACCTTTGAATTGCAGTTTGCGCTGTTCCGCATTCCAGACGAAGAAAACGCTGTGTTCATGATCGGCCCGTGGGCCACCGCCGAGCGCAGCGAAAAATCCCGCAGCTGGGCACGCCGTCACATTGGTGAGAAAGGCGATGACGCTGTACAGAGCTACTATAACGGGGTGCGGATTCTGTCGGGCAGCGGTTTCCAGGCTTCCATCGTGGCAGTTGTTTCCATGATGTTCCCCAAAGAGGAATTCCACCTGGACCAGCAGAAAGAGTTTCTGCCGTTCCATTTTACCGCTGACCTGCGCTATTTTACCGAACCGGAGTTCCAGCGGGAGATCCCGATCCAGATGCTTGAACAGCGCTATGCCAACGAAAATGCCATCTGGGACGCGGCGGCTTGCGGCAACACCGAAGCTGCGCTGAAAGCCTGCCAGCAAATGGCACGCTTTACCTATGGCGGGCGTTTTTTCGGCTCACTGTACCAGACCAAGATCATGCTGACCGTAATGAACACTCTGCTGCGCAAAGCCATTGAGCGCAGCAACATCCACCCGTATTACATTGACGAGATTTCCTCCCGTTATGCCCTGATGATCGAAAACATGGTGGACGAGGAAAGCTGGCCGCTGGTGCAGACAATGGTAAAAGAGTACTGCGCATATGTGCGGCGGTATTCTTTGCAGCAATATTCACCGCTGGTGCAAAAGGTCATCAATACGATCAACCTGAACTTGTCGGACCAGCTTTCGCCCAAAAGCCTGGCCGCTATGTACTATATCAGCCCATCGTACCTCTCCAGCCTGTTCAAGCAGGATACCGGAACCACCCTGACAGATTTTATCAACACGCAGCGCATCCAGCGCGCGGCCAATCTGTTGAGCACCACCGAGCAGAATATCTCGGTGGTGGCGGAGCAGGTGGGCATCCTGGATGTGAACTATTTTACCAAGATGTTCAAAAAAGTCGATGGGCAGCACCCCCACCCAGTACCGCCGCCAGAGCCGCGCACGGTAACCCCAGAAAATAAAAGAACTACAAAAAGCCCATACCGAAAAGCAGAGACAGGGAAATCCCGCTTTTCCGGTATGGGCTTTGCCATAGGGAAAGGTGCAAGTAGGAGGTTATTGTGCAGAGAAGAAAAGCTTGAACAATTAAAAAATGAGGAAAAGAGAAAATACAATGACAAAAATCAGTCCAGCACCAGCGCGCAGGAAGCACCAGGCAGCGCAAGGCTGGCGGTTTCGGTAGGTGCGCGGTGGGGCAAGGATGAACAATAGTAGCAATGCACCGCGCCCTCTCGTTGGCAGGCAGCCAACAGATACAGGGTGCCCGGCACCGCGCACAGCGCCCGCGGCCAATCGCCGGTGGGCCATTCGCAAAGGAAATGGCGGGTCGGGCCGCTGCGCTGCCACGCCGAGATGGTGTTGGGCCCGCGGTTGCTGACAAACAGGGTGCCATCCGCCGTGGCGCAGGCACCACCCGGCCAGCTGCGCGGCTTGGGCACAGTGCTGGCCTGCACTGTGGAAACGGTGCAGCCGTCATGGTTCAGCACCCGCATGTGGCCGTCCAGCTCATACACACAGTCCAGCATGCCGTCCCCGGCATCCAACACCTGGCGCGGGCCGCTGCCGGTGGGCTGGGGCAGAGTCTTTACGCTGCCGGTGGGCAGATTATTTTCCAACGCAAGGCGGTACAGGCGGCTGTTGCCCAAATCCGCCAGGAATAACGCGTGCCCCACAGACTGCACCCAGTGGGCGTTGGCCCCTGCGGGCTGGAATTGCCACAAAATGCGAGTCAGGGCACTATCCACAGCAAAATACAGGCCGTTTTCAAAGCAGCTGCCGTAAATCACATCGCCGCAGGCATACAGATGGCACAAGCCGCGGCCGGTAGGAATTTCAATGCGGGCAATCTCGCGCAGGGTCGTGCCGTCCAGCACATAGGCGGTCACATCCGCGCCATCCCCGCGTTCCGATGCGGCATAAATCCAACCATTTTGCCCCCGGCAGCAAAAGCTGGGGGCACGGCCATGCCGCAGGGTAGATAAAGTTTCCAGCGTTCCGTCCGCTGTTAAGCGGCACACCGCCAGATCATCGCACCCCGGCGCACCATAGCCGGAAAATAAAAGAGTGTGGGCCATTGGGAACCTCCGGGAAAAGTTAGGAGTCAGGAAGCAGGGGGAGAAGTTAGAACAATTAGGAATGAGAAAGTAGAAAGTAGGAATTGGTAGGGTGAGAGGTAAGAGAAAGAAGATGATGGACAATAAAAATTATCTGTGGGGAACAGTTTATCTCCAGTCTAAGAGCTGCCTTCGGGCCAATTCGGCGGGGTCGGGTGACCCCGCCCTACCTCAAATTCCTAATTAACTCCTAACTCCTCCTTCCCACCTCTTACCTAGTTTCAGCAGTCCATATCATGTGCCTTAATGCTTGTTCCGCCGTCGGAAAGCAGGGTCTGGCCGGTAATGTTGGCGCTCATATTGCTGGCAAAAAACAGGGCTGTGTTGGCAATATCCTGCATGCGGCCAGGCTCCAAAGGCTGGCAGCGGTGCAGGGCAGCGTCCAACTGCTTTTTGCCGGCATCGTCCAGCTTGTCCATGTCATCATACATCACATCGCTGATGACCACGCCGGGGCAGATAGTGTTCACCCGGATGTTATCCTTGGCGTAATCCAGTGCCATCACGCGGGCTGCGGCATTCATTGCGCCCTTGGTACCGGCGTACAGCATGTTGGTGGGCTGGCTCATCAGGCTGTGAATGGACGAAATGTTGATGATGCTGCCGCCCCCGCGCGCTGCATGGTGGGGATAACTTTGCGCGCGCAGCGCACGCCGCTGAGATAGTTCGTTTCCAACAGGCGGAACATATCCTCATCTTTGTATTCCGCTGCAGGACAGTGGCAGTTGACGCCAACGGTAGAAACCAGAATGTCAAAGCCGCCGCTGTCCTTTACGGCAGCATCCACAAAGGCTTCGGTCTGGTCGGCTTTGGCCAGGTCTACCACATAGCCGCGGCAGCCGGGGCGGATGAGCTGCAATTCTTTTTCTGTGGTGCGCACATATTCTTCGTTGCGGCCACCGAAATAGACGTCCGCCCCCTGCGCGCAAACAGCAGGGCAATGCTTTTGCCAATGCCGCGGGCAGCGGTGGTGATGAGCACATTTTTTCCCGCCAGCAACTGGTTATAATCGGGGGATCGTGCTCAGGTAAAGCGAAATATCTCTCATATCAGCACCTCTTTTTTCTGGCCGGGCGCGCCATAGCGCTCAATGTCAAACTGCTGGTACAGCTCATCAATGGCGGCTTCGTCACCGGCGGCGGCACGCAGTTCCACGCTCCAGTCCAGCCCGCGATACTTGGCCGCGGCGGGGTTGGTATCAATAAAGTTCAGCAGGGCCTGCATCATCTGGTCGTTCCACACCACGGCGTCCACATCGGCGGTGGTGTAGATACCGGCTTCCAGCTTGGGGAATGCGTACAGGTCGCGCACCTGAGATTTGTAGGCGTGCTCAATGACGTAATCTACCATATGGCTGGGCACAAACAGAATGCCGTTTTTGGTGCCGATAACGATATCGCCCGGCAGGCAGATGGCCGCGCCGATGCGGCAGGGGCCGTTGAACGCCGTGATCTGGCAGTCCCGGATGGGGGTGGGGTCTACGCCGCGATAGAACACCTGCACATCAATGTTCTGCATCTGTTCCAAATCGCGCACGCCGCCCCACACCACCACGCCGCCGTTTTTGGTGCGGGCCTTGACCGCGGTGGTCAGGTTGCCGCCCACAAAGGTGCCGCGCAGGATCTTATCATACAGGTCGCACACAACAACATCGTTTTCTTCCAAGCTGTCGATCACCCACTGGTTGCAGTCGCCTTTCCAGCCACGGCTGCGGGCTACATTGAACACATGCTGGCGCAGGTCCGGGCGCTGGGGCATAAAGCAGCAGGTCACAGCACGGCCGTACAGCTTTTTGTCCGGGTGCAGAGGTTTCAAATCACCCTGGAACTGGAACCGGTATCCGCAGGAGTACAGCGGCTGCCAGATTTCTTCCTGGGTCAGGTTTTTCAGGATCTCTATTTTTTCATCGCTCACGCGGGGGCGGCCATTGGGGTAGCGTTCGCCGGTCCACTCTGCCGTCATGGCAATGATCTGGTCGCGGTCATTCAGCAGCATAATTTCCTCACTTCCACAGCGTCCAGCTGCGCGTTGTGCCGGGGGCTGTCCAATAGGGGGAGGGGGCGTTCTGCCAATCCGGCATGCTGCGGGCTTCGGGGTCAAACACCACTTCGCCCTCACGCAGGGTGGCAACGCACTCCAGTTTGCCCTCGCCGGTCAGGCGGGCACCGCCGCAGTCCATGTAGCCGAACTTACCTTCGCGGTTGCGCAGCACAGCGATATCTGCGCAGGCACCCACATCCAGCGTGCCCAGTTCGGGGCGGTGGATGCTCAGCGCCGGGGCACGGGTTACGCGGTACAGCACATCCTGCAGCGGCATGCCCATGGCCAGGAACTTGCTGGCAACATACAACAGGTCAATGGCGGGGCCGGTCACGTTCTGGTGGTGCAGGTCGGTGGAGATGGTATCCGGCCAGAAGCCTGGTTGAAGCAGCCGACCGCCTGGCGGAACCAGAAGCTGCCGGAACCGTGGCCCACATCAAAGTGAACGCCACGCTCCCGTTCGGCCAGCATATAGGGCTGCATCCTGCCGTTTTCGTCCATCAGGGGGAACTGCTGCGCAAACACATGGGTGTGTACATCGCCTGGGCGCAGGCGGGCCAGGATGTCTGGGTAGCTGCGTTCCGGCACATGGGGATGCTGTCCACCATCACGATCTTTCCGCTCATGGAAGCTGCCTTGATAGCGCCGTCAATGGAAGCCCAGATGGGGTGGTCAGCATCCTCGTGCTTCGCCCAATAGTGGGCACTCTTGACGCCGACAATGACATCCGACCAGGTGTTGGCAACGGCGGCGGTGATTTCGGGGTTGATGTCAGCCACAGCCTGCTCTGACGGGGGATAGTGCATCCCCTTGGCGGCCATATCAATAAAGGCGAGAACACGCACCTTGGTGGCGTCGATAACGTTTTCCTTGAAATCGCCAAAGTTGCGCCAGCCGGTGGTACCGGCGTCCACTGCAGTGGTAACACCGGCGCGGAACATGTATTCTTCCGCGTTGATGGTGCGCAGAGAATCCGGCATCTGGTAGGGGAACACCGGGTAGACATGGCAGTGCATGTCGATCAGACCTGGGGATACGATCAGACCGGTCACATCCATCACGGTCTCGGCATCCGCCGCGTCAGGTTCTTGCCGCGGGCAGCAATTTTTGCCATCCTTAATGGCAAGGTCACAAAGTTCCATAGTTCCGGCGCAGGGGTCGTACAACGTGCCGCCCTGCAGAATAAGATCATACGCAGACATCCTGATTCCCTCCCAAGGTATTGCGGTAGCGGTCCGCAAGTACAAAAATCATTTCAACTTCAACGGGGATATTGTGGTTGGGCATGTTGTGGGTGCCCATAATGGTGCGGGTGTGGTAGCCGCGCTCCTGCAAAATTTTCATGCAGGTATCGGAAAAGCCATCCACCACTTTTTCGGGTTGGGTAAAACCTTCGCCGCAGTTCACCAGCGCGGTGGCGCGCACCAGGTGGTGGATGCAGTCCAGGCTGCCGTACCGCTGCTGCACGGCACGCAGCAGGGTTTTGGCACATTCTGCTGCGGCGTTATAGCCATCTTCCAGCGTAAGATCTGTGCCAACGCGGCCACGGTACAACGGTTCATAGGTGTTGATATCTTCCGGCCCGTGGCCGGAAACATACACAATGCCGTCAACTTCCCGGATGGGAACCAGCGCTTTGTAATGCGCAAAGCGGACCGGTTCGCACAGGGGGTGATTCGCCACAGCCATGTTCTGTGCCCTCCTTTAACGGCGTATTTTAACAATGGCGTCCACGCTGACCGGCATATTGCCCGGTAGAACGTAAGCGCCCATGGCCGCACGGGCATGCTGCCCGCGGTGGCCAAAGATCTCTACCATCAGGTCGGAGTAACCGTTCATGACGGCAGGCATGTTGTAAAAGTCCCCGGCGCTGTTGACAAGGCCCAGCGCCTTGACAAAGTAATCCACGCGGTCCAGGCTGCCAATATAGGCCTGGATGGTGCGCAGCATGTTCAGCCCGCACAGGCGCGCGGCCTGGTATGCGGCGGCTTCGTCAATTTCAGCGCCCACACGGCCGACATAAACGGGGGTACCGGTTTCGTCCACCGGGTAATGAGCAGAAATGTACAGCATATCGCCCGCCAAAACGGCTTCCACGGCGCCTTTGCCGCGCCAATCGGTCTGCTGCAGGGTAATGCCCAGCTGTTCCATACGTTGTTCCGTAACACCCATGGTTCACAGTTCCTCCTTGATTTGCTGCATACAGGTGGTCAGCGTTTCGCACACGGTTTTGACCTGTGCAGGCGTGACCATCAACGGGTTGAGTAGAATCCGGTTGCCCGGCTCCGCACCGATGTAAATGCCGTTGGCACGCATTTTGTCTGCCAAATCTTTGGCGCTGCCATACGGCATTACGGCATAGGTGCGGGCCATAACCTGGCCGACAGGGCCTTCCTGCGTGCGGGTGATCTGGATAAAGCCGCAGTCCCGCAGGGTTCGCTCAAAAGCGGCGCAGCGGCGGTTCAGGGTGCGCATCAGGGTGGCTTCGTCCCGCTGGAGATAAAGCTGCACGGCTTTGTACAACCCAACGATTGATTCGCGCGAGGTCTTGCACCCGCGGCAGACGCCATCCGTGGGGGGACCCCAGCGGCGGCAGCGGTCGATCCATTCCTTTTTCCCCACGATCAAACCGGAATCCTGCGGGCCGCGCATGGTTTTGCCGCCGCTGAAAATAACCAGGTCGGCCCCCATGCCGGTGAACTTCCAAAGGTTTTCGGCGGGCGGGTTTTGGGCAGCAGCATCCACGATTACGGGCACCCCATGGCGATGGGCCACCTCCACCATTGTTTCCAGCGGCAGAGAGGCATCGCGCCCAAAAAAGATGACATAAAACACGGCAGCCGTTGCCGGGGTAATGGCTGCTTCCAGCTCTTCCACAGTCGGAGCGGTGTCCGCTGTACCGATATAGCGCATTTTTGCGCCGACAGCCGAGCAGCCGCGGTCATACATGTTGCGCTGGGCGGCCTGCATGACAACCTCGTACCGCGGGCCGTGATCTCCGGCAGGGTATGGAAATTTTTTTCATCGTCCCGCGCCAGGCGGCAGCGGTGGCAACCATCATGCCTCCCGCCGCGCGTTGGAAATATAAGCACCTTCGTTATGGGTCAGTTTTGCCAGGGCATCGCCGGTTTTGGCCTGAACTTCGGCCAGTTCCACACAGCTGGATGCAATCTCCCGCATGGCCCGCAGGCTGGCCGCAGGCATGCAGCTGGCACCATAAGTGGTAAATGTATCCTGCGCGTTGATATAGCGGTGCAGGCCAAGTTCTTCAAAAATATCCATGGTTTTATCCTCGTGGCAGGGGGATCATTCCTCCGCGGGCTTGTTTTCGTCTGCAAACGGGTTTTCGCTCACCCAGGAGCGTTCTTCGTCCGGGTCGGCGGTTTCAGAGAAGCTGGCGAACACATCAATGACTTCCTTCACGATCTCTTCGCTTTCCACCAGGCCATCTTTCAGCGGCAGAATGTGCAGGATCTTCCAAGCGTTCTGGGCGGCCTGCCACAGCGGCAGGTGGATGGCTTCGCATTCATCGGTCACAGGGTAGCCAACTTCGATCCAATGCTGTTCCACCACTTTGTAGGCGGCTTCCAGCAGGTCGTCCACTGCCTTGGGGGAGGTAGCGCCGCCGTCATCCAGCAGACCGCGCAGGGTATCCACACAGGCATTGATGCGCGGATGGTAATAATAGCAGATCAGTTCGTGGAAATCCTGGCTGTTGTAGTCCGGCAGGTTGGGAATACTCTTGACAAACGTGGTGCCAAGGTCACGCATCCAGGCGCGGAACTCTTCTTTAGGGATGTAGGTGTCCTCGCTGGCAACGTTAGGGTCACAGGGGCGGCCCTGCAGCCAGCGCACAATGTGTTCTACATACATCTTGGTGTTGGCGCTGGTCATCACTTCCAGCTGGGTCAACAGCTGTTCCATCATCGTGGCGTGCAGCTCAAAGGTCTCGTGCAGATTTTTCGCAGTTTTGCGGCGCAGGAACAGCTCCAACAGGCAGCGCAGGTGCATGTTAAAGTTTTCGGTAATGTACTGGCGCATCACATCGTACATATCCTGGCCGATGGCGTCGGTCTTTTTGTCATCGGGTAGGGCGGTCATGGTGGTCATATAATCGTTTAGCAGATCCACGACCTGCTGGGTCTCACTCAGCGGAACCTGGCGGCGCTGGGGGCGCACCAGGTAGCAGCGCTTCTGGTAACGTGCGTGGGAACTGTCGCGGTCATCACAATAGACAGCCTGTTCCAGCGTTTTCATGGCTTTTACGCCAATTTCGGGTGCCAGACCGCCGTAACGGCGCTTGGCGGAATCTTCCAAAAAACTCTGGACGGTAATATCTTTGGGGTTCCATGCCAGCTGGAAGATCAAATCAAAGAAGTGCAGGCTGACACCGCACAGCTCGGTGCAGTTGCCAAAGCCGTCGCCGTGTTCCACAATGCTGGGGTCGGTCATCTCCTTAGCGGCTTCAATGTGGCGGGCAAAATCACCGTGCATGTGGTCATCGCCGCCAAATTCGTTCAGCGCCTCCAGCACATAGTGGGCCTTGCGCAGCGGGCTGTAGTTGGCATCGCGGTACATCGGGTCACGGAAGGTGGCATCGGTCTCCTTGCGGTTGGGCCACAGATCCAGCATGTACACTTCGTCAGGCATGGCATCCACAAAGCGCTGCATCACGCCGGGCATCGTCCAAATGCAGGGCGGGGTGTTGGCGCGCACGCCCCATCCGTCAAAGAAAACGCGGGCTTCGGGCACCAGCTCATGCACAGCTTCATAGGTGTACTTGGAATAGTTGACGCTGATATTGATGTAATCATCTATGGTGGTGGAAATATGGCTTTCGCACGGGGGAGAGGCCACAAAGTTGTGCACCGGGCCGTATTCTTCGATCCAGACTTTGACGAAGGTCTGGAAGAAAGTCTTGAACATGGGATCTTCAGGGTACAGGCAGGGCTTGGTCTGTGGGGCGGCGTTGTCGTCCTTGACCCACTCGCTGCCAAAGTAGCGGGCATTGGGATAAAGCTTGTGGAAGTCCTGCGTCATCTCATCCGGCGGCAGGGTGACCATAATGTCAATGCCCAGGGCCTGTGCATATTCAATGGTATCGCGGATGATATCGCGGCGGGCGATATCTTCGGGTTTGATCTCGATGCCCGGCACGCCCAGCTTAATGAAAGTCATCTTGCGGGCATAGCTGTTCCAGCTGTACAGCCGGTAAGAGTTGATCTTGTTGCGGGCGTATTTGTCCAGTTCTTCGCGGCGCTCGGCTTCGTTCAGGAAAGCGCCGTGGTTATATACCCACTGGCCAATAGTGTGGCGGAACTTGAACGCGGAGCGCTCCACGATGGTCAGGTTATCAGGCACGGTCATATCGGGGTTTGCTTCATACACATCGCGGTCCCAGTAAAAACCGACATGGAAGACGGTCTGCAGCAGGTGGCAGACGCTGTAATAGACCGAGCGGTCATTGGAACCGCTGAGCACCAGAACCTCACCGCGCTGGACAATGGCCAGGCAGTCGTTTTCGGTATCGCTCTCTGCGGGCAGGATACCGGGGTTTTGGTCAGCAAAGTTCTTGACCAAGTCGCTGGTAGAGGGGCGGCCAATGAGAATGCGGTTGCCGGTCACAGCCATGGTCAGTGTTTCGTCCGCAATATTCAGGATCGTTTCCGCTGATTTTTTTGACATAATCACGCAGCTCTTCTGCCGCATGGCGGTCCAGCCAGGTAGCACGGCGGCCCACGATGATGGTGCTGGCGGGAACAGCGTTGATGGTAAGGTTAAACATAGGGGAAACCTCCGATTAAGTTAGTAGGTAGGAAGTAGGCGTTAGGAGTTGATGGAAATTAGGAATTAGAAGTTAGCAGCTATTCCCCATATTTTCTTTACCGGCTGAACGGTATCTCCCGGAACGCGTCCGGGCGGTGGAAATCAGGGTGAGGGGAATGGGGAGAAGACCAACAGGCGTAACGTTCCTGCGGCGGGCCGGAACACTGGTAAAAATTGCCCACAGGGTTTTGCGGCAGAGCGGGGGCTGCGGGGCCGTATATCTGCTGCAAAAATGCAAAAGGTACTTCCAGCTCCACGCCCCACATATCCGGCAGCTGCCAGGCATGTACCTGCGGGTAATGCGGCACTGCCAGGTTGACAAAGCTGCGGTGGGCGCGGTCGGGGCCTTTTTGCAGTAACAGTGTTCCGGCGGCATTCATCTCAAAATTCAGGTAATCGCGGGTAAAATCGGGGTAAGGGTTCAAAAATACTTCCAGGCAGCTGTCCAAGCAGACCAGACTGTTTGGTTTGGTCATCGTTACACGGGGGTGCTTTTCGCAGCACCATAGGCGGAATTTCAGGCCGCTTCCCGTCAGCTTTGCTTCGGCAAAGGCTTCGGGGCAAAAGATGCCGCCCCAGGGGTATTTGGTAATGGGTACATACATGATATCAGCCCTTCACGCTGCCAACCACGATACCCTTGGTGTAATACTTCTGCAGGAAGGGATACACGCACATGATGGGCAGTGCAGCCAGGAAGATCTGCGCGGCTTCGATGGTTTTTTCACTGACCTTTGCCATGCGGATCAACTGTTCGGGGGTCATCAGGGTTTCCACGTTGTTCTTGGATTCCATCAGGATGGTGGCCAGGTAGGTCTGCAGGGGGTACTTATCGGGGGTGTTCATGTACATGTAGCCGTCCATCCAGCAGTTCCAGTTGGCCACGGTAGCAAACAGAATGATAGTTGCCAGGGAGGGCATCGACATGGGCAGATATACGCGGAACAGAATTTGCAGCTGGTTGGCGCCGTCAATAACGGCTGCGTCCTCAATTTCGGTCGGGATGCCGCGGAAAAAAGTTCATGATCAAGATCATGTAGCTTACGTTCATGGCTCCAGGCAGGGTCAGCGCCCAGATAGTGTTCATCAAACCCAGCTTGCTGATAACGATGTAGGTGGGGATGGTGCCGCCGCCGAACAGCATGGTGATGACAAACAGCCAGGAGAAGAAGGTGCGGGCGTGGAAGCGGGAGTTGGCCTTGGAAAGCGGGTAGGCCGTCATCACGACCAGCAAAATGTTGGCCGGTACGCCGATGAGAACACGGGTCAGGGTCACGCGCAGGGAGGTCCAGAACTGGCTGTCCTCCATAACATAGCGGTAAGCTTCCAGCGTAAAGCCGATGGGGTAGAAGGTAACATTGCCGGCAACGGCTTCAATGCGTTCCGAAAGCGAAAGCGCGATAACGTGCAGGATGGGCAGAATGCACACGATGACCAGCAGGAGAAGAAACACGCCGTTGACGTAGTTGAACAGGGTCATTTTTTTACGGTTCATAACAGAATGCTCCTTTCTGATCAGAATACCTGATAATCAAAGTGTTTGGAGGCAATGCGGTAGGAGATAACAACCAGAATGAACGAAACAACGGATTTCATCATACCAACTGCGGTAGAAAGCGACCATTGGTGGTTGACAAGGCCAAGGCGGTAAACCAGTGTATCAATGATATCGGAGCTCTTATAAACCATGGGATTGTACAGCAGCATGATCTGCTCCATACCAGCGCTGAGCACAGAACCGAGCGAAAGCACCAGCAGCATGACCACGATGGGGCGGATGGTGGGCAGGGTGATGTGCCAGATCTGCTGCCAGCGGTTAGCGCCGTCCAGTGCAGCGGATTCATTCAGCGCTGGGTCAACGCCTGTTATTGCCGCCAGGAATATGATCATGTTATAGCCCATATCTTTCCAGACGTCGGAGAGAATAATAATGATGGGGAACCAGGTGTTACTGCCCAGGAACATGATGGGATCAATGCCGATGCGGCCCAGCAATTCGTTGACCATGCCGTCATACTGGAACAGGTTGCGCAACACGCCGCCCATAACAGCCCAGGAAAGGAAGTACGGCAGGAAGAAAACGGTCTGCGCCATCCGCATGAACTTATGGTGGACAACTTCGTTCAGCAGCAGGGCCAGAATCAGCGGCACCAACAGGCGAAGGATGATCTTGGCGATTGAGATGGACAGCGTGTTGCCAACCACGTTCCAGAACGTGGGCAGGGCCAGCATGTCACGGAAGTTCTTTAATCCCACCCAGGGAGAATTTTTGAAGCTGCGCAGGGGGGTAAAATCCTGGAACGCCATGACCAAACCGAACATGGGCAGGTAGGAAAAGATAATCAGGAAAGTTACGCCGGGAATCAGCATTAAGTAAAACGGCAGTTCCCGCTTGAAAACAACAAGCTTGCGTGATGGTTTTTTGGTGGTTTTAGGTTCCATGGTGTTTCCTCCTTTTTTGGCTGGGGGTTACGGTGCAAAAAAACAAAGGCAAGCAGGCTGAACAGCCGCTTGCCTTTCCGGTAGGTTCCTGTTTTGTTATCCGTCCCCGATCGCCAAGCTCAGTGTTTGCTCTGCACAATAAACAGTTTTCAGTCTGTTTCTATGCTTTTATTGTACCCTTTGGCAAGGGGATGTTTCAATCCATAGGCTTTTACTTTGAATGGTGTTCTGTTTACATCATTGTTCAGTGTTGACGTTGAGGAAAAGCAGTCATCCTATCCCGATGAATGCCAAGAATCAGCCTGCTGTCATTTCTAAGGCAATACCGCGTAATTCCCGCCTTACGGCTTAAGCACCGCTCCGACGGCTGCGGCACGGCATCTGCGTTGCCAAAATGCTCGATAATGTCGGGTTGCGGTACCCGCATCGTGCTTCGGGGGCAAAAGCCCCTCGCACTC
>ENA-OQCD01000010-OQCD01000010.1-human-gut-metagenome-genome-assembly--contig:-NODE-10-length-38145-cov-3.257247_pt1 | contig 38145 bp, 53 predicted proteins | sample MGYA00242755_ERZ504571 | MGnify/ENA primary metagenome ERZ504571 (study PRJEB26092, sample SAMD00036274) | human gut metagenome | host: Homo sapiens | study: EMG produced TPA metagenomics assembly of...
TTGCCAAAGCCCATAGCGGAAAAACCTCATGGATGGCAATCAGGCAGACGCACTTAATACCAGTCAAACAGAAGGTGTCAAACGCCAGCACAAACGGCCACGCCCAGGCCGACAGCGGCGGTGATGATGCGGGTCTTCATAAACGGTGGTTTCCTTTCGCGGAATCGTTTTATTCAATGATGCAATAACAGCCTATGCGGGCGTGTCGCATGACATGCCCGCACAGGCTATCGTTCATGGAGAGATCAGACCTCCATGATCTCCTTGTTCTTGTCGGCGCAGGTGTCGTCGATCAGCTTGACATATTTGTCGGTCAGCTTCTGGGTCTCTTCCTCCAGCTTCTTCTGGTCGTCCTCGGTAAGCTCGCCGGCCTTCTTCATGGCCTTGAACTTGTCCATGGCGTCGCGGCGGATGTTGCGCACGGCAGTCTTGGCATCCTCGCCCTGCTTCTTGACATCCTTGGTCAGCTGCTTGCGACGTTCCTCAGTGGGGGCCGGGAACACCAGACGAATGACCTGCCCGTCATCAATGGGGTTGATGCCGATGTCGCTGGTCTGGATGGCCTTGGAGATGGGCTTGAGCATCGAGCGGTCCCACGGGGAGATGGTCAGGATACGGGCCTCGGCGACGGCGACAGCCGCGATCTGCTGGATGGGCGTGGGGCTGCCGTAGTAATCGACCGTGACCTTGTCCAGAATGGCGGGGTTGGCGCGGCCTGCGCGGATGGAGGCCAGCTCATGGATGAGGTGGTTGACACTGGCATTCATTTTTCTTCAAAGGGTTTCGTCGTGCTGCTCATAATGAAATTCTCCTTATTTTAAGATAGTATAGGGGGAAAATATGAATTTTTCAATTTGTGCTTTTGCGTCTTATTCCCTGACCAGGGTACCGACGCTTTCGCCCTTGACAGCCTTGGCAATGTTGGCGGGCTGGCCCAGATCGAACACGAGGATGGGCAGACCGTTGTCGCGGCAGAGGGTCGCGGCGGTGGAGTCCATGACGGCCAGGCGCTCATCCAGCACGCGGGTGAAGGTCAGCGTGTCGTAGCGCACGGCGTCGGCGTACTTGTGGGGGTCCTTGTCATAGACGCCATCGACCATCGTGGCCTTGAACATGCGTCCGCGCCGATCTCCAGCGCGCGCAGGGCGGAGGCCGTGTCGGTGGAGAAGATCGGGTTGCCGGTGCCGCCGCCGAACACGACGATCTTGCCGCTTTCCAGCGCGGCAATGGCCTTGTCACTCGTGAAGCACTCGGCGACCTGCGGCATGAAGGAGCTGGTCATGACGACGGCGTCCACACCCTGCTGGCGCAGCGCGTCCTTGACAGCCAGCGCGTTCATAACGGTGGCCAGCATACCGATCTTGTCAGCGTCCATACGGTCCATTTTGCCGCTGGAGCGTCCGCGCCAGAAGTTGCCGCCGCCCACAACAATGCCGATCTGCACGCCGAGATCGTGTGCTTTCTTCACGCCGCCGCAGATCGCGTCCATGGTGGGTTCATCAAAACCCATGCCCTTTTCGCCGCCCAGTGCTTCGCCGCTGATCTTCAGAAGGATACGCTGATATTTCAATGCCATAATCCAAACACCACCTGTTTTTATCTTCCGTCAGGGCATAGGCATACCCTGACATTTTTTACTATAGCTTATTTTACAATAAAACATTCATAAAGTAAACAGGAAATCTGCGCGGAAATCCGGAAGCTTTTATGAACGGCTGCGCAGACCGCGCAGCAGCTGCTTCATTCCGGGCGGAATGCGGCGGCTTTCCACCGCTTTCTGGATGGCTTTGTTGTGGGTCCACAAATCCAGCCGCTTTTCTGTGAGCCACGGCAGCGCGGCATCCGGCTGCTTTGCCAGTGCCGTGGCAAAATACCATGCCCGCATCATATTGATATAGTATTCCGTGCTGCGCACATCGGCCACCCATTCCAGATATTCCGGCCGGAATGCATCATCCAGATAATAGCGCATCAGCATCTCCATGCCATAGCGCACGGTGTACACCTCGCCCGAATCCAGCCAGCGGCGAATGGGCACCAGCAGTTCCTTCTTGTGCTTTGCAAACACTTTGGGGCAAAAGCAGTCACAGGTGGCCCAGTTGTTGATGTAGGGCAGGAACGCTTCCGTTTCAGCCAGCGCCCTGTCGTAGTCCCGGATAAGTTCGATCAGAAACGCGTGGAGGTTGTTCTCTTCGTAGTATCCATGCGGCAGGGCCTGTAAAAACACTTCTGCCTGCGCTGTGCCTGCGAGCTGTTTTGCCAACCTGCGCAGAGCCGGAACACGCACGCCGATCACCGTTTCCGGCGGCACGGTGGGCATCAACGCACTGTGAAAGGTGCGGTATGTTTCATCCCGCAGGGCAAACAGCTGCGTACGAATGATCTCTGCTTCCGGCTCCATCCTCTCTCCCTCCGTTCTTTTCTATTGTAGCAGAGCCGTATGGAAAAGCAAGGCCGTTCCGGCATTCTTTTCCGGTGCTTTAAGGAACATACAAAAATTGGGCTGGACATTTGTGCCGGAACATGCTATAATATCGTTCGTAAATGCGGGCATCGTACATCGGCTAGTATATCAGCCTTCCAAGCTGAGGAGGTGGGTTCGATTCCCATTGCCCGCTCCATCAAAAAGAGCCTAGATTCGTTGAAATCTAGGCTCTTTTCTTTTGCTATAACACACTATTTAACACACTTCTGATTTTTAGTGTGTTATCAACCCGGCTTTACCTCGATATGCCAGCTCTGTTTTTCAGGCGGCAGCGGTGCGCTCTCTTTGTCGTGGTTCCAATGCCGGTCAACGTCGCACAGCTCCAAAAAGCCATCCTTCAGCCGATAACAGGCTTCTTCATCCGGGGCAGTATGGCAGCAGGGGCATTGAAAGCTCTCGTTTTCCTCGCTGTCTCTCCACAGCTGCCAGTCATAGACAACAAAGGTCTTTTTGCAGTTCGGGCAGGTCAGATGCATTTCCAGCATGGTTTTACGCTCCTTCGTTCTTGTTGAAAATAAGACGGTCAAGGCTGTATGCAACGCTGTCTATGGTGTGATTGTCCCTATCTGGCACACTGGGCAGAAAATTGCCGTCCTTGTCCGTGTCATACTCGTATTGCGAGAACTCACGGTAGATGTTGGGCGTGCGCCGGGGGTCAACTACAAGCGTCCGCTTTTGCAGCCACTTGATGCGGTAGTTTACACAGCCGGGGTGCTTGGTGCAGGGACGCGCCTGCAAGCCGTATGTACGCAAGTCCATGATGCTCTTGGGTTCGGCGCAGTCGCAATAAATAACCTGTTCCGGGGCCGTTTCTGCGCCTGTGATGGGGTTCTTCCGGGGTTCTCCCACATGGTCAAGGCCGTGTGCCCGGATCTCGGCGGCAAGGGCTTCATTTGACAGGCCGCGCTTGTAAATCTCATCCGCAAAATAGATGGTTTCGGTGCTGCGGTCATAGTACAGCGCCACAACGGCAGCAGGGTCAGACGCAAAGCCAAAATCACAGCCCACATAGCGGTAACACTGCATTGCAAGCTCTTCGTCCGCGATCTCTCGCACTTCCAGCGTGGTGAAAACCTCGCCGCCGCTGCCGGTGGGAATGCCCAAATACTCATGCTCGTACACCTTCGGGTTTAGGCTCTGGATGCGCTGGGCTTCGTTCAGAAACACCTCTCCCAGCCATTCAGGCGGCACCTGGGTGTAATCCGTGTGCAGGGTCAATGCTTCCTCATTGGGCTGCTGGATAAACTTATTTGCCCAGTTATTCAGGGACACAGGCGGGTTGAAGCTGCGGAACACCACAGGCTTACCGCCACGGCCCACGGACTGCATCACGCTGCGGACAAAGTTTTCTCCGGGCAGCTCGGAAAATTCCTCGAACCACACCCACCGGAAAAAGCCCTTTGCAGGCTTGATAGACTTGATCTTGCTGTTATCGTCCAGCCCTCGGAAGATGATCTGCGCGCCGAGTGGAAGGTAGGTGCAGCGCATAGGGGACACGGTGCAGCTCCACAGGTCAGACACGCCCAGTGCGTCAATAGCCCATTGGATTTGTGCAAACACGGATTCCCTCAAGGTGCTGCCCCACCGCCTGAACACCACAGCAGAGCCGGTGCCGGTGGGGTCTTTCTGGATGCCGTCCACGATCTCCAACGACACAAAGGACGATTTGCAGGAGCCACGCCCACCGGGAAGATTGTAGTAGGTGTGTGCATCGGCTGCTATATCCGCGTGGATAGCGTGGTATACAGCCGCTTCGTGCTCGGTGGGGTCGATGCCCTGCACGCGCTCAAACGTGGCAGCTCTGGCCGCTTTCCGGGCCTGTAGCGCCCGGATGCGCTTTTCCAGTCGGTCAAGCTCCATTCGCTTCCACCTCGTCCAGCAGCTTTTCCAGCTCTGCCAGCTTCTTCTGCTGTTCGTCAATGCGGATGCAGTTTAGAACGCTGTTGCAGCAATTTGTGATAGCTGTTGCCCGCTGCGGGTCGATCTGGTTATTCAGCAGCATATTTGCGATCTTGGACAGCGTGCGGCGTACCTCTGCGGGAGTTGAAAGTTTGATCTTCAAATATACTCACCTCGATACAAAAAGGGCGCACAGGTTGCCCCATGCGCCCAGATGATGCCATATCAGGCGATTGCCTGATAATAGATAGCCTTTGCCTTGTTTTCCAGAACAAACGCGTCGTAGTAAATACGGCCCTCTACCAGACTGCCGGACAGGAAAGGCGGGTCAAGGTGAATCTTGTACTCTGCCAGCTTGACCGGGGCCACGGTAGCCACGGGATGCGCGATCATGAAGCCGAACTTCTCGGGCAGGCGGTTAGACGCGATCTTGACCACGTTCAGCCGTCCAGCTGGGCGATAACGCCCTTCTTGCGCAGTTCTGCACCAATGTCCTGATTGTCAAAGGTGCCTTGGACTGCTTCAGGAGCGTGTAGGCGGTGGGGGTCAGAATAAGCACGCGGTCAGATGCGGGCACTTCTGCATCATCCATCTGGCATTTGCCGTGATGATCTCGGTATAGATGTTTTCAGCGGTCAGGGCTGCGGCTTCCGGCTTAATGCCTGCATTTGCTGCCATCACGCTGTAAACATAGGAGTCGATCTCCGGGAACACCTTCTCACGCTGCTGCCGTGCCAGAGCGCTGGCGGCTGCAACCTGCATCTTGGTTTCGTCCGTGTCCATCTTGTCCACCTCGAACGTGAAAGAACGATCTTTGTTGATCGTGAATGTCTCGGTGGTGGCCTGCAGGGTGCTGATCGTGCCATACTGGGACTTGTTGCCGTCCAGAATGGGGCCGTTGCGGTTGAAGTCCTCCATATCGGTGGTTTTGACCTTATACAGCTTGATGGTCTTTGCACCGTCAAAGCTGAAATCCTTGTTGGTTACAAGGCTGGTCTTGCTCTCGGAGTAAAACTGTTCGTCTGTATATGCCTGGAACTGGGTTGCTAACTCAATAGCCATTTATAGATCCTCTTTCAGTTGTTCAGACCGAAAGCCCGCTTTAACTCAGCGTCTTTGTCTTTGCCCTGAGAAAGCCACATCGGCGGGGTGTCCACCTTTGCGCCGGTGGTCGTGGTGGTGACGGTGTACCCGTTGCCGGTGACGCTCTGCACCGCCTTTACAGCAGTCTTGAACGCTTCCGGGTCGCTGGTGTCCAGCTTATCCAGCAGCGCCGTGCTGATATGGTTATCAGTCAGATACTGCTTGCAGGCTTCCCGGGCTTCCCACTGGTTGAAGCGCTGGCTCTTGGCTTCCAACGCTTCCTCGCGGGCTTTCAGGTCTTTTTCTCGTGCGTCAAGGTCGCCCACGCGCTCGGCACTCTTGGAGCGCTCACGGGCAAGCCGATCTGCAACGATGGTATTTAGTTCGGATTGGGTAAACATCCGCTCAGAGCCGTTATTTTCGGGCTGCTGGGCGGCGCTTGGGGGTAGTGGTGGGATTCTCCATTGATAGCACCTCATTTTCCGTATGAGTAGACGTAAAAAGCAGCAGGCGGCAAACCTTATGCCGCGCATGGTGCACCGGGGAAAGGAAAAGCCCGGTGCAAGGGGTATGTCCGCTCCTGCAATGCTGGGCGCTCTGATCGTGGGTCATGGCACACCCACAGCCAGACCGTGCAGCAAAGAGCAGTCAGGAGCCGGACGGCGCTATAAGCCGCCTGCTATGCTCAGTATACCACATTGCGTTGTAAAATGCAAATATAATGCTATGAAATGTCAATTTGTTGCTACATTGTGTTTCTGCTGGGACAACTGTAAACTGTATGCGCCGTAGCTCATGCCCATAGCGTCAGCCATAGCGGCCACTTCGCCCAGTGACAGCCGTTCGCCGTGTTCCAGATGATATGCAGCCCATGCCAGAGTTTTTACGCGGTTCCGCTCCCGTTCATCCTGGGCTTGCTTCATCTCGCAGTCAAGACAGCGGATTCCCGGTGCAAACTGGTACATCACAGCCCCACAGACAGGGCATTTCTTGAGCCTTTTCTTCATGGTATCGAATGACCTCCGGCAAATAAAAAAGAGCGCACAGCGGCTTGCTGGGCCGTCACACGCTCTCAGGGGTGGGGGTGGTGCTCCGTACTCCACGCATCACCGTTAAATTTTACGCATTGTAATGGTCTAAAAGAGCGTTCGTATCACGCTGCTATTGTACCATAAAACGGACTTAACCGCAAGAATATCACCTTACAATGTCATTCTTTGGCTTCTTCTTTCTCGTAGTCGTCCAGCCATGCTTCCACGGTGGGAATATTCATCGGCGGCGGGGCAACAACGGTGTTGGTCACTGCATCTGCGATAAAGAAAGTGAAAGTGTGCTCGTCAAAACGGACGTCCAGACCAAAAGTATGGGCACGCTTCATCTGCTCAATAAGCCGGATCATCCCTCGCTGTTCGTCCTCGTCCAGCTTCTCAAAAGCCACGCACAGGGCTTCTAAAGATTCTTCTCTCGTCATGTTGCACACCCCCCTTACCGGATGCCGCTGAACCACATCACAGCGGCACCCACGAAGAACATCAGCGCCACAGGGGCGACACAAGAAAATTGATAAGCGGTGTAACCAAACATTGAAAATCCCTCTTCTTTCTGCTAAAATGAGGCGGGAAACATTACTGCAATGCGTTGTCCCGCCATTTGCCGCCCGTCCCTGTTGGCGCAGGGAAAGGCGGCTTTCTGTTTGTCGGCGGTCTTGGGCTTACTGCTGGGGCAGGTCGCTCACCCTGACAGACAGAACCGGCACGCCTTCAGCGTTCACCATCGGAACAATCTTCAGCTCTGCGCTGGGTTCTTTGGCGTTAGGCTTGTCATGGAACAGCAGAACACGCCCTCGCTAGGGTCGCACCCATCTTCTTCATGCAGCGGCTTCAGCAGGCCGAAGTAGTTGGGCAGCATCGAAGAAATAGAATCGGTGTCAAGATCACGTCCGGGTTAAAGCCGGGCGTATAGTTGATGTCGGGCAGTCCCAGTGCTGCACGCACCATCACAGGGTAACGCGTAGCCAAACGATAGGCATTCAGCTGCGCCGCGTCTGCACACTTCCGTGCCAGCTCTGCCAGAGTAACCACCGCCTGCCCATCAACTGCCAGCAGTTCCGCTGCGTCCAAGAAGTCGGCGTATGCACGGTGAAACTCTGCACTGTTCTCATAGCGGATAAGATCGTCCATCTTAACGATCTCATTGGCAGCGCACTGGGTATCGTTGACGGTCTGGGGCTGCTGTTCTTCGTCACAGATGAACGTGCCGATCACAGAGCCGTCCGGGGTAATGGTCAGCAGGTCGGAGTAGCCCTCGTAGGCACTTTCAAAGGTCAACAGGGTGTTGCCCTTCTCATTGCGGGATGCATTCAGCAGCTTCTCGCCGTTCAGGCACTCGCCGATGGTGTCAACGCTGGTGGTGTTGAAAAAAATGCTTCATTTTCGTTCATGGTTTCGTCCTTTCTTCGCCACTACTGGCGAAACAAAAATTATTATGAACACGGCCAGTTTAGGCCGGGTCGGCTTAGTTGGTGCGGGTCATGCGCTCCACATAGACCCAGATCAGGCGCAGTTTGCGCAGATCAGCCTTTTCCAGCAGCTTGGTAATAGCGGCAATGTAGCCGGTGCGGTTGATGTCGTTCCATGTGTTCACCCCCCTTCCATTGCCACAGGTGGCAACAGTAAAAACGCTGGGTCTTGGTATCAAAATCAAGGTACGGATAGCAGATCACCCGGCCTTCGGTTTTGGCTCGTCCTCAAAAAAAATACAAGCCAATTTCGCTTGTAGGGATGTCCAGAGCCTTGCACAGGCCGGAAATATCCCGCGCGGTAAAAGGCAGCCTGCCCGTCATTCGCGCTGTCAGGGTGCTGGGCGGGATGCTGCCCGCCGGGCGGCTTCAGCCTGCGTCAGCTCGCACTCCGCGAAGCGCACACGCAGTTTGTGAAATTTGCGGTACATCGTTCATCCCTCACTTTCTACCAGTTCTTCCAGCGGTACGCCCAGCGCGGCAGCAATGCGCTTTGCCGTGTTGGCGTTGACGCTACCGCCGTTCATTGCTTTACTAAGGCACGGACGGGAAAGCGTCATTTCCTGTGCAAGCTGAATCTGCGTCTTGCCGGTGCAGATGAGTGCACATTTCGCTTTTTGCTTATTGAATCGCACTATGTTCATCTCCTTACAGCCGGTTTTTTGTTTACGTTTGACTGCATATAAATCATAGCATACTTTTTTGTGTGATGTCAATAGTAAACATTTTTTCTTTTTGTTTGCGTAAACATTGTAAACACTTCTTCCACATGGTAAAATAAATTGGGTAGGTGATATAATGATAACTTTTGGTCAGCTTATGCAAAAAAAGCGAAAGAAGTGCCGGGCGTTACACAAGAACAAGTTGCCGAAAAAATGGGTGTCAAGCGCGCCACTTATGCACAATATGAATCTGACAAGCGAACCCCTAAAACATTAACATTGAAAAAATAGCGGATGCACTTGGGTGCCCAATAGATGATTTAATAGCATATAATGAAGTTTTAGAGGATCTAGCAAGTCCAAAAAGTAGAGCCGATACAATTATTGATTGCTTAACCGATGAGGGAGTAAAAAACTTTCTTGAATACGGCGATATGCTAGTAAGTAATGATAAATTTTTCAATCCAAATGCTCCTATTGCTCCTGTAGATATGAAATATTTAACACGGTTTGGCGGTTCCCCTGATGCAAAAAAATAAAGCCCGCTGCACAGAGCACAGCAGGCGGCGGGTGGTGGCCGAAAAATCGGCTGTCAAGGGGTCTCCTCAAAAATGAGGACACCCACTGACGGGCAATCATTGACATAGAAAGGGGGGTGCAGCCAGATGAACAAGAGAACGAACACCGCGCAATGGGAAGAAAAATACCAGCGCTGGCGCATAGCCGTGCAGAAAGACGGCGTGCGCAAGCAGTTTTACAGCTCCACGCAGGGCAGGACAGGGCAGCGGGAAGCCAATGCAAAGCTGATGCTTGGCTGGAAAATGATATTGCAGTCAAGGCCGGACGGGTCGAGAACGTCTATCAGCTATGGATAGATGATCTCAAACTTACCACCAGCACAGGCAACTGGAAGCCCGTAGAAAGCCGGTGGCGCACCTGGGTGCTGCCGATCATCGGCAAAAGAAGGTCAACACCCTTACAGACCGGGACTTGCAAACCATCATCAACAAGGCCGCTGCCGCCGGGAAGAGCCGCAAAACCTTGCAGCTGATTGCCAGCGATCTCCGGGCATTCTGCAAATACTGCCGCAAAGCAAAGCTCTCCACGTTCCTGCCGGAGGATGTACAGATACCCGCCAGCGCCCGTTATAAGGGCAAGAGCGTGTTGCAGCCTGCCGATCTGGTAAAGCTGTTCAGCATTGATACAAACGCTTTACAGGGGCAAACGGGTGCATGATGACTTTATACATGCCTACCGCTTCCAGACGCTTACAGGCTTGCGGCCCGGGGAGCTGTTGGGGCTGCGCTGGGCAGACGTGCAGGGCAACACGGTGAATGTGCGCCGATCTATCAACATCCACGGTGAGGAAACACAAGGCAAAAACCAGAATGCAATCCGGTCTTTCGTGCTGTCTGGCCTTGCCCGTGCCGTGCTGGAACAGCAGCGGGCAGTGACAGGGACACGGGAAAGCGTGTTTGAAATCAGCAGCGAACTGTATTACTGGAAGCGCTGGCAGCCTATTGCAAGGCGAACGGCATTGACAGAATATCAGTGTATGAGCTGCGGCACACCTTTGTCAGCGTGGTCAAGACGCTGCCAGAGGGCGAAATCAAAGAGCTGGTAGGCCACAGCCAGAACATGGACACCCTCGGCCAGTACTCCCACGCTCTCACCGGGGACGCGGAAAACACCGCCCAGGCCGTCAATGCTGCTTTCCTCAAGCTGCTGGAAAACGGCTGATTTGTAACACACTTTTTTAACACACAGTTGCTTCCAACATTCTTGTATAGTGCACAGAATGATACACGATTCACGATAAAAATAGCGCTGGCAAGAGGATAAAATCTGACGTTTTTACAGCGTTAGAACGTGGTTTATTAGTTCGATTCCCATTGCCCGCTCCATACAAAAAAGCGCCGTGGCCTTTTGGGTCACGGTGCTTTTGTTTTGCTTTATCGGTCCCACTTATCGCACAGGGCATTGATCTGGTCGGCAAACTTGGCAAGGTCTTTGTTTGCGCCGCCCTCGTTGTGCTCGATGACCCGCAGCAGGCGCTTGCCGGCGCTGACCAGCCGCTGGAACACACTGGCCGCACGGCTCTGGCCTTCATTGGCCTTGTGCTCAATGCGGACGCGCATGCCCTCCTGCAGGCATACGGCTCCCTCGGCTCCGATGGCCCACTGTGCGCCGTTGTAGGGTGCGCAGGCAGTGAAGCCCTGTTCCGTCAAGGTCTGCACAAAGTGGTCCTCGGTCTCATCTTCGCCGTGCATCACGAACACACGCTTTGGTTTCTGCTCAAAGGAGTTCACCCACCGCAGCAGACCTTCTCTGTCCGCATGGCCGGACATGCCGGTGAGCTGGCACAGTTCTGCCTGCACCTCAATAGGTTCACCGAACAGTTTTACCGTCGTGGCACCTTCCAGCAGGGTGCGGCCCAGCGTGCCCACCGCCTGATAGCCCACGAACAGAATGGTGCACTCCGGCCGCCACAGATTGTGCTTGAGGTGGTGGCGGATGCGGCCTGCCTCGCACATACCGCTGGCCGAGAGGATGACCTTTGGCACGCGGTCTGCATTGATCATGCGGGATTCATCACTGGTCACCGTGACGCGCAGCCCCGGGAAGGTGATCGGATCAATGCCTTTTCCAGCAGAGCGCGGGTGTCCGCATCAAAGCAGTCCGGGTCGGTATCTTTAAAGATGCGGGTCGCCTCGATGGCGAGCGGGCTGTCAATGTACACCGGGAAGTTGCCGTGTCCCTTCACAAGGCCCTTTTCCTTGATCTCACGGATAAAGTAGAGCATCTCCTGCGTGCGGCCCACCGCAAAGCTGGGAATGACCACATTGCCGCCCCGGTCAAAGGTGCGCTGCAGGATCTTCGTCAGTTCGCTCACATAGTCCGGCTTCGGGCCGTGGCTGCGGTCGCCGTAGGTAGATTCCATAAAGGCGTAGTCCGCCTCTTTGATGTAAGCAGGATCCTTGATGATGGGCTGATCCAGATTGCCGATATCACCGGAGAATACCAGCTTGGTCGTGGTCTCACCCTCGGTGATCCAAAGCTCTATGCTGGCCGAGCCAAGCAGATGGCCCACATCCACAAAGCGGGCTTCAATGCCCGGTGCAAGCTGGAAGCGCTGCTCATAGGCCTTGCCCACAAACAGCTTCATGGCTGCTTCAGCATCCTGCACAGTATACATCGGTTCCACCGGTTCTGCGCCGGAGCGCTGGCCCTTGCGGTTTTTCCACTCCGCTTCAAATTCCTGAATATGGGCCGAGTCCCGCAGCATGATGCCGCACAGCTCCACCGTGGGGTTCGTGGCATAGATCTTGCCGCGGAAGCCGTTGCGCACCAGCAGCGGCAGCATACCGGTATGGTCGATGTGTGCATGGGTGGCCAGCACCCAGTCGATCTCGCCGGGTGCCACCGGGATGGGCTGGTTCTCGTATACGTCCTTGCCCTGCTCCATGCCGCAGTCGATCAAAAAGCGCTGCCCAGCCGCTTCGATCAAAGTGCAGCTGCCGGTGACCTCATGGTTCGCGCCCAGAAATGTGATCTTCATAAAAACACCTCCGGCTTTATTTCTTCTGTACCCTTAGTATAGCATATTCTAAAGGTACACGCCGCACAAATCGCATGGCTTTTCTCAGGCATTTTGCCGAAAGGTTGAAAAAATTTTTTATACAATCTTGACAAACCACCCCTTTCTGTTATAAACTTAAACTTGTATGACGTTCGTTCGTATTTTATGAGTTTTAATAATAGAGAGGTTGAATTTTATGGTTCGTAACGATTTGCGCAACGTTGCCATTATCGCTCACGTTGACCACGGCAAGACCACCCTGGTGGACGCAATGCTGCGTCAGAGCGGCGCATTCCGCGATAATCAGGTCGTGGCTGAGCGCGTCATGGACAGCGGCGATATCGAGCGTGAGCGTGGCATTACCATTTTGGCCAAGAACTGCTCCTGCACCTACAAGGGTGTCAAGATCAATATTGTCGATACTCCGGGCCATGCCGACTTTGGCGGCGAGGTGGAGCGCGTGCTGAAGATGGTCAACGGCGTTCTGCTGCTGGTGGACGCTGCCGAGGGCTGCATGCCCCAGACCCGTTTTGTGCTGCAGAAGGCTCTGCAGCAGAACCTGAGTCTGGTGGTGGCCATCAACAAGATCGACCGCCCCGATGCCCCGCATCAAGGAAGTCATCGACGAAGTTCTGTACCTGCTGATGGATCTGGGCGCTACCGATGAGCAGCTGGACTGCCCCATGCTGTTCTGCTGCGGCCGTGATGGCACCGCAAGTCTGGACCCGATGTGCCCGGCACCGACCTGATCCCTCTGTTCGATACTCTGCTGAGCACTATCAAGCCGCCTGAGGGCGACCCCGAGGCTCCCTTCCAGATGCTGGTGTCCTCTGTGGACTACAACGACTTTGTGGGCCGCATCGGCATTGGCCGCATCCAGAACGGCGTTGCCAAGGTGGGCGAGGAAGTTGTCGTCTGTGACTGGCACAATCAGGATCTGAAGATGCGCGGCCGTCTGACCAAGCTGTACGACTTCCAGGCCAATGGCCGTCAGCCGTGCGATAACATCACCGCCGGCGATATCGTGGCATTCTCCGGCCTGCCCGACGTGACCATCGGCAATACCCTGTGCAGCCCCTCCAATGTAGAGCCGCTGCCCTTCGTGAAGATCAACGATCCTACCGTTGAAATGACCTTCTCCGTCAACGACAGCCCGCTGGCCGGCCGCGAGGGCAAGTACGTCACCAGCCGCCAGATCCGTGACCGTTTGCAGAAGGAGCTGCTGAAGGATGTCGCTTTGAAGGTGGAGGATTCCGCCACCACCGATTCCTTCCGCGTTATGGGCCGTGGTGAGATGCACCTGTCCATCCTGATCGAGACCATGCGCCGTGAAGGTTATGAGCTGCAGGTCTCTCCCCCGCACGTTCTGACCAAGGTCATCGACGGCAAGACCTATGAGCCTATGGAGCATGTCGTCATCGATGTGCCCACCCAGTATCAGGGCGCTGTCATGACCGGTCTGGGCCAGCGCAAGGCTATCCTGCAGCAGATGGAATCTCTGGGCACCGACCGTGTGCGTCTGGAGTTCCGTATGCCCAGCCGCGGCCTGTTCGGCTACCGCAACCAGTTCCTGACCGATACCCACGGCGAAGGCATCATCAACCAGATCTTCGACGGTTACGATGTCTGGGCTGGCATGATTGCCAACCGCTCCACCGGTTCTCTGGTCAGCTTTGAGACCGGCGAGGCTGTCACCTACGGTCTGTTCAATGCTCAGCAGCGCGGCACCCTTCTGGTGGGCGCTGGTGAAAAGGTCTACGAGGGCATGGTCATTGGCTACACCGCTTCCGGCGAGGCGTGGATGTCAACGTCTGCAAGACCAAGCACCTGACCAACACCCGTGCATCCGGCTCCGATGATGCTCTGCGCCTGATCCCCATTAGCAAGCTCAGCCTGGAAGGCTGCCTGGAATTCTTGGCACAGGACGAGCTGCTGGAGGTCACTCCTGAAAATCTGCGCATCCGCAAGCAGATCCTGAACCACGAGCAGCGCATGAAGGCCAAGAGCAAGCTGAAATAAGCCTTTCCTTCTTTTATAATATGTACTTTACCGTCCTGCAGCGTTTCAAACACTGGCAGGACGGTTTTATTTGCCAAAAATGATTCATTTTTTAAAAAAAGGCTTGCAAAAGGCATTCTTATGCGGTATAATATCTTTCGCAGTCACAAATGTGATCTGCCTCTTTAGCTCAGTCGGTTAGAGCACCTGACTGTTAATCAGGGTGTCGCCTGTTCGAGTCAGGCAAGAGGCGCCAGAAGAAAAGGCAATGTTCCACAGAACATTGCCTTTTTTGTTTGTCCCATACTACACCCTTTTTCTGTACAGCCATGCAGTCGTGTTTCTCCTCTGTTTTTTGGGCTTCTCTGTCCCAAAAACACAGCATTCATGCGAAAAAAGCATCAAGCATAATGATTTCTTAAAATTTGACTACTTGAAGAAGATGTCACATTGTGGTATACTGCTTATAAGCTTTGGGAATTTGTATCTGTTTTTCCAAAGTCCGGCACACAGATCAAAGGGTAGGTGCTCCCTTCTTTTGATAGCAGCCGACCGGTGTTTTGTCATGGTTCTCCGCAGGACAGGACAAAGCACCGGTCTCTGTGCTGTTGTTTCAGGCTCCGGCTCTTTTCACGTTGTCAGATCTGCGGCAGGCCGCTTCTTCAAAACGCCTGCCGCTGTTTGAATAAATTTGTATATGATCAAAGGAAGCATCTATGCGTTATACCTATGTCCGGCAGCACGACACTACTGACTGTGCGGCTGCCTGCCTCGCATGGTGTGCCTCCATTACAAAAAGGAAGTTACCATCACCCGCCTGCGCGATATGATGGGTACCGACCTGAAAGGCACGAACCTTGTTGGTTTGCAGAAAGCCGCTAATGAGTTGGGTTTCACCACTGCAGCGGTTCGCGTAGACCGTGAAAATTTCCTCAGCGATTTCTCGCTGCCCTGCATTGCGCAGGTCATCACCGATCAGGGTCTGGCCCACTTTGTGGTCGTCTTTAAAAAGACCACCATCAAAAGATGACGGTGAGCGTCGTCGGCACATGCTGAAAGAAGCCGAAGCCGCCAAGGAAGATGAGAAGAACGGCAAAAAACACAAGTGCAAGGATTATGTCGTGATCGGCGACCCCGGCAGCGAGCTGAAAAAGATCTCTCTGGATGAGTTCTACAAGAACTTTACCGGTGTTCTGCTGCTGATGAACCCCACCTCGGAGTTCAAGGGCGGTAAGATCGAAAAGGGCGGCATGTTCAAGCGTTACGTTGACCTGTTGCTGCCCCAGAAAAAGCTCTTTGCCTATGCGATCCTGAGTTCTCTGATCGTTACGATCCTGGGCATTGCCTCCTCCATGTTCAACAAGATCCTGATGGACGAGGTCTTGCCATATGGCCTAGACAATCTGCTGGTCACGCTGATCCTTGTGTTCAGCATGGTCAGCATCACCAATACGCTGGTGGGCTTTGTCCGGCAGTGGGTTCTGATCCACCTATCCATCAAGATCGATATTCCGCTGATGCTGGGTTACTTCGGGCATATCTTCCGTCTGCCCATGAAGTTCTTTGCCACCCGCAAGACTGGTGATATCACCACCCGTTATTCGGATGCAAACACCATCAAATCCATCTTTACCAGCATTGCGCTGAGCCTGATCATGGATATCTCGATGGCCATTATCACCGGTATCATCCTGTTCCGCATGAATGCGATGCTCTTCTCGATCTCGCTGTTCATGGCTCTGGTCAGCATTCTGCTGGTGCTGATCTACAAGCAGCCTTACAAAAAGATCAACGAAGAGACCATGGTGCAGTCTGCTGCACTGAACAGCCAGATGATCGAAAGCCTGCGCGGCATTGAGACGGTCAAGTGCAACGCCAACGAGGATACCGAAATGGAGAACCTCGAGCGTGAGTACATCAAGAGCCTGAAGATCAGCCTGCGCTCCAGCAAGATCAGCACCACGCAGGGCCTGATTTCCTCCTTCATTTCCACCGGTTTCAGCATGCTGACCACCTATGTGGGTATCAGTCAGGTTCTGAAGGGGGAGATGACACTGGGCGGATTCATGGCCTTCAGCACGCTGTCCTCTTACTTTACTTCTCCGCTGAGCAACCTGATTGGTCTGCAGATGCAGATTCAGGAGGCCAGCATTTCCATGAAGCGTCTGGGCGAGATCATGGATTATCCCTCCGAGACGGTCGGCGACGAAGACCGCACCGATCTGGACAAGGTGGAGGGCGATATCGAGTTCAAGGATGTCACTTTCCGTTATGGCAACCGTGCCCCTGCACTGGATCACATCAGCTTTACCATTCCGGCCGGTAAAAAGGTCGCGCTGGTGGGCAGCAGCGGCAGCGGCAAATCCACGATCACCAAGCTTCTGCTTAAGTATTATGAGCCGGAAGATGGCGAGATTGACTTGAACGGTGTGAATCTGGCTGAATACACCAATGACTCTGTCCGCCGCGCAATTTCTTATGTGCCGCAGAACGTTGAGCTGTTCAGCAAGACCATTTATGATAACATCCGCGTTTCCCGTATGGACGCTACGATGGACGAAGTCAAGGAAGCTGCCAAGAAGGCAGATGCTCACGACTTTATCCGTCATCTGCCCCTGCAGTATAACACCTATCTGGAAGAAGCAGGCAACGGTCTGTCCGGCGGTGAAAAACAGCGCATTGCGCTGGCACGCGCTTTCCTGAAAGATTCCAACCTCTACATTCTGGATGAATCCACCAGTAATCTGGACTTTGCTACGGAAAATCTGATCTTCAACATGATCTACGATCAGCTTGCAGATCGTTCCATGCTGATCGTAGCTCACCGCCTGTCCACCGTTCGTGACTGTGATCTGATCCTTGTGATGGACCACGGCAAGATCGTGGAACGCGGCACGCACGATGAGCTGCTTGCCAAGGAAGGCAAGTACTACGAGCTGTGGAACATGCAGCAGGGTATCTACCGCAGCAAAAAGGCAGAGCCCAAGCAGTCTGTCATGCAGGCCGTGGTGGAAGAGGATGACGACGGTGAGTCGATCACCTATTGATGTGTTTGCAGCCGGGTGCATACCCGGTTACATATGAAAGGGAGTCATTCATGATGGATAGCTTGATTTGACATAGTTTTGCTGTGTCAGATAAAAAAGAGCTAGAAAGACTTTCTGTTTAGTAGAAGTAGATGGTGTTATCCCGAACAGGCCCCGCCTGCTCAGGTAACTATGCCTCACTATGGTGTGCCCGGAGGCAAAATGCCTCCGGGCACATTTTTATTTGCAAGATCCCTATTACTTTTATAAGTAGTAGGCGATCGGGAGCGGAGAGGAAGCTGCTCTCTGCAGCGGTTTTCTCCCCTTTCTCGATTGCCTATTACTGCCTCTTCTGAGGTAAATCTGAAAAGGAACCGAGGTATTCAACATGAAAGAGATCAAAGTAGCCGAGAACAAGACCCTGAAGCTCACCAATGTGCTCTCCCGTGAGATCCATCCGGAAGAGATGGCCAGTCTGCCCGTGGTGCTGACCCAGATGCACAACTTTATCAAGAGCAACAACGCACAGCCCATTGGCCCCATTGTGCAGGCCATGGTGGTTGGTGAGGACCGTCAGATGCACCTGTACATGATGCAGCAGGCTACCCAGTTCATCGGCCAGATGGAGCAGGACTACCATATGGATGCTGTTCTGCGCGTGAAGAACTGCCTGTATGCCCACTACACCGGCCCCATGCCCGAAAGCCAGCTGGCTTCCTACAAGCTGCAGGTCCACGCTTTTGAGAATGAGCAGAAACTGACCGGCACCTCCTATACCATCTATGTCAATCAGGATGAGGATGATGCCGTGGTCGATGTCTTTATGGAGACCAAGTAATTATGACGATTAAAGTTCAGAACCTTTCGGATCTGCAGGACCGCCGCATCATGATGGAAAAAAGCTGCCACCTTATGGCTACGCTTTTGTCATTCTGGTGGGCATCTTCATGCTGTTTCTGGTGGTGTGGAGCACCCATACCAACCGCATTTATGTCAGCCAGAACGCAGGCACCGTGCAGGCCAGCAATAAAACCTATATCATGTCCAGTTATTCCGGCTCCATTACCGAGATGTATATTTCGGAGGGCAGCTATGTGAACGAGGGCGACCTCGTGGCCCACATCAAGAGCACGGATATCGACATGCAGCAGGATAACCTGGAAAGCCAGCTCAAGATCTACCAGACCCAGCTGGACCAGTACAACAAGCTGCTGCAGTGCGTGCAGGATGATACCAACTACTTCAGCGAGACAAACCCCGAAGATCAGCCCTACTACTATCAGTACGAGACCTACAAGAGCCAGGTCTCTCAGAAGACCTTTGATGCCACGGCCTATCAGGCTGCCGGTTACTCCGATGCTCAGATCAAGACCATGATGGAGCAGAGCCAGAGCGAAGTAGAAGCTCTGTACTACTCCACCATGCAGTCCATCTCCCAGAGCATTACCAGCGCACAGAGCAACGTGGACAACGTTCAGGCTCAGCTCGATGCCTTGAACACCGGTGCCAACGATTACTACATCTACGCCCCCACCTCCGGTGTGATCCACATGGATACTCCTTACAAAGAGGGCATGGTGCTGAGCGCAGGCTCCCCGCTGGCCACTGTTGCCAGCGAGAACGACGATCTGGAGATCGTTGCCATGGTCACCGTGAATGACCGCCCGCTGCTTCATGTGGGTGACCCGTGCAAGATCGCCATTACCGGCCTTTCGGAGTATTCCTATGGCACCCTGACCGGCACTGTAACGGCCATTGACAGTGACGTGACTGCCAGTTCCAACGCTTCCTACTATAAGATGACCATTAAGCCCGATGCCACTTATGTGGTGAGCCGCAGCGGCGACAAGGTGGATCTTTCCAACGGCATGAGCGTTACTGCCCGCGTGGAGTACGATCAGGTCACCTATTTCGAGTACGCAATGGAAGCCCTGGGCGTCTGTTCCGCTAAACCGGAGCTGTGCTGACTGCCAGCCGCCGTTATATCACCCAAAGAGGTACACTTACTATGAAATCAACCGCAAAAAAAACTGGCCGTCTGTGCGGCAGCGCTCTGCCTGCTGGCCTGCGGCACAGCTGTGTCTGCGGCCGCAGCAAGCCCTGTCTCCGGCCTTGCCCTGAGCGGCGTTGCCATGCCGTGGGATCAGGACGTGCCTGCCGAAAGCATTGAGGCCGGCAGCTATACCGCCAACATGCTGCTGGGTTCCTCTCAGCAGCTGTCTCCTGTGGTGCGTCCGCGCAACTCTACCGACTCGGTTGTCTTTATCTCGGACGATACTTCCATTCTGACTGTGAGCAACTCCGGTGTCGTGCAGGCTGTGGGCGTAGGCACCACCCGCATCACCGCTGCCGCAGGCAACCAGATCTGTGCCTACACCATCGTTGTCTCCATGGATTCTTCCATGATCGTTACCGAGATGGACCTTTCCCTTTCCTCCAACACCATCTATGTTGGCAACTCGGTCTCGGCACAGCTGCAGGTGCGGCCTACTTCGGCTTCCAACTATGCCACCGTCGCCCTGACCTCTTCCAATGAGAAGGTCGCCACGGTGAACAATTTCGGCCGTGTTACCGGCATTGCCCCCGGCACCGCCACCATTACCGCTACCTGCGGTTCGGTGACTGCTACCACCAATGTCACGGTCATGAGTATTCCCAACTCCAGCACCGGCACCGCCAGCACTGGTTCTTCCAACAGCGGTCAGGTCGTCACGGTGAATCCTTCCTACGTTGTGCTCAAGCCCGGTGCCACCCGCACCCTGACCGCCAGTGTCAAGCCTTCTTCCGCTTCCCAGAAGTTCACCTATAAGTCCGCCAACAGCAACATTGCCACGGTCAGCCCCAGCGGCGTGATCACGGCTGTGGGCACCGGCGCTACTTCCATTACCGTTTCCAACGGCACTGCATCCGCCATGGTCACGGTCATCGTCAACCGTTCGGCTGCATCTTCTTCCGATAATTCTTCGGACAGCAGCTCCACCGAATCGGATAACGATGCTCCTATCGAGATCGATCCCGTTGTGCAGGCCATTCAGGACAGTGAGGACAACGAGATCGTTTTTCACACAGCTGAGGTGCCTACCGTGACCGGTGATATCCTCAATGCGCTGCGCACCACCGGCAAGACCCTGTGCGTGGTGGGCGATGGCTACACCATGCAGATTGCAGGCAGCGGTGTCAAGAGCACCACCAGTGAGCTGGACACCATGCTCACCCTGACTGAGTCCGATCAGGGCATCGAGTTTGAGCTGGACAAAGGCAAGGCTCTTCCCTGCTCGGTGCGCATCGATCTGGATGTGAGCACCTATACCCGCCTGTATCTGTACAACGCCGTCTCCAACAAGTGGCAGTACCTGAACAGCTACACCGACGGCATCATCACTGCCGATACTGCAGGCCGTTATCTGCTGACCAACCAGAACCTGAAATTTGCCAATATCAACTGGACCTTCTTCATTGCCGGTGGTGTTGTAGTGGTTCTGATCGGCATTGCATATGTTGTGCTGAAAAAGCGCTACTGGTTCTGGTAATTTTCAAAACCACTCTTTCATGAAACAAGTAAGACCCTCTCTGAGTGTGATATGCTCCCCCTAGAGTAGACAGAGTAAAACAAAAACTCTGCGTACTCTGGGGGTATTTTTATATCAAGAAAGAACAATCACTTTTTGCACAAAAAATTCGCCTTTCCTTGTGGAAACGGCGAACAAAAACTTATATTATTTCTCTGTCTACCTGACGGAGCGCACTTCAATGGAACGCCTGGGCTTTGTTTGCATTATGATGTCTGCCTTCGTTACTTTTCAATGGGCTGCGAGGGCTTCCAGTCCTTGTAGTTCTCGTAGCGGCTCTCGCGGATCTTGGTGTGGGACCAGATCTCGTCCGCCGTGGGCTGCCAGTTGGCCGCATAGTTCTTGCACTTCTCGCACAGGTGCTCCACGCTCTCCGGCGACTGCAGGTCGGTGCTGTGGGCACCGGTCTCGTGCACCATCTTCTGCAGCAGTTCGGGGTTTTCCAGCATCGGGCAGGGACGCAGATGGTTCTTGTTGAAGGGCTGGCCGTTGTGATAAGCCATGAACAGCGGGCTGTGCAGAATTTCCAGAATGCTCTGGTCGTGGATGTTTGCATTGGAGTAGTGGATGAACACGCACGGCTCTGCGTCACCGGCAGAGTTGATGTGGAAGTAGTTGCGTCCGCCGGCAATGCAGCCGCCCACGAACTCGCCATCGTTCTGGAAATCCATCGGGTAGAACGGGATATCGCACTCTTCCGAGCGCAGATAGCGGATGCGGTCGATCATATATTTGCGCTGCTCCGGGGTGGGCATCAGTTCCGGTGCTGCCTCGTTGCCAACGGGCATGTAGTGGAAGTAGAAGCCGAAGTGTGCACCCTTCTCGCACAGGAAACGCATGAACTCATCGTTGGTAACAGCTTCGATGTTATCGCGGGTGTAGCAGATGGACGTGCCGAACACGATGCCGTGCTCCTTGAGCAGATCCATAGCATGCATGACAGCGGCATAGTGCCCCTCACCGCGGCGGGCATCGTTGGTCTCCGGGGAGCCCTCGATGGACAGCATGAAGGCAATGTTGCCCAGACGCACCACCTCTTTGCAGAACGGCTCATCGATGAGGGTGGAGTTGGTGTAGATGGCAAACTGCACATCATTGTGCTTCTCGGCCAGCTTCAGGATATCAGCCTTACGCACCAGCGGCTCGCCGCCGGTCAGCATGTACAGGTACACGCCCAGCTCCTTGCCCTCGGTAACGATTTTGTCCATATCCTCAAAGCTGAGGTTATTCTTGTGACCGTATTCGCCGGCCCAGCAGCCCACGCAGTGCATATTGCAGGCGGAAGTGGGGTCGAACAGGATCAGCCAGGGGATGTTGCACTGATACTTCACGCGGTTCTCGCGGATGGTCTTGGTGCCGCGGAAGAAAGCCTCGTAGCCCAGATTCAGCGCCATGGTGCGGGCCACGTTGGGGTCGGTCTGATCCAGCACACAGTTGATGAGCTTGGACCACTTGCTGTCGGGGTCGGTCAGGGTCTGTCTGGCGTGTTCGTAGGCTTCATCGCTGAACGAACTGCCATAGAACTGCTTTGCAACATCCACCAGCTGTCCCACGGTTTTCTGACGGTCTTTATCGGCATGAGAAAGCACCACGTCCACCATTTTACCAACGGCAGCACGCTGCATTTTATGAGTCAGGCTCTCAATAGAAGTATTCATTATCCTTTTCCTCCAAACGGTATTTTTCGGAAATCTCTTTTTCTATTTCTATGCCATTACTCTACCATTCTATCCCACAAGTTTCCATAAACAGAAAAAAGCGCCGTGATAGAAAACCCATCACGGTGCGGATTATGATAAAATTTTGTCGTTCTTCCGGTTCAACCGTCCTGTTCCAGATGGATCTTATTGCTGGCAAGGCGGCATAACGCGCGGCGCAGATCGCCCTGCAGCATCCGTCCCATACGTTCTACCATCACAGCGGGCTCGGTCTTCATATCCCGGCGGATCCATTCCAGCACCACGCCCACCAGCGCATATTTGTAAAAATCCACCACAAACTGCTTGTCATCGTCCTGCACGGTGATGTCGCGGCATTCGCGATCCGCAAATTCCTTCAGCATGGAGTCCAGAAGTTTGTACAGATACTGCTCCACCTGTTCACGACCCACAGAGCGGTATACGTTCAGTACCAGTGCTTTGTTATCCCGGATCTGGTGCAGGATGTCCAGAAATGCTTCGGTCCATGTATCAAAGCTCTGGCGGCCTTCCATCGTCTTGGCCGCATCTTCCATCAGGATCCAGTCCACCAGATCGTAAATATCCTTGAAGTGGTAGTAAAAGGTCATGCGGTTCACGCCGCAGTCCTCGGTGATATCGTTGATCGTGATCTTATTGAGGGGCTTTTCCAGCAGCAGCTTTTTCAGCGATGCTTCCAGTGCCCGCTTCGTTGTTTGTGACACAAAAACCTTCCTTTCCCAACCGTAGAAATTTTTCCCGCTGCGTACGGCGATTGGCAGCTTCGTACATTATAATACCGCAAAAGTCGTTTCCGATTGCAAGCATTGATTCTGTCCATTTTGTAAACAAAGAATGCCTTCCTGCGTTTTCACTCCGGCAGTTTCTCGCTTCAAGAGCCGTTTCTCATCCCCCAAACCCCTTCCGGCGGTGTGAAATGCCTGCAAAAGCGGCTTCTTCCGGCAAAAAAGCGGAAAAGGCCCTTGATTTTATATTCCTCTGTGCTTAGAATGGGAGCAGACGGCTGTGATTGAAGTGCCGTTTTGAGGGAGGGTACAAACTATGATGGATACCATTGGTTTTCTGGGCTGCGGCAACATGGGTGGAGCCATCGCCCGTGCCGTTTGCAAAGCTGTTGACCCTAAGAAAGTTTTTCTGGCAAACCGCACTGCGGCCAAGCACAGGCACTGGCCAAAAGAACTGGGCTGCAAAACAGCCACCAATGCTGAGGTGGCCGGTGACTGCGACCTGATCTTTCTGGCGGTAAAGCCCCAGATGATGGAAGCTCTGCTCCAGCCGCTCAAGTTCACCTTTGACGAGCGCCCCAGCCGTTTTGTGCTGTGCAGCATGGCAGCGGGCCTTTCGATCGCCCGTATTCAGGAGATGGCCGGTGAGGACTTTCCTGTGATCCGCATCATGCCCAACACCCCGGCTTCGGTGGGCGAGGGTATGATCCAGTACTGTTCCAGCAATGTCACCGCTGAGGAAGAAGAAGCCTTCCTCAGGATCATGGCTCCTGCGGGCCGTCTGGATGCCGTGCCGGAAAGTCTGATCGATGCCGCCAGCTGCGTTTCCGGCTGCGGCCCGGCATGGGTGTACCAGTTTATTGAGGCTCTGGCCGACGGCGGCGTGGCCTGCGGCCTGCCCCGCGCCAAAGCGCAGGAATATGCCGCGCAGATGGTTCTGGGCAGCGCAAAGCTGGTGCTGGAAAGCGGAAAGCATCCCGGCGAACTCAAGGATGCTGTGTGCAGCCCCGGCGGCAGCACCATTCAGGGCGTGCGCGTGCTGGAAGAGCACGGCCTGCGCGGTGCGGTGATGGATGCCGTGATCGCCTCGTACAATAAGACAAAGGAAATGGGAAAGGGTTAAGGATATCATGCGCATCGTTGTAAAAGTAGGCACTTCTACTCTGGCATACGCCACCGGACGGCTGAACATCCGCCACACGGAACAGCTGGTCAAGGTGCTCAGCGACCTGAAAAACGAGGGCCATGAGGTCATTCTGGTGTCCTCCGGTGCCATTGGCATGGGCGTGGGCAAGCTCTCACTGCCAACCCGCCCAAAGGCACCACCACCAAGCAGGCCTGCGCCGCTGTGGGCCAGTGTGAGCTGATGTACACCTACGACCGGCTGTTCAACGCCTACAATCACACCGTGGCGCAGATCCTGCTCACCGGCGTGGACGTGGAGCACACCGAACGCCGCGTGAACTTTCAGAACACCCTGTCCCGCCTGCTGGAGCTGGGTGCCCTGCCCATCATCAACGAAAACGACACCGTTGCCACCGATGAGATCACCTCCATTGGCGACAACGACACGCTGGCGGCCATCGTGGCCTGCTGCGCCAAGGCTGACATGTTGGTGCTGCTGAGTGACATCGACGGCCTGTACACCGCCAATCCCCACACCCACACGGATGCAAAGCTCATCCCGCTGGTGGAGGAGATCACCCCCGAGGTGATGGCTCTGGCCGATGGTGCCGGTTCGGCCCTTGGCACCGGCGGCATGGCCACCAAGCTGCGCGCTGCCCGCATGGTAACGGGCAGCGGTGCCGATATGGTCATTGCCAACGGCGCACACCCGGAGCTTTTTGTACGACATTGCCGCAGGCAGATCCGCAGGCACCCGCTTGCGGCCCGCAAGGAGGACTGAACACATGACCACACAGGAAATTCTGGAAGCCGCCCGCAGCGCCAAAAGTGCCCTTGCGCTGGCCGATAACACCGCCCGCAACGCGGCCCTGCTGGGCATGGCGGACGCTTTATGCGATGCGCAGAACCAGTCTGCCATCCTTGCCGCCACGCCGAGGACATGGCTGCTGCCAAGGGCACATCAGCGATGTGATGCTGGATCGTCTGGCCCTGACCGTTCCGCGCATCGAAGCCATGGCGCAGGGCATCCGCGAGGTTGCCGCCCTGCCCGACCCGGTGGGCCGGGTGCTGAATCGGGTAGAGCGCCCCAACGGGCTTGTCATTGAAAAGACGGCTGTACCCATGGGTGTGATCGCCATTATCTACGAGAGCCGTCCCAACGTGACCAGCGATGCCGCTGCCCTTGCCATCAAAAGCGGCAACGCCTGCATCCTGCGCTGCGGCAAGGAGGCATGGCGCAGTGCTCATGCCATCGTCACAGCCCTGCGGCAGGGCCTGAAAAAGGCCGGTCTGCCCGAGACAGCGGTCTGCCTGATCGAGGACACCACCCACGCTTCTGCCAACGCTCTGATGACCGCTGTAGGCTATGTGGATCTGCTGATCCCGCGCGGCGGTGCCGGGCTGATCCGTGCCTGCGTTCAGAACGCAAGGTGCCCTGTATCCAGACCGCACCGGCATCTGCCATATCTATGTAGACGACACTGCCGACCTTTCCAAAGCTCTGGACATCATCGAGAACGCCAAGGCCAGCCGCCCCAGCGTGTGCAACGCCGAGGAAGTGTGCCTTGTGCACTCTTCCATTGCCGGGCAGTTCCTGCCCCGTCTGGCCCAGCGGCTTGGCCCGGACCGTATTGCAAAGGGTCTGCACCCGGTGGATCTGCGGCTGGATAAGCGCGCAGCCGCCATTATCTCCGGCACCCCTGCCGGAGATAAGGACTTTGACACCGAATTTCTGGACTACATCCTCGCGGTCAAGGTCGTGGACAGCGTGGAGGAGGCCATCGAGCATATTGCTGAGCACTCCACCGGCCACAGCGAAGCCATCCTGACCCAGACACAGGCCCATGCCGATCTGTTCACTGCCGCAGTGGACAGCGCCGCCGTGTATGTGAACTGTTCCACTCGCTTTACGGATGGCGGTGAATTCGGCCTTGGGTGTGAAATGGGCATTTCCACCCAGAAACTCCACGCCCGCGGCCCCATGGGACTGGCCGAGCTGTGCAGCTACAAGTATATCATCCACGGCAATGGTCAGATCCGCTAAAGCCCGCTGAACCCACCTTTCCAGTGCGGAAATCGGGAGTGAGCGTTTTCTCCATAATATTCATAATTTAGAAACGAAACTGAAAAGTTTTTTTCCGAAACAGGCTGGTGCGATTTGCGCCAGCCTGTATTTTTGTTTTATTCCCATGAAATGTTCTTTCAGTAAAGACAAAAGCTGAATTATGTTTTCAATCTGCCTTTCCTGTTCGCTCACTGATATGGATGATTGTATCCCAGTTTTCTGCACTTCTCACAAAGATATAGTCTTACTTTCTCCATTTTGTTTTGTAAAAAGTACAAGAGCCCCCTTGACAGCCCCTATTTCGATGCGGTAAAATTATATTGGAAAACTTGATAACGATTTCACTTCATTTCACTTTCCAATGAGAAAGTTGTTCGTCACACACAACACTATACTTGGAACAAAGGAGAGAGCAATATGACGATCGCCATTCTTGCACACGATTCCCGCAAAGAGCTTGCACTGCAGTTCTGCACTGCTTACAGCGCCATTTTGTCCAAAAACACAGTCATTGCTACCGGCACCACCGGACGGATGCTGGCGCAGACTACCGGCCTGCCCGTGCACTGTTATCTCTCCGGGCGCTTGGGCGGTGTGCAGCAGATCACTTCCCGCATTGCGTGCGACGAAGTGGATCTGGTGTTGTTCTTCCGTGACCCGCTGAAAGCGGATGCCGCCAGCATCACCGAGCAGAATCTGCTCCGCCTGTGCGATATGCACAGCGTACCCATTGCCACCAACATTGCCACCGCCGAGGTCTTGCTGCGCGGTATGGATCAGGGCGACCTGGACTACCGCGAGGGGATGCATCCCGCTCTTGTGGAGCCAATGCCCACCGTGCAGCGCCACGCCGTGTGATGAATCGTGTATAGAGTATCGGGAAAGAGACAGCGCGCAGGAACATTCCCTCGGCGCTGTTGTTTTTTGTTTTGCTTTTATTTCAGTAAAGCCTGCAGCTTTTCCAGCCGGCGGACGGCTTCGTCCAGCACATCGGTGCCGCGGGCAAAGTGCATCCGGATCAGGTGGTTCACCGGCTCCCGGAAGAAGCTGGAGCCAGGCACAGCGGCCACGCCCACTTCCCGGATCATCCACTCACAGAACTGCAGGTCGGTCCAGCCCTTGAACTGGGGCAGCGCCAGAAAATCGGAAATATCGATCATCACAAAATAGGTGCCCTGCGGAACATTGTGCTTCAGCCCCACACGGTCCAGTCCGGCCAGAAAATGATCGCGCTTTTCGGTGTAAAGGGCCTGCAGCTCTTCGTAATAGCTGGCGGGCATCTCCAAACCGGCCACAGCGGCCTCCTGCAGGGGTGCAGCCGCACCCACAGTGAGGAAGTCGTGCACCTTGCGCGCGCCCTCAATGACCTCTGCGGGTCCGATCAGATAGCCCAGACGCCAGCCCGTGATGGAGTAAGTCTTGGAGAGCGAGTTGCAGGTGATGGTGTGCTCAAACATGCCGGGCAGGCTTGCCATGCAGATATGCTCTGCCGGCGCATAAATGATATGCTCGTACACCTCATCCGTCACCACAAAGGCATCGTATTGGATGGCCAGCTTTGCAATGGCTTCCAGCTCGTCGGCGGCGGAACACCTTGCCGCAGGGATTGGAGGGGTTGCCATCAGGACTCAGCGCCTTGGCACCCTCGGCAAAGCCCTTTTCGATCAGGCTGATGTCAAACTCATAGGTGGGCGGCACCAGCGGGATATAGATGGGTTCCGCGCCCGAAAGAATGGCATCGGCACCGTAGTTCTCGTAGAACGGTGAGAAGATCATCACCTTGTCGCCGGGGTTGCAGATGGTCATCATGGCGGCCATCATGGCCTCAGTGCCGCCGCAGGTCACGCAGATCTCGGTGTTGGGGTCTACTTCGTGGTGCAGGGCAGGGCTGGTCTTTTTGCCAGCGCCTCGCGGAAGTTTTGCGCGCCAAAGGTCACAGCGTACTGGTGCGGGCCTTTGTAAGCCGTTTCGGCCAGAGCGTCCAGCAACTGCTTCGGCGGGTCAAAATCCGGGAAGCCCTGCGAAAGGTTGATGGAGTCGTACTGATTGTTGATGCGGGTCATGCGGCGGATAACAGAATCCGTGAAGGTACCCACACGGTCACTTAAAACAGGCATGCGCTCTCCCCTTTTCAGCCCTTAAAATAAGCCTTCTGGATGGCCAGCAGCACGCCTGCACGGCTGGCAGCAAAGTTCAGACCGCCCTGCAGGTAGCAGGTGTACGGCTCACGCAGCGGGCCGTCGCAGGAAAGCTCGATGGTGCTGCCCTGTGTAAAGCTGCCGCTTGCCATGACCACCTCGTCGGTATAGCCCGGCTCCGGAGAAGGTTCCGGGGCGGCATAGCTGTCCACGGGACTTGCAGCCTGAATACCCTGACAGAAGCCGATGAGCGCATCCGCAGTGCCTGCATCAAAGCAGGTGACGATATCGTTGTGGTCGTCGCAGTAGCGCGGCACTGGATTCTTGCCCAGCAGCTCCAGCATACACTGGGCGTAAATGGCGGTCTTGATGGCCTCGCACACCACGCCGGGCGCGTAGTAGAAGCCCAGATACATATCACGGGGCGTTTCCAGCGTGCAGCCCAGATCCTTGCCGAGACCGGGCGCATTCAGGCGGTAAGCGCACAGCTCCACAAGGTCTTTGCGGCCCGCAATGTAGCCGCCGGTGGGAGCGATGCCGCCGCCGGGGTTCTTGATCAGGCTGCCCACCACAAGGTCTGCGCCCATCTGACAGGTTCCTGCGTCTGGGTGAACTCGCCGTAGCAGTTATCCACAAAAATAATGATGTCCGGGTTTGCGGCGCGGGCGGTATCCGCAATTTTTCGGATCGTTTCCAGATCAAAGGCATTGCGCTGCAGATAGCCGCGGCTGCGCTGGATGTGGCACACCTTTGCACCGGGGGCCTTTTGGGCGATCAGGTCATAATCCGGGGTGAAGTCGGCTTTCAGCGGAGCTTCATCGTACCGGATGCCGTAATCCATCAGGGTGCCGGTGCCCCTGCCCTTGCCGTCCAGACCGATCACGCCTTCCAGCGTATCGTAGGGACGGCCGGTGGCAGCCAGCAGGGTGTCCCCTGCCCGCAGCAGGCCGAACAGCGCCACAGCCAGCGTGTGGGTGCCGCTCTGGAACTGGCTGCGCACGAGGGCGTCCTCTGCGCCCATCACCTCGGCAAAGATCTGCTCCAGCTTTGCGCGGCCGGTATCCCACAGGCCGTAGCCGGTGGTGCCCAGCATATCGGTGGAGGACATCTGGGTATCCGCAAAGGCTTTCAGCATTTTGAGCTGGTTAAAATCGCGGATCTCCTCCATATGGCGGAAGTAGGGCTGGCACAGCTCCATAGCCTTTTCGTCCAGCGCCAGAACTTCGGGTTTGTAATTGAAAAAGTGGTTCAGCATTGACATTATAATGGTTCCTTAATTTTATAGATTTTATAGAGCGCAGGCTTTCTGTCGGAATGACTCCTTCAGCCGCACTTCGTGCGCCAGCTCCCTCAGGGAGGGAGCTCCTGACGAAACCAGAACGTTTCACTTATGCAGAAAGCTTTTCCGTCCTGCCAAAGGTCCCTCATTGAGGGAGCTGGCAAACCGTCAGGTTTTGACTGAAGGAGTTTGTTCATATCTTGCATATTCCCCCAGCTTTTCAAAGCCAAGCCGGGTATAAAAGTGCACCCGCTCCGGGCTGCAGAGAAACACCGGGTGCTCCCCCTTGGCGGCAAGCTCGTTCGCCATCTGCACAATGAGCCGCCCGCCGATGCCCTTGCCCCGCAAAGGCTGGGCTGTCTGCCCGCAGGCCATGTAGGCCTGCCTGTTCGCAAGGGCATAGGCCCCTACCGTGCAGATCGTTTCACTTCCCTGCCGCAGCGCCCACACAAGAGCTTTGCCGCGGGTGCGCTTTGTGCAAAGCTCGGAGTAAAAGTCCTCCTGCTTTGCCGTATCCGCCGGGTAGAGCGCCCGTGCCACATCCATGGCAGAGGGTTCTCTGTCAAGGGTCAGTCCGGCCCAGAGCGTCTCGTCTGCAGCGGGCAGCGGCAGAGCCTTGCCGGGTGCAAGGCCGAATACAGTCAGCGTTTCAGCTTTGCACCACCCGGCAGGCGGTGGGCATTCGTTTTCGTCTAAAATGATGCTCTCACACCCGCAGAAAGCCAGAAAGCTGGCCAGCTCTTCCGGGTTTGCGTGCCTGCTGCCCACTGCGGTACTGCCGCTGAGTTCCAGCGCCAGTGTAGGTCCTGCGTAGAATCGCCACGGCTGGCTTTTGCTAAAAAGGGCAAGATCCAGCGGCAGGGTCGCCCCCAGCACCCATTTCCCCCGGCAGGCATTTAAAAAGCGGGCGCGGTGGGCTTTTGTGCTGACCTGCGCGATCACTTCAGCTCGTTGACGATCTTCTTGAACTCGCGGCCGCGCACCTCAAAGTTGGGGTACAGGTCAAACGATGCGCTGGCCGGGGACAGGATGATGATGTCACCGGGCTTTGCGCAGGCACGGGCCAGCTCCACAGCGTGCTGCATGTTGTCGGCGTGCTGGATGGGCAGCTCTGCTTCGTTGAAGTTCGGGTCCTCGCGCACAGCCTTTTCGATGCGGGGGCCGGTGGCACCCATCAGCACAAGGTTCTTCACGTGGGCCACCACTTCCGGTGCCAGCGGCTCATAGGGAATGTGCTTGTCGTAGCCGCCAGCGATCAGAATGACCTTCTGGTTAAAGCTGCGCAGACCGGCAATGGTGCGCGTCGGGCTGGTGCCGATGGAGTCGTTGTAGTACAGCACGCCGTCCAGCGTGCGCACCGGCTCAATGCGGTGCTCCACACCGGTAAAGGTGCTGCCCACCTTCTGGATGGCTTCCACGGGCACCTCGCCCCACACGGCAGCGGCAGCAGCCAGCAGGTTTTCAATGTTGTGCAGGCCGCGCAGCTTCACGTCCTTCTGGGCCAGGAAGGGGGTCACAACGCCATCCTCGGCCATGCAGAGCATGTTGTCCTCCTTGCGCAGGAAGCACCGTTGTCGGTATCGTGCAGGCGGGTGAACCACACCTGCTTGCCCTTGCAGTCGGACTGCATGGAACGGCTGATCTCGTTCTCATAGCCCAGCACAGCGCGGCAGGGCTGCTTCTGGTACAGCAGGATGTTGCGCTTGGCATCAATGTACTCCTGCATGTTTTTGTGGTGGTCCAGATGGTTGGGGGTGACATTGGTCACCACGGCAATGTTGGGGCTGGAATGCATGCTGATGAGCTGGAAGCTGGAAAGCTCCACCACAGCCACATCATCGGGAGCCACCTCGGGCAGCATGGGCAGCAGAGCTGCGCCGATGTTGCCGCCCAGATGCACCTTACGGCCTGCGGCCTCGTAGAACTTGGAGATCAGGGTAGTGGTGGTGGTCTTGCCGTCGGAGCCGGTCACGGCTACGATCTCGCAGGGGCAGAAGTCGAAGAACAACTCCACCTCACTGGTGACCATGGTGCCTGCGGCCATGGCATCCTGCAGGGGCTTTTCAAAGTAGCCCACAAAGCCCGGGGTGCGCATGATGATATCCTGACCCTTGAAGCCATCCAGATAGTTTTCGCCCAGGCTCAGGTCAATGCCCAGCTCCTTGATGGTTGCAGCGTAATCGCCAAAGTCCTCCACGCTCTTTTTCTGGTCGCACAGGGTCACATGGGCACCCAGCTCCACAAACTCCTTGATCAGGGTCTTGTGGCTGACACCGGCACCAATAAAGGCCACTTTTTTGCCTTTGATGAGTTCAATCAGTTTCTGCTGATCCTTCTGCATAAAAACAGTTCCTCCTCCATAATATCGTATTCAGAACGCACCTCAAAACGGGTGCAGAGATGTTTCGCTGTACCATTATAGTCCATTTAGCCGCAATTGGCAACGGAAAAACGCCCTTTTTGCCCTAAAAAGTAAGGTAAATTCACAATTCTGCAATTGTATTTTGCCGCTGTTTCTGCTACACTTGTCGAAGTAGAGTGCTTTTTGTATACAAGAAGCCTTTTTTCGCAAATACCATAGAATGAGGTCATCCCCTTGAAACAGTTCTTCCGTATTACCGCAGCAGTGCTTGCTGCTGCGTTCCTGCTTGCGCTCACCGGCTGCGGCAGCAGTTCCAGTGCGCCAAGCTTTACATGGTTCGTGGATACCATTCCCGCAAACCTCGACCCGCAGGTGGCTTCTGCTGCCCCGGACGTGATCGCCTGCGAGAACCTTTACAGCGGGCTTGTCCGCAAAAAAGCGGATGGCGAGATCGTGCCCGATCTGTCCGAGAGCTGGACGATCTCCTCCGATGGCAAGACCTACACCTTCCAGATCAAGGACGGCCTGACCTACAAGGCCGTCAAGGGCGCTTCCACGGATCACACCATCACTGCCGAGGACTTTGTGTTTGCATTCCGGCGCATATTCCAGCCGCAGACAAATTCCCCTTATGCCGTGGAGTTTGCCGCCCTTGAGAACAGTGCTGCCGTGCTGGCTGGCACAGCCGATGCCAGCACGCTGGGCGTTTCGGCCGCCGGCCCGCTGACGCTGGTGTTCCGCCTGAGTGAAAAGGACGACAACTTCCTTGCCAAGCTCACCCTGCCCGGTGCCATGCCCTGCGATGAAGCATTTTTTGAGAGCACCCGCGGCACCTACGGCCTGACCGCCAAGACCACCCTTTCCAGCGGCAGCTTCTATCTTTACAACTGGACGGCCAGCGGCCTGTTCCTGCGCCGGGATGTCTCCTCCCCCATGATCGGCAGCCTGCGTCTGGTGCAGAACACCGGCAGCACCGGCAAGAGCGCCGCCCAGCTCATTGCAGACGAAAAATGCTCCGCCGCGCTGGACGACACCGGCGAGGATACCTCGCTGCAGTCGGTGGATTACTCCGACACCACCTGGCACTGCTGTTCAACAGCGCCGAAGATTCTGTGTTTGCCGATCAGGAACTGCGGCAGGCGCTTGCCGGCATCGCCCGGGAGAATGTGGATGTGCCCTCTTCCGGTCTGTACACCGCTGCCGAGGGTCTTGTGCCCACCGGCCTTTCCGTGGACGGCATCGATTACCGCAAGTCTGCCAGGAACCCGCTGCCCACCATCACCGACCCCCGTACATTGTACCTGAATGCACGGCAGGGCATGGCCAGCTCGGATTTTTCCGGCGTGACCATCCTGCTGCCGAAGGAAGCCGGCCTGACCGAACTGGCCGAGCAGATCAACGGCGCATGGCAGAAGGACTGCTCCCTTTTCTTCTCAGTGGAAGAGGTTCCGCAGGAGGAGTTCGACAAACGCCTTGCAGCGGGCAGCTACACCATTGCGCTGGCTCCCATCCGCGCCGAAGGCGGCAGCGTATACCAGATGCTGCAGCAGTTCACGGCCGAGGGCGGCGGCCTGACCGGCTGGTCCGACCCCATCTATTCTCAGCGTCTGGCCGAGAGTGCCCAGCAGACCGGCACGCCCGCTGTGCCCTGCTGGCCGATTGTGAGCGCCAGCTGCTGGAAGGCTGCGCCGTGGTGCCGCTGCTGGGCCAGAACAGGCGTCTGCTGGTGGCGGACGGCATCACCGGCCTTGTGTTCGACCCCTTCACGCCGGTGCTGGACCTGACCGATGCCCAGAAAAACTGACATTCTCCGGCCCTTGACAATCCCGTCCCTCTTTGCTACAATAAATGAGCAACTTGCAGGGTTAGCTCATCCGGTAGAGCGGCTGCTTCCCAAGCAGCAGGCGGCGGGTTCGGGTCCCGTACCCTGCTCCAAAAACAAACGGCAAACCGTGGAATATCGGTTTGCGTTTTTGCTTACAGCCGCTCCCTGCAAAATACGAAAGGACTCTGCCATGATCTTTGTTCCCCTGCTGCATTACTTCAAATGCAAAAATTCCTACAGCGGCAACGAATACGGCCTGCGATACCGGATGATCCCCCGGCAAGCGCACCGTGCCGGACCCGGACGGCGGCGAGGGTGCCGCAAAGGAGGAAAGCATCCTCACCGTGGACTACTGGCCGGATCCCTGGACCATTGAAAAAGACCGACCCTGCCCTGCGGGTGCAGAAGGTGTTTCCGCTCACCGACGAGGGCCGGGAGGCCACAGCCGCTTTTTTGCAGGACGCGTTCAATGCCGATCCTGACCGCTGGAAAAAACTGCCCCAGCATGATGGACAGCGACCCGTGGGAGCCGCCTGCTGCCGAAGCCGAGCCGGACAAGCCGAAGGAATAAAACATGATCTATCGTTTAAAAGAACTCAAGGGCGATACCATTGCAGTGCCGCAGCTGGTGTTTTCCAAACTGGGCATCGCCGAAGAATACAATGTGCGCGTGGCTCTGTATGTGCTGGCGACCGGCATCACCGACCCGGACAAGATCTGTGCCGACCTCAAGCTGCGCAGCCGCATCAGCGCCGAGAGCGCCCTCTCCTTCTGGGCAGGCGCTGGCCTGCTGGAGCGGTACGAAGAGAACGCCGCACCGGGCGAGGAACCCAGCGCCCCCGCACCCATGACCTGGGCCGAGATCGCTGCGGCCAGCCGCACCGACCCCATGATCTCCAGCCTGATCGACTGCGCACAGACCGGCTTTGCCCGTCCGCTGACCCACAGGGAGATGGAAAAGCTGGTCAACCTTTATATGCAGGAGGGCTTTGCGCCGGAGACCGTGATGCTGTGCACCGCCTATGTTGCCAGCACCGGCCACAGCACCATGGCCGCCGTAGCGCATGAGCTGAAGGTGTGGCGCACCGAGGGCGTGGAGACCGGTGAGCAGGCCGATGCCCACCTCAAACTGCTGGCACTGCGCCAGAGCCGCGAGCAGTATGTCAGCGGCCTTCTGAACATCCCGGAAAGCGAGCTGACCCTTGGCGGGCGCAAGGCCATTGCACGCTGGTACGAGGTTTACGGCTACGACGATGCCATGGTGCAGGAAGCTGCCGTGCAGGCCGGGGCCAAGCGCGACCTGTGGTACTGGAACAGTATCCTCAAAACATGGAACGCCAAGGGCCTGCGCACCGTGCACGATGTGCGCAGCCCGGTGGCTGCTGCAGGCGCAAGCCGGAACCTCCGGGTAGACCGCGAAGCCCCCAGCGGCAACGATTTCCTCAAGAACGCTGCCCGCCGCCGTCCGTTGAAAAAGAAGCCGGAATAAGGAGGAGCCATGCGTACCAAAAACGAACTGTATCAGGAAGCCATGCGCACCGTGGCCGCCCGGCGGCAGATGGCCAGAGCCAGAGCCGAGGATGCCCGCGCCGAAGCCGAAGCCGCCATTCCCGCCCTGCGCCATGCAGAAGAAGAGGTGCGGGTGCGGGGCATCCGCTGCGCACTGGCCGGTGCTGCGGGCAAGGACCGCACCGAGGCTGCCGCCGCCCTTGCCGATGCAAAGCAGAAGCTGACCGCCCTGCTGGCACAAAGCGGACGGCCCGCTGATGCGCTGGAGCCGCGCTTTGTCTGCCCCAAATGTCAGGACACCGGCAGCGTGAATGGCCGCACCTGTGAGTGCGTGCACAAGGTGATGCAGCAGCTGCGCCGCAAGGAGATCGAGGCGCTGTCCAGCCTGTCCATTGCAAGCTTTGACACCATGGAGCTGCGCTATTACCCGAACCGTGCCGATGAAAAGGTGGGCGGCGCCATCCGCCCTTACATGGCCGATATGCTGGCAGACCTGCGCAGCTACGCGGAAGAGTTTGACCACCACAGCGAGAGCCTGATGCTGTTTGGCAATGCGGGCCTTGGCAAGACCCATGCGGCCCTTGCCATTGCGGGCATCGTGCTGGAAAAGGGCTACGATGTGATCTATGTTTCCAGCCCGGACTTTTTTCTCCAAGCTGGAAGGGGCTGCACTTTGGTGCAGACCCGGCAGGCGAGGAGGAAACGCTGATGCAGACCGCTGCCGGGGCCGATTTGCTCATTCTGGATGATCTTGGCTCGGAGTTCAACTCTGCCTTCCTCATCAGCAGTCTGTACAGTCTGCTCAACAACCGGCTGGGTGCAAAGCTGCCCACCATCGTCACCACCAACATCACTGACGGTGCTCTGCTGGAAAAGCTGTATACCGAAAAAATTTTCCAGCCGCCTTTCTGCCTTTGTCCCCTGCCTTTTTTGCAGGCGATGACATCCGCACACAGAAAAGCAGCTGAATAAAAACAAAACGCAATGCAAAATGCAATTGCCCGTTTTGTTTTTATTTTAAAAACTTCTAAATACAGGACTCATTTCGTTTGCGGCGCTGTGCCTGCACGATGCAGTCCTTCTCCGGCACAACGCCCGCCGCGCCCAGCGTGTTGAACACGGTCTGCAGGGCAAGCGCAGGCGTGTTATTCTCCTGCGAAAGATGGCACAGCGCAAACTTTTTGCACCCTTCCTGAATGAGCTCCAGCAGCTTTGCCGAGCACTCGTCGTTGGAAAGGTGGCCCCGGGTGCTTTCAATGCGTGCCCGTAAGTAATAGGGGTATGGCCCGCTGCGCAGCATGTGCAGGTCGTAGTTGCTCTCCAGTGCCACAAGGTCGCAGCCGGAAAGCGCTCGTGCACCGGCGGCGTGAGCACGCCAAGGTCGGTTGCAATGGTCATGGTCTTGCCGTCCGGGGTGTGGATGCGGTAGCCCACACAGGGCACATCGTGGCTGGTGGGAAAGCTCTGCACGCCAAACGCGCCCACGTCCTCTTCCCTGCCTTCCAGCTCGTGCAGCTCACAGCTGGCCGGTACGATGCCGTTGCTGTCCAGAAAATCCAGCGTTGCCGCTGCACCGTACACCGGCAGCGTGTTCTTTTTGAGGAAGGTGGAAAGCCCCTTCACATGGTCGCTGTGCTCGTGGGTGACAAGGATGCCGTCGCAGTCACTGGCGGCAAGGCCCAGCGCCTTGAGCGCCGCCGAGGTAGTGCGCACGCCCTTGCCCATATCCACAATGAGATACCGCTGCCCGCAGCGCACCACACTGCTGTTGCCGGAGGAACCCGAATATAACGAGATGAATTCTGCCATGAAAAACCTCTGATACACTCAAAAACAGCCCGCCGCATATGCAGCAGGCTGTTTGCTTTTTATAAGTTACAGTGCCTGATCCAGTGCAGCGGGCATACGCTCCACCTTGCTGATGTCTGCACCCAGACCGCGCAGCTTTTCCACGATATTCTCGTAGCCGCGCTCGATGTGGCCGATTTCCTCGATCTCACTGGTGCCGTCTGCCATCAGCGCAGCCACCACCATGGCAGCGCCTGCACGCAGATCCAGTGCGCGCAGCGGTGCAGGGGTGAGCTTATCCACGCCCTCAAACACAGCCACCTGACCGTCCACCTGCACGTTGGCACCCATCTTGCGCAGCTCGTCCACATAGCGGAAGCGGTTGTCCCACACGCTCTCGGTCACGGTGCTGGTGCCCTTGGCCACGCTCAGCAGCACGCCCATCAGGGGCTGCATGTCGGTGGGAAAGCCGGGATGCGGCATCGTGTTGATCTTCAGCGGCAGAATATCACCGGTGCGGCGCACACGCACAGCATCGTCAAATTCTTCCACCTCCACGCCTGCACGGCGCAGCTTTTCGGTAATGGGTTCCAGATGCTTGGGGGTAACGTTCTTCACCAGAACATCGCCGCCGGTGGCAGCAGCAGCCACCATGTAGCTGCCAGCCTCGATCTGATCCGGGATGATGCTGTAGGTGCAGCGTGCATCTTTTCCACGCCGCGCACCTTGATCACATCGGTGCCTGCGCCGCGGATGTTCGCACCGCACATATTCAGGAAGTTTGCCAGATCCACCACATGGGGTTCCTTGGC
>ENA-OQCD01000011-OQCD01000011.1-human-gut-metagenome-genome-assembly--contig:-NODE-11-length-33259-cov-3.756097_pt1 | contig 33259 bp, 45 predicted proteins | sample MGYA00242755_ERZ504571 | MGnify/ENA primary metagenome ERZ504571 (study PRJEB26092, sample SAMD00036274) | human gut metagenome | host: Homo sapiens | study: EMG produced TPA metagenomics assembly of...
CATACTTATTTTACACTTCCGGCGTTTACACAAAATGCAAAGGGGTGTATAATATACACTGTATCTGTGCGGCGCAGTGCGCTGCAAATTCTGCAAAAGGAGCTGCAACGCACCATGGAACCGACTGATAGAAATGCTGCAAAGCCCCGCCTGACCCGCGCTCAGTGGAAGCGCCGCAAGCGGCTGCGTCTGGCCCGCAACTGGGCCATTCTCATTCTCGTCTGCGCCGCCATTGTGGCGCTTATGACCAAAGGCATCCTCTGGCTGCTGCCAAAGGTGAACGCCATGCTTGCAGGGCCGCAGAGCTTTGATACGGCAAGCTACGATGGCACCGGCTACAGCTTTGATGCTGACGATGAGCGTTTTGTGCTGGTGAACACCAATCTGCCTTTTGCCGAGGAACCCTCTCCGGCCCTTGCCGATGCCGATGAAGCCAGCGGTATCCAACTGGAAGCCGAAGCAGCTGCAGCCTACCAGAAAATGGCTGCGGCTGCGGCCGAGGACGGAGTTGCACTGGTGCTGACGGCAGGCTATCAGGACGCAGATGCCCGCAGCGCGGCCTATGAGACGCAGAAGCAGCAGTATCTGGAAAAGGGCAAAACCGAGGAAGAAGCCGCCAGCCTTGCGGCAGATATCCAGCCGCCTGCGGAATGCAACGATCACGGCACCGGCTATGCGGCGGATATCCTCAGTACGGACTACCCGACCCGTGATACCGGCTTTGATACGACCCGCGCCTACGAGTGGCTCACCGCCTACGCCGCCGAATACGGCTTTATCCTGCGCTATCCGCAGGACAGGCAGGCTGCTACCGGCGTGGTGTTTGAGCCGTGGCACTGGCGGTATGTGGGCGTTGAAAATGCCCTTGCCATCCGTGCCAGCGGCCTGAGTCTGGAAGAATTTCTTGCCTTGCAGAAGGCATCATAAAAATAAAAGCTCCCTGTGAAAGCAGGGCGGAGGAACAAATTGGAACGTACTCTCATTGCGCCGGGTGTGCATCTTTCCTGTGACCCGGCGGAAAAATTCAACCGCTGCCGCATCAGCGTCCACTTTGCCTTTCCGGCAAAGCGGGGAAACGGCCACAGCACATGCGCTGCTGCCGCTGGTGCTGGAGCGCGGCTATGCCGACTGCCCGGATATGACCCGCCTGACCAAAAAGCTGGCCAAGCTCTACGGTGCAGACCTCACAGTGGATGCCCGGCCCATGGGCTGCAGCCACAACCTGTGTGTTAGTGTTACCGGTATCAAGGATCAGTTTGCGCTGGAAGGGGAGACCCTTACAAGGGAATATGCATCCATTGCACTGGGTGCGGCCTTTCACCCGTATTTTGTGGGCGGCACTTTTGATCCGGAAGCCGTGGGCATTGAAAAGCAGATGCTGAAAAAGGCGCTGGAAGATGAAATCAACGATAAGCGCCTTTACTGCCTGCATCAGGCCAACCGGGAATTCTTTGGCGACAGCCCGGCGGGTGTGCGGCAGGAGGGCTATCTGGAAGAGGTGGAAGGCCTGACACCGGAACAGCTTACCGCAGCCTATTACGAGATGCTGCGCACCGCCAACATTGAACTGCTTGTGTTGGGCTGCACGGCAGAGCAGACCGCTGCGGTAAAGGATGCACTGCTGGCAGAGCTTGCGGCAATTGACCGCGCACCGCTGCCGCTGGCGGAAAACATTGCCATGCCCCGCCGGGAGCCGGTGCACAAAACCGAAACCTATGATATGGTGCAGGCGAAGCTCTGTATGCTGTTCACGCTGGGCGAACCCATGCGCACCGAACAGCTGGCTGCTGTGCGCCTTGCCATGGCGCTGTACGGCGGCAGTGTGACCAGCCGCCTGTTCCTGAATGTGCGCGAGCGTGACCATCTGTGCTACTACTGCTCGTCCTCGTTCCAGAGCTTTACCGGAAGCATGGCTGTGAACAGCGGCGTGGAGCACGCCGACGCAGCCCGGGCAGAGCAGGCCATCTTGAAGGAACTGGCCGACCTGTGCGATGGCCCCATCACCGACGATGAATTTGAGGACTGCCGTCGGGGTCTGCTGAGCGGGATGCAGGGGGTAGAGGATACCTTGGGCGGCATCGAGACATGGTATTACATTGAAGTGCTGCGCGGCGGCGACCCGGCCAAGGTGCAGACACCCGCCGAAGCCCGCGCCGCTCTGCAGGCCGTGACCAAGGACGACGTGCGCGCCATCCTGCGCAAACTGACCCTCTCGGTCAGCTATCTGCTCACAAAGGAGGTGGCCGCTCATGCCGCAGAATAACCAGACCCTGCTGGAAAAGACCGTGGCTGACCAGTGGCAGACCCTGCCCTCCGGACTGACCGTTATCGTGCGGCCCATGCCGGGTTATTCCAGCACCCATGTCATTTTTGCTACCCGCTTTGGCTCCATTGACCGGGATTTCCGGCTGGACGGCAAAGAGGTGCATCTGCCTGCAGGCGTGGCACACTTCCTCGAGCACAAGATGTTTGAAGATCAGGACGGCGATGCCTTTGCAAAGTATGCCAAGACCGGTGCCAATGCCAACGCATTTACCAGCTTTGACCGCACCTGCTACCTGTTCACTGCGACCCAGCAGCTGGACGAAAGCTTGGATGTGCTGCTGGGCATGGTGACTCATCCGTACTTTACCGAGCAGACCATCGCCAAGGAGCAGGGCATCATCGGGCAGGAGATCAAAATGTACGATGACAGCCCGGACTGGCGGCTCATCACCGGCCTGTTCGAGTGCTTGTACCACGAGCATCCCATCCGCAGCGATATCGCGGGCACGGTGGAGAGCATTGCTGAGATCACGCCGGAGATGCTTTACGACAGCTGCAAAGCCTTCTATGCACCGGGCAATATGGTGCTGGCGGCTGCCGGCAACACTACCATGGAGCAGATCCTGGCTGCCTGTGAGCGCCACGGCCTGATGAGACCGCGCAGCACCGAAAGGGTGCAGCGGCTGTGGAAGCCGGAACCCATGACGCTGGCGGCAGCCCATAAGACCCTGAAAATGCCGGTGTCCAAGCCCTGCTTCGGCGTGGGCTTCAAGGAGAAGCCGTTGCCCCCGAACGATCTGCGCACTGAAGCGCTGTATGATCTGATCCTGAGCTGCATCACAGGCGGCATGTCGCCGCTGTACCGCCGCCTGTACGACGGGGGCCTTGTGAACCCCGGCTTTGGCGGGGAAGTGCTGCGGGTGGACGGCTGCTGCTGCATCCTGTTCACCGGCGAGAGCGATGCCCCCGATGCCGTGAAGCAGATGCTTCTGGACGAGATCGCCCGCATCCGCTCAGAAGGCGTGGACCGGGAGATCTTTACCCTGTGCAAGAACGAAAAGTACGGCCAGCTGATCGAAAATCTGGAAAATGTGGAGGACTCGGCCAGCCAGATGGCAGACTTTGCCCTCTCCGGCCAGACGGTGGCGCAGCAGATCACCATGCTGGCAGGGCTGACTGCCGAGGATGCGGACGCTGCGCTGCAGCACATCCTCAGCACCGACCGCATGGCTGTGATGGATATTCTGCCAGATGGCACTGCGCCGCTGGCCGAGAACGAGGAGGAAGCAGAATGACAAATCTGGTGCAGTTCCCGGGGCTGGGCCTGAGCTTTGAGATCAACCGCGTGGCCCTTTCCATTGGCGGGTTCAATATTTACTGGTATGGCGTGTGCATTGCCTTTGGCATCTGTCTGGCGCTGGTATTTGCGTTCCGCCACAGCATCGAGTTCGGCGTGGACCCGGACAGCATGGTGGACGTGATCTTGATCGGCATCGTGCTGGGCATTGTCAGCGCCCGCGCTTACTATGTGCCATGGCACCCTTAAATACGAAAGCATCTGGGAGATGATCGCCATTCGGGATGGCGGCCTTGCCATCTACGGTGGCATCATCGGCGGCTTTCTGTTCGGCGGCTTGGCCTGCAAACGGCGGGGCGTGCCGGTGCTGCCCATGTTCGACCTGACCGCTATGGGTTTTCTGCTGGGACAGGGCTGCGGCCGCTGGGGCAACTTCTTCAATCAGGAGGCCTTTGGTTGCAACACCACCCTGCCGTGGGGCATGTTCAGCGAAACGACCCGCGCTTACCTGATGGGCAGCACAGTCACGGCCCAGAGCGGCGTGACCATTGACCCGAATCTGCCGGTGCATCCCACCTTCCTGTACGAAAGCATCTGGTGCTTCGTGGGCTTTCTCCTGCTGTTCCGTTACATTAAAAAGCGCAAGTTCAACGGTGACATTGCCCTGCGGTATATGATCTGGTACGGCGCGGGCCGCTTCTGGATCGAAGCCCTGCGCACCGACAGTCTGATGTTGGTGCCCTCCATTGGTCTGCGGGTATCCCAGCTGGTGGCAGGTATCGCTGTGGTAGTCGGTGTGGCTGCGGAAATTTACTTCACCCACAAGTTCAAGGACAAGCCCCTGATGGTAAAGCTGGCAATGACGGCGGACAACAAAGCCGCAATCAATAAGCTGAGCAAAGAAAAAACTGTTATCGGTCTGATGACGGATACAGATACTGAACTGCTGGCCTCCAGCCCGCGCAAGCTCTTCGTGGAGCGCACCGAAGCCTACAACGCGGAAGTAAAACGCACCATCGCGGAAAGCGGGAAGACGGAAAAATAAAAAATCCTTCGGAAAGAGGAAAATTCCTCTTGCATTTCCATCGTTTTTTTGCTATAATATTCTAGCCGCATGGTGTGGGCGCCTGAAATGGCCCAGTGTAAGGGCCTGCCTTTACGACCAGCGAGTACAACGAAAAGGAATGAACAAAATGTACGCAATCATTGTTACCGGCGGTAAGCAGTACCGCGTGGAGCAGGGCGACATCGTCTACATCGAAAAGCTGGACGTTGAGGCCGACTCCGAAGTGAAGTTTGATCAGGTTCTCGCTATTGGCGAGGAGGGTTCTGTGAAGGTTGGCGCTCCCGTTGTTGAGGGTGCTACCGTTACTGCCAAGGTCATCAAGAATGGCAAGGGCAAGAAGCTGAACATCATCACCTATCGCGCAAAGAAGCACAGTGCTCGCCGTATGGGCCATCGTCAGCCCTTCACCAAGGTTGAGATCACTGCGATCAACGGCTAAGGAGGTAAATTACAATGGCACATAAAAAGGGCGTAGGCAGCACCAAGAACGGCCGCGATTCCGCAGCACAGCGTCTGGGCACCAAGCGTGCAGACGGTCAGTTCGTTCTGGCCGGCAACATCCTGGTTCGTCAGCGTGGCACCCACATCATGCCGGGTGAGAACGTTGGCAAGGGCAGCGATGACACCCTGTTTGCTCTGGTGGACGGTACCGTCCGTTTCGAGCGCGTGGGTAAAGACGGCAAGAAGTGCAGCGTCAAGCAGTAACTTCTTTCGGATAACTGCAAAACGTAGAGAGCCGGACCTCGTGGCCCGGCTCTTTTTGATGAAAAAACAGGAGGGCCTGTATGGCAGCACAAACCAACTTTATCGACATCGCCACGATATGGCTCCACGCGGGCAAGGGCGGCGACGGTGCGGTGAGCTTCACCGTGAAAAATTCGTGGCCGCTGGCGGCCCGGACGGCGGCGACGGCGGCCGCGGCGGCGATATCATCTTTGTGGTGGACGATCACCTGACCACCCTGATGGATTTCCGCTATAAGCGCAAGTATGTGGCCCCGGAGGGTGGCAAGGGCGGTGCAAGCCTGTGCCACGGCAAAAACGCGGAGAACCTTGTCATCAAGGTGCCGCTGGGCACCGTCATCAAGGACGCCGAGAGCGGCCTTGTCATTGCGGACCTGTCCGACCACACCCCAGTCACCATTGCAAAGGGTGGCCGCGGCGGCTACGGCAATGCGCATTTTGCCACTCCCACCCGACAGATCCCCAAGTTTGCAAAGCCCGGTATGCCCGGCGAAGACATTCAGGTGACGCTGGAGCTGAAGCTGATCGCCGATGTGGGTCTGATCGGCTTCCCCAATGTGGGTAAGTCCACCCTCATTTCCACCATCAGCGCAGCCAAGCCTAAGATCGCAAACTACCACTTCACCACGCTGGTGCCCACGCTGGGCGTTGTATCCGTGGCGGAGGGCGCAAGCTTTGTCTGCGCCGACATCCCCGGCCTGATCGAGGGTGCCAGCGAGGGCATCGGTCTGGGACATGACTTCCTGCGCCATGTGGAGCGCTGCCGCCTGCTGCTGCATGTGGTGGATGTTTCTGGCAGCGAGTGCCGTGAACCCATTGAGGATTTTGAAAAAGATCAACGAGGAACTGGCAAAGTTCAGCCTGTGCTGGCTGAGCGCCGCAGATCGTCATTGGCAACAAGTGCGATCTGGCCACCGAGGAGCAGATCGAGCTTTCCGCAAGTATGTGGAGGGCAAGGGCTTGACCTTTGTGCCCATCTCTGCCGCTACGATGCAGGGCGTGAAGGAACTGCCGGGCCTCGTGTATAACCGCCTGAAGGATATCCCGCCGGTGCCGGTGTTTGCTCCCGAGTACAAGAAGCCCGAACCCAAGGCCAACGACCGTGCGTTTGAGATCAAGCGCATGGAAGCCCATGTGTGGAGCGTGGAAGCCCCGTGGCTGGAATACATTCTGGCCGGCAGCAATGTGGACGACTACGAAAGCCTGCAGTTCTTCCAGCGTCAGCTGGGCGAGAGCGGCATTCTGGACGCTCTGGTGGCAAAGGGCGTGCAGGAGAACGACACCATTCTCATTGGCGATTACCAGTTCGATTATATCTTCTAAAGAAGAACCCTCTCCGTCAACGCTGCCGCGCTGCCACCTCTCCCGAAGGGCGAGGTTTCACGCATCTAAAAAGTACGTGCAATAAAAGCTCCCCCTTTCGGGGGGAGCTGGCGAGCGGATGCGAGTCTGAGAGGGTTGGAGAATATTTATGAACGAACCTGAAAAGATCGACCCGCGGGAGCTCAGCCCGTTGGCGCTGGCCTTTGTGGGCGACAGCGTGCTGGAACTGCTGGTGCGACAGCGTCTGGTGGAGCATCACCGCCTGTCTGCCGGAAAGCTCAACGCAGAAAAGGTCAAATACGTCTCGGCCCGGGCACAGTTCCGGGAGGAACAGCTGCTGGAGCCGCTGTTCACTGAGGACGAACTGGCCGTGTTCAAGCGGGGCCGCAACGCCAGCAAGGCCAGCGTGGCAAAGCACGCTTCCCCGGAGGAATACCGTGCTTCCACCGGCTTCGAGTGCCTGCTGGGCTGGCTGTATCTGAACGGTCAGCTGGGCCGTGTGCACGAGCTGTTTGAAACACTGTGGCAGCAGTTCGACCCCAACGAGACCTGAGAAGTTGCTTTCATAATCATTGCACACCGCCTGAACGGTCTTTTTTGCTGCCATACTGCGTTTGCTCTTCCTTGCAATCCATCAGGATTGCTGCGGAAAACCGCCTTGTCTGGCGGCAAAAAAGCCGCGCCCATTCGGCGCACCCTGACTATAAAAACAACTTCTGACGCGAAAGCCCGCTGCTTTCCGCACTGGAAAACAGTGCCGGAGGGCAGCGGGCTTTGCGATTTGAGAAAGATCAGAGGTTCGCGCCCGTGGTCCATCAGGCGCGAAGGGCAGCGTCAGCGGCTGTTTTTGGCGTTGCTGGAACGGCTGCTCGTGGAGTTCTTGGCGCTCTCATCGTCGGCACCCTTGGTGTACTGGTTGGGGTGCTTGTGCTCGTTGGTGGCGCTGTTGGTGGTCTGGTTGGACGTGCGGTTCGAGGTCTGATTCTTGCAGTTATTGCTGCGGTTTTCGGTTGCCATAGTGAATGATCTCCTTTCGGTTTTCCGTGCGGGGCGGTGTGCCCCTCACAAGACCTAGTTTGGCCGCGGACGGCGGCTTTATACATCCCACAGGAGGAATGCAGAATGCCCATGGAATATTTTGAACAGCGGGAGCGCGCTCTGCTGGGAGACCGGTTCGATGTCCTGTATGCAGCCCCGCAGGAAACGGCGGAGCGCGGCGTAACGGTGTCGGCCCTGCGCAGCTCACCGGAGCAGTTTGCCGCAAAAGCCGATTTCCCACTGGAAGCATCGCCCTTTTGCAAGGCGGCATTCGTGGTGCATCAGCCGGATGATTTGAATTCCGGCCCGGGCGGCATCCGTACCACCATGCGGGCGTGTTCTACTCGCAGGAGCCGTCTGCGTCCTCGGCGGCACCGCTGCTGGGCGTGCAGCCCGGGATGCGTGTGCTGGACATGTGCGCCGCGCCCGGCGGCAAAAGCAGCCAGCTGGCGGCGGCGCTGCAGGGCGGGGTGTGCTGGTGAGCAACGAATACGTTGCAGCTCGTGCGGATATCCTGAAAAGCAATCTGGAACGCATGGGCGTGCCCAATGCAGTGGTGCTGAACGAAGCACCTGCCCGCATTGCGGATGCGCTGCCGGAATTTTTTGACCGGGTGCTGGTGGACGCGCCCTGTTCCGGCGAGGGAATGTTCCGCAAGGAGCCGGTGGCCCGTCAGCAGCACTGTGAAGCGCTGGTGAAGCAGTGTGCTGAGCTGGGTGCAGAAATTCTGGACTGTGCAGCCGCTGTGCTGGCCCCGGGCGGGCAGCTGGTGTATTCCACCTGCACCTTTGCACCCGAGGAGGACGAGGGACAGGTGGCGGCGTTCCTGCAGCGCCACCCGGAGTTCACCCTTGCGGATGCGCTTGGCAATGTGGACTACACCTTTGGCAGTGAGGGCGAAGCCAACCGCACCGGCGGCCTGCCGCTGGATGTGAGCAAGGTGCGCCGTATCTGGCCCTGTCAGGGCGGCGAGGGCCACTTTATGGCCCGGCTCGTCAAAGCTGGCACTCCGCGCGTTCTGCCCGCAGAGGGCGAGTACACTGCCGAAGAACAGCTCTGGCTGGCAGCAGCGGAAGCTGCGGGCAAAAAGGCCAAGGGGAAGGGCGGCAAGCCTGCCAAGGCTGCGGATGCCCGCAGTGCCCGCCGCGAGAATGCCCGTGCCTGCCGGGAAGCGGTGCAGGGTGAAAAGCGCAGCCGCGAAGCACAGGCAGGGGAGACAAGTCCTGCCCAGAGCCTTGCAGCATGGCACGCGTTTGCCGGGCAGTATTTCCCGGCGCTGGTTGACCGCCCGGCTGTGGTGCACGGCGGCGGTGTGCTGCTGCCGGTGCCGTTCCCGCAGACGAACCTGCATGTGCTGCGGGCGGGCGTATTTGTGGGCAGCGTGCAGAAAGGCCGCTTTGTGCCGGAGCACCATCTGTTCACGGCATTTGGCGCACAGTGCGTAAACCGCGAAGAACTCACCCTTGATGACCCGCGCTGCGTGGAGTATCTTTCCGGCCGTGAGGTGGAAGCCCGCATCGCTGCTGACGGCTGGTGCTGCGTGACGGTGGACGGCTGGCCGCTGGGTGGCGGCAAGGTGTCCGGCGGGCGGGTGAAAAACCATTATCCCAAGGCGCTGCGGCTGCTGTGAACGGGCAGAAAAAGCGCATTTTTCCGCGCAGAATGCTGAAAACCGGGCGGATAAGGCTTGAACGCTCTGCCCGGTTGTGCTACAATAATAGAGTTAGATTTTGTGTGCTGCCACAATGCGGGCGACCACAGCCCGTCTGCCCGCAGGCGGAGATTTGAGAATATACAGGAGGCTCTTTCCCATGTCTGGACATAGCAAATGGAACAATATTAAGCGCAAGAAGGAAAAAGACCGATGGCGCAAAGGCAAAGGTCTTTACCAAGATCGGCCGCGAGATCAGCGTTGCCGTGCGTACCGGCGGCCCGAACCCTGCTTCCAACAGCAAGCTGGCTGACCTGATCGCCAAGGCAAAGCGCATGAGCGTGCCCAACGATAACATCCAGCGCATCATCAAGAAGGCTGAGGGCGGCGATAAGACCGAGTATGAAGCAATCACCTACGAAGCTACGGCCCCGGCGGCGTTGCTGTCATGGTGGAGACCCTGACCGACAACCGCAACCGTACCGCTGCCGACCTGCGCCACTACTTCGACAAGAACGGCGGCAATCTGGGTGCTATGGGCTGCGTGGGCTTCCTGTTCAGCCAGAAGGGTGTCATTGACATCTCTCTGGAAGATAAGGATGCCGACGAGGCTATGATGGATGCTCTGGACGCTGGTGCCGAGGACTTCGATGCCAGCGAGGATGCAGCCGAGATCACCACCGATCCCGAGAACTATTCTGCTGTGGTCAAGGCCATGGAGGAGAAGGGCTACGAGATCCTCTCCGACGATCTGGCCATGGTGCCCATGACCACCACCCGCCTGACCGACCCCGACCAGCTGAAGCTGATGGGCAAGCTGCTGGATGCGCTGGAAGACAATGATGATGTCCAGAACGTCTGGCACAGCCTGGAGAACGAAGAGGATCTGCCGGAATAACCTTCCGCAAGGCTCTTTGCTCCTGAAATAAGACGATAAAAGCCGCTTTTTGTGCTAATTGGCACGAAAGGCGGCTTTTTTGTGCTGTGTTACGGGACTGAAAACGTCTTGGGACCTCCACTGAACAATAAAAATCCCCCGTCGGCAAGGCATACCGGCGGGGGAAAGGGGGAGAGCGTTTTTTAATAGATTATTGCACGCTTGCAAGGAACCGCACAAAGCCTGCGCGGCCAGCCTCGTCCATTTTATAGACACCGGCATCGGCCAATACCTGAGCGAACACATGGCCCACCTCGTCCTGCAGGATGAGGTGCACGGTGTCGCCGTTCAGTTCCGGGTGGCGGGCAAGAATATCCTCGGCCCACTCGGCGTGCTTCTGCAGTTCTTCCGGGTACTGGCTCACCGGGGTGCGGGCCACCAGTGCATCGGCCAGCTCAAACAGCTCCTTTTTCAGGCGGCTGGGCAGCACGGCAAGGCCCATGACCTCGATCAGGCCGATGTTTTCCTTTTTGATGTGATGCAGCTTTGCATGGGGATGGAACACGCCCAGCGGATGCTCCGGGGTGGTGATATTGTTGCGCAGCACCAGATCCAGCTGATACTTGCGTCCCGCATCCGGGCAATGGGGGTGATGGTGTTATGTGGCTCGCCGTCGGTCTCGGCAAAGATGAAGCATTTTTCGTCCGAGTAGCCGCGCCATGCGGTCAGAATTTTATCGGCCAGCTCCACAAGACGGGCATCATCCTCGCTGGTCAGGCGGATGCAGCTCATGGGCCAGTGCACGATACCGGCATCCACATCCTCAAAACCGGGGAAGACCCACTTCTTCTCGACGGGAGCCTTTGCCATAGCGAATTCATAGTGGCCGCCCTGGAAATGGTCGTGGCTGAGAATGCTGCCGCCCACGATGGGCAGGTCGGCGTTGCTGCCCACGAAATAGTGGGGGAACAGGCCCACGAAATCCAGCAGCTTGCGGAAGGTAGCACGCTCGATCTTCATGGGAGTGTGCTGGTTGTTGAACACGATGCAGTGCTCGTTGTAGTAGACGTAGGGGCTGTACTGCAGGTTCCAAGCGCTGTCGTTGATGGTGAGAGGGATGATGCGGTGATTCTCGCGGGCAGGGTGGTTCATGCGGCCTGCATAGCCTTCGTTCTCGGCGCAGAGCTGGCACTGGGGTAGGCGCTCTGGGGACCAGTTTGGCGGCGGCAATGGCCTTGGGGTCTTTTTTCGGGCTTCGAGAGGTTGATGGTGATATCCAGATCGCCGTAGGGGGTCTTGGTGACCCATTTCAGGTCGCGTTTGATGCGGTAGCGGCGGATATAATCGGTGTCCTGACTGAATTTATAGAACCAGTCGGTGGCGGCCTGCGGGCCTTCGCTTTCGTAGCGTTCCTCGAAATTGGCGCGCACGATGCTGGGCCGCGGGGTCAATACGCCCATGAGCTTTGTGTCGAACAGGTCGCGGGCGGTGGAGTTGTCCTCGCACACACCGCGGGCAACGGCATCATCTACCAGCGTTTTTGAGGATGCTTTCCAGATCGGTATAGCACACCTCGCCCTCCGGCGCGGTAAAGTCGTCCAGCTGCATGGTCATAAGCAGCTGGTTGCGGATGTAAATTTCATCATCGGGCAGGATAAGGCCGGTGTCCAGCCCGTAATTCACGAGCTGCTGGATGGCGGTAGAGATCACAGGACTGCGCCTCCTTCCGGGCGGATGCTCAGCACATGGCAGCGGCCCTCACCAAGGATGGCTTCCATGTGGGCCTTGAAGTCGGCCAGCATTTCCACCGGCACAAAGGCCTGAGCCGTACCGGCAAAGCCGCCGCCGTGCACGCGCACAGCGCCCTTGCCGTTCAGATAATGCTTGGCAGCTGCAATGGTCACGCCCATCTCCTGATGCTCCTTGTAACCGGCGGGGATCACGTTCTGCAGGTATTCCCAGCTGCTGTGGCCGGACTCGTTGACCAGACGCAGGAAAGTGCCAAAATCGCCCTCGCGCAGGGCAGCTACCTGTTTTGCCACGCGGTCGTTATCGGCATAGATATGGAAAGCGCGCAGCACGGCACGGTCGCCGCACTGCTTGCGACACTCCGGAAGCTTTGCAAGGAAAGTCTCAAACGGCACATCCCGCAGCACTTCGCCGCCGCACACAGCAGCCACAGCGCGGCACTCGGCGGGCACAGCGGCATATTCATCGGTCAGGTCGGCATGATCTGCGCAGGAATCCAGAATGCACAGGGCAAGACCTGCCTTGGAGAAATCCACGGCCACCGGCTCCACATCCGGGTGGGCAGGGTCCGCAAAATCAATGGTAATAATGTTGCCAACGCTGGAAGCCATCTGATCCATCAGGCCGCAGGGCTTGCCAAAGTAGACGTTCTCTGCCCACTGGCCGATCTGCGCGATCTCGATGGGGGAGACTTTATCGGTCATGAAGCAGTCATTCAGGATCACACCGATCAGCACTTCAAAGGCGGCGGAGGAAGAAACGCCGCTGCCCTTGGGCACGTTGGAGGAAATGTACACATCCAGACCGGCCAGCTTTGCGCCGCGCTGACGGAAGGCTTCGCATTCGCCGCGCAGCAGAGAGAGGGTAGTGTTTTCCTCTTCCTTGCGGGCAGCAAGGTCATCAAGGCCGATCACACACAGGTCGTAGCCTTCGCTCTGCACGCGCAGCTGGTTCAGGGTGTTGGGCGCGGCGCAGCGATCATATCAATATTCACGCTGCCGGCCAGCACGCGGCCATGCTGGTGGTCGGTGTGGTTGCCGCCGATCTCGGTGCGGCCGGGGGCACTGTAAAGACCAGCTTCAGCATGGGGGCCAAAGGTGGCATCCAGACCATTCAGAACAGCTTCGTAGCGGGCAGCCTGTGCAGGAGTTTCGTCGGGCGCACAGCAGTAAAGTGCTGCCAGCCGGGCAGCGTGAGCGCCGCTGGAAAGCTCCTGCTTCCATGCGGAAACAGATTTCATCATAGGATAATCCTCCTTTTGAGCGGGTTGGAACTGCAGTGCAGGGCCGCATACAGGATGCTCTGCACACTTCTGTCCTTATCATATAAAATCCGGACAGAAAAAACCATGTGTTATTGTTGCATCTGGATGAAAAGATGCAAAAAGACTGAAATTGGCGCACAGAGTGGAATTTGACGGTTGAAATAAAATTAGATATAAAACGGAAAAACCATTGGCAAAAATGCCTGCAAATCCACGGCTTTGCGCGGGACGGACAAGAGCTGCACAACATGGAGATTTGCGCTTTGAAAAAACAGGGAAAAAGCTCATGGGCCTTTTCCCTGTTTCCCAAAATATTATTTTGTAAACTCGTTTCCGGTCAGGCCGTCCATGTTCAGCATCCCTTCCAGTGCGGCCACATCTGCCGAAACGTCCAGTGCGTCGGACTGGAACAGCTTGTCCAGCTGATTTTCAAAGGCGGTCACCAGCAGGTCCATGCTGCGCTCGATGTTCTTTTTGACATCGGCGATGTTTTCCCCCTGCACATCCTGCGCAGGAAGGCTGGCGTAGGTGTTCAGCAGCTTGAGGGCGGTGGGCAGATAGTAGTCCATGAATTTCTGCAGCTGAGCCTTTTTTGCCGGGGTCTTGCTTTGCCAGCTCAAAGATGCGGGCACTGACCGCTTCCAGACGGCTGATCTTGATGGTCATCACGGGGTCCGGGATGGCATCGTTGACCTGCCGCAGCTGTTGCAGAATTGCGGTATATTGGTCCGCTGGTGCAGGTTCTGGGGCGGGGCGCAGGCTTCGCTTCCGGGGCGGCTGGGGAGCCGCGCCGCGCACTACCAGAGTATTGGTGCGGTTATCAATGTAAGCATCTGCACCGAAGTAACCGTGGGAAATAGCACTTTCCACCACGGTGCGGCCCTTTGCGGCATCGATGCCCGCGGCAGCAAACAGCTCGTCCAGCGGAATATTGTCGCGGTCGCTGCGATCTTGTCCAACAGGCGTTCCAGCTTGCGGGTACGATCCATGCGCAGGCCGGTTAGCAGAGCAGCGCCGCCGCCCAGCATCTGGGCAATGGCGGTAAACGCCTCCATCATGCTGTCAGCGCCATCCATGAACAGGGTGCTGAAGCCCGCGAACAGAAAGACAGCACCGCCGATGGTGCACAGGGTGGTAAGGAGTTTATGACGCTCCTTAGCGTCCTTCTGCTCTTTGGTGGGAACATCGTGGCCGTAGGCTGGCTCGTTTTCCTGCCGGGGGGCCGTCTGCGCAGGTACGGGGCCGAGGTCGGAACGATAGTCTGCCTGCGCCTGCGCAGCAGCCGTTTCCTCTTTTTCGGCGTTTTTATCGATGCTTTTTAAGATGAACAGCAGCACGCCCAGCGGTGCCGACATGGCAAACACAATAAAGATGGCAATGGTGGGGATGTGGGCAAAATAATGTTTTTTGGGCTGCATGAGCAAAAACCTCTCAATTTATCCTGACTGTCCGGCAAAAGAACAGAAAAAGACCGCGTTCCACTCTATTATAGCGGAGCACGGCCTTTTTTGTTAAGGGGGAAATATTGATGTGCGTGGAAGCAGCAGGGAGTAAGTCTGCTGCCTGCCGGAAAAAGTTACTTCATCAGGCTGCAGACGGCCTCGGCATAGGCGGCGGGATCATCCACCGGCAGGCCTTCGATCAGCTGAGCCTGTGCGTACAGCAGAGCACTGTACTTCTTGAGCTTGTCGGTGTCACCGGCCTCCTGTGCGCCTTGAGCACGGCAAACACGGGGTGGTTGACATTCAGTTCCAGAACCTTATCGCTCTTTACGCCTTCGCTGCCGGGCTGCTTGGACAGCACTTTTTCCATCTCAATGGACAGCGGGCCGTCAGCACTCAGGCACACAGGGTGATCCTTCAGGCGGGTAGAGACCTTGACCTCTTTCACCTTGCCGTCCAGAGCGTCCTTCATGGCATCGAACAGGTTCTTGTTCTCAGCGGTAGCGTCCTCGGCGGCCTTCTTCTCTTCCTCGGTCTCAAGGCCCAGATCACCGCTGTTGACATTCTTGAACTCCACGGTGCCGTCCTTGCCTTCGGCATCCTTGCGGGGATAGGTGCGCAGGAGTCTGCAGGCAGAACTCATCCACATCCTCGGTCAGCAGCAGGACGTCATAGCCCTTATCCATGACCAGCTCAGCGGCGGGCAGCTTTGCCAGACGGTCGGTAGAATCACCGGCAGCAAAGTAGATATACTTCTGCTCAGCGGGCATCTTGTCTACATACTCCTGCAGAGTGACCATCTTCTGCTCCTTGGCAGACCAGAACAGCAGCAGGTCGCGCAGCAGCTCGGCGTGCATGCCGTAGTCGGAGTAAGCACCGAACTTGATCTGACGGCCGAACTCTTTCCAGAATTCCTCGTACTTCTCGCGGTCATTGGCCAGCATGGCGTGCAGCTCGTTCTTGATCTTTTTCTCCAGAGCGTTGTGGATCAGCTTGAGCTGGTTGTCCTTCTGCAGCATCTCGCGGCTGATGTTCAGGCTCAGATCCTGACTGTCCACAATGCCCTTGACGAAGCTGAAGTAATCGGGCAGCAGGTCGGCGCACTTCTCCATAATGAGCACGCCGGATGCGTACAGGGCCAGACCCTTTTCATAATCCTTGGTGTAGAAGTCGTAGGGACGGTGGCTGGGCACGAACAGCAGGGCATTATAATTTGCAGTGCCCTCGGTGCGGCTGACGATGACGCGGGCGGGGTCGGTATAATCGCCAAACTTTTCCTTATAGAAGTTCGCGTACTCCTCGTCGGTCACTTCGCTCTTCTGCTTTTTCCAGATGGGCACCATGCTGTTCAGAGTTTCCAGCTCGGTGTAAGTCTCCCATTCGGGCTTATAGTCCTCCGGCTTAGGATCGGGTTCCGGCTTCTGGCGCTCGTGCTGGCGCTCCATCTGGATGGGATAGCGCACATAGTCGCTGTACTTCTTCACGATGGCCACGATGCCGTACTCATCGAGGAAGTTGTCGTAGTGGTCCGTCTCAGTATCCGGCTTGATGTGCAGGATGATCTGGGTGCCTGCGGTGTCCTTCTGAGCGGGGGTCATTTCGTAGCCGTCCACACCGGAGGACTCCCACTGCCATGCTTCATCCGAGCCATAAGCCTTGGAAATGACGGTGACTTTATCGGCTACCATGAAGGAAGAGTAGAAGCCGACACCAAACTGGCCGATGATATCGATGTTCTCGTCCTTGTTGTCCTTCTTGAAATCCAGAGAACCGGAGTGAGCAATGGTGCCCAGATTCTGCTCAAGTTCCTCTTTGGTCATGCCGATGCCGTTATCCTCAATGGTCAGGATGCGGTTCTCCTTATCGCGGGTGATGAGGATGCGGAAATCGCCCTTGTTCATGCCCACAGAAGGATCGGTCAGGCTCTTATAATAGAGCTTATCGATGGCATCCGATGCGTTGGAGATCAGCTCGCGCAGGAAAATTTCCTTATTGGTGTAGATGGAGTTGATCATCATATCCATCAGCTTTTTGCTTTCAGCCTGAAATTCTTTCTTAGCCATAATGCAAAACCTCTTTTTATCTGTATTCGGCACCAAGCACTCGGAATAGGATATTACTTTTGAATACTTAGCACTCGTAACTTTCGAGTGCTAATATACAACCGACAAAAAGCAAAAATCAAGGGCTTTCATAAAAAGTTTAAAAAATGGTTCGTTTTGTGCTATAATGAACCGCAAAGGATGCTGTAAAAGGAGGAAATATCATGCAGCTGAAACAGCTGGAACTGGCCGGCGGTGGGACACTGACCGTTTATCTGCGTGATTGCTGTGAGCGGATGCCGAATGTGCTTGACCGGCCATTGGTGCTGGTGGTGCCCGGCGGCGGCTATACCCATGTGAGTGCCCGTGAGCGACCCGGTGGCGCTGCAGTTTGCGGCGGCGGGGTACCACACCGCTGTGCTGGACTACGCCATCTGCGAAAAGGCAAAGGACTACATGCCGCTGCGCCAGCTGGCCGAGGCTATTGGTCTTGTGCGGCAGCACGCGGCCCAGTGGCATATCCTGCCGGAAAAATTGCTGTGTGCGGCTTTTCAGCGGGCGGCCACCTGGCCCTTTCCGGTGCTGTGCTGGACATTCCCGGCGAAGCGGCCCAGCCCCGGCCCAATGCGGTCATTCTGGGCTATCCGGTGGTCACGGCAGGGCAGTATGCCCACCGCGGCAGCTTTGTGCAGCTGGCGGGCAGCGCCGACCCGGCGGCACAGCAGGTGTTCGGGCTGGAGGATAAGATCACGCCGCAGACGCCGCCGGTGTTCGTATGGACCACCATGGAGGATGCCACCGTTCCGGTGGAGAACACCCTGATGCTGGTGAACGCTCTGCACCGGGCGGGCGTGCCCTGCGAGGCGCATCTGTTTGAAAAGGGGGTGCACGGTACCAGCATCAGCACGGCAGAGGTGGACCAGCCCAGCCGCCACCGGCATCACTGGGTGGAACTGGCAGTGGAATGGCTGGGAGACACTTTTGCCTTTTCCGTCTGTTAAGTCTGGATATATTTGAACGAACCTACAAAAAATTCACAATTAAACTGTTGACTTGCATAAGCCTTTGACGTATACTGGTCAGCAGGGACAAACTAAAGGAAGAAGGAAATACCTATGGTTATGGACCCGACCCTGCCGCGCATCTCTGTGCGCGACCTGATGATGCAGGCTTTTCTCACCGGATGGGAGCTTTCGGACAAGACGGTCTCGCAGGACGAATACCTGCAAAGCTCCATTCAGGTGATCGAAATGCTGCAGGTGGAACCGGAAAACCTTTATGCCGAAGAAGGCCTTGGACTGCCGGACGGCGAAGAAGTGGATCATCTGGACGACTGGCTGCGTGCCGACGGCCAGTGGCTGTACTACGGTGTAGAGGAAGAAAATTTCTTCCTGATCCAGTGGTACCCGGACGAAGCCGCCGCAAAGGCAAAACTGGCCCAGCTGGAAGAACTGGGCGACGGCAAGCAGTATCTGGTAGATTTTTCCCTCAAGCGGGAGAACCCTTCCAGTGCAGAGAACTTCGGCAATTCCAATCCGGTCCAGCTCCGCTCCTGAAAACATCACCTTAAAGCGAAAGGAAATTTTGCAGCATGCAGCTTTCTGAGATCGAGCGCGAACAGCTTTATGCCATCGTTGAAAAATACGATCATCACCCGGATGTGCAGCGGATGCGGGAGTACATCCAGCACGGCTCTGTCACCACCTACCAGCATTGCAAGAATGTGGCGCTGGTGAGCTTCTGGCTCAACCGCCGTCTGCATCTGCACGCTGACGAGACCTCGCTGGCAGTGGGTGCCCTGCTGCATGATTTTTATCTGTACGACTGGCACACCACCGGTACCTTTCACGGCCTGCGCCGCCTGTTTGAGATGCACGGCTTCTCCCATCCGGGTTATGCCTGCGTCAATGCAAAGCGGGTGTTCAGCATTACCAGAAAGGAACAGAGCATCATTGCAAGCCACATGTGGCCGCTGACCTTCCGTCATGTGCCCACCTGCCGCGAAGCAGTCATCGTCTGTCTGGCCGATAAGTACTGCGCCGTGGTGGAAAGCATGTTCCAGCGTTCCCGCGCCGGTGCCGTGGTGGACGGCAGCGTGGACATCGACGGCGAAGAGTGGTAAGCCTGTTTTTACCTTTATCATTTTATCAATGGACAAAAAAGAACTCCGCACCTCACAGGGCGCGGAGTTCTTTTGCATCTTACAGCTTTTTATAGCCTTCCGGTTCATTGGCGGCAGCGCGGTATTCCATTAAGAATGTGTCCAGCCAGCGGCCGTGACAGTCGCGGGCAATGCGTTCCCGGCGGCCCACTAAGCGAAAGCCGCATTTTGTGTGCAGGGCGCGGCTGGCAGCGTTGTCCTGCAGCACGGTGGACTGCAGTGTCCAGTAGCCGGCCTTTTCTGCCTGATGGCACAGCTCGGTCAGCAGGTGATAGCCAAGGCCATGGCCCCGGAACTGCTCACCCACGTAAATACTCACCTCGGCAACGCGCGGTAGCACCAGCGCGGGTCCCACCCGCCGCAACGCCGTCCACCCGGCGATCACGCCGTCGGCCAGCAGTACCAGTCGGCATTCTTTTGCGTGGGAAGCATCCCACGCAGAATACGGCGGACAGGTGGTCTGAAAAGTGGCATGTTCTGTAGCAATGCCCTCCAAATAAATTCTGGAAACAGCGCTCCAGTCTTCCGGCTCCATGGGCCGGATCTCGATTTTGCTCATATTTCGATCCCGGCGGAAAGTGCATAGCTTTCCGCGCCCTCAACTCTCAAAAATATCCGGCTCCAGTATAGCAGAATTTGCGGTGCGGTACAAGCGCCGTACTGCACAGAAATTTCTTTGACAAGCGGAAGGTTTGTGATACAATAAATCATAACAAAGAAAAGCACGGCAGGATACGCCGCTGCAGAATGGAGGATGTCCCAAAATGAAGTGGATCAGAACGATGGTGTGTGCGCTGGGAATGCTGGCGTGCGTATCGCTTTCGGCATTTGCTGCAGAGTACGGCGAGCCGAACATCACAACAGAGACGACCATGAAAGAGCTGCGGGAGAACCCCAGCATCAAAGGCTCCGGCTACTACACCTACTGCAACGAATGGATCGAGGGCAGCACGCAGTACGATGATACGCCCATTGAGGGCTATGTAAGCTACGCGGCTGCCGAGGATGCCGCCGAAGGCATGAACCTTGTGATCGAAAACTACAACAGGGGCGTACAGATCACATGGCAGGTGTATACCCCGGAAGAAATTGCGGAAAATCCTTCTCTGGGCATGGTGCAGCTGTATTATTTCCCGGCTAAAACAGCCAACGCAAAGTACGCCATCGTGGTGCCCGGCAACGGCGGCAACACCACCGCAGAGCTGAACGAGGGTGCATCCATTGCCAACCAGCTGCACGAGCTGGGCTATGCGGCTTTTGTGCTGCGGTACCGCTCTTTCCTGAATGCATCCGACAATGCGCCACTGTACGATATTGCCAATGCCGTAAAGTACCTGACCGAAAATGCAGATCAGTTTGGCGTTCAGCGCGAAAACTATGCGCTGATGGGCTTTTCTTCCGGCGGACACATCGTGGGCCTGATCGGCTCAGACAACGAAAAGTTCGGCTATAAGGCATTTGGCCTCCCACAGCCTGCAGCGCTGCTGCTGGGTTACCCCATCAACGATTTCTTTGAGGTGAAGCCGCTATATCAGCTGGCCATTGACCCGCTGGTGCTTGGCTGGCGTTACTACTGGACCGATATTTCGGATGTGGTGAACGAAAACTTTACCCCTACCTATTTCTTCTACGGCAAAAATGATCTTTATATGCAGCGCATGTGCTACTCCCAGCAGGGGCCGCTGCTGGAGCGCAAGCTCCGGGAGAGCGGGGCTGTTTATGAGTGCCATGTGTACGAGAACGCACCCCACGCCATTGGCCCGGGCCGCCACACCGATGCGGACGGCTGGATCCGGCAGGCAACGGCATTCTGGGAAAAACAGTGCAAATAAAGAGATAAACGGGGGATTGCTGTGAGAAATCGATTGCGCACGGTGATGTTTGGTATTGGCCTGATGATCCTGCTGGCACAGCCGGCGTTTGCGGAGGAGCTTGGTCAGGCCAACATCACACCGCGCACCAAAATGGCAGAGATCCGCTCCAACCCCAGCGTTGTGGGTGCGGGCATCTACACCTACTCGCTGGATCAGGACCGTGTGCTGGACCGGATGTACTGGGACGCGCAGCCGCTGAGCTGCCTTTCCAATCACTGGACGGCACAGGATGCGGCGGATGGACTGAACTATCTGATCCGCACCTATAACGCTGGGCAGCGGGTGACCTTCCCGCTTTATACGGCGGAGGAGATCGCGCAGGATACCAGCCGGGACGGTGTGGAACTGTATTATCTGCCGGCAGAAGGGGCGCAGGCAAACCAGAAATATGCGCTGGTGATCGGCGGTAATGCGATCGTGGTCAGTGCGGAGATCCGCGAGGGCATTTCCACTGCATGGAACCTGCACGAAATGGGCTACCCGGTGTTCGTGCTGCGCTACCGCATCGGCATGAAGGCTTCCAACAATGCGCCGCTGCAGGATGTGGTCCGCGCGGTGCAATACATCACGGAACATGCAGGACAGTTTGGCGTGCAGGCGGAGGATTATGCCATTGTAAGTTATTCCTCAGGCGGGCAGATCGCCGGACTGTTCGGCACCGACGCGGTGGGCTACAAAAATTACGGCCTGCCAAAGCCCGGTGCCATGCTGCTGGGCTACCCGGTAAACACCTTCCTGGAGTTCAAACCGGTCTATAATATCCTGCTGGACCCCGGCGTGTGCAAGCAGCGGTATTATAAAATGACATTGTCTGATTACATCACACCGGATTACCCGCCTACCTATCACTGGTACGGCAAAAAAACGACATGACCCTTATGACCATGTGCTGGTCGGCGCAGGGGCCTGTGCTGGAAAAGGCACTGGCCCGCAACCATGTGACGCATATCTACCATGTGTATGATGATGCTCCCCATGCAGTGGCCGCAGGCAAGGGCACCGATGCGGAGGGCTGGCTGAATGAAGCAGTTGCCTTCTGGGAGGAACAGGTCGGCTGAAAAGGAGATGTTGAGTTGAAACACAGGATATGCACCGCAGCAGCCTGTATCTGTCTGCTGCTGATGATGGCGCTGCCCGCATTTGCAGCAGAGTATGGCGAGCCGGATATCACGCCGCAGACCACCATGGGCGAGATCCGCTCGAACCCCAGCATCCTTGGCGCAGGCGTTTGGACCTATTCCAAGGAGCAGAACCTGCCCGGCACCGAGGACTGGTGCAATGACCAGACGCTGGAAAAATATGTGAGCAGCCATGTGGCACAGGATTGTGCCGATGGTCTGAACCTGCTCATCCGCAATTACAATGCGGGCGTGCAGATCACCTATAAGCTCTACTCGGAGCAGGAGATCGCCGAGGACAGCTCCCGCAACAATGCGGAGTTCTATTACTACCCGGCCAGCACGCCGGATGCAAAGTATGCGCTGGTGCTCTCCGGCAACATCCTAAACCGCACGGCAGAGTTAAAGGAGTGCATCTCCACAGCTTACCAGCTGCACCAGAAAGGCTATGCGGTGTTCGTGATGCGCTACCGCGCCTACCCGGATAACGACAACAACGGACCCATAGAGGACATTGCACGGGCGGTGAAGTACATCATCGGCCACGCACAGCAGTTCGGCGTGCAGACGGAAAGCTACGCCCTGATCGGCTATTCTTCCGGCGGACATCTGGCGGGCCTGTTTGCATCGGACGCTCTGGGCTATAAAACTATGGCCTGCCCAAGCCCGGCGCAGTGATCCTGGCGTATCCCATCGTGCAGTTTTCCGAGATCACACCGATCTACCGTGTGGGCATCGACCCCTTTGTGTGCGGCCGGTTCTACTATGAATACAGCCTTGCCGACCTGATCACAGAGGACTATCCGCCGGTGTACTTCTGGTATGGCAGGGATGACCTGACCTTGAACCTGCTGTGCTGGCCGCTGCAGGGGCCGGCCCTCAGCAAGGCACTGGCCGCGCATGGCGTACCTTACAAAGAAGTGGTATATGACCACGCAGCCCATGGCATCGGCCTTGGCCGCGGCACGGCTGCGGATGGCTGGCTGGACGAAGCCGCTGCCTTCTGGGAAGAACAGACAAAATAATATAAAGTACGCAGATCCGGGCTTTGCAGCTGCACAGCCCGGATTTTGCAATAGGAGACATTATGGAATTTTTAGCGTTTCTTTACACGGTGCTTCTGGTGGCCATCTGCCTGATGATGGCCCTGCTGCTGTACCGCTCGGCAAAGCCTGCCGCAAACCGGGACGATGCAGAACGGAAGGAATGGCTGCGTCAGCAGCTGGAAGCGCAGAACCGCCAGATGGACGCGAAGCTGGCAGAGATGGCGCAGCAGAACCTTGCCGCTATGGGCCACATCAGTGAAACGCTGCAGGCTTCGGTGCAGAGTATGAGCACCGCCCTTGCCGCAGGGCAGGGCACCCAGCAGCAGACCATGGAGCAGCGCCTGCAGGGGCTGGAAGCCTCCAACGCCCGCAAGCTGGAAGAGATGCGCCGCACCCTTGCCGAGGGCATGACTGCCCTGCAGGCCCAGAACGCCCAGAAGCTGGACGAGATCCGCCATACGGTGGACGAACAGCTGCAGGATGCATTGCAGAAGCGGGTGACCGAAAGCTTCAAGGCGGTGAACGACCAGCTGGAACAGGTGTACAAGGGTCTTGGCGAAATGCAGAACCTTGCCGCTGATGTGGGCGGGCTGAAACAGGTGCTTTCCGGTGTGAAGACCCGCGGTATTCTGGGTGAGATCCAGCTGGGAGCATTCTGGAAGAGATCCTTGCCCCGGAACAGTACGACACCAACGTGGCCACCATTCCGGGCAGCACCCAGCGGGTGGAGTACGCCATCCGGATGCCCGGCGCGGACGGCGGTACGGTGTGGCTGCCCATCGACTCCAAGTTCCCCGGCGACACATACGCCCATTTACAGGATGCGCAGGCATCCGGCGACGCACAGGCTGTGGAGAACGCCCGCCACGCACTGGAGCTGGTGCTGCGGGCCGAGGCCAAGGACATCCGGGAAAAATATGTGGAGCCGCCCTACACCACGGCGTTCGGCATCCTGTTCCTGCCCTTCGAGGGTTTGTATGCCGAGGTGGTGAACGCGGGCCTGCTGGAAGTGCTGCAGCGGGACTATCAGGTGAACATTGCAGGCCCCAGCACCATGGCAGCGCTGCTCAACAGCCTGCAGATGGGCTTCAAGACCCTTGCCATCCAGAAGCGCTCCGGTGAGGTATGGCAGCTGCTGGGTGCGGTGAAGACCGAATTTGACAAGTTCGGGCAGGGGCTTTCCAAGATGCAGCAGCGCCTGCGCCAGACCGACGAAGAGCTGGATAATCTCATTGGCGTGCGCAGCCGTGCCATCAGCCGCAAGCTGCGCGCGGTGCAGACCATGGACGAAAGCGCTGCCGCCGCGCTGCTGGAGCTGGATGCTGAGCCGGGCAAACCGGTGGCGGCACGTCTGCCGGAGAATGGGGAAGAGCTCTGATGTGCAGAATATTCCCACGTTATCCCTTGCGATTTTTCTGACGATGTGGTATGATAGGAACTGTTCTCAGAAACAACCGCCGCAGAAACGCGGCACTGCATAAAAATATAAATAAGGAGACCGAGCATTATGAGCGTAAACAAGATCAGTGAAGCCATTTTGGGCGTTGGCGTGGATGATACCACCATCGACCTCTTCGAGAGCCAGTATCCGGTGCCCACCGGCGTGAGCTATAATTCCTATGTCATTCTGGACGAAAAGACCGCCGTTCTGGACACGGTGGATGCCCGCGCTACCGAGCCGTGGCTGGAAAACCTGACCGAAGCTCTGGCAGGCCGTAAGCCGGATTATCTGGTGGTCTCCCACATGGAGCCGGACCACGGTGCCAACATTGCAAAGCTGGCGGCACTCTATCCTGAGATGCAGGTGGTGGGCAACGCCAAGACTTTCCTGTATATGGATCAGTTCTTTGGTGCTGATGCTGTGGCAAAGGAGCGCCGCGTGGTGGTGAAGGACGGCGAGAGCCTGAGCCTTGGCACCCACACCCTGACCTTTGTGTTTGCCCCCATGGTGCACTGGCCGGAGGTCATGGTCAGCTATGAATCCACCGAAAAGGTGCTGTTCTCCGCGGATGGCTTCGGTCGCTTTGGCGCTGTGGCAAAGTTTGACGAAAAGGCCGACTGGGCCAGCGAAGCCCGCCGCTACTACCTGAACATCGTGGGGAAATACGGCCCGCAGGTGCAGGCGCTGCTGAAAAAGGCCGCGGCTCTGGACATCCAGACCATTTGCCCGCTGCACGGCCCGGTGCTGACCGGAGATCTGGGCAAGTACCTGAACTACTACGACATCTGGTCCAGCTACAAGCCCGAGGAGCCGGAAAAGATCCTTGTGGCAAGTGCTTCCATCCACGGCCACACCCGTGCAGCAGCCCACCTCATGGCAGAAAAGCTGCGTGCAAAGGGCGCAAAGGTCGTGGAGATGGACCTGACCCGCACGGATGTGTCCTATGCCGTCACCGAAGCCTTCCGCTGCGGAAAGATCGTGCTGGCCTGCGCCACCTACGACGGCTTCCTCTTCCCGCCGATGGAAAATCTGCTGACCCACCTCAAGACCAAGAACTTCCAGAACCGCACGGTGGGTCTGATGGAGAATGGCACATGGCACCCATGGCCGCAAAGCTCATGCGCGCCGAGCTGGAAAGCATGAAGAACATCGCCGTCTGCGAGAATGTGGTCACCATCCGTTCTGCCGCCAATGCCGCTGCAGAAGCCCAGATGGATGCTCTGGCTGCAGAAATCGTGGCAAAATAAAGCACTCTGGAAAAATACGCAAGATCCTCTGCCGACTGCCCGGCAGGGGATTTTTTTATTGAACCATGTGGAAGAGTTTGATATACTGAAAAGCAGAAGTTTATGGATGGAGGAATATCATGTCTGTAAAAATAAAAGCGGATATCAGACACTGGCTGCGGGAGTTGGATAAGAAATATTTCTTTGTGATGCTGGGCTTTGCGGTGATGGTCTATTTCCGCTGATCAGCTTGAAGCTGACGAACACAGTGGATGGTCTGTGGACAACGGCTGAGTACATGGCGGGAGCATGGGAGCTTTCCAATGGGCGATGGTTCTGGCTGGTGACCAGTTTTCTGCGTTTCAGTCTGCAGCTAGAACCCATCAATGCGGTGGTATGCTTGGTGCTGGTTTCTCTTGGAGTCACCAGGCTTCATATGCTCTTCAAACCGGCATGGATGAGAACATCCTGCATTGACTGGCTCGCAGGTTTATGCTATGTTTCCAATGTTGTGGTCGGGTGCTATCTTTCGTTTCACTTCATTGCACCGGAGTACGGATTTTCGTTTTTTCTTTGCAATGCTGGCTACAGAGCACGTGATCCGGGGAAAATCAGCCGTAAGCAGCATTGTGCCGGCAGCGGTGCTTTTGGCACTGAGCCTTGGCCTGTACCAGACGAACCTTGCCTGTTTCTGTCTGGTGCTGCTGGCCTATTTTCTCCTACTACTTTTCCAGAATGGAGAAAAACAAAAGATTCGGGAATATATTTGCAAAAGCCTGGCAAGTGCTGCATCCGGCGCAGTGCTGTATCTGCTGATCTTAAAGATTACACTGTGGGCGACGGGAACGGCGATGGCCGATTACCAGGGTGGTGCAGATATTTCAGTGTCTGGAATTCTGAAAAATCTTCCTTCCAGCGTTGAAAAGTGCTATGAGCTTTTTTATCGGTATTTCTTTGGTACCCTTGTAAAACACAATATGCTGCAGGAAACTGCAGTTGTATTTGCTTTGATTTTTGTGTGGTGGGTGCCGCGCTTGCGTGCAGACTGGTTCGGCTCATACGCCGGAAAGATTGGGAAAACACTTTCTATGGCACAGCAGCGCTGCTGGTGCTGCCCATGATGTGCACGGTATTTATGGTGGCAACCTCGCAGGCGTCGTTTTTATATTCCCATGTCCGGAGGTCTGGCCTTGTTCCTGCCGGTCTGTTTCTGGCTATTGGACAGCAGCCGGGAGGGAAAAACAGCCTGTGATGCGTTCCGCAAATGCTGGAATAAAGCAGAAAAAGCACTGATCCTGCTTACGGCGGCTGCTGTCGTTTACGGGAGCGTATTCATGTCGGCGGTCGATCAGCAGGCGATGTATGAGGGACGCAAGGCAACAAAACAAATCGCGGACCTTGTGGCCGGTGAGCTGGTGGCAGAGGCTATTATGATTGCCGGAAAACTGCCAGTGATGCTGGTAGGCCGCCCCAGTGCAAGCCCACTGTTCCGGACACACATCATCTATTGGGATGCAAACGACTACGCACAGGTGGGCCTTTTCGAAAAAGAAAATGCCGCCACAATGCGCTACTCATGGAATGCGGTGTTTCGTGACCTCACACCGATGCAGCTGGAGCTGTGCAGTGATGAGGTATATGACGAACTGATCCGGACAGAAGAAATCAAACGAATGCCGACATTCCCTGAGAAAGGCTCCATGCAGGAAATGGACGGCGTATATGTGATCAAAATTTCAGAGGATTATCTGATCGATGAATAACAAATGAGCCTGAGAACATAAAACGGGACAGATGGAGAAAATAACGATGAAAGAAAAAATCGATGTACAGAAACCGGACGACCTTGGGCTGGATATATCGGATCTAAGATATTTTCTGGTGATGCTGCTGTTTTCGGCGGTAGTGTTTTTCCTGCTGATCAGCCAGCGGCTGACCAATACATTTGACGGATTGTGGAACAATACATGGTTCTTCGGCGGCTATTGGCAGGTAGTCACGGGCCGATGGCTCTGGCCGGTGATCGATGCGCTGCGGTTTGGCATCCAGACGGAACCTTTCAATTCATTGCTGATGCTTTCCATGTCGGCGCTGGCTGTTACCCTGCTTCGGAAGTTTTTTACAGAGAAGGATTCTGTCGTGACCTATCTGGCGGGTATGGCTGTTCTGGCCAGCACGGTCACTGGAATACAGCTGTCATATCGGTTTCAGTCGCCGGTGTTTGGCTGCTCATTTTTGTTTTCCGTTCTGGCGGCAGAGCGTGTGGTTCGTGCCGCAGATTTTAGAAAAGCGGTCGTACAGGGAGCACTGCTTCTGGTCATGAGCCTTGCGTGCTATCAGACGAGCCTTGATAACTTTTGTCTGCTCCTGCTGACATATCTTCTGCTGCTTCTGTTCCGCAATGTGGACAGAGAAAAGGTCCATGCCCACATTGGAAGAAGTCTTTGCAGCGCAGCTGCAGGAATGGTTTTGTATTTCCTGCTCACAAAGCTGATCGTATGGGCATGTGGATGGCAGATGGCAAGTTATAATGGAGGAGCGGATGTTTCGGTACTTTCTATACTGAAAAATCTGCCCAATGCCATTGCAGAGACCTACCAACTGTTTGGAGCTTACTTTTTTCAGAATTACTATCGGCATAACATTCTGCAGCCGGTGGGCTTTTTCGTTTTGGTATTTCTGGCGCTGAGCATCGGACTGCTGAACCGCTTCAGAAAAATGCTTCACCGGAAAAAATTGGGAATATATCCTTCTGGGAGTGGCAGCGCTGATCGTTTTGCCCATCATGTGCAATGCCATCATGCTGATCACAAGCGAGGCGGTCTGGCTTTTGCAGATGGGCGAAGGATTGAATCTGTTCGTGCCGGTATGTCTGCTGCTGCTTGAAGGGACGCGCACAAATCAGCCTATGGTAAAAAAGTATGTACGTGCTGCCCGGACAGGGGCTGTAGTACTTGCGGTTTTGGTCGTCTATGGCAATGTCTGCTCTGCCGTGATCGATCAGGAAGCTATGTATGAGGGAAGAAAAACACTCAAGAGCATGTCGGATCACATCGCGGACGACCTGATGAGCAGCGGATATTTTGACGATAACGAGCAGCTGCCGGTGCTGTTTGTGGGCAGACCCAGCTCGAACTCCAGTTTTATGAAGAGGGAGTATTACCTCTATGCAAATCCGTATGCGCAGATGGGCCGCTTCTGGCTGAACGATTACTCGGCCAGAGCGTCTTGGAAAGCGGTTTTCAGGGATATTACTCCGGCAAAACTCAAGCATTGCTCGGTGGAACAGTATGGGGAACTGTACAGCAGAACAGAGCTGGAACAGATGCCAGTCTATCCGCAGGAGGATATATCCAGCAGATCGACGGTGTGGTCGTGGTAAAAATTTCAGATGATTACAAAGTTGATAAAGAGTTTGCGCCACTAATCGACCTGAGAGAATTGTTTCAGCTCATAATGGATGACATAAACGATTCATAATGGCTGCGGCTTTGTGAAAAAACCTCCAACGAACGCGACTTTTGCGGAAAGTGACTGCACAGCCCTTGCAAACTGTCCCGAAATGTGGTAACATAGCTCTTGGTTATAAAACCTGAATACTCCCAAACGCAGCGACGGAGAGAGTAGGCATGGCGTACACGGCAAAGAGAGAAGCTTCACCGGCTGAGAGGGCTTCCGGGTGTATCTGTGCTGAAGTTCGCTCCTGAGCGGTCTGTGCGAAACAGCAGTAGTACAGAAACGGCCACGCCCCCGTTACGGCGTTCTGAGAGCCCGCCCGGCATCTGTGCACGGGTGGAAACCGGGTGGTACCGCGGAGCTAAGAATCAACAGCTTCGTCCCTTTTGCCTGAGAAATCGGGCAGGGGACGGAGCTTTTTTGTTGCACTCCGCTCATCAACACGAAGAATAAAGGAGAGAACATCCATGCAAGCAATGATCGACGAGCTGGCAAAACAGGCCGCTGAAAGCCTTGGTCAGGTGTCCGGCAAGGAAACGCTGGCCTCCTTCTGGCAGGAGTACCTCAGCAAAAACGGCAAGATCCCTGCCTGATGAAGAACCTGCGCACCGTTGCGCCGGAAGAGCGCCCCGCTATGGGCAAGATCATCAATGAACTCAAGGCAAAGGTTCAGGCAGATTACGACGCTGCTGCAGAACAGGTGAAGCAGGCAGAGCTTGCTGCCCGCAATGCTGCGGAGACGGTGGATATCACCCTGCCCGCCAAGACCCGCTCTGTGGGCGGTCTGCACCCGCTGACCCTGATCACCAACCAGATCATCGACGTGTTCTCCGGCATGGGCTTTTCGGTGGGTACCTTCCCGGAGATCGAGGACGATGACCACAACTTTACCCGCCTGAACGTGCCCAAGGATCACCCGGCACGCGACATGCAGGACACCTTCTACCTGTCGGAGGAGTTCCTGCTGCGTACCCAGACTTCCGGCGGCCAGATCCGCACCATGGACGTTCAGAAGCCGCCCATCAAGATCCTGATGCCCGGCCGTGTGTTCCGCTCCGACTCGGACGCTACCCACAGCCCCATGTTCCACCAGATGGAAGGTCTGGTCGTGGACAAGGGCATCACCCTGGGCGACCTGCAGGGCGCACTGAATACCTTCGTGCAGAAGCTGTTCGGCGCTGACACCCGCACCCGCCTGCGTCCCTCCTACTTCCCGTTCACCGAGCCCAGCGTGGAGGTGGACGTGAGCTGCTTCGAGTGCCACGGCAAGGGCTGCCCGCTGTGCAAGCACACCGGCTGGATCGAGGTGCTGGGCGGCGGCGTTGTCAACCGCAAGGTGCTGGAGAACTGCAATATCGACCCGGACGAGTATTCCGGTTTCGCCTTCGGCATTGGCATCGAGCGTATCGCTATGCTGAAGTATGGCATCAACAACATCGGCCTGATGTTCGAGAACAACCTGCAGTTCCTCAAGCAGTTCCACGAATAAGAGGGGAGAGAAGAGACAATGAAAGTACCTTTCAGCTGGTTAAAAAGAATTTGTAGATATCGACGTTACTGCGCAGGAACTGGAGGAAAAGCTCTTCTCCTGCGGCTTTGAGGTCGAAGAGCTGATCCCGCTGGATGCCGGCATCAGCAAGGTGGTTGTCGGCAAGATCGTGGAGATGGAAAAGCAGGAGGGCACCCACCTGACCAAGTGTGTGGTGGACTGCGGCGACTACGGCCACGACATCCGCATCAGCACCGGTGCCGCCAACATGAAGCTGGGCGACTGCGTGCCCGCTGCTCTGGATGGCTCCACCCTGCCCGGCGGCATCAAGATCAAGGCCCGCAAGATGCAGGGCGTGGAGTCCAACGGTATGCTGTGCTCCGGCGAAGAGCTGGGCCTGAACGACGACCTGTTCCCGGGCTCTGAGGTCTACGGCCTGCTCATTCTGCCCGAGGATTCTGTCCCCGGCACCGACATTGCTCCCGTGGTGGGTCTGGATGACTATATCTTTGATATCTCCATCACCGCCAACCGCCCGGACTGCCAGTCCGTTCTGGGCATCGCCCGCGAGGTGGCTGCCGTTCTGGGCAAGCCCCTGCACATGCCCGCCATGGACTACAAGACTGTCTGCGAACCGGATGCGCCCATCACCGTCAAGGTGGAGGCTCCGGATCTGTGCCCCCGCTATATGGCACACTATGTGCGCAACATCCGCATGGGCGAGTCTCCCCGCTGGATGAAGCGCCATCTGGCTCTGTGCGGCCTGCGCTCCATCAGCAATGTGGTGGATATCACCAACCACACCCTGCTGGAAATGGGTCAGCCCATGCACGCCTTTTGACCTGAACAAGGTCGCCGGCCGCACCATCGATGTGCGCCGCGCCATGCGGGCGAAAAAGATCGTCACGCTGGATGAGAAGGAGTTCACTCTGAACCCCAACAATCTGGTCATCTGCGATGCCGAAAAGCCGGTGGCACTTGCCGGCATCATGGGCGGCGCAAACTCCGGCATGGATGAGAACACCACCAGCCTGCTGTTTGAGTGTGCCACCTTCGCCCGCGACTGCGTGCGTAAGACCAGCCGCGCATTGGGCCAGAACAGCGACTCTTCTGCCCGCTACGAGAAGGGCGTGGACCGTCACTCTCCTGAACTGGGCCTTGCCCGTGCCCTGCACCTGATCCAGGAGCTGGACTGCGGCGACATCACCACACTGGAATATGACCTGACCGATGGCCGCCCGATGGAGCGCAAGCACATCGTTACCACTCCGGCTAAGATCTGCGGCGTGCTGGGTATCACCGTGCCGGATCAGACCATGATCGACATTCTGCAGCGTCTGGAGTTCACGGTGGATGTACAGGCCGATGGCAGCTGGGACGTGTCCGCACCCCTGTACCGCGAGGACGTGGAGAGCTTCCCGGATCTGGCCGAGGAGGTCATCCGTGAGTACGGCTACGACCACATTGTGCCCACCTTCCTGAACACTGCCTCCGTTACAAACGGCGGTCTGAACTATGACCAGAAGCAGCAGCTCAAGACCAAGCGCCTGCTGGCCGCACAGGGCTTCTATGAGGCCTCCACGCTGGCCTTCTACTCCAACGCAGAACTGGATATGCTGCACATCCCGGCGGATGATGAAGCCCGCAAGGCCATCCGCATCCTGAACCCCATCAGCGAGAATCTGTCCATCATGCGCACCCTGCTGGCTCCCTCCATGCTGAACGTCATCGTGGACAACCTCAAGAAGGGCAACACGGAGGGCCGTCTATTTGAGATGGCACCGGTGTATCTTGCCAAGGAACTGCCCATCAACGAGCATCCGCACGAGCGCCAGACCCTCTGCATTGGTGCATTCGGCCCCGAAGAAGATTTCTTCACGGTCAAGGGTGCACTGGAAGCACTGGCAGCCGGCTTTGGCCTGCGCTTTGATTATAAGCGCGAGACAACCCCGTGGCTGCACCCCGGCATCAGCGCCGCTGTTTACTGTGGTGACAAGCGTCTGGGCGTGTTCGGCAAGCTGTCCAACGAGATCAACGGCGAGCTGGAAATTGCAAAGGATCAGAAGGACAGCCAGAATATCTATCTGGGTGAGCTGGACTACGAGGCTCTGATGTCCTGCGTGGACGGTGAGCTGCGCTATCAGCCGCTCAGTCCCTACGCTGCTGTCAAGCGTGATCTGGCATTGGTCTGCGACGAAAAGACCACCTGCGGCGAGATCGAGGAGACCATCAAGAAGGCCAGCCCTCTGGTGGGTGAGATCAAGCTGTTCGATATCTACCGCGGCGCAAATCTGGGCGAGGGTAAGAAGAGCATGGCGTTCACCCTGTCTCTGTCCGACCCGAAGAAGGAAGTCTCTGCGGAAGAAGTGGAGCGCGTGGTCAAGAAGATCCTCGGCAACCTGAAGTTCAAGCTGGGGCATCGAGATCCGCTAACTCTATTATAGAAGTAATATAAGGCCGTCTGTGCAGGAATGTGCAGGCGGTTTTTTTGCGTAAAAAAGAGAACGTTGAATACAAGAAAATGAACGTTTTTTCAGCAGCGCAAGAAAAAAGATGAAAAAAGTTGTCAAAAAGTGTTGACAAGGAGGCGGGGGTGTGGTATTATACTTGAGCGCCAAGCGCTGAGGCAAAAGAATGACTTCCGAAGCCTCAGCAGGAAGCCCTTGAAAAGAACCAATAGACGCAGAAAAC
>ENA-OQCD01000012-OQCD01000012.1-human-gut-metagenome-genome-assembly--contig:-NODE-12-length-32321-cov-3.242561_pt1 | contig 32321 bp, 36 predicted proteins | sample MGYA00242755_ERZ504571 | MGnify/ENA primary metagenome ERZ504571 (study PRJEB26092, sample SAMD00036274) | human gut metagenome | host: Homo sapiens | study: EMG produced TPA metagenomics assembly of...
CTTCCATCCTTCTGTCAATCAGGGCATCCTGAAGTTCCTCGGCTTTGAGCAGACCTTCAAGAACAGCCTGACCACCCTGCCCATGGGCGGCGGCAAGGGCGGCTCTGACTTCGACCCCCACGCAAGAGCGACATGGAAGTCATGCGCTTCTGCCAGAGCTTCATGACCGAGCTGTACCGCCACATCGGCCAGTTCGTGGACTGCCCCGCCGGTGATATCGGTGTCGGCGGCCGTGAGGTCGGCTATATGTTCGGCCAGTACAAGCGCCTGACCAACAGCTTCCAGGGCGGTATGCTCACCGGCAAGGGTCTGACCTTCGGCGGTTCTCTGGCCCGTACCGAGGCTACCGGCTACGGCCTGTGCTACTTCACCGCTGAGGCTCTGAAGTGCATGCGCAACGACAGCTTTGAGGGCAAGACCGTGGTCATCTCCGGTTCCGGCAATGTGGCCATCTACGCCTGCGAGAAGGCCACCCAGCTGGGTGCTAAGGTCGTGACCATGTCCGACTCCAACGGCTACGTCTACGACCCCAACGGCATCGATCTGGCCTACGTCAAGGATCTGAAGGAAGTCCGCCGCGGCCGTATCAAGGAGTACGCCGAGACCCACGAGGGTGTAACCTATGTTGCAGATTGCACCAAGGTCTGGACTGTCCCCTGCGACATTGCCCTGCCCTGCGCAACCCAGAACGAGATCAACAAGGAGTCCGCTGAGGCTCTGGTGAAGGGCGGCTGCACCGTCGTGTGCGAGGGTGCCAACATGCCCAGCACCCCGGAGGCCATCGAGGTCTACCTGTCCAACGGCATCCTGTACGGACCTGCAAAGGCTTCCAACGCAGGCGGCGTGGCCACCTCCGGTCTGGAGATGAGCCAGAACTCCGAGCGCCTGAGCTGGACCTTTGAAGAGGTCGATGCCAAGCTGAAGGGCATCATGGAGGGCATTTTCCATGCTTCCTACGATGCATCTGTGGCTGCCGGTTCCGAGGGCAACCTGATGGTCGGTGCAAACTGTGCCGGCTTCCTGAAGGTTGCAACCGCCATGATGGCACAGGGCATCACCTACTAAATTTCATAGCATTTTCAAAGGGCTGCGTCCGGTCGGGCGCGGCCCTTTTTTTTGGTATAACCCCGCCCCGCCTCTGCCCACACTGGCAGTATCTTATGGCAGAAAGGGAGTTTTGTATGGACGAGCAGATGTTTTGTTTTCAGTGTGAGCAGGCGGCGGGCTGCACCGCCTGCACCGGCGCAGCGGGGGTGTGCGGCAAGTCGGCCGAGACAGCCGCCGCACAGGACCGGCTCACCGGGGCGCTCATCGCGTTTGCCGGGCAGCTCATCGCGGCGGGGCGCGGCCCGACCCCGGAACAGGCCCGGCTGCTGATGCAGGGGCTGTTCACCACCATTACCAACGTGAACTTTGACCCCGCCGCCGTGGACGCGCTGACCCGCCGGGTGCACGACGCCAGCCCCGGCACCGGCTCGGACTACGACATGCAGGCCCTCTGGCGGGAACCGGACGCCGACCGGCGCAGCCTGAAATGCTTTGTGCTGTTCAGCCTGCGGGGCATGGCCGCCTACAACTACCACGCCCGGGTGCTGGGCCGCATCGACCCGGAGCTGGACCGGTTCTTCTGTACCGCCCTGCAGGCCGTGGGCGACCCCGGCCAGACCACCGACGCCCTGTGGCAGCTGGTGCAGGCCACAGGAGAAGCCAGCTACCGCTGCATGGAGCTGCTGGACGCGGCCAACACCGGCGCGTTTGGCGATCCGGAACCGGTGCAGGTGCCCCTGACCATTGAAAAGGGGCCGTTCATCGTGATTTCCGGCCACGACCTCTACGACGCACAGCAGCTGCTGGAACAGACCGCAGGCCGGGGCGTCAACGTCTACACCCACTCGGAGATGCTGCCCGCCCACGGCTACCCGGAGCTGAAGCGCCGCTACCCCCACCTCAAGGGCAACTTTGGCACCGCATGGCAGAACCAGCAGCGGGAGTTCGAGGACATCCCCGCGCCCATCCTGTTCACCACCAACTGCATCATGCCCCTGCGCGCCAGCTACGCCGACCGGGTGTTCACCACCTCGGTGGTGGCTTACCCCGGCGTGCCCCACATCGACGAAGGGCGCGACTTTTCCCCGGTGATCGAAAAAGGCGCTGGAGCTGGGCGGCTACGCGCAGGACACCCTGCTGCCCGGCCTGAACGGCGGCTCCACGGTGACCACCGGTTTTGCCCGCACCGCCGTGCTGCAGCACGCGGACGAGATCGTGCAGGCGGTGCGGGACGGTAAGCTGCGGCACTTCTTTCTGGTGGGCGGCTGCGACGGCACCCGGCCCAGCCGCCGCTACTACACCGAGTTTGCCCGCCTTACCCCGCCCGACACCATCCTGCTGACCCTGGCCTGCGGCAAGTTCCGCCTGAACGACCTGCCCCTTGGCACCGTGCCGGGCACCGGCCTGCCCCGCATCCTGGACGTGGGCCAGTGCAACGACGCCTACAGCGCCATCCGCATCGCATTGGCGCTGGCCGACGCCTTTGGCTGCGGCGTCAACGACCTGCCCCTCTCGCTGGTGCTGTGCTGGTTTGAGCAGAAGGCCGTGTGCATCCTCATCGCGCTGCTGGCGCTGGGCATCCGGAACATCCGGCTGGGGCCTACCCTGCCCCCGTTCCTCTCGCCGGTCGTTGTGGCTGCCCTGCAGCAAAAGTACGATTTAAAAGCCGTAACAACGCCGGAAAATGACCTGCAGGCCATTCTGGGCAGACATTGAGCCTGCACTGTTCTCACTATAGCTACAACTGACCGCCATACGCGGCGTTTCGCACAAGAAGCAGTGGAAAGCCGCTGTTATATTTGGTGCAGCTGTCACTTGAATCTTTTTCAGCGTTCAGTATAATAATAGTTACCGGAACAAAGGCGTTCCGCAAGGGTAAAGTATGCCCTTGCGGGGCGCTTTTCTTTTTTGTCAAAATGCGGAGGGTGCCGCACCGGTGAGGATTTTAGATAAGGATGGGAAAGTCTATGGAAAACTTTACAGAGCAGAAAAACACCCTTGGTCTGTACGATCCACAGTTTGAGCACGATGCCTGCGGCATTGGCGCTGTGGTGGATATCAAGGGCCGCAAAAGCCACCAGACCGTGGACGATGCACTGGCCATTGTGGAACGGCTGGAGCACCGTGCCGGCAAGGATGCCGAGGGCAAGACCGGCGACGGTGTGGGCATTTTGCTGCAGATCAGCCACAAGTTCTTCTCCAAGGTGGCCGAAGAACTGAACATCAACCTTGGCAACGAGCGCGAGTACGGTGTGGGCATGTTCTTCTTCCCCCAGAGCGAACACCTGCGTGCGCAGGCCATGAAGCTGTTCGAGGTGGTCACCCGCAAGGAAGGCCTCGAATTTCTGGCATGGCGCAAGGTTCCCGTGAACCCGGATGCCGTGGGCCAGAAAGCCCGCGACTGTATGCCTGCTATCTGGCAGTGCTTCATCAAAAAGCCCGCCAAGGTGAGCAAGGGCATCGATTTTGACCGTAAGCTGTACATTGTGCGCCGCGTGTTCGAGCAGGCCAGCAACGGCACTTATGTGCCCAGCCTGTCCAGCCGCACCATTGTGTACAAGGGCATGTTCCTTGTGCACGACCTGCGCCTGTTCTATACCGACCTGCAGGACCCCGATTACGAGTCTGCCATCGGCATGGTGCACAGCCGCTTCTCCACCAACACCAACCCCAGCTGGATGCGCGCACACCCCAACCGCTTCATCCTGCACAACGGCGAGATCAACACCATCAAGGGCAACACGGATGCCATGCTGGCCCGTGAAGAGAGCATCTCCAGCTCCATCATGCAGGACGACATGAACAAGATCCTGCCCATCATCAACACTTCCGGCTCCGACTCCGCCATGCTGGATAACGCGCTGGAATTCATGGTGATGAACGGCATGGATCTGCCGCTGGCCGTGATGATCACCATTCCCGAGCCGTGGGAGAACAACAAGAACATCAGCCAGAAAAAGCGCGATTTCTACCAGTATTATGCCACCATGCTGGAGCCTTGGGATGGCCCCGCTGCCATCCTCTTCTCGGACGGCGACGTGATGGGCGCTGTGCTGGACCGCAACGGTCTGCGCCCCAGCCGCTATTACATCACCAAGGACGGCCGCATGATCCTGTCCTCCGAGGTGGGTGTGCTGGAATGCGAGCCGGATAATATTTTGGTCAAGGATCGTCTGCGCCCCGGCAAAATGCTGCTGGTGGACACCGTGAAGGGCGAAGTGGTGGACGACGAAAAGCTCAAGGAGTTCTACGCCAGCCGTGAGCCTTACGGCGAGTGGATCGACCGCAACCTTGTGGAGCTGGCCAGACTGAAAATTCCCAACGTGAAGGTGGAAAGCTACACCGGCGATCAGCTCACCCGCCTGCAGAAGGTGTTCGGCTACAAGTATGAGGATGTGAACACCATGATCCTCTCCATGGCACGGGCAGGCGCAGAGCCTTCCGGCGCTATGGGCACCGACACCCCGCTTGCTGTGCTGAGCAACCAGCATCCGCCGCTGTTCAATTACTTCAAGCAGCGCTTTGCGCAGGTCACCAACCCGCCCATCGATGCCATCCGCGAAAAGGTGGTCACTTCCACCAGCGTGTATATTGGCGCACACGGCAACCTGCTGGAAGACAAGCCCGAGAACTGCAAGGTGCTCAAGGTGCACAACCCCATCCTGACCAGCACCGACCTGCTCAAGATCAAATACATGAACGTGCCCGGCTTCAAGGTAGCCACGGTGTCCATCAACTACTATAAGAACACCAGTCTGGAAAAGGCCATCGACCGTGTATTTCTGGAGGTCGACCGCGCCTACAAGGATGGTGCAAACATCATCATCCTTTCTGACCGCGATGTGGATGAATACCACGTGACCATTCCCAGCCTGCTGGCAGTTTCCGCGGTTTCGCAGTACCTGATCCGCACCAAGAAGAGCACCGCACTGGCCCTGATCCTGGAAAGTGCAGAGCCGCGCGAGGTGCACCACTTTGCCGCTCTGCTGGGCTACGGTGCCTGCGCCATCAACCCCTATCTGGCACATGAGACCATCGGCCAGCTCATCGACGAAGGCCTGCTGGACAAAGATTACTATGCAGCCGTGGAGGACTACGACAACGCCATCCTCAGCGGCATTGTGAAGATTGCCTCCAAGATGGGCATTTCCACCATCCAGAGCTACCAGAGCAGCCAGATCTTTGAGGCTGTGGGCATCTCCAAGGATGTCATCGACAAATACTTCACCGGCACGGTGAGCCGTGTGGGCGGCATTACCCTTTCGGACATTCAGGCCGATGTGGAAGCCCAGCACAACGCAGCCTTCGACCCGCTGGGTCTGGACATCAACATGGAGCTGGCCGACAGCGGCGCACACAAGTTCCGCAGCGGCAAGGAAGAACACCTGTTCAACCCCCAGACCATCCATCTGTTCCAGAAAGCCTGCTGGACGAACGACTACTCGGCTTTCAAGCAGTTCACCAGCACCGTGGACAATATGGGTGCTGACGGCGTGCATCTGCGCAGCCTGCTGGACTTCAACTATGCTCCTGACGGCGGCATCCCGCTGGAAGAGGTGGAGCCGGTAGCTCCATCGTCAAGCGGTTCAAGGGCGCAGCCATGAGCTATGGTGCCCTGAGCAGTGAAGCCCATGAGACCATTGCCATCGCCCTGAACCGTCTGGGCGGCCGCAGCAACACCGGCGAGGGCGGCGAACCCGAAGAGCGCTACCACAGCGAGAGCAATTCCAAGATCAAGCAGGTGGCTTCCGCACGCTTTGGTGTAACGAGCAAATACCTCGTTTCTGCGGAAGAGATCCAGATCAAGCTGGCACAGGGTGCAAAGCCCGGTGAGGGCGGCAATCTGCCCGGTGCCAAAGTATATCCGTGGATTGCAAAGACCCGCCACAGCACCACCGGTGTGGGCCTGATCTCTCCCCCGCCGCACCACGATATCTACTCCATCGAGGACCTTGCAGAGCTGATCTACGACCTGAAGAACGCCAACCGCAGCGCCAACATCAATGTCAAGCTGGTCAGTGAGGCCGGCGTTGGCACCATTGCGGCCGGTGTTGCCAAGGGCGGCGCACAGGTCATTCTGGTGTCCGGCTACGACGGCGGCACCGGTGCAGCACCGCGTACTTCCATCAAGCACGCTGGCCTGCCGTGGGAGCTGGGCATCGCCGAGACCCATCAGACCCTGATCCTGAACGGCCTGCGCACCCGCGTGCGCATCGAGAGCGACTCCAAGCTGCTCTCCGGCCGCGATGTTGCCATCAGCTGTATGCTGGGCGCAGAGGAGTTCGGCTTCGGCACTACCCTGCTGATGGCCGAGGGCTGCGTGATGATGCGTGTGTGCAATCTGGATACCTGCCCCATGGGCATCTGCACCCAGAACCCGGAGCTGCGCAAGAACTTCAAGGGCAAGCCGGAATACATCATCAACTACCTCACCTTTGTGGCCGAGGAGCTGCGCGAGTACATGGCAAAGCTGGGCGTGCGCACCATCGATGAACTGGTGGGCCGCACCGACCTGCTCAAGGTCAAGCCTGCCGCACCCGCAGCCGCGCTTCCAAGATGGATCTCGACTGCATCCTGCACAACCCTGCCATCGAGAACAGCAATGTTCACTTCGTGAAGGAGGACACCTACGACTTCCATCTGGAAAACACCCTCGATATGAAGGTGCTGATGAAGAAGTTCAAGCTCAGCAGCAAGAATGCCCAGAGCGTGACGCTGGATGTCTCCAACACCGACCGCGCCTTTGGTGCCATCTTTGGCAGCGAGATCACCCGCAAATACGGCAACAGCCTGCCGGATGATATTTACACCGCCCACTGTGTGGGTGCAGGCGGCCAGAGCTTTGGTGCCTTCATCCCCAACGGCCTGACGCTGGACCTTGTGGGCGACTGCAACGACTACATGGGCAAGGGCCTGTCCGGCGGCAAGATCGTCGTGCGCCCGCCCAAGGGCATCACGTTCAAGCCCGAGGAGAACATTATCACCGGCAACGTGGCCCTGTACGGTGCTACCAGCGGCAAGGCGTTTATTTCCGGCGTGGCCGGTGAGCGCTTCGCCGTGCGCAACAGCGGTGCCACCGCCGTTGTGGAGGGCGTTGGCGACCACGGCTGCGAGTACATGACCGGCGGCACGGTGGTGGTTCTGGGCCAGACCGGCAAGAACTTTGCAGCCGGTATGACCGGCGGCATCGCCTACGTGCTGGACGAGAACTGGGACTTCTACCAGCGCGTGAACAAGGAGACCGTCAGCCTGGAGCCTGTGGAGCACAAGTACGATGTTGCCACCCTGAAAGAGCTGATCCGCGAACATGTGGAGGCCACCGGCTCTCCCCGCGGCAAAGAGATTCTTGACAACTTCAGCGAATTCCTGCCCAAGTTCAAGAAAGTTCTGCCCTACGATTATGACCGTATGCTGCGTGTGATCGCATCCGTTGAGGAGCGCGGTCTGGACGGCGAGCAGGCACAGATCGAAGCATTCTACACGGTGCAGAAGAAGAAGTAAGGAGGGCAGCGTTATGGGTAAGACAACTGGATTTATCGACTATACGCGCAAAACCAGCACGGATGTTCCGCCGCTGGAACGCATTGAAAACTTTAACGAATTTCACGTCTGGCTCTCCCGCGAGGAGCAGCAGACGCAGGCAGCACGCTGCATGGACTGCGGTGTTCCCTTCTGTCAGGCCGGCATGATGATCGGTGGCATGGCCTCCGGCTGCCCGCTGAATAACCTCATCCCGGAGTGGAACGACCTTGTTTATCATGGCAAGTGGGAGCTGGCCATGCACCGTCTGATGGCCACCAACCGCTTTCCGGAGTTCACCAGCCGGGTGTGCCCTGCCCTGTGTGAAGCGGCCTGCACCTGCGGCGATGTGACCGGCAGCAGCGTGACCGTGCGCGAGAACGAGCACGCCATTATTGAGACGCTTACGCCAAGGGCTGGCTGCACGCCGCACCGCCGCCCTCCCGCACCGGCAAGAGCGTAGCCGTGGTGGGCAGCGGCCCCTCCGGCCTTTCGGTGGCTGAATACCTGAACAAGCGCGGCCACGCCGTGACTGTGTTCGAGCGTGCCGACCGCGTGGGCGGCCTGCTGATGTACGGCATCCCCAACATGAAGCTGGACAAATCCGTCATCGAGCGCCGCATCAAGATCATGCAGGCTGAGGGCGTGGAGTTCCGCACCAACATGGATGTGGGCGGGGCTGTTGCCGCCGAAGAGCTGCTGAACGGCTACGATGCCGTGGTGCTGTGCTGCGGTGCCAAGAAGGCCCGCGACCTGAATGTGCCCGGCCGCGATGCAAACGGCGTGCACTTGCCGTGGACTACCTGACCAGCGTGACCAGAAGTCTGCTGGACAGCCAGTTCGCGGACGGCAAGGCCATCGATGCCAAGGGCAAGAATGTTCTGGTGATCGGCGGCGGTGATACCGGCAACGACTGTCAGGGCACGGCCCTGCGGCAGGGCTGCACCGATCTGGTGGCACTGGAAATGATGCCGCAGCCGCCCAAGGAGCGTGCAGCCTCCAACCCGTGGCCGGAGTGGCCCCGTGTGCTGAAGGTGGACTACGGCCAGACCGAGTGCCTTGCAAAGTTTGGCAAGGACCCGCGCGTGTACCAGACCACCGTGAAGGAGTTTTTGAAGGATGATGCGGGCAATCTGACCGGTGCTATCATCTCCTACCTGAAGCCGGAGCGAAATCCCGAGACCGGCCGTACCAGCATGGTGCCCACCGGTGAAGAATTTACCTACAACTGCCAGCTGGCGTTCATCGCCGCAGGCTTTACCGGCTGCGAAAATTACGTGGCCGATGCATTTGGTGTGGAGCTGACCGCCCGCGGCAACGTGGCAGACCACAGCTTCAAGACCAACGTGGAAAAGGTGTTCGTTTGCGGCGATATGCGCCGCGGCCAGAGCCTTGTGGTGTGGGGCCTGCGCGAAGGCCGCGACTGCGCCGCCGAGGTAGACCGCTACCTGATGGGCTACACCAACCTCTAACTAAGCCATTCTCTTTCCTATCCTAAACAAGCAGAAGCGGGGGCCTTTGCAAGGCTCCCGCTTCTGCTTTTGTTTTTTAGTCTGTATTGTATTCCGGTTCCGTGGGGGTAGGATCTGTTGTTTCCGGAGGGGCCGGCTCTGTCGTGGTGGGTTCGGTAGCGGCGGGTTCCTCCGGTGTGACAGTGATCTGCACACTGGGGTCTGCCGCAATATACACGGTGATCACCGTGCCCACTTTCACCTTGGTGCCCGGCTCCTCGCTGGTACGCACCACGCAGCCGGATGCATAGGAGCCATCGTTCACCACCATAAAGCAGCTGGCCACAAGGCCCCTCGCTTCCAGTTCCTTTACCGCGCCATCCTGCGTAAAGCCGATGATATTGGGCATCTCGGCCATCTGCGGGCCTTTGCTCACCACCAGCTGTATGGTCTCCCCTGCCTTGAGCACAGTGTCCGCGCTCGGCTCCTGCTGGATGATCTGGCCCGCCGGGGCGGTATCGCTGTATTCCTCGGTGACGTAGAACAGATACATGCTGGTATATTCCCGGTTGTTCTGCACCTGCGTGTAGTCCATGCCAATAAAGTTCGGCACAAGGTTCTGCGGCACCATCACCTCGCTGCTGGCCGGTTCCGACTCCGCAGCCGACGCGGCAGGCCGGTGGATGTGCTGGCTCAGCACGCTCCACAGCGTGAGCAGAATGAGGATGGACAGCAGGATCACGATGCCCGCCAGCAGCGCTTTTAAGCTGAGCAGATGCTCCTTACGTTCCGGCTCCGGCTGGGCTGTGCGCACCGGAGTCTCCGGCTTCATGGTGCGGGTCAGCTCGGCGGTGTATTCCTTGGAAGAAAGGGCCTGATACAGCTGCGGCACGGTCTGGATGCGCTCCATGGGCCGCAGGCGCAGGCCCAGCTGCAGCACCTGCGAGACGTACAGCGGCAGGCTGCCGTTCACCGATTTTGCGCGTGGGTTGGAGTCTGCCACCATGCGCTGCGCTGCAGGCACCGGGGCCTGCCCGCACACCATGCGGTAGAACACGGCCGCAAGGCTGTATTCATCGGTATAGCGGCCCTCGAACTCTGCGGTGGAATACTGCTCCGGGGCGGAATAGCCTTCGTACAGCTGTTCGTGCAGGCCGCTGCCCGCCGTGCGCAGGCCCACCGTGGCATAGCCTGCCAGACGGCAGCGGTCGTTTTCCATCACGCGGATGTTCTCCGGGCAGATACCGCGGTGCACCAGACCGATCTTGTGCATGGCGGCTACGCCTTCAAACACCGGCTGCAGCATGGTGCAGGCATCGTCCGGGCGGATGGTGCCGGGGTGGTTTTCCAGCCACTGATCCAGCGGGGTGCCGCCCAGATTTTCCAGAATGGCGTAAACGCTGTTATTGGCTTCCACCACATCCAGCACGGCTTCCAGACCATTGGCCGGAGTGATGCGCTGGATGGAGCGGTACAGGTCCGCAAAATCCATGCGGGTGGTCTTGAACAGCACCTCACTGCCGGTCTTGGGCCGCAGGGTGCTTTCTGCCGTGCGCTCCGCCGTGAGGGTAATGGGCAGATATTCCTTGATGGTCACCCGGAAACGGCCCAGATTCTCTGCGCCGCGGTAGAGGATGCCCTCGCCGTCGATGCTCAGCATTTCCCCTACGGTGTAGCGCCCGGCCAGCACGGTGCCCACCGGCAGGGTGCCGCCGGGGTTGCGCCCGGCAAAGCTTTTGCCGCAGTGCGGGCAGCTTTGTGCTGCTCCGGGCAGCGGCTGCAGGCAGTATGGACACAGGCGTGTTGCTTCCATTGTGGTCTCCTTATACCGTTTTGCGCCGCAGCAGGCTCATGGGCGGCAGCTCCGGCGTGGGAATGGTGTATTTTTCCATGGCATGCGGGGTGCTCTCCACCCGCTCACCGGCTTCGTTTTCGATCCACTCAGGGTTCAGCGGAATGCTGCGGCCATCCGGGCAGAGGGCTTCCAGAGTGTCGCCCAGGCTCCACTTGCCGCGCTGCTGGCAGGAGGCAACGCCGTTCTCCCAGCCGTCCACCGTGCCCACAAACTCCCACTCGCGGATGTAAGTAGCGCTGTCGGTGGCCTGTCTGGCCTGCTCGCGGCCAAAGTAGAAGCCCGGCGAGTAGTGGCGGTGGCTGGTACGGGTAAGCTCCTCGTACACTTCAGCAGGCAGCTCAAAGTTGTCGTTGAGCGGGTCGGCCAGATAAGCGTCCAGCGCCCTGCGGTAGGCGGCGGTAACGCTTGCCACATAGTAGAAGGTCTTGGCACGGCCCTCGATCTTCAGGCTGTCCACACCTGCCTTGCAGATCAGGTCAAGGAAAGCGCGGTGCACATATCATTGGCGTTGAGGATGTAGCTGCCGTTCTCGTTCTCGCCGATCTCGTACAGCTGGCCCGGACGGGTCTCCTCGCTGAGATAGTATTTCCAGCGGCAGGGCTGGGCACACTGGCCGCGGTTCGCGTCGCGGCCCGCCATGTAGTTGGAAAGCAGGCATCGGCCCGAAACGCTCATGCACATAGCACCGTGCACAAAGGCTTCAATCTCCAGCTCCGGCGGTGTTTTATCGCGCAGGATCGCAATATCCTGCAGGGACATCTCACGGGCCAGCACCACGCGCTTTGCGCCCATGTTGTAGGCGGCGCGAGCCGCAGCCCAGTTGGTGATGCCTGTCTGGGTGGACATGTGCACATCGATGTCCGGTGCAAAGGTCTTGCAGGCATCCAGCACACCAAGGTCTGCCACGATAAAGGCATCCACACCGGCCTTGGCTGCTTCCTTGATGGCCTCGGGCAGGCGGTCGGCTTCCTCGTTGGTGGGCAGGGTGTTCATGGTCAGGTAGACCTTGCGGCCGCGGGCGTGAGCGTAGATGACACCCTCGGCCAGCTGTTCCGGCGTGAAGTTGGCCGGAGCAGACCGCATTCCAAATTCAGGCAGGCCGCAGTAAACGGCATCGGCACCGTAGTTGATGGCATAGCGCAGGCGTCCAGATCGCCTGCCGGGGCCAGCAGTTCCGGGATTTGCAGCATAGTTCAAATTCCTCTCATTTTTCCGTATTCACAGTTTTGTTCACTTGTGCTGCCTTCTGGCAGTTTGCGCTGTGTTCGCTCAGGGTGTGGGCATAATAATAGCTGCCCTTGAGGTCGGTCACAAAGAAATAGGCATCCTTGGCCTCCTCATTGGGCTGGGGGGCCAGCGCTGCCTTGATGGCCGCAATGCCAGGGTTCGAGATCGGCCCGGCAGGCAGGCCCTTGCAGCTGTAGGTATCATACGCAGCCACGATATTTTCCGGGATATTATCCCAGCCGCCATAGTAGGGTGCCACCCAGTTCCAGAGGTAATTGTTGTCACTGTCGCTCTGGATGTGGCTGGAGGTGTTGCTCTGCAGGCGCGGGTAGGGTGAATCCGCAGCCAGACGGTTGCGGAACACCTGTGCCACGTTCGAATCCTGACTGTTTCCTGCTTCCTCCTGCACAAAGGATGCCAGTGTGATCAGCTGGGGCAGGGTCATATCCTGCTTTTTAAGTTCTGCATACATCTCATCGGTGATCTGTGCATCGAACTGGGCATAGAAGGTGGCCACATAGTTGTGCACGGTGTCGTCCTTTAAGAATTCGTAGGTCTCCGGGAAGAGATAGCCCTCGCACTTCATAAAGCGGTCCGGCGCATCGGCATCGTCCGGCACGTACTGCCAGAAGGTGTATTCGCTGAAATCGCCCTCGTTGGCTTCCTTCAGGAAATCCTCGGCGCTGCACAGCCCGGCGGCTTCCATCTTCTGGGCAATGGCAATGGCCGTGGTTCCCTCTGGGATGGTCACGCGCACCGTTTCGGCCTTGGCGTAAGTGGACAGGACCGCAATAATGGCATCGTAAGAACAGGCGCTCTTCTGCAGGGTAAAATCGCCATACTGCAGCTTTGATGCCGCACCCTTTTGCCCCACATACCAGCGGAACAGATAGGCCGAGCGGATCACACCCGCATCCTTGAGCTTTTGCGCAATGACGGAAACGCCGCTGCCTGCGGGATGCTCACCGTTACCTCCGTGCCGGGTCTGCCATTGCCGCTGATCTCGTTGTGCGCAAACAGCAGCGCCCCGCCAACGGCCAGCGCCAGCAGTACCACCAGCACCAGCAGGATCTTCCCTACACCGCCTTTTTTGCGGGTGTTTTTTTCGTGTGCCATAAGCACCTTCCTTTTATCTTAGTTTTCCAGCATCAGGCGCATGTAGCTTTCGGCTACATCAAAGGGTTCGGCATCAAAGCGGATCATGCCGTAGTCCTGCCGGGTGCCCTCGCCGAGGAACAGCGGCTGGGATGCGCCCACGGTAATGACCGCCTTTTCCACGATGACTTCCTTTTCGCGGGCGGCTTCCATCAGTACTTCGGCGGCGCGGTCATTGTCGGCCTGCAGCTCCACAAAGTAAAGCGTATCCTCCTTGCGGAAATAAATACCATAGCCGTGGGCGCTGGAAACGATGGTGGCACCGGAGGAGTACAGATCTCCCAGCACCACGGCCATGCGCTCCGGGGTCAGCTGCACGGTATCGGGCCAGAAGCGCTCCCGCAGCTCACACAGCTTTTTGGCGGTGACGGAATCAAACTCCGCCTGACTCCACAGGTTGCGCTCCACCTCGCGGGGAAGACAGCGCAGGGCGAAGGCCCATGCAAAGCCCTTATCCTGCAGCAGTGCGGCCTGCTCCGGGCTGGTGGGCACTGCCACCGTAAACCCTGCGCCGCGCAGCTTCTGCTGGGCACACAGATAGTCCACAAGGCCCGCCAGGATCAGGCTGCCCTCGCCGCACAGACCGTACAGGTAGGTGCCGCTGCGGCCCTGCAGCGTGACCGGCACAGCCAGCGCCACCGCAGCGATCTCATCATTTTCCTCGGCCACATAGACGTTCTGCTCGCCTGCAAACTGCTCAATGGCCTTTTTGGCAAATTCTTCTGATTCATTGCGCTGGCTCTGCCATAAAGCCAGCACTGCCGGTTTATCTTCCGGCTGCATCAAACGATACATCTGTCAGGATGCCCCCTCTTATCGAAAATTATGTCAGCTGCTTCAACACGATCTCCTGCACTTCGGCCTGAATGTCTTCGATGCTGCGCATGTTGTCCCCGCTGGTGCAATGCACGACGGCCCAGCCAAGTGCGCGGCACAATACTCGGCGGCGCAGCGGCTGCGGGCAAGATACTCGGTATCCTTCTCGTGCACATCCTTCCTGCTCTCGTCGCGTGGTAACGCTGGGTCATAAGCTTCTGGCTCACGGCGGGGTCTACCTGTAAGTAGATCACCTCATCCGGCGCAGGCAGGCCCAGCAGATGGAATTCAAAATCAAACAGCCAGCCGAGAAAACTCTCCCACTGCTCCGGCGGCAGCTTGGAGCACTGGTGCACCGCGTTGGAGGTGGTGTAGCGGTCGGCAATGATGATGCCGCCATTCTCGTAAAAACTGCCCCAGTCCTTTTTGTAGCTGGCATAGCGGTCCACCGCATAAAAGCTGGAGGTGCATAGGCGTTTACATCGTCCGGGTGCTGGCCGAACTGCCCTGCCAGATACATTTTTACAAGGGCGCTGGAGTCGCTCTCATAATTCGGGAAGGTGATCTCCCGCACAGAAAAGCCCTGCTCCTTTAAATGTGCTTCCAGCAGCTTTGCCTGCGTGGCCTTGCCGCTGCCGTCCAGCCCTTCCAGTACGATCAGTTTTCCCTTGCTCATGCTTCGGCACCTTCTTTGATCGCGGCATATTTTGCACGCACCTCGGCGGTTTTTCCGCAGCACATTTTTCCCTCCGGGCAGGGGCCGCTCACACAGGCCGGGCCGGACTTTGCAAAGATATGCGGTGCCACCGGGTACACCAGCTCAAACATTTTTTCGGCCAGCTCCCGGATCTCCCACTGGGCGCGGCTGCAGCAGCGCAGGTGGAAAAAAGTTCTGCAGGCTGCGGGCATTCATGGTGACCACCATCTTGGTCTCGCAGGCGTTGGGCAGTACAAAGCGGGCATCCTCGTTGGCCTGCTTGCTGGCCTTGGCGCGGGCCTGCTTTTCCGGCATTCCCTCAGCCATCAGGCGGGCGGTGTGGCCTTCTTCCAGCTTGTGGGCAAGGTCGAGGTAGCGCTTTGCGTCCTCTTCCATGCTGGCAAGGAAAGCTTCCTTTGCTTCCGGGATAGCTTCGATCTCGGGCGGTACCACATAGCGGAAATCGTCCAGCCGCACATAGCGCTGGCTCTGCACACTGAAGGATGCAATACGGTGGCGGGTGATCTGCGCCAGCAAAGTGCGGCTGACCCCCTCGATGCCAAAGGTGAAGCTGGCATGTTCAATGGGGCTGGCATGGCCCAGATCGCTGAGCATGGTCAGGAACTTCGCGGTCTTTTCCTCGGTCAGGCCGTCCAGCAGGTCGGTGATGTGCGCATCGGAATAGCAGAGCTTTGCCGCTGCAGCCACCACCTTTTCCGGTTCCGGGGTATGTGCGATCAAACGAACAGTCATCATAAGTGTGTTATTCCTCCGCAGTGATTTTGGTCAGGGGCGCAAAATTGGCCATGGTCTTTTTGATGCCCACCTTTTCAAAGTTGATCTCCACGATCTGATCTCCGGCGGCAGGCTTCACAGCCACTACCTGACCGCGTCCGAACACCTTGTGCTCCACAAGATCGCCCGGCTCATAGTGTTTTGCGCCTTTTGCAGCGGTTTTTGCTGCCGGTGCGCCCGTAAAGGAGATTTGCTTTGCAGATTTTTTTCTGCGTTGTTCCGTCAGAATATGCAGAACTGTAACCAGAGCCATATCCCGTACCTGCGCCGCTGCGGCCATAGCCGGAACCATATCCGCTCTGGCTCTGCCCCGGTTTGCATAGGCCGAGCCAAAGCCGCGGCCCTCGCCCGCGTTGTATTCGCGGTTCAGGTAGCCGCTGCGATTGCTATAGCCGCTTCCGTAGCCGCCCGAACCGTACCCACTGGCGCTGCGGCCCCATCCGGACGGCCCGGAGTAACCGGACGCACCACCGGGCACCGTATCACGATAGCTGTCACCCCAGCCGCCAAAGCGGGAGCGCTGTTCCAGTACCGGGCTGCGGGTCTCCTCGATATACTCCGGCTCGATCTCCCGCAAAAAGCGGCTCGGCTCGTTGCGCTGGGTGCGGCCATACAGCATCCGGGAAACGCTGTTGGAGATGTACAGCTCCTTCTTGCGCGGGTGATGCCCACGTAGGCAAGGCGGCGCTCCTCTTCCAGATCGGCCTCGGAATACTTGCTCATCTCGCTGGGGAATACGCCCTCCTCCATGCCAATCAGGAACACATACGGAAATTCCAGACCCTTGGCGGAGTGGATGGTCATGAGCACCACCTGATCGGCACTCTCGTTATAGCTGTCGATATCGCTGATGAGGGCGATATCTTCCAGATAGCCTTCCAGCGTGGCTTCCTCGCCGTGCTGGTCGCAGTAGTTCTTGCGTTGTTGACCAGCTGACCAAGGTTCTGCAGGCGGTCAGCCGCATCCTCGTGGCCCTTGGCTGCATCGGCTTCCAGCATGGCCTTATAGCGGTCAGCTCGATCACATCGGCTGCAAACTCGTCCAGCGTGCGGGTCTCCAAAGAATCCTGCAGGCGCTGATAGATCTGCCAGAACTTGAGCAGCGGCATTACGGCGCGGCTGAGCTTTGCATATTGGTCGGCATGGCCGATGATGTCCAGCATGCTCACACCCTCCTGCGCGGCCAGATCGGCAATCACCTCCACGGTGGTGGCACCGATCTTGCGGGCAGGCTCGTTGATGATGCGGCGCAGGCGCACATCATCGCGGGGTTCGCCACGATGGACATGTAGGAATGGATATCCTTGACCTCTTTGCGGTCGTTGAAGCGCTGGCCGCCCACGATCTTGTGGGGGATGCCTGCACGGGTAAAGTAGCTTTCGATGGGGGCCGATTGGGCGTTCATGCGGTAGAGGATGGCGTGGTCGGCCAGATGTCCGCCCTCTTTCAGGTGCTGGCCGATCACATCCGCGATGTGGCTGGCCTCGTCCTGCTCGTTCTCGGCGGTGTACACCTGCACCTTATCGCCCTCGCCATTGCTGGTCCACAGGGTCTTGCCCTTGCGCTCGGTGTTGTGCTGAATGACACAGTTCGCAGCGTTCAGGATATTGGACGTAGAGCGGTAGTTTTGTTCCAGACGGATGGTTTTGGTGCCCGGGTAAATGCGCTCGAAATTAAGGATGTTCTCAATGGTAGCGCCGCGGAAGCGGTAGATGCTCTGGTCATCATCGCCCACCACGCAGATGTTCTTTTCCGGGCCGTGAGGAGGCTCACCAGACGGAACTGCGCCACACTGGTGTCCTGATACTCGTCCACCAGCAGATAGCGGTATTTGTTCTGGTAGAAATCCCGCACATCCTTGTGCTCGGCCAGCAGCTGCACAGTCTGGTAGATCAGGTCGTCAAAGTCGAATGCTCCGGCTTCCTTCAGGCGCTTTTCGTAGGCCGCGTAGATGCGGGCCGTCAGCGCGCCTTGGTATCTTTTGCGGGGCTGGCAAGGGCCTGTTCCGGGCTGACAAGCTGATCCTTCCATCGGCTCATCTGGTTGATCGCAGCCTTGATGGGCAGGAACTTATCGTCCACATTCAGGTCTTTGTAGACAGCCTTCATCACGCGCTGGGAATCATCGGTATCGTAGATGGTAAAGCTGCGCGGGTAGCCGATCTCCTCCGCCCAGCGGCGCAGGATGCGTACACAGGCCAGTGGAAGGTGGAAGCGAACACTTCATCGCCCTCCTCGCCGCCCAGCATCCGGCGCAGACGTTCCTTCAGCTCCCCTGCTGCCTTGTTGGTAAAGGTAATGGCCATCACGTTCCAGCTGCGCACAGCGTTCTGGCGCAGCATCCCGTCCAGCCAGCTGGGGGCGGCAGTGCCGGTCATGATGGCGTTGCGCAGAGCCTTGATATCGTCCTCCGTGGCCGGGCGCGGTGTCTGTTTGGAGCCGTGGGCCGAGCCGAACCGGATGAGGTTTGCAATGCGGTTTACCAGCACGGTGGTCTTGCCGCTGCCTGCACCAGCAAGGATGAGCAGCGGGCCATCGGTGGTGAACACTGCCTGCCGCTGCATATCGTTCAGGCGGCCAAACTGTTTTTCGATATAGGTATCGCGCAGAGCGCAGAATTCCTGTGTGAGATCTGTTGCCATGGTTTCCCCTGTTCCTTTTATGTTTATACTATCAAAATACAGTATACCACATTTCAAAACGATTGAGAATAGCCGCCGCGTTCGCTCTGGCTATTTTCAGCGGAAAAAATATTTTTATAATTTGTAACTCCGAAAAGCCTGCGGGCTTTTCGGAGTTACTTTTTCACGAAAGAGGTCGTAGAGAAAAAATTGCATCTGATAAAACAGCAGCCGTTTTTCGTTACGGCCTTTTTGTGAAAATGTGTTTGGAGCAGCCGCAGGCTGCGACAAACACGAAATAAATAATATAATTTCCTTATTTTATGCCCAAAGCAAACGCGGCGGGCATTTCAAATCGTAAAACAAAAACCGCCCGGCAGCTCTTGCGAACCGACGGGCGGAAAAAATGCTTTTCAGAAAGCGCTTAGCTGAAAATGTTGATCAGGATACCAGCAGCAACGGCAGAGCCAATAACACCGGCCACATTGGGGCCCATTGCGTGCATCAGCAGGAAGTTGGAGGGATTCTCGCTCTGGCCAACCTTCTGGGAAACGCGAGCGGCCATAGGCACAGCGGAAACGCCTGCGGAACCGATCAGCGGGTTCACCTGACCGCCGGTCAGCACATACATCAGCTTGCCGAACAGCACACCTGCGGCAGTGCCGAAGGAGAATGCGATCAGGCCCAGCACGATGATGAACAGGGTGCGGGTGTTCAGGAAGGTGTTTGCAGAGGTGGTGCAGCCAACGGACAGTGCCAGGAAGATGGTGATAATGTTCATCAGCTCATTGCCGGCAGTCTTCTGGATACGATCCACAACGCCGCACTCCTTCATCAGGTTGCCCAGCATCAGCATACCCACCAGAACAGCGGCATCCGGAACGATCAGGGAAACGATGATGGTGACCATGATGGGGAAGATGACCCTCTCGGTCTTGGAGACGGTGCGCAGCTGCTTCATCACGACGGTACGTTCCTTCTTGGTGGTCAGTGCCTTCATGATGGGCGGCTGGATAACAGGCACCAGCGCCATGTAACTGTAGGCCGCCACAGCGATGGAGCCCAGCAGCTCAGGTGCCAGACGGGAGGTAACGAAGATAGCGGTAGGACCGTCTGCACCGCCGATGATGGCGATAGCAGCAGACTGCTTCTGGGTGAAGTCCACCAGACCGGTAGCGGTCAGCAGACGAGCGCCCATGTAAGTACCGAAGATGCCGAACTGAGCGGCAGCGCCCAGCAGCAGGCTCTTGGGGTTGGAGATCAGGGGTGCGAAGTCGGTCATGGTGCCGATGCCCAGGAAGATCAGCGGCGGGTAGATGCCCAGCTTAACGCCCATGTAGAGCATATCGGCCAGACCACCGTTGTTCAGGATCTCCACCCACATGGGGTGTTCCAGACCGTCACCGACGAAATATTGCATGTGGATAACGCCGCTGCCGGGCAGGTTTGCCAGGATCATGCCGAATGCCATGGGCAGCAGGATCAGCGGCTCAAACTCTTTGACGATGGCCAGGTACAGCAAAAAGCAGCCCACGCAGATCATAACTGCGTACAGGTAGCCGCCCGGCTCGCCAAACTTCGCAAAGCCGGAGCTTTGGAAAATACCGACCAGAGTATCAATAAACTGTGTCATGCTCTTCCTCCTCTGTTAAAACGGTGCGGTGGTGTCGTTTACACCCGCATTGCCCCAGCCGTTCTTGCTGCGGCGCACAGCCTTGAGGGTGTACTTGCCGTTGCCCATTGCATGGATTGCTGCCATAATGGCGGCGATCACATCACCGGGAATGCCCTCTTCCACCTGAGGAGCGGGAGCAGCTGCGGCCTGCTGCACGGGTGCAGCGGGCTGTACAGCGGGAGCCTTGGCGGCTTCCTTGGCAGCCTTCTTCTTTGCGTTCATCGAATCGAAGATCTTGCCTTCCAGCGTGATAATCGCCATCAGCAGGATAAGGATCAAGAACACCAGTACGATGCCGGTAATGGTAACGACCACGTCAAAACCTAAATCCATGGTTTTCCTCCTGTTTCTTGTATACTGCGTCCGATACAAGATCGTCAGCAGAAAATCAATTTGGGTACATTATACCTTATTTTCCAATTTATTTCAACAAAAAAATAGATATTTTTTCTTTTTGGCGCTTTTTGTTCAGATTCATGGATAAATGGTGCAGCTTTGATTATCTGCGGCCAATGCGGGCGTTGCATCCAAAAAGCCGGTTTCCAGCTTGTCGTTCAGGCCAAGCTCATGGCAGTGCCCAGTGCCACACAGTTGACGGGATCGGGCGAAACCGTCACCTCCACCTTCAGCTCTTCGCTCAGGTATTCGGTAAGGCCGTGCAGCTGTGCACCGCCGCCGGTCAGCATGACACCATTGCGGAAGATATCGCCTGCCAGTTCCGGAGGGGTCTTTTCCAGCACCTGATGGGCCGCGGTGCCGATCTGCTCGCTGAGCATCATGACCGGTTCGTACAGGTCGTCAGTGGAAACATTCACACGCACCGGCAGGCCGGTGAGCAGGCTGCGGCCCTTGATCTCCATGGTCTCGTGGAAATCAGTCTTCTGGGGGCAGCAGGCCACGTTCTTTTTCAGCTCTTCGGCGGTGCGCTGGCCAATGGCAACGCTGTACTTGTTGCGCACGAACTTGAGGATCTCTTCGTCGTAGTGGTTGCCGGCCACGCGCACGCTGGTGGCCTTGACCTTGCCGCCCAGAGAAAGCACTGCAATATCGGTGGTGCCGCCGCCGATATCAATGATCATGCGGCCCTCCGGCTGGGTGATGTCGATGCCGGAGCCAAGGGCAGCGGCAATGGGTTCGTCGATCAGGTACACCTGACGGGCACCAGCGGCCACCACAGCCTCCACCACGCATCGCTTTCAATGCCGGTAATGGCGGCGGGCACACAGACGGCCACGCGGGGCTTGACCATGTGGGAGCTGTACACCTGCTTGACAAAACGGCAGATCAGCTCACGGGTCATGGTGTGGTCGCTGATCACACCGTCCTTCAGCGGGAAGATGGCAGAAATATAGTTCGGGGTGCGGCCCACCATAGCAAGGGCCTTATCGCCTGCTTCCAGCACGGTCTTCTTGCGGGTATCCATTGCCACAACGCTGGGCTGGTTGAGCACAACGCCCTTGCCCTCCTGCGCAATGATAATGGTAGTGGTACCAAGATCGATACCGATATCGTTCTGTGCCATAAGTTCTTTTTTCCTTTCTCTGGTTCCTCTATCGAAACAACGGCCTGTTGATGCAGGCCGGAAATCATACCAACTTACAGTATAGCATAGTTTCCGTAAAAAGTATACCGGTTTTGAGCTCCTTCCGTCTGCTCACTTTGTTCGCATCCACCACCCTCCCAGAGGGAGGCTTTGGCAGTGCAGAAAGCTTTTCCTCTTCGCCAGAGCTCCCTCTCCGAGGGAGCTGTCACCGAAGGTGACGGAAGGAGTTATTCTGTTTCCGTCTGTTCCGGCGCAGCTCTGCCTGCAAAAGATAGGCAAGGCCGCTGTAGCGCAGGTTCTGGCGGATGTTGCCCATCATGCGGTTCACAACGTCCCTGCGGCCCGCCACAATGCACAACTTCCGTGCACGGGTAACGCCGGTGTAGAACAGGTTGCGGTAGCACAGCCGCGGCGGCACCTGCGCCACCGGCAGGATCACCGCCGGGAACTCGCTGCCCTGACTTTTGTGTACCGTGATGGCATAGGCGATCTCCAGCTCGTTGAGGTTCTCTGCCGGGTAGACCAGCCGCTTGTCATCCATGCGCACCACCATGGAGCGATCCCGCGTGTTGATGCTCTCCACAATGCCGATGTCGCCATTGTAGGCACCCACGCCCTGCTCCCCGCCAATGCGATTCCAGATGATCTCGTAATTATTGCGCACCTGCATCACCTTATCGCCCACGCGGAACACCCGGGCGGCGCTTTGCAGCTGGGGCTTGCCCGTCTGTTCCGGGTTCAGCAGGTTCTGCAGTTCCACATTCAGTGCCTGTGTGCCGGTAGGGCCAAGCTTGGTGGGGCACAGCACCTGAATGTCCCGGATCGGATCGAAGCCGTAGCTGCGCGGCAGGCGGGTGGTGACCAGATCACACACCAACCGCTGGGCCGCATCGCCGTCCGATTCCAAAAAGAAGAAGTCGTCGGTCTTACCGCCCTTCTGCAGCGGTTCACCCGAGATGATGTGGTGGGCGTTCTCCACGATCAGGCTGCGCTTTGCCTGCCGGAAGATCTCGTTCAGGCACACGGTGGGCACCAGCCCGGAGCGGATGATCTCGCCCAGAATATTGCCGGGGCCGACGCTGGGCAGCTGGTCGGCATCACCTACCATGATAATGCGGCAGCTGTAGCGCAGCGCTGCGATCAGGGCCTGAAACAGCTTCACATCCACCATGCTCATTTCGTCCAGAATGACCACATCACACTTGAGCAGGTTCTTGTCGTTGTGGATAAAGCTGACCACGCCGCCGGTGTAGTCCACCTCCAAAAGACGGTGGATGGTGCTGGCCTTGCGGCCGGTCAGCTCACTCAGCCGTTTAGCCGCGCGGCCGGTGGGCGCACACAGGGCCACCCGTTCCGCCTGATCTTCCAGCAGCTGCAGAATGGCGTTGACGGTGGTGGTCTTGCCGGTGCCGGGGCCGCCGGTGAGCACAAGGCAGTTCTCGGTCATGGCTTTGCGGATGGCTTCCTTCTGCAGGGGCGCATAGGCAAAGCCCTGCGTCAGTTCCAGAATTTGAATGTTTTTATCCAGCCCGTGGGCGGTATTCTTGCCCCGTTTTGTCAGCATGGCAAGCCGGGCAGCAATGTCCTCCTCGGCTTCCAGCAGGTCGGGCAGATAAATATACGGTGTGCCGTCAAACAGCTTCACCCGCAGTTCTTCGGTGCGGATGCACTCGTCCAGCGCAGCAGCCAGCTTTTCCGGCGGCTGATGGATAAAATTGGATGCCGTTTCCAGCAGCTGGGTGCGCGGCAGGCAGGTGTGGCCGTTGCCCGCGTTGTGGCGCAGGGTGCGCAGCAGGGCCGCTTCCAGCCGCTGGGCGCAGTCGCCTTCCATGTGGTAATACTGGGCAATGCTGTCCGCGTGGCGGAAATCCAGCTGCAGCGGTTCGCCGCAGAGCAGATAGGGATTTGCCGCAATGGCCTGCATGGCCCCGGGGCCGAAGGTACGGAACACCTCCATCGCGCGGCGCGGGCTGATCTCGAACTGCGCCAGATAGGCGATCAGCTCCCGCATCCCAAACATCCGCTTGAACTCCTGCTGGATGCGGTCGGCCTTGTCCGCCGAGATGCCGGGCACCTGCGTGAGCCGGGCCGGGTCGTTGGCGATCACCTCAAGCGCCTGGGCACCGAACAGGTCGATGATCTTATCCGCCGTCTTGGCCCCGATGTACGGCAGTGACCGGCTGGCAAGGAAGGCGTACACCGCTTCCAGATCCTTGGGCATGTCGGTCTCGCACTCCTGTGCGTGGAACTGGCGGCCATAGGTGGCGTGGTTCTCGTAGCGGCCGCGGCAGACCACGCTTTCGCCCGCGTGCAGTTCACCCACAATGCCGCACACCACTGTGACCACACCGCCGCCGGACACCTCGAACACCATATAGCCGTTGTCGGTGTTCTCGTAGATGATGTCCTCCACGGTGCCCTCGATCTGTTCCAGCTGCTGCTCTGCCATGCGCTCACCTCCTGCCAAATTACACAATCATAAGCAGTATAACGCTTTTGGCGGGATTTGTAAATCATCCGGGCAGACTGCAGTGCAGCTCTACCGTGGAGAAATATCCGACAAACTTCCAATTTAACAACCCATCTACGTCATAAATTCGATGTTTGTCAACTTGACAAAGTTCGGACATTTGGCAAAGTTGGAACTTCTCAGAACAAAGCAACCTTGTCACATTGACAAAGTTGCTTTTTAATCGTCATATCGTTCAAAATCAGTAACTTTCTCAGATAACGCTCCCACAGTAGCACCTGATAAAGTTCCCTGAAACCAAGGGCTGGGAGTTTCTTCAGCGAATGTCCGGGGAAGTGGGGCCCCGTGCGTAAGCACAGGGGCGGAACCGTGGGTTCCGGGCTGTTCGCGGAGAAAGCTCCCAGCACGCGGCCTACTCTACAGCCCAAACAGCAAAAAAAGCTCCCCTTTGCAGGAGAGCTTGCGAACATTTTTAAGCGTTTGCGGTGCGGGGCATCGTGTTCCTTCTCGATGTCCTTTTCCTTCTGCAGGCGTTTGCGCACCACAAAGTAGGCCGGAATGAGGAAGAAGCAGGCAAAGAACCATGCCACCGGGCTTGCGATGCAGGCCGCAAAGTAGCCCCACAGCGGCACGAACCAGAAGCCCACCATGCGCGGGCGATCATCTCGGCCACACCGGCAAACATGGCAAGGCCGGAGAAGCCCAGACCCTGAATGGTGTAGCGGTAGATAATGAGCACCGCCAGCGGGATGTAGAATACGCTGTTCCAGAAGATAAAGCTCTGGGCATTGGCCATGATGGCGGTCTCGCTGGCATCCAGGAACAGGCCGATAAGCAGCTTATCCGTCACGCGCAGGATGAGGAAGGACGCAATGCTGTACACGCAGCCGATGCCGAGGGCGGTGTACACACCCCGGTCCACACGGTCCAGGTCCTTTGCGCCCATATTCTGGCTGGCATAGGTGGTCATCGCTGTGCCGATACTCTCCAGCGGCACGCACAGGAACTGCGCCGCCTTGCCGCCGGCGGTCTGCGCGGCCACGATGTCGCTGCCCAGACCGTTCACCGCACCCTGCAGCACCACGCTGCCAATGGCCGTAATGCTGCACTGCAGGCCCATGGGAATGCCCATGCTGCACAGCTTTGCGCAGTGGGTCAGGCTGAAACAGCCCTCTTCCCTGCTCCAGCGCAGCTCCGGGTAGTGGCGCAGGATGTACAAAAGACTGCCCAGACCCGCCACGGCCTGACTGACCACAGTGGCAAATGCCGCACCGAATGCCCCCATCTGGAACACGATGATGCACACCAGATCCAGCCCGATGTTCAAAAAGCTTGCCACCAGCAGGAAATACAGCGGGCGCTTGCTGTCGCCCAGTGCACGCATCAGGGCGCTGGTCACATTATAAAGCAGAGTGAAGGGGATGCCTGCAAAAATGGTGCGGATATAGATATCCGCAAGGTCGATGATGTTTTCCGGGGTGTTCGTCCACACCAGCACCGAGCGGGTCAGCGCCACAGTGACAATGGTCAGCACCACCGCAAAGAAGATGGAAAGCCACACGGTGTTGGCAGTGTAGCGGCGCATCTCCTTGTAGTCCTTTGCGCCGAAAGTCCACGAGATGGGGATGGAAAAGCCGCAGGCGATGCCGTTCACAAAGCCCAGCACCAGATAGTTCAAACCGCCCACGCTGCCCACAGCGGCCAGCGCTTCCACGCCCACAAAGCGGCCCACGATGATGGTATCGGCCAGATTGTAGAACTGCTGGAACAAGCTGCCCAGCATCAGCGGCACCGCAAATGCAAGGATCAGCTTGAGCGGACTGCCTTGGGTCATATCCTTTGTCATAGTATAAAATCCTCCTGCCACACTGGGAACCGGCTTGATGTCGTGATTTTTGCCGTGAAAAAAACGCCCTGCCGGAAAGGGGCAGGACGTCGTGTACATTCATGAATGATATTATAGTGGAGTGACGCAGGATTTACAAGATTTGCATTGCATCAACATTTCCAAATTTTTGCCGTAAGATTGGTGATTTTGCTTATTCTCCGTAATGCGAAAGGAACTGTTTGGTGCGCTCCTCCTGTGGGTGCTCAATGAGCTGCTTGGCAGGGCCTTCCTCCACCACCACGCCGCCATCCATGAACATGATGCGGTCGGCCACGTCACGGGCAAAGTGCATCTCGTGGGTGACGATGATCATGGTGGTCTTGCGGTCGCAAGGTCGCGCAGGACGCGCAGCACCTCGCCGGTCAGCTCCGGGTCGAGGGCCGAGGTCGGCTCGTCGAAGCAGAGAATGTCCGGGTGCAGAGCCAGTGCGCGGGCAATGGCCACGCGCTGCTGCTGACCGCCGGAAAGCTGGTGCGGGTAGTGGCCTGCCCGGGCAGAAAGGCCCATCTGGGCCAGAAGTTCCTGTGCCTGCTGTTCCAGCTCGGCATGGATGGCCTTTTTGTTCGCCTTGTAGTCCGGGCGCTCCTTCGCCAGCAGTTCACCCGCCAGCATTACGTTCTGCAGGGGCGGTGTACTGCGGGAAGAGGTTGAAGTTCTGGAATACCAGACCAAAGTGCAGCCGCTTTTTGCGGATCTCGCTCTCGCGCTGGGTGGCGGGGTCGGCAGCGTCCCACATGGTCTCGCCGTTCACCTTGATGATGCCGGTGTCCGGCCGTTCCAGAAAGTTCAGGCAGCGCAGCAGGGTGGTCTTACCGGAGCCGGACGAGCCGATGATCGCCAGCGCTTCGCCCTGTTCCAGCGTGAGTGAGATATCCTTGAGTACTTTGGTATCGCCAAAGTTTTTGCCGATGCCGGAGGCTTCAAGCAGTGCCATGATCCAATTTCCTCCCTTTCATCAGCGGAAATAATCCAGTTTTTTTTCGGCCCAGCCAAACAGCAGGGTGAGTGCACCCACGAACACCAGGAAGAAGATGGCAGTGGAGAACAGCGGCCAGATCAAGCCCTTTGCGCTGTACTCCTTGGCCATCATGATGATCTCCTTGTTGGCAATGGTGTTTGCCAGCGAGGTATCCTTGACGAGGGTGATCACCTCATTGCCCATGGGGGCCAGAATGCGCTTGACCACCTGCAGCAGCGTCACCTTGAAGAAGATCTGGGTCTTGGTCATGCCCAGCACCTGACCGGCCTCGGTCTGGCCCTTGGGAACGGCTTCGATGCCGCCGCGGTAGATCTCGGAGAAGTAGCAGGCGTAATTGATGGCAAAGGCCACCACCGCCGCCACCATGCGTCCGCCGGAGCCGGAGGGCCACGGGTTATTCATGCCCAGCAGGCCGGGGCCAAGGTAGATCACGATGATCTGCAGCATCAGCGGCGTGCCGCGGATGACCCACACAAAGGTCTTTACCGCGCCGGAAAGCGGCTTACACCGGCTCATGGAGCCGAAAGCCACCACCAGACCCAGCGGCAGCGCAAACAGCAGGGTCAGAGCGAACAGCTCACAGTTGAGCAGAAACGCGCCGGAAAGGCGACTCAGAATCACAGACACAAGAACACACCCATCAATCCGTTTTTTGAACTCCTCCCGTCACCTTCGGTGACAGCTCCCTCAATGAGGGAGCCTCACGCATGTGCGGACAACAAAAAGCCTCCCTCACCGAGGGAGGTGGCATCGCGCAGCGATGACGAAGGAGTAATTACATTCTTATAGAACTCAGTCGGCCAGAGCCAGATCGTACTTGTCGGCCAGAGCCTGCATGGTGCCGTCAGCCTTCAGCTCGTCAAAGGCGGCATCCGCAGCTGCGGCGGCATCGCTGCCCTTGCGGAAGGCCACGCCGTACTCTTCAGCGTTCAGCTCGTCCACGATCTTCAGGCTTGCATAGTCGGTGCCCTCACCGATCATGGCGTTGGCCAGAGTCAGATCCAGCACAGCGGCATCAGCAGTGCCTGCGGCAACTTCCATCAGGCAGTCGGTCTGCACGCTCTTGGAGACGTAATCGGCCTGTGCAAGGTTCTCGTCGCCCTCAATGGCGGCTTCACCGGCAGAGCCAGCCTCGGCAACCACGGTCTTGCCCACCAGATCCGCAGTGGAGCTGTAGTCGGTGCCGTCCTTCACGACCACGACCTGTGCGTTCTTGGCGTAGGCCTTGGTGGTTGCGGCGTTGGCCATGATGTCATCGGTCAGGGTCATACCGTTCCAGATGCAGTCGATGCTCTTGGCATCCAGCTCCACCACCTTGGTATCCCAGTTGATCTCCACGAACTCCGGCTCGACCCCCAGCTTTTCGCACACGGCAGTTGCCAGCTCGGTATCAAAACCGGTAAAGTTGCCGTCGCATCGGTGTAGTTCATCGGCTCATAGACGGTGTAGCCAATGACCATCTTGCCCTTTTCCTTGATGTAGTCCAGATCGCTGGCTGCGGTCTCGGAGGCGGCTGCGCTCCCGGATGCAGAGGCAGAAGATGCCACGGTGGAAGTGGATGCGGCACCGCCGCAGGCGGCAAGGCTCAGTGCCATGGCACCAGCCAGAAAAGCAGAGACAAGACGTTTCATAAAAGGTTCCTCCCCTTTTTGTTGCCCAAATGTGTTCCCTCTCGGTTTAGCATTTTATCATGCTAAAGTGTTAAACTGTGACTATAGAATAGCGCGTTTGCAGCCATTTGGCAAGAGGAAATGCAAAAGTTAGTGCAGTTCGTTCTTTTTCAAGGCTTTTCTGTGCCAATTCTTTGGTCTGGTTGCACAAAGAAAAGAGGAAAAGCTTTGCGCCTTTCCTCTTTTCTCCGCTTTACTCTTCCGCAAACGCCGCCAGCGCAGCCTTCTGCAGCTCCGTCACCGAGATGGTGCACAGTGCCGCAAGGTCGGCATCCGAACCATCGTCCGGGATGCCTGCGATCTCAGTACGGGTCTTGCCCTTCAGGTAATCGCACCAGCCCTCGCTGTGCTCGTACCATTCCTTGTCCAGACTGGATGCCCCGCGCATCCCGTAGCTGTCGCCCAGTTCCACCTTGGTTTTGACCATCTCCGGTGCCGACACCGTACCATCCGCGCCCACGGTAAGGGCAGGCTCTGCCACATCCGCCACTGCACCGGTCACACGGCCGTCAGCATCCAGCGTCAGGGCTGCCACTGTGATGTCCACCTGCGCGGTCACATCGTGGTCATCGTCGGCGGTCAGTTCCTTGGTGTCATTGCGCACTGACACGCCCAGCACAGCGCGGTCGCCGCGGGCCGAGCCGACTGCCTTTGCATTCTCGCAGGCGCGCACCACAGCATCCCGATAGCCGTCCACCGCAATGGTGCAGGTGGAGAGCAGGTCAGCATCCTTCGGCTTGCCGTCATCGTCGGTGGCAAGCTTCTTCACCTCATCCGGGGTTTTGCCGGTAAGATAATTGCCAAAGGCATCCGCCTGCTCTGCCCAGCCCTTTTTCAGCGAGGACACCGCCGCCAGCGGGTAATCATCGCCCTTCTGGCGCTTGGTGCGATTGTCGGTGGGCATCGTCACCTTGCCGGTGCTGTCCCCCGTGACCGAGATCTCCACCTCGTCCAGCATCACATCTGCCACCCTGCCCTCGGCATCCAGCAGAACGGCAGCTGCAATGGTATCGATCTTGCCCGCGCGTTCCTGATCAGACGCTTCGGTCAGGATGCCAAGGCCGGTGCGATATGCAGCGTTCTGGCCCGCCTGCCCCGTCTGCGATGAGCTGCCGCCCATGCTCGTGCTCATGCTGCCGGAGGAACCGGAATCGCTTCGGCTGCAGGCGGTCAGGGCCAGAGCTGCCGCCAGCGTGCAGCCCAGGATCATGCGAGGTATCTTTTTCATTATAATAAAAACGCTCCCTTTCCTGCCCCCCATCGTAAAGAGGCTTTTGGGCTAGTTTACCCGGAAAGGGAGTTTTTATCACATCAAGGGGCTCAGCAGCCGCAGCACACTGTCCAGCACCGTGCCGGGCAGGCTGGTGCGGCATTCCGTCACCTGTATCTCGCGGCACTGCGGCAGCGTGGCCCGTACATCGTCCCGCAGAACTGCCACCTGACTGTTCTTTTGCAGCAGTACACCGCACTCAAAGTGTAGGAACAGGCTGCGGTAGTCCATGTTGATGCTGCCCACTACGGCAGTTACATCGTCGCTTACCCAGCACTTGGCATGCAGAAAGCCGGGCGTATATTCGTAAATGCGTACACCTGCCCTCAAAAGCGGCAGATAGTACGACCGGCTCAGCCGGAACACCAGCTTTTTGTCCGGGATGCCCGGCAGCACCAGCCGGATGTCCACCCCGCGCTTGGCCGCGTTTTTTCAGTGCGTCCAGCATTTCCTCGCCCACGGCAAGGTAGGGCGTGTAGATATAAACGTACCGCTGTGCCTGCGCAAGGATGTTCAGGTACACCGTCTCGGCCATCGGTTCCTCGTCCAGCGGGCTGTCCGCGTAGGGCTGCACGATGCCGTCCGATACCGGCGGCACCAGCGGCATGGGGCGAAATGCATCATAATCCGTCTCGCTGGGGCGGAAGGCGTTCCAGAAGTTGAGGAACATCACCGTAAAGTTCCACGCGGCATCGCCTTCCACACGCAGGGCTGCATCCTTCCAGTAGCCAAAGCGCTGCTCCGCATTGATATACTCATCTGCCAGATTCACGCCGCCGGTGTAGGCCACCGTACCGTCAATGACTACGATCTTGCGGTGGTCGCGGTGGTTCATCACCAGCGAGAGCAGCGGCACCACCGGGTTGAACGGGATGCAGCGGATGTGCGCCCGCTCCATGCGCACGATGAAATCGGCGGGCAGACCCAGCAGACTGCCAAAATCATCGTAGATCAGGCGCACATCCACGCCCTGCGCACCTTGCGGCGCAGGATCTTTTCAATGCCGTTCCACATGCAGCCGTGGCTCACGATGAAAAATTCCAGAAAGATGCTCTTTTCAGCCTTTTCCAGATCGGCCAGCAGCTGCGGATACATGGCTTCGCCGCAGGCAAAATACTGCGTGCGAGTGTTCTGCCACGCCGGATAGGGGCCGTACTTTGCCACATATCGGCTCTGCCCCTGCTCGCGGGCATCCAGACCTTCCAGCACACCCGGCTCCTGTACAAGGTCTTTTTTTGTGGGCATCCTCCACCGCCTGCATTTTCAGGCGCAGACGCTTGGCCGGGCGTTTGTTGCCAAAGGCAGATACAGCGCACCGCCCAGCAGCGGAAGAATGCCGATCAGCGCGATCCAGCCCACCTTGTAGGCGCTGTTCTCATCCTTGCGCACAAGGTACAGGACGATGAGCAGGCTCAGTGCGTTGAGCAGGCCGTTCACCCACACGCGGCCCGTGCCGGTGGTGATGGCAAACGCCACCCAGCACAGCCACAGCAGCTGCAATGCCACCAATGCAACCGTGATAGTGACGCGGTTCAGAATGCGGCTGAAAAAGCGCACGACCGGTGAACGAAAAAGCATGGGCCTGCCCTCCTTTCCCATTTATAATTATGTGTAAGTATAGCGCGGTTTTACAACTTTTTCAAGTTTTGCGCTGTTCAAAAAAAAAGCAAGCCAGACCCGCAGGCCCGGCTTGCTTGCAATATCAAAAACTCTTTTACTCTGTTTTTCCGTCCTCATAGCCCACCATCAGGCCGCCCTGCTCAGCGTAGTAGCTGCACAGCCGCCGCACTCGGCCACATCCACCTGCGCCCCTGCAAACACCGCGTGGATCATCAGCTTCAGGCGCTTGGCAGCTTCCGGGTTATCACAGTGGGCAATGTGCACTTTGCCATCGGTAAAGCCGTGATCCTTCAATTCCAGCACGATGCGCTCCAGTGCACCGTGCTCGCCGCGGGTCTTACACAGCACCTCCAGCTCGCCGCTCTCACTGGCCTGACCGATGACCCGGATGCCCAGCATCCGTGCCACAGCGGCAACAGCAGGCTTCACACGGCCATTGCGGGCCAGATTGGCCAGCGATTCCAACGAAAACAGCAGATGTGTGTGCTTGTGGTAAGCCAGGATCGCCTCGCAGATCTCGTCAAACTCCATCCCGATCCGGACGAGATCCCGCAGACGCTCTGCCAGCAGACGCAGCTCCGGCCCGGCGGACAGGCTGTCCAGAACAAAAACACGGGCCTCCGGGTGCGTTTCCTTGTATTCTTCCGCTGCCAGCAGTGCAGCATTGTAGCTGCCGGACAGTGTGCCCGTGATGGTGGCAACAAAGATCTGCTCCGCACCCTCATAAGCAGCCAGCCAGTCTGCCACATTGGGGCAGGAGGTGCTGGTCTTGCCCTTGTAAGTACGCAGAGACCGGGCCATGTCCACAGCATCCAGAGTACCGTCATCCAGATATTCCTGTTCATCCGTGACGATCTTCAACGGCACACAGCAAATCCACGCCCGGCAGGGCATACAGGTTGGACGAAGAATCCACAACGATCTTGGTTTTCATAAAATGCACGCTCCAAATCTATTTTGTGATAGCAGGTCATTTTTTTTATTTTCCGTGCCTTACACGCACTTCCGCCTGCATGGTTTTTCGG
>ENA-OQCD01000013-OQCD01000013.1-human-gut-metagenome-genome-assembly--contig:-NODE-13-length-32253-cov-2.335772_pt1 | contig 32253 bp, 56 predicted proteins | sample MGYA00242755_ERZ504571 | MGnify/ENA primary metagenome ERZ504571 (study PRJEB26092, sample SAMD00036274) | human gut metagenome | host: Homo sapiens | study: EMG produced TPA metagenomics assembly of...
CTTATCTCCGAGGTCTCTGTCACTGTCAGAGATCAGAGGGTCAGTGTTCAGGATTTCAAGGACGGGGCGGAAACCGAGGTTCGGGTTGGAGCTCGTAGCATTGTCGTTGCTCCAGTAGCGGGCCGAATTGTACCCGCGAACCGCACGGCACGACGTATTCGAGGAATACGTCTCTTGGCACCAAGTATAGACGCCCATCCAGTTCCAAAGCTGATTATGTGCACTGCTGAGATCGGTTGAATTGAGGCTGCCGTCGAGATCGGAGGACACAGGAGCCGGAAGACCCGTGATGACCTCCTCGCGGGTGACAAACCTGTCCCACTCATTGTTGGCGGGCGTGCCGCCGGAGTACCAGTCATTTGTCGATCTGGGGCCTGTGCCACCCGTCAGGGAGCGGAGCTTGTACTTCGCGCCGTCAATGTTGACTCCTTGCCGAAGATCCAGCCCGCGCTGTTCAGGTCGTTCCAAGTGACATTGACAAGGATGACACGGTCACAGATGAGCAGCGTCTTGTCACCATCCTTGATCTTCACCCACTGGAGCTTCTTTGCGTCGTCCGAGGGTGTATTGCCGAAGCTGTAGTTTGAAATGCCTCCGGACATTGAGGGGATATTGCCCCTACCCGCGCCCGAATATGGTTCACTGTCGTTACGCCACGGCTTTGTGGGTCTTGCCAGCGCCGCGCCGTTGTTGTAGAATCCGCCGAGCTTGACGGTTCCGAGATATTGCGCCATAAGGTAGCTCTCCTTCCGTTTTGATGAAGCGGTAGGGAGCGAAGATCTTCTTCGCCAGATTGTAGGCGCAAGCCCATCGGGCGAAGCCGAGCCACGAATTGACCGATTGGACGATCGCCGCCTTCGTGATCGTGCCCTCCTGCAGCTTCTCCATCATCCGCTTGATGCGCCGCTTCTCCCGTCGTTTCGACTCGGTACGGAGAAGCAGATGCGTCGCTTTGATTTTGAAGCCGTAGGCGTTCACACCCTGCCGCACATAGAAAATCTTGGTCTTCTGGTTGGTCTCAAGGTGCAGTCTCTCTTGGAGGAACACCTTGATCTTTGCTAACCACTCCCGGGCGATTTCCTTGTTTGGCGCTATGACGACGACATCGTCCATGTAGCGCGTGTAGAGCGTCGCACCGAGGAAGCGGATGCAGAATTGATCGAGCTCGTTGAGGTAGATGTTGGCAAAGTCCTGAGAACTCACATTTCCCAGCGGAATCCCTCTCTCGCCCTCCGGCGAGCTGTCGATCACTTTGCAAAGAAGCCTGTAAAAACGGAGGAAGTCCTCGTATTTCTCGGGGTACTTCTTCTTGAGCTTCTTGAACCGCTTCGCGATGATCTGCTTGAGCACGCTGCGGTCGATGCTGTAGAAAAAAACTTGCGGACGTCGATCTTGATGACCGTCGCCTCGTCGCCCCACTTCATGCGGGCGACCCTCATGTCATGCTGTACGTTGAAGGCAGCTCGGATGGGGCCTTTTCCGTACATACACGCAAATGAACGGTTGACGAATACCGGGCGGAAGATCGTCTGCAGCTCCTGATGGATGACGAGCTGCACGATCTTGTCCCGCAGCGGCGGGATGTGAAGACTGCGCTCCTTCGGCTCCACGATGATCCTGTGCCGATACTTTCCCGGCGTGTACTCACTACGCCCGCCTGTCTTGTTTTCTCAATTTTCTTTGAGATCGCGCCACAGGCGCACGTTGTTCACCTCGGAATAGAGGTCGTAGAGCACGGCCTCCCGCGTGAACTTGCGGCTGCCTCGCAAGGCGGTCTTGTAGCCCGCCTCGATCGCTGACCAGCCCACGGCGTCCTCATAGCTGGAGGGTGGAGGGATCGGCGGCACGAGGGCTTTCTTGGTGCTCTTCGTGTTGTAGAGCATAATGGGGAATTTCGTCATTCGTGGCATCCTTTCCTTTTAGAACGGCTTGGCACCCATGACGCGGGTTGCTACCCACATTGTAGACCTCCCTCCGCCTCCCAATACGAGAGGGCGGGCGAAGCTCAGTCACTGTTTTTACGCCGTTTCACAACATGGCGAAGGATTACCTCTCCCTTGAAGTATAACAAGGACACGCACCTGAAGCCGTGGCCGCAGATGACGTAATAACCTACAAGGCGGGGCGGAAACCGAGGTTCGGGTTGGAGTTCGTAGCATTGTTGTTGTTCCAGTTGCGGGCCGAATTGTACCCGCGAATCGCACGGTTCGACGCCAGACAGAGATAACCCTGAGTAGGTGCTGTACTTTTTCTGATGGTCTATTTTCGGTTGTTGATGAAGAACTTTTGCAGTCCTCCAATGATGCGCCCGATCTCCTCGAGCTTTCCTTGCAGTTCCAAGAGTTTCTTCTGCGTGATGTACTTCTGGTTCTTGGCGACACCTAAAAGCACGAGCAGCAGTGTCTTCTCTGCGTCCGCCTCATCCAGCCACATGAGCCGTCTGTTGACGTTCGTGAGGTTGTTGGCCATAACAGCCGCTCGGATGAGCTTGTAGCAGGATTGCTTGATCTCTTGGCACAAGGAGAACTTCTCGGAGGCGGGGAAGTTTTTTCAGCAAGGGGGTATATATCCCTTTCGAGAAATATCTCAGTTTTCTTTTGTAGGACTGACGCTCTGCCATGATACACACACCTCTTTTCCCGAACGCGGGCAAGCTCGGCGTGATCACCATAATATTCGAAGCCGTAGTCCGTGAGTTTGATCCTGACAGGCTTGCCGCTGATGATGCTGTGCCCTGTGATGAGGACGTCGGCGTCCCCTGTGAGGGACAGCCCCGCCTCCGTCTGCAGGTTCAGCACGCCATCCGGCAACCCGCCGCACTTCTCGCATACCGGGGCCAGCTCCACGAGCAAGCTCCCGATGATGCAGCTTGCTTCCTTGCGGCTGCAAGCGACCTTATACATAGATTTTTCGCGCCACAGAGTCATAAATCCCTGACGTGATCGCGACCGAGGTCACGGTGTTGAAGTTGATGAGAAAGACATTGTTGACCATGTTGTTCAGCGTCGCATCCTTCAACACCTTAATCTCTTTCTGCGCGTCGGCAATCTGAGCCTCATGGAGAATGACCGCTTCACGGTTTGCGAAAATGCCTTCGTCCATGTGGTTCATATTCACCTGACTCACAGGCGTTCCTTCCTGAATGACCTCTCCCGTCTCAATGTCTTGGACGTGATCGAGCCACCCGATTTTTTCATAGGCTTTCATTGCTGCTTTCGACCTCCACTTCTAAGATATTATATTTGAAGGCTATATAAAGCCCCTTGCCCGGTGTTTTTGTGAAGACCCGTTCGCCCGCTGACGCGATGATGTCGCCGTCTTTGTCCACGAGCTGCACCTCGGCGACGTCACCGATCACGGTATCGTCGAAGTAAAATGTAGACCCTTGCGCTTGCGCCCTGCACGAAGCGGCGGAATGGCTCCGCTGTCTGTGGCACACCGTTGAGCGTGTAGTCCGCATGATCGACCGAGTCAACGAACCGCTGCCCGATCTTCTGGATACCGATAGAAGTCAATGTTTTCATTCTGCTGCGCCTCCTTTCGCGTTGGTAGAGCAGCGCGTAGAGGTGGAGCATCTCAGGTAGACCTTTGCACCCTGCGCCGCCTTCGAGCCCACCTCAATGTCCGAGGCGAAGCCCTGATAAATGGTGTACGCGCCGAAGTGATAGAACTCCTCGGAGCTGCAAATGTGCCGGCTCTCGGGAAGGGATTGCCGCCGCCCGATGCGCCGCCTTGCGCCATGACCGTCGAGGCCACGAGATGTCCTTCACTGACGATATGCGGCCACACGCCGCACACGATCTCTCCGCACCTTGGATAGCGTGAGAAGCCTGTCTGAAGCTGGGATTGAATAATGAGCCCGCCGATGGTCTCCATACCGTAGGCGGGCTTACTGCTGCCCTCCTTGACCTTGCGGACTTGCCCGTCGATGACCGAGAGATTTGTGACGCCGCTGGGCTTGGAACTGTTCAGGAAGATGATGAACTCAGCCCAGCGCTCCGCATCCTGATCGGCGAACAGTTCAATCCGGCTGCGGTCGTAGCCGAGCGCGGTCAGCGCGTAGAGAACGCCGCGCCGCGTGCCGCTCCACTGTGAGATGATCCCCTTCATGGACAGGCGCGTCCGATAGGCTTCAGCGTCCTCGCCCTCCAGTCGCGGCATATCCCGGTCTTGCCCATGCACGGGGAGCATGACCTCTGAGCAGCTTACTACGTTCGCCTCGCTGCGCACGCGGAAGATCGCCGCCTTCAGGTCGTCGAACTCGCGCCCCATGACCTTGAAGAAGATGCGGAGCTGGTTGACCGTCTTCCGGCCCTTCTTCAAGGGAGCGAAGAGCAGATCAAACATATATTCCCCGAAGGTTTCAAACTGCTTCATCCGCTCACTCCCTTTCGACCGTCACGGAGACGTCGCCGAGGGTGATGACCTTGTCCTTACCCAGCTTCACATCCGCCTCCGGCTCGGAGACCGCCGCGTTGGTGGCCCCACTGTAGCCGCTGCGGATCGCGTGGTTGATGTCGGACAGGGTCAGCTCGTTGAGCTTGCGGCTGCGGCGCACGGCCAGCAGTTCGGTGAGGATCGCCTTGACCCGGTTCTCCACCGCCTCGTCCGTGTCCGCCGTGTCGGTCGTGACTGTGACGGAGATATTCTGCGATACGGTCACAGAGGACTTCACGAGAATATTATCATACGGGCCAGCGATCTTGTCAACGGCTTCTCTTACTGCCGCAAGCAGTCCCTCCGTTGCCTCGCCCGCCGTGCTGTTACGATGACGTCCACCGTGCCCTGCCCGCGCGGGTGGTTGCAGTCGGCCTGTGCGAACAGTACGCCGGGGACGGACTCCGCCGCGTCAACGAAGGTGTCCTCCGTCGCCCGCTGCGCCAGCTCCGACCACGAGCGGAGTGTCCGCGCCCTCGCGCTCTCGTCGTCCTCGGTGTCGCTACCTTCCCGCACGATCCAGTCCTCGGCGTTGCTGAATGTGACGTCGCCGAGGTAGGTCAGCGTGCGCACGATCTGCTGCGGGGACGTTGTAGCGGCTGCCCTCTGTCTCGGCCTCCACCAGCACGTCCACAGAGGACGCGCCTTTTGCAGCGTCGCCGCCTCCAGTACGAAGAAGCGCAGCTCCTCGCCGTTGATGTCGAGGATGCTCTTGAAGACGTGGCCCTTGGGGATCTTGACCGCCTCGCCCGTCATGTCGGTGCGTCTGACGGTGACGAAGCCCTGCGTCTTCTGCGCCTTCTTGCGCTTTTTGGAGTAGTCCGCCATCTTCAGGTCGAGCCACGCGCCACCCGCGTGGGAGACGAACATATTGTTCAGCACGGCGCGGAGCAATTCAATGACCTCGACCTTGATGCGCAGCACGATCATGAGCATCGTGTAGAACACGCCGCCCGAATGGAAGTTGCTGATGACGAAGCCCTCGTCTTTCAGTTCCTCGACCTTCTGCTCCTTCAGCTCGTCCAGCGTAGGCAGAGGGAGCACGGCGTCCAGTATTTCCTTGTCGATCATTCTGATACCACCTCCACGCTCACCGCGCCGATGATGACGTCCAGCTCGCGCCGCTCGTCCTCCTCCGCGAAGCGGAAGGAGCAGTGCAGCACGACCGCGTCATCCTCGAACGCAATACTGATCTCAATGCTTTCCGGGAGGATGACCTCCCGCTTCTGCAGCTTGAGCCGCACCCGCTGGGTGATCTCCAGACGGGTCAGCTCCGTGTCCTCGGACTGGATGAAGTCGTACAGGCCCCAGCCGAACTCGGCGTCGTAGAAGACATCTCCCGGCTGCGTGAGCGCCTCGAGGACGATGTTCTGATACAGGCACTCCAGCCCCGAGCAGAGCGGCGCGTCGCCGTCTGTGGCCTGTGTGAGCTGCCACTCGCTGTTGAGCCGGATGTCCGTATCGTTCAGGCCCGTCATAGCTCCACCTCCCCCGATGATCGCCGGGGTGAGGTCGCCGTAGGGAAGCGCGACGGCCACGACCGCCCCGGCCTTGAACTGTTTCTTAGACTTAATTCCCGGAAGCACGGGATAGTTGGCGTCAGGGTTGCCGAAGCGGTCGATGACGGTGAGTTTGTACTCGTACCAGTAGGAGGTGATGTGCGCCTTGAACACCTCGCCCGTCACTTCGTTGTGGACGATCAGTTCCTCAATGTCAAAGGCGTCGCTCTTTGCCGCCGAGTCGATGGTGGCGAATACGGCGGCGGGGAGCTTCAAATGCGGGAAGTCCTGCGCCAGCGTCTTCTTCATAACGGACGCGACCATTTCTTCGAGCACGTCGGTTTCCTCCTTTCGGGGTCAGAAATAGATGTAGGTGCGGATGAAGCCGGAGTCGTTGGTCTTGCTGACCACCTTGGAGACCTCGACCTCACCGCTCACCTGCGGATGGATGAGGTTTATTTTGTGGGAGTGCTTTGATGAATGGCGCGGAGACCGTCTCCAGCTCCCACACGCCGCCCGCGCGGCGCAGGTTTAGGATGTTCACGCCGCGCTCGAAGGTGTAGACCTTCTTTCTTGTTTCCGGCTTCTCGTCCCAATAGAAGACGCCGCCCGAGAAGAAGAACGGAACACGAAGCCCCCACGCCGCATTGACGGTGTTGATCGCTTGGAGGCGGTCTGCCTCCGAATGGGGAGCATTTTGCGCGTCGGGTAGGTCTTGCTGGAGAGCTCATCTTGGACAGGCCCGCCTGTGCAAGGAAGTACGAGATCAGCTCCTGCGGCGTGGTGTCGAGGAAGGTGTCGTTGATGATCGTCTCCTCCATGAGCAGCATCTCATCCTTCAGCGCGACCTCGTTGGCATACGTCCCGCCGTCGTAGTTGCCGGAGACGAAGCCTGTGAACACGTCCTCCAGCGTGCCGTCATAGCCGAGCTGGATGGTGGCGGGGTCTTTCTTCTTGAGCGAGAGCTTCGGGCGGAACTGGCTCGTGAAGCGGATCTTCGCCCAATCATAATACGAGGACTTCGAGGAATAGATCTCAAGCTCCACGCCTTCCTCGAAGGTGTAGGAACCGGCCTGTGCCGAGATCTGCGGGTAGTACAGTTCTTTCGTTTCCACTGTGGCCTCCTTAGTACGGCATGGCGGTCACTTTGTTCATCGCCGCCGTGGTGTCCGCGTCATCTCGTGCGGGGGATTCGCCCCGGTCGTTGCTCAGGTAGCTCTTGTAGTCCGCTTTCAGATTGCTCGCCGCGCCGCCGCCGGACTTGCCGGAGCCGGAACTGGAGCCGGACTTTGCCGTGATGGTCTGCGGGATGTACTCCCACAGCTCCAGCGTAGCCGTGAGCTGCCCGCGCTTGTTTTCGCCCTTGTGGGACAGCTTCTTGAAGATGACCTTCTCCACGCCGTGGGCGGCGGTGTCCTCGCTGATGATGGGGATGGCTGCGGCACGCTCTGCCCGGGCGATCGGAAGATCGCCCGGAGCGTTGCGTATCGCTGGTACTTGGTCTGCGAGGGCGTATCGTCGATGATCAGCTCGATGTTGACCTTGGCGTCCTCGTAGCCCGTTGCCTGTTTCGGCTTGGTGGCGCTGCCCTCGACCTCCTGCTCGTCCACCTTCGCGGTCTCAATGACCTCGATGCTTTTGACGAGACCGGGGAGGACGACGCCGTTGAGCTTGATCAGCTCGTCTTCTACATAGATCATAGCGTCCTCCTTCCTTATGCCGGGGCCGGGACGCGTCCTCGTCGTCGCCGGGTTCGCCGTCCTCGTTGGCCGCTGCGTAGTCCTCGACCTCCTGCAAAAGAGCGAGGAGCTGCTGCAGGTCTTTGATCTTCTTGAGGTCGACCGGGACGAGCAGCTTGTGATGATGACCTGCTTGCCCTTACCGGAGCTGCCCTCATCGCTGCTCTCGTCCTTGTCCTTCTTCCCGCCGCCGAGGTCGACCTTCTTCTCCGGCTTGCGGTCAAGAGCGCCCTGCACCTGCTGGAGGCTCTTGTTCATCGCCTCTGCCGGGGCGTCGCCCGCAAGCGTCAGGCCGTGAGCGTAGGTAGTTCAGTGGTGGTCGTTGGCCGGACAGGGTCAGCGTGGACAGCGGCCCCTCCTCGCGTCAGAGAACGGGAGGAGGTTGCGGATCTTCTGCAAGCCGCCCTTTACGGCCTCGACCGCGCTGCTGAAGGCGGACTTGATGCCGTTTGCAAAGGTGGACACGATCCGTTTGCCGGACTCGAAGAACCACGTGACCGCGCCGGAGACGGCGTTCTTGATGTTGTTCAGGCCGTTGGAGAAGGCGGTGCGTGCGTCGGTGAACTTCTGTGAGATGCCTTGGACGATGTTGCTCATGGCCGTCGAGAACTTCCCACGGATCTCCGAGAGCTTGCCGCCCGTGAGGTTGTCGATGAAGGTGTAGCCCGCTGTGTACCAGCCCTTGACCGCCTCCATCGCCGCCGCTGCGACGCCGGAAATGCCGCCGCCGTGTTCCTCGTAGGCCGTCTTGATGTTGGACAGCTTCTCGGACACGGTCGCCTTTGCCGCGTCCATGACGGAGCCGATCACGTTCCCGATGCCCTCAAACACCGACTTCGCGACCGAGCCCACCGCCGTCAGCGTTTCCTTGAAGAAGTTGATGACGGAGTTGACCGCATTGCGGAACCACTCACACTTGTTGTAGAGTAGCACCAGCGCCGCAATGAGGGCCACAATGCCAATGACGACCCATGTGACGGGGTTGGCCAGCAGCGCCGCCGTGAAGCTCCACACCGAGGATATGAGTGGTGTGAGCGCCCCTCGCGCCAGTGCGAAGCCGCCCTTGAGTATCTTGAACGCGCTGACCGTTTTTGTCACGACGAGGCCGACGCCGGAGATCAGGGCGATCAGCGTGCCGCCTACAGCGAGGAAACCGCCCACCGCAAGAACGATGAGCATGATGACCTTGACGAGCTCCTGGTTCTTCTCGATCCACGAGCCGACCTTCGTCAGCACGCCCTCGCCCTTGCTCATCAGGTCGTTGACCGTGGGGAGCAGGGAGTTTCCGATGCTCTCAGTGACGTTGTGGATGCGCTGCTTGAGTCGCTCGAAGCGTTCCGGCTCCGTCTCCTGAATGGCGGAGGCCATCTGCTCCGTGACCGACACGCCCTTTCCGAGCGAGCCGTACATATTGACGATGTTGTCCTGCAGGTCGCCGACCTTGTTATACATCAGGTCGATGAGCGCTACGGCCTCGGTGTCGCCGAAGGCTTTCTGCAGCTCCATCTTTTCGGCGGCGTCCATTGTCTCGCCGAACTTGCCCCGCAGGATGTCGAGGATCTCCGGCATACTCAGGAGCTGGTTGTTGGCGTCTGTGAACTTGAGCCCCAGCGCCTCGCCGCCCTTGGTGGCGCTGCGGAGGAAGGCTTTGTATTTCGTGCCCGCTTCCGCGCCGCCCATCGTTGCTTGCAGCATACCCAAGACGGAGAGCTGCTCTTCCAGCGGCACCTGCGCCGTGGTCGCCGATGCGCCGAGGTTCTGGATTGCCTGTGCCATGCCGGAGCCGGAGGTCTTGAACGCTCGGACGCGTCGGAGATGCCAGCCGAGAACATCTCGCCGAACTCCATGTCGCTCAGGTCGCTGTAGTAGTCTTTATAAATGCCGTAGCCTGTGGCAAACAGCGAGGTCATCTCGCCCGCCGTGGACTTCGTCGCCTTTGCGGTCAGGGCCGCGAGGCTTGTGAACTCTGCGACGCCCTCATCAGAGAGGGAGGCGATGCCGCTCTTGATGTCGTAGGCCGCGCTGATGAAGTCCGCCTTCGACGTGCCCGCCCACTGATCAGAGAAGCTGCGTGCGGCGTTCTCGACCGCTTTGAGGTCTTGGACACCCAGCGAGGCCAACTCGCCCAGCGCACGCCGCGTTTCAAAGGTCGCCTCTACCGGGGGCGAGCACAGCGTTTTACGATCTGCGAGCCCCGTCTCCCTGCATCACCCGCCACCCCTGCCTTTGCCATGTTTCCGAGGTCTGGCTTGCGGCGTCCAGCTTGGAGACGTTTGCGCCGACCTTGGACGCCACGCCCGCCATCGGCCCGGAGAGGTTGTCGATCATGTTCATAATGAGCGACAGCTTAAATACGGACTCTAAACTCATTTTCTGCTTTCACCTCCAGTTTGAGATAGAGGCGGAAAACGATCGGCGACGGGAGGCCGTCACTCGGGGAACGCTCGCACGATCGCCCGGGCGACGATGCCCTCCTCAAGCTCCTGCATGAAGCGGGCCTTTGCGACCCATCCGAGGAACTCGTCGACGTCGTCAATCGTTTCGGGGTCAAAGGTCTCTAAGAGAGGCGGAGGCACAAAACGATAGATCTCAAGGAGCCCGCGCTCCACGAAGCTCTCCCGTACCTCCGCGACCCGTTCTCTTAGAGCTTCTTCAATTTGCCGTACCCGTCAGGCCGAGGATCTCCGTCAGCTTATTGCCGATGGAGATTGCGATGCCGGGGTTCTCCTCCATGTCCTTCGTCAGACGCTCGGCGTCCTCGTCGATGACCGCGTCCAGCATGAACGTCTTGCTCGCCTTGGTGATGCCCTGTGCAGCGGTCTTGATGTAGCGGTCATAGCTGGGGACGGTGGGGCGCTTGAAGTAGTAGGAGAACTCTTTCTCGCTCTCATCGTCCACAGGGACGGTGATGCCGACGCGGTAGAGCTTGCCGCCGTACTTGGCCTTGAGCTGTTCCTCGCTGCTGCGGGCGGGGGTCTGGTTGTTGGCGCTTTCCATAGTGTGACTTCCTCCTTGTTATTCTCAAAAATGTTGTCCTTAGACGGGTGCGACGCCGTCCTGATACACGCCGCCGACGATCATCATGTCGACGTCGACGGTGAGGCTCTTGTCGCCCTGCGCTGCCTTATTGCTGCGCTTGGAGAACTTGACCTTCTTCAGCTCGTCGATCTTCGTGCGTGCGCCCTCGTTGGCGTAGGAGACGATGATGGAGGGCAGCTCCATCTTGTAGAAGGGAACGCCCTTCTGCTTGCAGTAGGCCAGCAGATCGTCGTAGTCGTCGCGGAGCATGGAGAGCTTGCCGGACGCTTATAGTTGCCTGTGCCGTAGCCGCGCGGCTTGGAGCCGGAGCCGTAGACTTCCTCTATCTCCAGCTCGTCGTCATAGCTGATCTCCTGCACCTGAATGTTCAGGCCGGGGATTTTCAGATCCACGTCGCCCCAATCATAGGCTTTTCCGTTTACCTTCAGCATTGCCTGTCCTCCTCCCTTAGTTGCTGCTCAGAGCCGAGCGCCCGATGTCGATAACGACTCGCGGATATAGCCTCTGGAGAGGTAGCGGATGATGACGCTCATGGTCTCATCTTCGAGGAAGGTATCGTAGCAGCTCTCGTCCACGGTGGTCTCATAGGAGCTGATCTCCTTGTCCTCCACCATGCGGTCAAGCGGCACGCTGATGAACTTCGCCCGCGCGTCCAGCTCGCCCTGAATGTCCTCAAGGTCGATGTCGTCGTTCTTGAACTGCAGCGCCTTCTTGCGTGTCTCGCGGATGATCTTGTTCTTCACACGCACATCCTCGGCATAGCGGAAGTCGCTGCCGTCCTTGCACATCATCTTCGTGTGATAGACAAAGATGTCGTCAAGGCCGTCGTACTCGCGGAAGGTCATGTAGCCCGCGACGTCCAGCAGTTCAATGACGGTGCTGTCGTAGCCGATGGGAACCAGCTCCAGCAGCTTCGTCTTGGGGAAGCCCAGCGCGTCCTCGTCCTTGGTCTTGCCGATGGACACGCTCACCTTCGTCATGGCGTAGCGCCCGGAGGCGAGGCCCGCGAGGTTGACAATCTGCGTGGTGCCGTCCAGCCGCACAAGGCGACCCCATGCGGCGCAGACCTGAATGTCGGAGTTCTTGATCCGCTTACGGTCTGCCTCCATCTGCAGCGCCCAATCGCTCAGGTCACCATCCGCCTCGTCGCGGGATAGGCGGCCTCCATGAGGAAGAAGCAGGGCTTGTGGCAGACCGTCATCAGCTCCTTCTGCGCTTCACTGACCGCCTCCCACAGCTCCACCGTGCTCCCGCCGACTATGTGGACGAACTCGAACTCCTCGCTGAAGGTCTTGATCTTCTCAATCGCGCCCAGCACATCGCCGTTCGTCATGCTCGGTGCAGTGGTCTTGAGGGTGTAGGTGTCGCGCACGAGGAAGGAACTGGGCTTCTGATCCGGCGAGCTCGCTCGGTGAACTTGATCGTCAGGCCCGTGCCCTCGATCTCGTAGCTGCCAGTGACGGGGACGGTGATCTCATCCGAGAAGTTGTCGCCGTCGATGGAGTAGACGAAGGCTGCGGTGTTGAGCCCGCCCTGCGCGGTGAAGCGCACGGTGAGCGCGTAGGCGTTGTTGGGCGAGCCCTGCACGGTCACGCTGCCGCCGCCGTCGCCCGTCTTCGTGACCTCGCCGATCGTGCCAGCGGTGCTCGCGGCGACGGGGATGCAGAACACGCGGGCCGCGCCGCCCTGCACCGCGTCCATGACCGCATCGGCCAGCGGGGACAGGCCCAGCTTGGACTTGATGGTGCTTGCGCCCATGCTGCCGAGGATGGTGATGGGCTTTTCGGTGACAGAGGGGGAGACGCCGATCTTGATGTGCAGACCGTCGCCCGTTGCCGTGGCGAAGCCGAGCAGTCCGTCCGTGACGTTGCTGCGTACATCTCTAAGCATTACTTCCTCGCCTCCTTGCTCTTACGCCCGTTCATCGGGCTGTTGTTGAACTTGGCGACGGCGGCGAGGAACTCGTCCTCCGTCATCGCCTTACCGGGCCGCCAGCCATTCGCGGCGCATACGCCCGCGTAGGTGGCACGCCCGACCTTGTGCTGCTCACGGAGCTTGTCGATCGGCACAAGCTCCGGTGCGGCAGCGCCTTCCGGCTTCTGTGTTTTAGTCGCCATCTGTAGGCTCCTTTCATGTGATCTTCTCCACGGACGTCACTCTGACATCGGTCAGAGGTGCGAAGCCCGTGTCGCGGTAAACGCCGCCGTTGAAGGTGATCATCACCTGCACGGCGACCTGTGCTTTCAGGAGTGAGTCGTCCTTGTCGACCCAATCCGCTCCCTCAATCTCAATGGGGACGAAGTTGCCGTCGATGTAGATGCCACGGTCAAGACTCGCCACAAAGCGGTCGAATATCTCCTCGACTTCATCATCGGTGTAGCCGCCGATGATCACGCCGAACGTGGTCGCCCGTTCCATGATCTTCCGCCTTTTGTGCAGCGTTCCCTCTTCGTCTCTGTATTCTCTTTTGGAACCGTTTCGGGTGAAAGTCTCACGTTCGAACAAGACCGCGCCGATGTGGGACTCCTGGCTCTTCTCCAGAGCCTTCTCTGTGGTAAATGGCTTGGACTTGATGCCCGCCGCTTTCAGCTTGTCGACGAGATATTGCTTGCTTTCCGTGTAGAGCAAGAGATCAATCCTCCTTCTGGATGAACTCCTCGACCGTCGCCTTCATCTCCTGCATATCGTCCTCTGAGAGACCGAGGAAGGGACGGGCCGGGATGGTGATGCGGACTTGCTTCTTCGTGACCCACTTGCCGCCCACCTGAAAACGGAGGCTTTCTTCTTCCGCGCCCGGATGGTGCGGCCCGGTTCTCCGAACTGATGCGTCGCCGCATACTTGACGTTCGTGCCGACCGCGAAGCCGGAGGTGTCCGACTTGGCGTGGATGGAGTTGCGGAGCTGCGCGGACTGGATGAGCGTCTTGCCGCCCTCCTGTGCGGCGCGGATGGAGGTCTTCCATCTGCGCCCGTCCGGGCCTTTGCTCTGCTTGAACCGTTCCAGCGTCGACTCGCGCGCGCCCTCAGCCAGCGCCGCATTGATGCCCTGCTTGTCGATCTCCGAGAAGCTCCTGATCCTGCGGAGCATCGCCCGCGTGTCGCCGTCGAGCCGTATGCTGTACATGGCCATGCGTTACATCCCCCTCATCTTCTCGCGGGTAAACAGGCGGCTGTTGGACTTGACCTTAAAACCACCCGCCGCTGCGCTCGCCGGGTCTTCCGTCTCCGTGCCGATGGACACCGTGCCCTCCGCGACCAGCGTGAGGAACTTGATCGCCGCGTTGTAGCGGTTCAGGTAGGTCTTCTGATCCGTCCCCTCGTCGATGCCGATGCGGGAGAACAGATTGTAGACCGCGATATCCTTGGAGAACTTGTTGATGACCCTCGGGGGCCGGGGCCAGAGGGACGGCGTACCTCTTGGCGAGGTAGCGTCGATCTCTGCGTCCGCGTCGGCGATCGCCGCATCGATGATCGGGGAGACCAGCTCTTCACGCTCGGCGGGGTCTTCAATGAAGGTGTCGCCGATGATCGCGTTGAGCGCGTCATCCTTGACCATGTCCCGTACTTCAGCGCGTGTGCTGTAGCTCATGCCGTGCCCTCCTTTCTGCCCCGGGCGGTTTAGGTGGTGGTGCCGTCAGAGCCGTAGGCCATCTGCCAGAAGCCGAAGCCCGCGTTGCCGCGAGAGTCTGCGCCGTAGATGAACTTCTTGCTCATGAAGACGTTGTCGTCGGTCTCGTTTGGTCTTGGAGACGAACTTCGCCTTCTTGCGCTGCTGGTAGATCAGCGGCTTGACGGGACGCTTGGTGCAGAGCAGGAACCAAGCGGAGTCGCTTGCGAGGCGAGGCTCCACATGGATCTCCGCCGTGCCCTGCATGGTGTTCTTCGTGCCGTTGATGAAGTCGGCGACGAGGATGTCGCGGGCGTCCGCTTCCAGTGCGGGCGGCACGACCAGCAGATCGGGAACCAGCGCCAGAGGGCGGCCCTTGCTGTTCTTCAGGCTCATCATGGATGTACGCGCCGTCTTGTAGGCGTCCATGCTCAGCTTCGCGGTGCCCTTGTTGCTTGCCTTGTCCTTGCCGACAGGGTGGTCGGTAGCGAAGAACGCCTTGCCGTCGTAGCACTTCTCGGTGAAGCCGTTGGCCAGCAGACCGTAGACCAGCTCGTCGGGATGCAGCGCGGCGGACTCGCCGAGCATCTGAATGGAAGGATTGTAGAGGCCGATCTTGTCGTCCTCGACCGCGTTGCGGTCTACGCCGACAGTCAGCTCGAAGTCCTTGTTCTTGATGGTGTAGGCGGAGCCGGAGAGGTTCTGGATCTCGCGCTCACCGATCCACTCCCTCATGCCGGGGATGTCACCGAGCCATGCGCAGGTCTCGATTCGCTGGTGCTGGGCACGACGGTCGCGACCTTTTTCATAGGTGGGATGCTGCCCTTCAAACGCCTTGTTAAAGACCGTGTTGAAGGCGGTATAGATGCCTCTAAGGGCCTGCGGGGTGATGATCATAATGGATGTACCTCCTTACTCGATTAGCCGCCCACACCTGCGGCGGCAGCAGCGGGAATGTAGCCTCCGCACTCGACGGCGACGCCTCGTCATCCACGCGGATGACGGTGCCAGCCACAGACGCGCCCCGTGGCGAGCGCCGTGACGGTGTGGTCGTCTTCCATGTAGCAGGGCTTGAGAACATGGGCGGCGGTGATCTTATTCGCAGCGGTAGCGGTGTTGTCAAAGACGAATACGCCGCGAGCGACGCGGATGACCAACTCGCCGTCTGCGCCCGTATTTGTCACCGTCTCCTCGGCGCGGCCCACAGCGGTCAGGCTCTCGGCCTTCTTGCCGGGGATTGCGTAGCCGCTCGCGTCCAGAGCGACAAGTGCACCCTGATAAATGGTGGTACCGCCCTTCACAGGCACCGCGATAACCTTTGCGCCGTTGGCGATCTCAGGGGTATCTCTCACATCAGTCAGTTTTGCCATGATCTTAGTCCTCCTTCATACCGTACTTCTTGACGTCGTCGGGCGAGATTCCGAGCTGCTTGCAGACCAGCAGCGTGTCGGCGTCCAGCGCGTCGCTCTTGAGGGCCTTGACGTCGTCCAGCTCAATCTTGTCCATCGGCACGATTTGCGGGGCCTTCTCCACAAAGGAGCCGAAGCCTTCGGGTCGCTCAGGGCGTAGCTCTTAGCCCATTCTTTCTGCGCCGGGGTGATCTTGCCCGCCTTCAGGGCGAGGGTGACAGCGTCGTTGGCCTCGCGCTCCGCATTCTGCTGCTTGAGCGCCTTCAGCTCCTCGGCGAGGTTGACGCCGTCGACCGTGCCGCTCTTGAGCTCCATGATCTTTGCGGTCACGTCCTCGGCGGCAGCGCCCGCCTTCAGACCCAGCAGCTCGCAGACCGCCTTGTTCGCCACGACGTTCTCGGGCGGCTGCTTCTCCGTTTCCTTGAGGCTGCGGTTCTCGGCGAGGCAAACCTTGAGCGCCTCCACGACCTGCTCCTCCGTGGCGTCCTCGCTCAAACCGAGCAGTTCCGCCAGCTTCTTGATGTCCATAGAATGTTGTCCTCCTTCAAAATTGTCTGAATTGACGATAGGGTTCATCCCCTCGATCGCCGGAGTGTTGGTAAGTGCCAGCGAGTGGAGCCCGACCGCCTTGTTGTCCGCCTTGCGGACATTCACGACCGGGGAGAGGTAGCGGTACTCCTTGTTCTCAAGGTACCGCGCCCCTCGGGGCGTCCACTCGACGACGGCCTTGATTTGCCCGTCCTCCAGCTTCAGCTCCTTCACCCATCCGGCTGCGGGTGCCTCGCACCCTTGAGCGTCTGATGCTCGTAGTCAACGACGAGATCCACGCCGCGCTTGGCGATCTGCGCCTTCATCGCCTTGTAACTCTCATCGTCTACATCAAACTCGCCCTTCGAGCTGACAACGTGGCCGATGGGGAGGACGAAGATCGTCTCCGGCGCTCCCACGAGCTCCACATTGCCGCCTTTCAGGGTCAAAAAACCATCCATTTGCATCTGTCCTCCTTTGGTGTCGCCGCGAACCGCCCGGAAACGGCGTTAGAGCGCGTGCGCACGCCCCTTATTTGCCGCACCTGTCAAATTACCCTGCCGAGAGCAAAACGCGCACAGCGGGGCTCTGTGGCCTTATGGCGGAGTGTTCCCCTTTTCGCGCTCTTGGTACGCCTTTTTGAGTGGCTCGGGGTAGCCTGTGAGGTCTGGCTGATAGCGTACCTTGGCGGGGTTGGTATCGAACTGCGGGTCGGGCAGGATGTTGACGAAGCGCCCATCCTCCAGCCGCGCCGCCCTCGGTGCTTCGGTCTCCACCGTCAGCCCCCGCTGCTCCATCTGGCGCTTGGAGAGCGTCTTGACCGTGCAGCGGCACTTGAAGCCGTTGGGCGGGAACCATGTGTCCCAAATGGGATCGTCCGCCATGAACACGCGCCCATCCATCGCAAGGTGGCTCGGGCGGGTCTTGAGTCGTTGACGGCGTCATACTGCCAGTAGGGCCGCAGCGCCTTGCGCCCGGTTCGGTCATCCGCTTGTAGTGGCCCACATTGTAGGCCGTCTGGATGTTGGTGCGGAAGATGTTCTCGGCTTGGTAAGGCGTGATCGCCTCGTAGCCTCTGCTTCGAGGAAGTCGTTCATATTCTCGCGAAACTCCGCAAGGCTGTTACCATCCTCCAGTGCGGCCAGCAGCTCGTCGTAGAACTTCTTGAGCACCTGCGCCTTCGTGTAGCCGCTGACCGTAAAGGCGAGGGCGCGGTACTCGGCGGCGATCTGATAGAACCGCGAGGCGGTTACAGGGACGCGCTCTTTGAAGTACGCGACCGCCTCTTCAAAGGTCATGTCCTTGCGGCTGAAAAGTGCGGTGAACTCATCCATCCTCAACCACCCGCCCCTCAAGATCGGCGTAGAGCATAACCTTCTGCAGCAGCTCTTCGACCTCAGAGACATCCATCGCGGCGTAGAGTTCGGCGACGGCTGTGTCATCCTCCATCAGCTCGCGGAGCTGTTCGAGACTGTCTGCGTTCTCAATCATTTTGAGAACCGGCTCGAACGCGCGCTTGAAGCTGCCCACGCCCTTGTGGAGTGCGGCGGCGGCGAGCCTGTCAATGTGCTGCTGCGTGCCGATCGGCGCGTCAGCTCCCGCCTTGAGGGAGAGTAGCGCATCGCTTTTGAACGGCAGCACGCCGCCCATGCCGCCTCCGTAGGCGGGCTTTGCAATCTCATCACCTTCCTCCGGCTCGGGGATGGAGAACTTCTTATAGACGAAGCTCGTGGGTATCCGAAGCCCGACCTTTTCGATGAGCGTGCCGAGGATTGTCGCCGTCTGTGTCAAGTCCTCGGACTCTTCGCAGTCGAAGCGGATGTAGGGGATGCGCTTGTCCTCACCGAAGTTGAAGATGCACAGCGGGCGGATGAGGTCGCGCCGGAGGGTGGACGCCAGCGCCTTGCAGTCGGCGACGGTGAGATCGTGCCGGACATCGTTGTGCGTCTTGCTCTGTGCGTAACTGCCGCCGCCCGAGTCGGAAGTCAGCGTCTGGCCGAGGATCGCCTTGGAGATCTGTTCATCGCAGTAACGAGCCAGCCGTTCATAGAGGTCGGAGCTGGAGGTCTTCTCCGTGGTAATGAAGTCGATGCTCGTGCCATCCGGGATGATGCCCGCCGCGTCGGAGCCAATCTGGATGAGGCTCGCATGAGCGCCGCCTTGTCGCTGTCGCTCGCTCCCGGCGCGTACTTGCCCAGCCGGAGCGGCAGACCGTAGATCTCAGCGAAGCTGACCCAGTCCTTCAGGTCGTAGTTCTTGAAGAGGTACATCCACGCCACAACTCGGAGGATGCCAGCCCGAGAGGTGTGACCGCTGCGAGCCTTGTACCTGTGAACGATGAACTTGTTCGCCGGGAGCAGGATGCCCTCCGGCACGTCCTTCGTTCGCACCTTGAACGAATCGTCCAGCGTGTCCCAAAAGAAGCGTTTCTGGTGTCGCGTCTTGATGTCCTGCACCACGACGTGCCCTTCGTCATAGCCCCACAGGATCTCGGATACGCGAAGCCCTTGCCGATTGCGTCGAGCAGGTCATTCTCCACATCCTCGAAGCTCTCGATGCCGTTGAGCTGCTCTTCGATGAAGTCGGCGATCTCCTTGTCCAGCGGTTCGTCGCCGAAGGGAATCACCTCGAAGTCAAGGCCCGTGACGGCGTTCTTGCGCGTCTGGAGCTGACTGAATAGGTGAGGGTCTTTCTCCTCCATTTCCTCAAAGAGCTCCATCTGCCGCATGATGTCGCCGGTGTCGGCCTCCCGGAAGATCGCCGCCAGCCGGGTCGGGGTCAGGCCGTTGGAGGGGTAGTCGCTGTATTTGTCCTGAATACGGGCAACCCCCAGCTCCCGCGTCTCCGGTCTGAGATGGGTGGGGCCTGTGCCAGCGCCCGGCGTTTGCGCTTGTTCTTACTACTCATGTGACTGTCTCCTCGATACGCCGCTGCGCCTTGGCGTAGTGGACGTCGTCAAGTTCTATCCCGGTAAAACGGCGGCCCGTCTTTTTTCGCCGCGACCAGCGTGGAGCCGCTTCCGGCGAACGGGTCGAGGATGAGGTCGCCCGGTTTCGTGACCGAGGAGATGAGATTAGCCAGCAGACCAACAGGCTTCTCGGTGGGGTGCACCATCTTGGAGCTGTTGATCTTCGGGAATGTGACGAGGTCTTTTGGGCGGCTACCGGGGAAACTGTATTTGCCCTTAACCGCGAAGACAATGTTCTCATGCGACGGTGCAAACGCTGCCTTGGTGTCACCCATGCCGTGGTAGACCTTATCCCAAATGACCTCACTCTTGACGTTGAAGCCCGCGATCTTCATCGCGTCGATGAAGGTCTGCTCCACATCCCAACGGGTGAAGCAGATCAGGCCGCCGCGTCCAGCCTCGCCGGACTTGAGTACGCGGAAGCGTCGTAGAGGAACCAGATGAAGGGGCTCTTGTCGTTCTTGATGGACGCCCCCGTCTGAGAGACATAGTTGATGCCGTAGGGCGGGTCTGTGATGATTGCGTCGACACTCTCCGGCTCCATCTGACGGAGCACGGTGAGGCTGTCGCCGTGGATGATTGTATTCTCTTGGATAATCATGCGCCTCACCTCCTTAGTAGGCTCCGCGCCGGAAGTCGAGGGCGCGGGCGATGACGCTTCTGTAGTCGACCCTGCGCCCGATCTTGACGTCAAGCGCCAGCTTGACCGCCATCTGGAGGCCGTCCGGCGCATCGTCGTTCTTGCCCATCGGGTACTCGGTCATCTGCTTTAGCAGTGTCTTGTGTTTCTTGCTGAATTTGATGTAGCCATTCTTCACGAACGGCTGCAGGGACTGGATGCGTGCATCCTTGTTCTGCGTGCTGTTGATCTCCTCGATAGGGAGATACTCGCCGACCGCTGCCGCACGCTGCCGCATGATCTCGGCGAAGTAATACTGGAACTGCACCGTCTCCACGCCGAACTTGTAGTAGGGCCGCTTGTACTCCCGCTGGAGGCGTCGGCTCGCGTCGAGGGCGTCCTCAATGATCTGATCCGGCTTGCGCTTGGCAATGTCCGCGATCACGACATAGAGGTAGCCGTCTGCGTGTCCTTCGCCAGTGCGATGATGGAGCTGGTGTCCGACTTCTTGTTCTTGCCCAGCGACGGGTCGTTCGCGCCGACGAAGAGAAACTTCGGGTCGGAGAAGTCTGGCTGCGCCTTGCCCTCGTCGTCCCAAAAGTCAAACCACTCTTCTTGGAAGGTGCAGTTCTCCGGGTCGATGGGGTCATTCTGGATCTCGCTGTTGAAGGACGCCTCACCCTCGGAGATGCGGATGACCATGAGGTCGTAGTAGGAGAGCTTCTCCTCCCATAAGACCGCCGTGCCCTCCAGCATCGCCTCGCGGTTCGCTTGGAAGAACTCCAGTGCATCCTCCTGTCGGTTGTCGTTGGAGAGATCGGTGAAGATGGACTCCCATGCGTCCCACAGCTCGCCGTTGGTGGCGAAGCTGATGACGCCTTGATAGCGTACCGACTTATAGCTCGGGTTCTTCGCTACGTTGGCCAGCAGCGCATCGAAGTGGAGCAGCGTGCCGATGTAAACGATGTCGGTGTAGGTGTCGCCCGCCTTGGAGACCGCCTTATAGAACCAGTCGCGGAGCTTCTTGCGTTGCTCCGGCGTGTTGACGTTCTCGTCGTTCTCCAGATCGTCGCAGACGATAAGGTCGGGACGCCACTGCTTGTGACGTCGACCACGGATCTTCTTGCCCGAGCCGATTGCCTCAATCTTGACGCCGTTGGCCAGCAGGATGACAGAGGACTTCCAGACCTTGCCTTCCAGCTCGCCGAAGTCTTCCTTCAAGGCAGCGTTCTCCTCCAGCTCCGTCTTGATGTCGACGAGGAAGCCCTCGGCCTGTTCCGAGCTGTCAGAGAGGATGATGATGTAGTGCTTGTAGCCGTAGACGGCGGCGTGCAGGTCGTCCTTGAAGGTGAAGGTCGTGCTCTTGGCGTGGCCACGAGGCGCTTCGATCGCACGGCGGCACCCATCCGCGCGGCTGATCTGCTTGGCGTCCACCTCCGGGTTCATCCCCTTCAGCACGCCCTCCCGCCATATCCTGTCCAGCTCGCCGTGGAACTTGGGCGACGGGCGGACGAAGTAGTGCGCGAGATAGGCCCGCCCGAAGTATTCAAGATCGAAGGCTCCGAGCTTCCGGCGCAGTCCCTTCGGCCCGGTCAGTTCCTTTCCGACCCTGAAGTCCTCAAGGAGCTGCGCCCGCTGCTCGGGAAAGTTGCCGTCCTTTGTGACGTACTGCTCGAACAGCTCCCGCTGATACGCACGGTTTGCGACCGTTTCCCGGTCTTCCGGCTCTGTGAGCTTTCGAGGTAGTCGTTCAGGTCAATCTTCGCCATCTGCCAGCACCTTCTCTCTTGCACGCTCCAGCACGTCGTGAAGCTCGCCAGCAAGCTCAGGGTGCTGCTTGATTGCTGCCATGAGCTCCGTCTCCATCTGCTCGAAGGCAAGCTCAGCTTTTTTCTTCATGTCCTGCCGGACGCGCTTTTCGTAGGTGGCGTTCCGGGCGAGGCTTGCGATGAGTCGCCCCGCCTTATCCAGCGGCATTTCCTGAAAGTCGTCCTCAGCGGTGCTGACTCGCTGCATGAGCCCGTCCATGAGCACCATCGACGCCGCCTTCGTGTAGTCGAGGTCGGGGTGGGCCTCCACCGCTTGAGCGATCGCCTGAGTGCGCTGGATGGTCTGCGCTACGCGCTGCGCCGCCTGTGTGGTGCGGATCGCATAGCGCCCGATCGCTGACTTACTGATCTCGTAGCCTTCAGCCTTGAGCCATGCCGCCAGTTCTTCATAGGTGTTGGAGGTGTCCGCAAGCCGGACGTCGAGTTGCCCCTTAATATCGTCCGGGAGCTTGTCGATCGTCGAGCTGACCCGCGTCCTCCGTCGCTCCGCCTTAGACATCGATGCCCGGGTCGTTGATCGTGCCCTCGACGAGATCGACGCCCTTGCGGGTGAGCTTGATGATGGAGTCCTTGCGGTAGGCGTTGTAGGCGTTCACCGATCGGTCGGTGAAGGTCACATAACCCGCCTCCTGCAGATACTCGATCGGCTTTGAAATGTCCGGCGAGTAGATCAGGCCGTCAGCGACGAGGGCGTTTGTGATCTGACGGACGAGCAAGGCGTTCTGACTGCCTTTTGCGAGGGCTCGGACGATGTAGCCCCGGATTGCTTTGTTCTTGCTGACCTCCTGCTCGGTCAGCTCGTCAAGGATTGCCATGAGGTCACTCCTCCTTTCCTTTTGGCTTTGCTCCGTAGAGGATTTTGGTCGAGCTTGTCCTCGACCCTGTTCATGACCCCGAATGTAGTCCTCCCCGCGTCACATAGATCAGGGGGGAGGTCTGCCTTCAGGTCGTTGAGGTTCTTGTCCAGCGTCTTGATGTCCTCGGCGTTCCGCTTGTCCGCCTCTTCAAGACTGGCGAGCGTCTTCTTCATAAAGAAGGTGAGCGCCCCGACGACGACGGTGCACAGCAGCGACGCCGCCGCGCCGATGAGGGCGGTGATCTGAGAGACGTCCATGTGCCGCCCTCCTTACCGTTCCGCTTCGCCTTCGATGAGCGCACTCTCCGGGAGGGTGATGTACGGCTCGTTCTGCTTGATCTCCAGCACAGCGGCCTCGATGCACTTCGTCAAATACTCGTCGAAGCTGCCGAGGTTCTTCGTGATGACCCGCTGCGCCTCCGGCGCGATCGACGCCTTGACCTCGTCAAAGACCTGTTTGCCCAGCGCGACCAGCTCCTCGCGTTTTGCCTTGCCGCCCTTGACCGCCTCGCGCAGCGCCTTTGCCGTGGTCTGCTCCATTGCGCCCACCGACAGCGTGGCGAGGTTCGCAACGTCCTCCAAGGCGTCGTCCAGCACCTTGCGGGTGGATGCGTCCTCGATCTGCGCGGTCTGCGCCTTCAGCTTGGATGTGCCGAGCCGGATGTAGTAGACCGCGTAGGCCCCGGCGAGGGCCAGCACAGCGAGCGCAACGTTGACCAGCAGCTCGGTCGCTGCGCTCTGGATGATCTCCATGCTCATGTTTGGTGTCCTCCTTTGGATATAAAAATAAGACTATGAGCTATGCTCATAGTCTTATTTTACCGTCCCTTTCAGGAACCTTATATATGTACTGCTTCTTAGAAACGTTGTCTTAGAACGTAGTGTTTTCCGGCTCGTCGCCGTAGTCGAGAAGGCTCATCTGTCCCTCCAGCTTCCCCTCGCCGCAGAGCTGCCGCACCCACCGCTCCGTCACGCCGTACTTGCGGGCGAGCTCGGGGTGGTTGTAGCCGTTGAACTCCGCTTTGATGTGAGCGTCTCGGACAGGGCGAAGGACACTCTCCGGCTTCTGGAGGTAGATGGTCGAGCCGCCGACGACCGAGCACAGCTTGTAGTAGTTCTCGACGCCGATCGTCTCCGCGATGATGCGGTTGTCGCCGTCAGGAACCATGTCGATCGTCAGCTCCTTAACGAGGTCTTCCATGTCCCGCCCTCCGCATCCTTACTCGGTCGCTTTCGTGAAGAGCTTCCCCAAGATGCCGAACAGCTCGCCGACCGTCACCTGCTCGCCGAACTTCTGCCGCCAGAACTCGGGGGGAGTTGATGACGTCAGCCTCCGTGAGCGTTTCAAGCCCCTCCAGCTGATACGCCGGGAACTCCGGCTCCTGCTCCTCCGGCTCGCTCGGTGCGGACGGCTGGGGCACCTCGAACGCCATGATCTGCCCCAGCAGAGCGACGACCTTGCCGCCGTAGCCCTTGCCCGGTACGGCCCAGCCCTTGCCGTTGGGGTTGTCGCTTGCGCCCAGCCATTCCACATACTGCGCCGAGCCCCGTGTCACGAGGGAGAAGCGCGGGTCGACGCACCCGTTCACGAGCGCCTCCTTGGAGGCGTATGCCTTCAGGTGCTGGATCTGCGCCCGGACACCCGTGCGCGGGTCGGGGAAGGTCGCCGCCTGTCCTTTGGCGTTGCCGTTCAGCGCCCCGATGCCCGCGTAGTTGTTCTGCGTGGGGAGCACGATGCCGCCGTACTTGAAAAAGCCCGTCTCGTGGAGGCTCTGCGCAAAGGCGACGTCGCCGCGCACGCCCTCGGCCTCGCCCTCTTCGAGGAAGAACTGCGCCAACTGCTCCAGCGAGCACGCCGGGAGCTGCGGCTCCGCGTTCTTGGATCGGGCGAACAGCGCCATCTGCTGTGCGCTCGCCTTGGCCTTGCCCATGATCTCCGTCTTGCCCGCCTCCGTGGTGGTCGCGCCGCCGTTCAGCTCCGTGAGCTTTGCGGCGACCTTCTGTTTGAACTGCGCCCAATGGGGCAGGATGTACAGCGGGCAGTTCTTCCTCGCGCTGCACGATGGAGTCCGGGTGGCCCATCCAGTGGTTGTGCGTGTACAGCTCGTTCACGCTCAAGCCGTGCTTCTTCAGCAGCAGTGCCGCCAGCAGCACACCGTTCTCCTCTGCCTTGCGGTCTTCCTTGCTGCCCGAGCCGTCCATGATGATCTCGATGGAGAGCGTCGTCTCGTTGCCGCCCGTGGCCTTCCGGCCATCGCCCGCGTGCCAGCCCACCTCGTCCTCTCTCAGGTTCTGCCATGCGTTGATGTCGTCGACGTAGTAGTGGACGCGGGCGTCGTTCATGTTGCCGTTAGGCCACGTCGCACGGGTGTACTGCTCGGCGTCCTCCTCCACGTTCTTCAGGTCGTTGGTGTTGTGGATGGTCACGCCCTTGACCTTGCCCGTGCCGCCCGAGAGCAGACGGTCGGCCTTGTACTGTGCGCCCTTCTTGTACGCGCCGGAGTCCTTGGGCCAAACCGCGCCCCACGGGATGATCTTCTCGTTGATGACGAGGCCATGCTCCGTCCTCGTCGCGTCTGGTGTCAATTTTGCCATGATGTGAATCCTCCTATAAATTCATGACCGGGTTGTAGACCTTCTCGACATACTCCCCGATGCTGTATTGCTCGCGCCCCTCTTTTTTGAGTTGCTGCATGAACCGATCGGTCTCCACCGCCAGCTTCATCAGCTTCAGGATGCCAACCTGCTCCGATGTCACTTCGTGCAGCTCCGGCCCCACCGTTGCCATGATCGCCTTGCGGAGGTAGAAATCTGCGGTGTAGACATCCATCTCGCTGAAATCCTTCCACACCTCCCGGGCGAACTTCTTGCGGTTGAGCCGGGGCTTATCAGGTGGGAGAACGCCGTCCGCTTGGAGCTGCTTCTTGATCGCCGCACGCTCGGCCTTCTCCCGCTGCGTGAGGCGTTTCTTCTTCGTCGGCATACCGTCCCCCCTTAACACGCAAGCGGCCCGCCTGGGGGCTGCTGCGCGGCCTTCTGCTGCTCTATGAGGGCCCGCGTGAACTCCGCCGTCTCCACCTGCTGCCGGAGATGCACGGCGGAGGCGAGCACCTGGGCCGTCGAGGTGAGCTCGGAGGTCGTGAGCTTGAGCAGCTCCTCGCGGTCTTCCTTGCTGGTGTTCTCTCCCAGGAAGCGCCGGGATCGGACGATCTCGTTCACGGCCAGGACGGCGGCGAGCCTCTCGACGAGCCCCATCGCCCCAGCTTCCGCCCGCTCACGCCTCCACCTCCGACTCGATCGGGCCGTAGCCCAGCCGATCCCGGTAGACATTCGCCGCCCGGATGACCTGGGCGACGGCTGCGTCGCTCGCCAGTCGGTCGCCCAGGCTTCGCCGCTGCTCCGGCGTCGCGCCATTCTCCCGGATGACCTCCGACACCTCCGCCACGTCCCGGGGCGAGATCTCCGTCAGACGGCGGGCCACTCCGGGCGGGAGCCGCTGATAGTGCAAGCGGAGGAAGATGATCCCGGTCTCCACCACTATGTCCAGCTCCGTGTCCCGGATGCTCTCTTGCATCCGGTGGATGCCTTCCAGCGCGGCCAGGACATCGAGCTCCCGCTGGTTCTCGTTATCCATCCCGCCCGGCCCCCTTCCGCTGCTCTCTGGCAAGGATCGCCTTGAGGCCCTCGATGACCTTCTCGCATTGCGCTATGTTCAGCCATTCGATGCGGTCGACATGGGCCACGCGCTTGACGAAGCCTTGAATGCGGCGCGGGTCGTCATTCCAGCCCAGCGCCTCGCACAGCGCGTAGATCTTCCGGCGCTGTGCGGTGGTGCGGATGTCGCCGCCCGTGTCCGTGCGCTTGTCCCGCACGCTCCGACTCACACTGTCCTTCATGTTCTGCAGCACGCGAGCAACAGTGTTGACCTCGCCCTGCGTCAGCATCTTCATGGACTCCTTGCCTGTCTCGCGGTAGACAACCGCGTGCAGGTCTTCGTCCGTGAGGTGCAGCTCCGGCGACTTCGCGATCGCCCACAGCGTGCGGATGGAGGGCTGTTTGCGCCCAGTCCTTGCTGCTGTCATTCCGTGAGCCCCCTTCCTCAGTTGCCCGCCTTGATCTGCTCCAGCTTGGCGATGTTCACCTCATAGCCGAACACGTCGCTCTGTTTCCACGTTGCGCCCACGGCGTTCACTGTGTCCTCGCCGTACTTCTTCAGAGCCTCCTTGCTGACCTTCTCTTCCACCACGATGCAGTCCGTCATCTGGCGGGACTTGAGACGGCGGATGATCTCCTCCAGCTTCTCCTTCGCCCGGGGCAGCGAGACGGATGTGGAGAGCCGGAAGCCTACCTCGCCGAACGTCAGCACCACCGACTTCGTCTTGCCCATCTCGTCCCTGTGGTCGGTGACGAAGCTCTTGATCTCGCGCTCCAACTTGGCCACATTGTCGTTGAGCGGCTTGCTCTGCTCCTCGGCGACCTTCTGTGCCCCTAAGATTTGCTTCTGCATATCGCTCTGGATCTCGCCCAGCGCGATCTGCGCCTCGGCGATCTGACGGAGGCGTCGTTCACGTCCTCCCATGAATGGAGGCTCGGGGCCTCGACTACTCGTTTCCTTGCCATGTTTGCGGCTCCTTTCAATTTGTTAATGTTGCGGCTTTACGCCCGGTAGTCTCGCTTGGTGCGCTTGCCGCGCTCCGGGATCTCGGTGAACAGTGCCACAAGACCCATCGGCAGCGTCAGGAGGATCGCTGTCGCGTCCCGATCCTCCGGCGTCCCGCCATAGGCCGCCATCAGGAGCAGCACGCCGGAGAGCAGGATGAGGATCGCTCCGCTGATGCGTTCTATTCTCATATTCGCTGTCCCTCCTCAAAGCATCATCATGGACGACGCCTGTGCTATGGTCTTCACCGTCACCGTCTCCTCGCCCGTCTCCTTGAGGATGCGTCGGACGTAGAGAGCGTGCGGTCGAGCAGTCGGAAGCACCCGGTCTGCATATTGCACGCCCGCGCTTTCAACTCCACCAGCGCCTCCGGCTCGATCTGGAAGTCCGTGAGATAGCCCTCCACCTCCGAGGGGGAGAGGCCCCGCAGCGAGGCGTAGAAGTCCACCCGGTTCGCCATACGCACGAGGTAGGTCTTGATCTGCGCCTCCAGTTTCGGCTCGCCCGCGATCACAAGACCCACGTCGCTCTGATCGAACACCGCCCGCAGGATCTCCATTTTCTTCTGTGTGTACTTGCTCACCAGCTTGTCCGCCTCGTCAATGATCAGCAGGTATCCCTTGTTCGTGTTGAAGAACTCCCGGATGCCGTTCACCCTGCGCCAGATCGTGCCGTAGCCGTTTGGGAGCCCGATGCTCCGTTCAATCGCCTCCACAAGGTCGCGGCTGCTCATGGTGTCGTCGCACTCGATGTAGGCCACGCGGGAGAGCTTCGCGTACTGCCGCAGGGCGTAGGTCTTGCCGTAGCCGCTGCGGGCGACTACGATGCCGAGGCCAATGTACTCCTGACAGCTCTGGCATACACCGAGCACGGCCTTCGCGTCCCGGCTCTCAAAGAATACGGGCGTCTGCCACGTCTTGCCCTCCGACTCCGCCAACGGCGTCGTCAGGTCGACCGCCTCGCCCGTCTGCCGGGTGAGGAAGTCCGTCAGCTTGCTCTCAAGGTCGTTCGGGTTGCTGTCATATTTGCCCGTGAGATACCGGGAGACGGTGGTGCGGCTGTAGCCGATGTCCTTGGCGACCGCCGCGATGCTTGAGTGCTGCGTCTGGATGTAGTTGTTCACGCGCTGCGCGAGGGGGCTGATGTTGGTGTAGATTGTGGTGCGCTCTGCTGCTGTAACTTCCATGATGTACCTCCGTTATTATTCGTTCATCGCTCTCAAAAGGGAGAGCGCCTTGTCGCCTTTGGCGTTGAGGAAGGTGTCGTCCGTGACCTTCTTCCGGCTCGCCTTGCTTGCCTGTTCCGATCGGAACATTCTGTCCTTGGGCAGGGAGACCAGCTTCTGGCTCGGCGTGGCTTGATGGTCAGGTCGATCATGCCCACTGCATCCGAGGGCCTTGCGCCGTCCTCGAGCCGCAGCTCGTAAGGGCGGACTCGCTCCTCCAGATACTCCCTGACCTCTCGCTCGTTTCGTTTCTGATCTCGCAGATGCTTCTCCAGCGCCGCCTGAGAACAATGCGGGCCGAAGGCGAGCAGCTCGGCGGACACCGCCTCACAGATCTTCTTGCCGTCCATGTCGTACACATAGAGCTTGGTGACATCGTCGATGTCCCACTTGATGTTGACTTTCTGATTGACGTAGTAGGCGAGCTCCGTGTCCGTGTAGAGTGTGCCGAACTTGTTGATGCCTTGGTTTGTGACGCGGGCGGTCGCCGCCTTCATCAGCAGCATCGCCGCGTACTCTCGGGGTGGAGCTGCCTTTTCATAGCGTGGGCCGTTCTCGAACATCTCGATCGGCGTAACCCATTTCTCGCCCGCGTCGCTCAGGCCGCGATGCTTGCGGGTGTGATACTTGGTGTTCTTCCACTCCGTCCAGACTTCGAAGACTCCTCCATCGTCAGCAGCTCCCCGCGCTCCAGCATCTGGTCGATGTCCTTCTGCCGCTTGGCGTAGGTCTTCGAGCCTGTCAGCGTGCCCGTGTAGCTCTCAAACCACTTGGAGAATTTCGAGCAGACCGTGGAGAAGAAGCGTTCGATCGGTTTGTCCCAAGGCTGATACGGCAGCGAGCGTCCGACCTCTTGGATGCCGATGCTCTGATAGAAGCCGACCGTTTCCGAGTCAAACGCGAAGTCAAGGTCGATTTTGCGGTGCTTGCGGTTCTGTCCGGTCATGGCCTTGGCAGTATAATCCTTGCCGTTGTCGACGTGCAGGATGTGGGGAACGCCGCCCGGATTGCTGTAGATCATTTTGACCAGCGACTCCTTCAGCGTCTGCGAATTGGCGTTGACGCACGCTACATCGCCGATGATAGCGCGGGAGCGCATATCCAGCCACGCAACCAGCTTCGGGCGCACGGCCTTGATCTTGCCGTTCGGGGCCGTCCACTGCACCCAAAAGTCGAAGGTGTGCTCGTCGCCAACAACATACTCCATGACTTGAAGGCTCGTCGCGTCGCGCTTGCCCTTCATCATCCGCTTGTTCTTCCACTCCCGCGTCCCATTGGCGGCGAGGAACCGGGCAGACTCCGCACCCCGCTGTCCCATGAGGAACTTGATGTACCGGGCCACCGTCTTGATGGAGGGATACTCCTCCCACTCCCGCCGCTCCGCCTCCAGCTCAAACCGTTCATAGAGCATCTCGATCGTGCCGAGGTTCGCCGCGAACCGCTTGTCGAACCAGATGTTCTCAATGATCGCCTTCTGCTCGTCCGTCAAGCTCGGGAACGTACCCGTCTCCTTTGGCTTCCGGCACAGCGCCAGCGCTCGGGAAGTAGTCCCCGGCTCTTGCCGTCTTCCTTCTCCAGCTTCAGCGCCCATGCGTTCGCCTCCAGCACGTTCTTCATGTAGCGGTACAGGCTCTGCGGGCTGATTCCCAGCCCCAGCGCGTACCGCTCGGCGTAGCCCGTGCGGTCAGGGCCGTCATAGTCGATGAAGTCCTGCACCCGCGCCGCCAGCTCTACCGCCTCATAGAAGCGCTTCTTGTTCGCCTCCGTGTACTGGTTCAGGTCGGCGGTGACGTACCACGCACGGCCTCCTGTGCTCTCTTGTCTATGATGACCTCACTCCCTTCCACCTTCTGCGCGGCTCGCCATGCCTTCCGCGCCTTTGCCGAGAGGGAGCTTGTCGAGATCAACACCTGATCCTTGCCGCCGCCCTCCCGGGCCTGTGACTTCGTTTTGTACTGCTGAGGATTGCGATAGATGCGTTGCGTCAAAGTCTTGTAGCTGACGCTTTCAAAAGCCGCTGCCTCCTCCAGCGTGATGAATACGTCCGGCACTCCGTTCCCTCCCTTCCGTGCGTCATGCCGCGATCGCCCGCTCCGCCTTCTTCGGGTCGAGCGCGAGGGTGGCGATGATCGCTGGGAGGTACTTCTCGCCGGAGCGTGTCCCGTTCAGGATGTAACTCATATACTGCGGGCTTGTGCCCACCGTGGCCGCCAGCTCCGCCCGACTCATGTCCCGGTCAGCCAGCGCCTTCACCACCATCTTCCCGAACGGCGTCAGCCGTTTCTTCGGGCCTCTCATCGCTTGCCCTCCTTTCCCATCGTTCTTAGACTTACTTCCGAATGACCGCCCAGCCCAGCGAGACCGCCACGCCTATGAACGCGGTGACGCTCACGGCGGGGACGGGGCAGCGCATCAGCAGCAGCGCCGCCGCGAAGCCCAGCGTCGCGAGGATGATGAGTCCCGCTGTGATGAGGAACGCCGCCGCGCTTTGCGCCGTGCGCCCCGCACGCTTTCGCGCCTCCCGCCTCACTTCTCTCTCAAGTAAGTTGAGAACGAGGTCGTAGCTGCGCACGCTCTGCGCCGCTTCAAAGAATTGCTGCTCCAATCCCCGGCAGCGCCCGGAACGGGTCGCGGGGGTTGCCCGCCTCCCGCAGCCGCGCCGCCGCGTTTCGCCGTGCGATGACGGTCGCGCCGATCGCGGTCTTGAGGTCTTCTGTGCTGAACATTCTGCTGCTCCTTTCCTTTGCCCTCCCGATCGTGTATAATGGAGCTGGGCCACTGCCCGGGGAGGGGGTGTTGTCTGTGATTGATGTGCAGAAATTCTCTAAAGAGGTTGTCGATGAAGTGAAGGCTCGGTTCCCGGAGCGGTTTTCCGAGGATGCCGAGATCGCCTCGAGCCTTCTCTCGCTGATCGCGGTAGTTGCAGCTACCGCGATTGCGAAGTACGAGAAGGAGAGGAGTTGACGTATTCCCCGACCTCTTTGAGAAGTCTGCCGAGCTGAATAAGCTCGCGCTTTTTGCCCTGTAAGGGGGCACCCTCCGCACGGGGCCGTCTGTTCATCGGACGGCCCTTTCTCTTCGGGCGCTCGCCCGTCAGCCATGCCAGCCAGCACGCGCAGCAGCTCACGCCGTCGCAGTGGGCGGGGATGGTGGGCGGGCACGGTGCGGAGATGATGTCCGCGATCTCGCCCGCCGTGGCCTCCGGGGCCTTGAGCAGTTCAAGTCCTGTCATGCTGCGCCTCCCGGTATTTCTTCACCGCGTGGTTCATGGTGTAGAGGTGGTTCAGCTCCCGGAGCAGCCGCTCATACTCCCGCTGCATCGTCTCCCTCGCGTGGCCCGTCAGCTTGCCCATCTGCCCGTCGACGTCGACCGCCATGCGGAACACGTTGCGGTAGATCGTGCAGTCGTTCTCCGGGCACTCGCCGAGAAGCGCCGTCCCGAGCTGGTGGAGCTCCTCCAGCCGATGCGCCGGGATGCGCTCTGTCTCGTGCTGGAAGCCGTTGAACAGCTCGCCGCCGTACTTGGTGTATTCGTCCACCTCCCGCAGCAGGTGCCGCAGCCGGGAGAGGTCTTCAAAGCTCACGCCCTCCAGCACCGTCTCCCACGCTGCGCCCGCCTCGGCGATCTGCGCCGCATAGTGCTCGCACTCGTTCTCCTGCAGGATCTGTCCGTCCCGCAGCGCCGCAAGGTAGGCCAGCGCCTCATGCCCGCCAAGCATGGCGGTCACGGTGTCCTCAGCGTGCCTCACGCCCTCGATGTGCTCCCGCAGCGCTCGCTCGCTCCGTTCCCGGATGCGCAGGTCTTGTGCCTCCGCGTCCTCGTAGAGCTGTCCCAGCGG
>ENA-OQCD01000014-OQCD01000014.1-human-gut-metagenome-genome-assembly--contig:-NODE-14-length-32075-cov-3.296795_pt1 | contig 32075 bp, 40 predicted proteins | sample MGYA00242755_ERZ504571 | MGnify/ENA primary metagenome ERZ504571 (study PRJEB26092, sample SAMD00036274) | human gut metagenome | host: Homo sapiens | study: EMG produced TPA metagenomics assembly of...
GTGGCACAGTCTGCCTGCTGAAATTTTTGCTGGAACCCGGCCAGACCCTTACCCTGCCCCGTTTTGCCTATGTGCAGCCGCTGCGCACCGCTGGCTCCCGCAACGCGGCCAGCACGCAGGCTGCGGGCAGCTATCAGGCCACTTTGTCCATTGGCGGGTGGCTGCCCGTCAAGACTGTGCGCGCTCTGGTGGAAACACGTCCGGTGGTAACCGTGTGCGGTACGCCTTTCGGCGTTAAGATGTTCTCCGAGGGTGCGCTCATTGTGGGCTTTTCCGACCTGAACACCCCGGACGGCACCGCAAACCCCGCCAAGAAGGCCGGGCTGCGGCTGGGCGACCGGGTGGTGCGCATGGACGACACCCTGACCGAGACGAACGACGCCGTGCACGATGCTCTGGAAACGGCCGCAGGCGCACCGGTGCAGGTGGTCTATATCCGCAATGGTGAGCAATTCCAGACCCGGCTGACTCCCGTGTGGGACAGCACCGCCGGGCAGTGGCGCGCCGGGATGTGGGTGCGGGATTCTTCCGCCGGGGTAGGCACCATGACCTTTGTGGACAATGCCGCCGGGGTGTTTGCCGGGCTTGGCCACCCCATCAGCGACAGCGACACCGGTGAGAGCGTGGCCCTGCGCAGCGGCGAGATCGTCCCCTGCCAGATCGTGGGGTGTACCAGCGGCACCGTGGGCAGCCCCGGTGAGCTGAAGGGCCGCTTTCTGAGCACCCATGCGCTTGGCAGCATCTGCATCAACAGCAAGACCGGGGTCTATGGCAGAACACGGGCTGCATTTTCCGGCCCGGAGCTGGAGATGGCTTTTGCGCAGGAGGTGGTGCCGGGCGATGCCGAGATCTGGACGACTGTGGACGGCGAGGTGCCCAAGGCATACCGCATCCGCATTGAAAAGGTAAACGACGCAGACCCCCACCGCAACATGATCCTGCGCGTGACCGACCGGCAGCTGCTTGCCAAAACCGGCGGCATCGTGCAGGGCATGAGCGGCAGTCCCATCCTGCAGAACGGCAGACTGGTGGGTGCAGTGACCCATGTGCTGGTAAACGACCCCACGCGGGGCTACGGCATTTTTGCTCAGACCATGCTCAAGCAGGCCCGCGCTGTTGAAAAAACAGACGATGCTGCGCAGCCATAAAGCTGATCTGCAAAAAATTTGCGCATTTCGATTTTCTTTGCCAAAATTTACCAATATAAACCGTTGAAAGTTCTGGAAAATTATGGTAAAATCCATGGTGTTAAGGGAACTGCACACATTGGAGGAAACAACCATGGACAAAGTTAGATTTTTGATGTCGGATACTGGTGCCCCGTTCACTGCCGCCTGCCGCGAAGCGCTGGAGCAGAAGGGCGTGGACGTGACCGTTGTGGAAAAGGACGGCAACAAGGTCCTGCAGAAAATGCTCACCGTGCGCCCGCAGGTGGTCCTGCTGGATGCTTTTATGCCCGGTCTGGATGCCCTTGCGGTAAAGCAGCGCTACAATGCCGCCGGTGAGCGGCACACCTCCTTCTTCGTGACCGGTGCCTTCCAGAGCGAAGAGATGGTTCAGGAGCTGCTGGACGAAGGCTTTGCCTACTACTTTGTAAAGCCCTTTGATGAGACCGTGCTTGCCGCACGGTGCTCAAGGCGGCACTTGGCCCGGAAAAGCACATCCTGCACACCAGCGTGGACAGCGATGAGCTGACCGTTACCGAGATCCTGCATCAGATCGGCGTCCCTGCCCACATCAAGGGCTACCAGTTCCTGCGGGATGCCATCCTGCTCACCATGAACGAGCCGGAGTATATCAACGCCGTGACCAAGCGCCTGTACCCGGAAATCGCCAAGAAAAACGGCACCACCGCCAGCCGGGTGGAGCGCGCCATCCGCCACGCCATCGAGGTGGCATGGGACCGGGGCGATGTGGATACCCTCAACAGCTACTTCGGCTACACCATCCATAACCTGCGGGGGAAACCCACAAACTCGGAGTTCATCGCGATGATCGCTGATAAGATGCGGCTGGATAAAACGCCAGCGGGTGGGCTGATTTTTTCATAGAATCCGCCGTCGTTCATATTCTGATAAGAGCAAACCAAACAGACAAAGGAGGTTTTGCTCTTGAAGCTTGCAGAATATCTCGCACGGCGCAGGCGGGCCAGAGTTGCGGCCGTGATGCTGTTCGCCCTCATTATGGGGTTTGTATCTGCTGCGCCGCCGGTCGTCACCGGATGTCAGGCGCAGGATCTTACCCCGGCACCGGACACTTCGATGCTCTCCCCCGCCGTTTCGGCTCTGGCACAGGAGCAGCAGGAGCCTGCTGCCCAGCCGCTGCCGGAAAAGTGGGTCTGCCTGACCTTTGACGACGGCCCCAGCAAGACCACACCGGATGTGCTCAGCGCGCTGAACGCGGCCGGAGTGCACGCCACATTTTTTTGTGGTGGCTACCGGTTACAACGAGAAGTATCTGCCCCTGCTCACCGAAGCGGTCAGCGCCGGGCACCAGATCGCGCTGCACTCTGCTTCCCACGAGTACAGCGATATCTACCGCAGCAGCGACGCTTATTGGGAGGACATTGCCCTTTTAAAGGAGCGCATTGCGCCCTATGTGGATGCCGAGAGCATCCGGTATCTACGGTTTCCGGGCGGCAGCACCAACACCGTCAGTCGGCGCTACGGCGGCAAAGGCCTGATGAAGCAGCTGAAAGCCGAAGTAGAGCAGAAAGGCTGGCATTGGGTGGACTGGAACGTGTGCGCCGAGGATGCCGTGGGCGGGCACCCAAGCGCGGGCACCATTTACCGCAATGTGGTGCACGAGACCGGGCAGCAGACGAACTGCATCGTTCTGATGCACGATTCCGCCACCACCCGCACCACCGCCGAGGCGCTGCCCGACATCATCCGGTGGTATGCAGACAACGGTTACACCTTCCTGACGGTGGCCGAAGCGCTGCCGCTGAACTGAGCAGACCAGCCCGGTTACAGGCGGTGTTCAAAGCCGCGGCCAAGCAGCACCCCGCCGGATGCCAGCGCCGCCAGCCAGAGCCAGCCTGCCACCGCCGGTGACTACCCACCCTGCCGCCATGATGGCGGCAAAGGTGCACACCGGCGGCAGCACGATACGCGCGATGCGCAGCAGCTTTTCCCGCCGGGAGGGAAGCCCGGTGTCAAGCTGCTCGGGATGCACGGCATCGCAGCAGATTTCATCCCGGTACTTGCCCGGGTTTCGGTAAGCTTTATACGGAATGCCATCCAGCGAAAACTCCGGGTACATCCCCTCTTTTTCAAGGCTGAACTGCATCCCGTTGGCCTTTGCGTAGGTCTGCAGGGCCGCTGTGAACTCCTGCGGGGTGTTGATGCTGCCCTCCGGAATAAAGGAAAATGCCTCTGGTGCTGCACCTGTGCCAGCGTGCGGTAATCCTGCAGCCAGCCAGAACAGAACGCACCCTGTACGGCAGGCTTTTCCATCCGGGACAGGCAGGCGTCCACATCCAGTGATGCCACAGACGGGTCCTGCCGGGCCAGTTCTGCACAAAAACGCGCCGCCCCTTCCAGCTGCTTTGCGCGCTGTTCCAGTGCGGTCTTTTGCTCCCGCAGGACACTCCCCAGCGATGCATCGCCTGCAAGCACGGATCGGATGACCGGAAGCGGCACATCCAGCATCCGCAGCATCCGGATGAACCGGAGAGTGCGGATGTCCTGTTCCGTGTAATCACGGTAGTCGTTGCCAGGCAGCCGGGCGGGATTCAGAAGTCCTTCTTTTTCATAGAAGCGGATATTGGGGGCAGACACCCCGCTCTGTTTCGAAGCCTGTTTGATGTTCATTTGCTTCACCTCCGCACTCACATTACACCTTAAAGACACTTGAAGGTCAAGCATTTTTTTGAAAAAAGCCCCGGAATGCGCGCGGCTGCGGGCGATCCGGGGCTAAATCTTTATTCCGCGTTCTGGCAGAACAGCAAGAAGGTACGGTAGGCCATGTACAGGTCGGTCTTATGGATGACCTCGAAGGGCGAGTGCATGGACAGCACCGGCACACCGATGTCCAGCACCGGGATGCCGCGGTTGGCCACGTACTTGGCAATGGTGCCGCCGCCGCCCAGATCCAGACGGCCCAGCTCACCGATCTGCCATGCCACGCCGTTGGCATCCAGCAGGCGGGTGATATCCCCTACCAGCTCAGCGGAAGCATCGCTGGCAGAGCTCTTGCCGCGGCTGCCGGTGTACTTGAAGAAGGCCACGCCGCGGCCTGCGTAAGTACCGTTCTGCGGCTCGAAGGCATTTGCCCAGGAGGGGTCGTAGGCGGCGGTCACATCGGCGGAGAGACACACGCTGTTCTGGAAGGCAAGGATGTCGTCCTGACCGGCGGCGCGGCACAGCAGCTGCATAAAGTGGAATACATACATGCTCTGCATGCCGGTCACACCGTCGGAGCCGATCTCTTCCTTATCGGTCAGCACGCAGACGGTGGTGTGCACAGGATCTTTCGTCTCGATCTCGGCCATAAGGGCGGGGTATGCGTCCACACGGTCATCGTGACCGTAACCGCCCACCATGGAGCGGTCAAAGCCCACGTCCCGGGCCTTATGGGCGGGCACCACCTCGATCTCAGCGCGGGTGAAGTCCCGCTCGGTGATGCCGTACTTTTCGTGCAGCAGCATCAGGGTGTTCAGCTTGACGGCCTCCTTGATGTCGGCATCCTCCACAGCGTCGGAGCCGATGAGCACGTTCAGCTCTTCGGCCTTGATGCCCTCGCTGAGCTTGCGGTCGTTCTGCTCGGCACCCAGATGGGGCAGCAGGTCGGTGATGCAGAACACGGGGTCATTCTCGTCCTCACCCACTGCAAAGGACACGCTGGAGCCATCGGCACGGGTGAACACGCCGTGGATGGCCAGCGGCATGGTGCCCCACTGGTACTTGCGGATGCCGCCGTAATAGTGGGTCTTGAAGTAGCTGAGGTGGTCTGCTTCGTACAGCGGGTTCGGGCGCAGGTCCAGACGGGGGCTGTCGATGTGGGCGATCACCAGACGGAAGCCCTCCTCAAAAGATCTCCGGCCGATGGTAGCGGCCACCACCGCCTTGTGCTCCTGCACAAAGTAGATCTTCTGGCCGGGGGCATAGGTCTTTTTCGGCTCAAACTTTTCGTAACCGGCCTCCAGCAGCAGCTTTTCGCTGGCGGCGGCAGCTTCGCGCTCGGTCTTGGCAGCGTTCAGGAAGGCTTTGTAGCCTTCGGCAAATGCTGCAGCCTTCTCCTTCACGTCGGCGCTCTTGTCGGCGGCGTACTCCGGCTTGTAAAGCAGCTGTTCGGCAGCCTGCTTTGCGGTAAGTTTCTCGCTCATGTTCCTTATCTCCTCTCAGCTTTCTGCATAGATACGCTGATACCGCGCATAGCAGGAAGTGATCTTTTTTTACGTAGTGGTTCATCTGGTTATAGGGAAAGCCCTGCAGCGTTTCGCCGTCTGCGGAGTGCTCTTCCATCTGTAAAAGAGCATCTACCGTGCCCCACCCGCTGTGATAAGCGGCAGCGGCAGTGGCAACATCGCCGTTGTAGCGCTCCATGCACAGGTGCAGGTAATAGCATCCGAACCGGATGCTGGTCTCCGGGTCGTAGAGATTTGCAAAGAGCAGCCCTTCGTCCGGTGCGATCTTGCTGCGCAGCCAGATAAAGGTCTCCTCGGTCATCTGCATCAGGCCCCGGGCATCCACAGTGGAGGTGGCCTGCGGGTCAAAGCCGCTTTCGGTGCGGATGAAGGCATCCACCAGAAGCGGGTCAAGGCCGTAAGTCTCCGCCCACTGGTCCACCAGCACTTCGTACTTGCGGGGGTATAAAAGCCGTTCTGCCCTGCCCCACAAGTTGGGCACCAGCACAAACAGCAGGATCAGCGCCATGCCCAGCAGGAACAGCCTGCGGCTGCGCATTTTTTTGCGGCGGCGTGCCTTCTGGGCGCGGAGAGCGCGGCGGATGCGGGCCGTCTCCGGGTCGTACTGCGGTGCAGGATCTTGTTCGTTATATCGTTTGTTCAAAGCTCTTTTCCCGCACCTCCTTCTGCCAGAAGCTTTGTGCAGAGCTGCTCTGCCGCAGCCTGCAGATGTGCAAGGCTGGAATCGTTGCGCAGCACATAGTCTGCCTGCGCGGTGAGGGTGCTTTCCGATGTCTGGGCGTTCAGGCGGCGGGCGGCCATCTCGGCCGAGATGCCGTCCCGGGCCACGATGCGGGCCACACTGGTCTCAAACGGTGCCGTGACCACGCACAGGCGGTCACACTCGGCCTGCGCCGCAGTCCCCACGATGACCGCGCCATCCAGCACGAACAGCGGTGCACCGGCATCCTGTGCTGCCTGCTTTGCCGCACGGATGCGGCGCACGATCTCCGGGTGGGTCAGGCTGTCCAGCGCCGCCTTGCCTTCCGGGGTGGCAAAAGCGCGGTCAGCCAGCAGGCGGCGGTCCAATGTGCCGTCTGCTTTTAAAATGTCTGCGCCGAACCGCTGAGCCAGCCGGGGCAGCAGCGGCGAGCCGGGCAGTAAAATCTCGCGGCTGATCTGGTCGGCATCGGCCAGCGGCACACCGTGGGCCGAAAACACCGCCGTGACCGTGGATTTGCCGCAGCCGCTGCGGCCCGTGATGCCAAGCGCGATCATAGCTTGATCACCCGGAAGGCCGCAGCGCGGATCAGGCGGTTGTACACCGCCATGGAAAGGCCGTCCTTCTGCGGGCAGCGGGCGTAGACCACGGCATCGCCCTGCTCATCCAGCGCGCGCAGGCAGCGGAAGATGTGCTTTGCCTGATCGGCACCGTCGCCCTCGCGGCCATACTCCACGCAGGGCACACCCAGCTTTTCCGCCTCGCCGGTAAAGCACAGGCAGCTGGGATTCTGCTCGGCGTGGGCATCCACATAGGCTTTGAACTGCTCAAAGGTGCCGTCCAGCAAGGTCACATCCGCCTTGGGGGCGTAGTGCTTGTACTTCATGCCGGGGCTGCGCACCACAGCACCCTCCGGCAGCTTTTCGAGGATGGCTTTGGACACTTCCACCTCTTCGCCGAGGGCACGCTCGAGGTCTTCCAGCGTGATGTGGCCCGGACGGAACAGGGTGGGCTTTTCGCCCACCACCGACACCACAGTGCTTTCTCGCCCACGTCGCACTCGCCGCCGTCCAAAATCAGCGGCAGGCGGCCGTCCATATCGGTGAACACATCCTGCGCGTTGGTGGGGCTGGGCTTGCCGGAAAGATTGGCGCTGGGGGCAGCAAAGGCGCAGCCGCTCTTTTCAATGACGGCGCGGGCCACCGGGTGGCTGGGCATCCGGATGCCCACGGTGTCCAGACCGGCACAGCACTCTGCTGCCACCTCCGGGCCGCGGGGCATAATGATGGTGAGCGGGCCGGGGCAGAACGCAGCCATCAGCAGCTGGGCGCGCTCCGGCACCTCGCTGACAAGGCCGGGCAGCATTTCCGGTCCGGTGACGTGGACGATCAGGGGATTGTCCTGCGGGCGGCCCTTGGCCACAAAGATCTTCTTCACAGCCTCGCCGTTGCGGGCATCGGCAGCAATGCCGTAAACCGTCTCGGTGGGCAGGGCCACCAGCTCACCGTTCTGCAGCAGGGCAGCGGCTTTTTCAATGCTCTTTTCGTCCGATGCGGGCAAAATTTCAGTTTTCATTTCCATACGGATCATCGTTCTTTCTATCTGTAAAGTATTTATGCTTTTCAGCATTTATCGACAGGATATCGTTTTATTTTCAAAACCGCATTTCAGCCCTGCTCGTTGAGCTTTTGCAGCTTTTCGGCCTGTTCGCGGGTGGCCAGTGCGTCGATCAGCTCGTCCAGATTGCCGTCCATGATCTTGGAAAGATTGTGCACGGTCAGGCCGATGCGGTGGTCGGTGCAGCGGTCCTGCGGGAAGTTGTAGGTGCGGATCTTTTCGCTGCGGTCGCCGGTGCCCACCTGCCCCTGACGGCTGGCGTTGATGGCATCCTGCTGCTGTTTCTGCTTCTGGGCCAGCAGGCGGCTGCGCAGGATCTCCAGCGCCTTGTCCTTGTTCTGGAACTGGCTGCGCTCGTTCTGGCATTCTACCACCATGCCGGTGGGGAGATGTGTCACACGGATGGCGCTGGAGGTTTTTGTTTGATGTGCTGACCGCCCGCGCCGGAGGAGCGGAAGGTGTCGATGCGCAGGTCCTTCATGTCCAGCGCAAAGTCCACCTCTTCGGCCTGCGGCATCACAGCCACCGTGGCCGTGGAGGTGTGGATGCGGCCCTGCGTCTCGGTCTCCGGCACGCGCTGCACACGGTGCACACCGCTCTCGTACTTGAGGCGGTTGTAGGCCCCGGCACCGTCCACCGAAAAGATGGCTTCCCTCACGCCGCCAAGCTCCGTCTCGTTGAGGTTGAGCATTTCCAGCTGCCAGCCCCTGCTTTGCACATACATGGTGTACATGCGCAGCAGGCTGTGGGCAAACAGGGCAGCTTCCTCCCCTCCTGCGCCGCCGCGGATCTCCACAATGACATTTTGCCATCGTTCACATCCTTGGGCAGCAGCAGAATTTTGAGATTATTTTCCAGCTTTTCCACATCTTGACTTTTTTCGCTGATTTCCTGCTGTATCATCTGCTTGAAGTCCGGGTCAAGTGCGCCCGGTTCTTCCAGCAGAGCTTTGGGCCTGTGCCAGATGATCCTGTGCGGTCTGCCACGCGCGGTAGGCCTGCACCACAGGTTCTGCATCGTGGTACTCCCGCATCAGCTGCGGAAAAGCGCAGGGTCTGCGGCGGTATCCGGCTGGTTCAGGCGGATGGAAAGTTCTTCAAAGCGGTGGCAGACAGCATCCATCTGGGTAAACATGTTCGGCATAATTCCGGCAGTTCTCCTTACAAACTCAGATTCATGTTCGTGCAGCCGAACGGCTCCGGGGCCTTTCCGCCCCGGATGCGTGCTGCGCCGGGCGCTAGGCCTGCCCGGGTTTTACCACCTTTTTGATGTTCTTTTCAATTTTAGCACGCGGCAGCATCACCTCGCGCCCACAGCCGGTACACCGGATCTTAAAATCCATGCCGACGCGCAGTACCTCGAAGCTGGACGCTCCGCAGGGGTGCTTTTTGCGGGTGAGGATGGTATCGCCTACAGCAATGTCCATAGCTCTGCTTCTCCCTTCTGCCTGCCCAAAACAGCAGGCGGTGTGTGCGCAAAGCCCGGCGTGCCGGTTTGCTGCGCATACAGATATAGTATAATGCAAAGCCGCACAAAATGCAAATATCCGCCCATGCGGATGCATAAGTTTTAACAGAAAGGCCGCTGCCGTTCCAAGCACGGCCTAAAAAGCAGAGAAAGAGGAATGAAAGATGATGCAAGCTTACCGTACCGAAGGCAACTACCGTTCTGCTGCGCGCCTGTCCCCCACTGAACTGCGCGCCGCCATGGCAAACCGCGAGATCCTGCAGGCCACTGCTCTGGCCTTTGATACCCAGCGCCAGCTGCGGTTCGAGATCGGCGGGGTGAGGGCCGTGATGCCCTTTGCCCAGTGCGCCGATGGTGCCGCAAACGGCACCGTGCGGGACATTGCGGTGCTGACGAGGGTGGGCCGTCCCACCTGCTTTGTGATCGAAGCGCTGGACACCGATGAGAACGGTCAGCCCTTCTACCGGCTCTCCCGCGCGCTGGCGCAGCAGATGTGCAAGGCCGACTATCTGGACGCCCTGCAGCCCGGCGATATCCTGCCCTGCACCGTGACCCATATCGAGCCGTTTGGCGCGTTCTGTGATGTGGGCTGCGGCATCAGTGCCCTGCTGCCCATCGACTGCATGTCGGTGAGCCGCATCTCCTCCCCCGCCGACCGGGTGAGCGTGGGCCAGCAGATCTTGTGCGCCGTCAAGAACCGGGATGTACAGGGCCGCTTTGTGCTGACCATCCGGGAACTGCTGGGCACATGGGAGGAAAATGCGGCCGGGTTCACCGTGGGTGAGACCGTGGTGGGCATCGTGCGCAGCGTAGAGGAATACGGCACCTTTATCGAGATCGCGCCCAACCTCGCGGGCCTTGCCGAGAGCTGCACCGACCTTGTGCCCGGGCAGGCGGTGAGCGTCTACATCAAGAACATCCTGCCGGAAAAAATGAAGATCAAGCTGGTGATCGTGAACCACGCCCTGAGCCAGCGCCACCGGTTCGAGCTGAAGTATTTCATCACCGAGGGCCATCTGGACCACTGGGTGTACTCCACGCGGAAAGCCCCAAGCGCATTGAGACAGATTTTGCCGCTGCGGCTTGCAATCCGGCGTGAAAGCCTTTATACTATAAAAGAAAAGGAATGCAAGGGGGATGTATGGAACGATGGCCGCCAATGATGCTTTTACTGCCGGTGTACGTCCCGGCGGGTTGACCAGCAGCACCGAGATCCGGCTGCTGCTGTGCTATCTGGTCAAAAATGCCGGACCCATTACCCGGCAGGAGATCGAAAACGCCCTGATGGAAGAAGCGCTGGTGAACTATTTCGAGATCGGCTCGTGTCTGGACGATATCACCAGGCAGCAGCTCGTCACCCTGACAAAGGGCAGCTACACCATCACCGAGAAGGGCCGCAAAGTGGCGCAGGAGCTTGCCTACGACCTGCCCCGCAGTGTGCGGGAGCGCGCTGTGGCCGCTGTGCTGCGCTGCCAGACATGGGCCCGCAAGGAAGCCAAGTACAGTGCCAGCATTACCGAAAAAGAGGACGGCCACTGCACCATCCGCTGCACGGTGAAAGGGCTGGACAGTGAGCTGTTCTGTCTGGATCTCGGCACACCGGACCGGCTGACCGCCGAGCTGGTAAAAAAGCAGTTCATCCTCAAGGGCAACGAGATCTACCAAATGCTCATCAATAAGCTGACCGAAGAAGAAAAGTGAACAAATAAAGAGGGAGGCACCCGCGCGCGCTTCCCTCTTCTGTTTTGTAGCGGTCAGATCAGAATGCAGATGAGCCCGGTGCAGCCCTCATTGATGACCCGTTCCAGCGTTTCCTGCAGGCGGGTGCGGGCCTCCTGCGGCATGTGCAGCAGCTTGTTCTGCAGCCCTTCGTTCACCAGCTCGTGCAGGCTCTTGCCAAAGATGTTGGACTCCCACAGCTTTTCCGGGTCGTCCTCAAAGCCGGCCAGCAGGCTGCGGGCAAGGTCCTCGCTCTGCTTTTCGGTGCCCACGATGGGGCTGATCTCGGTGTGGATGGTGGCCTTCATCATCTGGATGGAGGGCGCGCAGGCTTCCAGCCGCACGCCGTAGTTCGTGCCCTGCCGCACGATCTGGGGCTGTTCCAGTTTCAGCTCGCTGACCGTGGGCATCACGATGCCATAGCCGGTGGCTTCCACCTGCTCAAGGGCGCTGCGCACCTTCTCGTACTCCCGTTTGGCCTTTGCCAGCTCCATGATGCAGGGCATCAGGCCCGCTTCGTCGCCAATGGCAAGGCCGGTCTGCTCGCTCAGCACCTGATAGAAAAATTTCCGGCTTCAGCTCCACCGTGATGCGCACACTGCCGTTCGCAAGGTCGATGCCGCTGATGGCCGAGCGCTGCACCGCGTCACATTCCAGCGCAGGTGCGTCTGTTCCGGAGGTACATCCTTCATGCGGGAGACCTTTGCCGCCAGCTGCATGGCCGCATCGTACACCTGCGTTTGCAGCCAGTGGCCATTTTCCAACATCGTGACCCAGCGCGGCAGGCAAAATCCAGCTCCTGCACCGGGAACTCGTACAGAACCTGCCGCAGGATGCTGCCGAGTGCCTCCGCGTCCAGATCCACGCAGCTCACCGGCAGCACGGTGTGGTCGTAGTCCCGGGCCATGCCCTCGGCCAGCTGCTTCGTCTCCGGCGCATCCGGGTGGGTGCTGTTGAGCAGGATGATGTAGGGCTTGCCCAGCGCATCCAGTTCTTCCACGATGCGCTTCTCGGTTCTGGCATAGCCCTCCCGCGGGATGTCACTCACAGAGCCGTCGGTGGTGACCACGATGCCGATGGTGGAATGTTCGCAGATCACCTTGCGGGTGCCGGTCTCGGCGGCAAGGTCGAAGGGCACCTCGTGGTCGAACCACGGGCTTTTGACCATGCGGGGCTTGTCGTTCTCCTTCGTGGCCCATAGCCCCCTCCACCATGTAACCCACGCAGTCGATGAGCCGCACCCGGCACTCGCCGCCGCCCTCCAACTGCAGGGGCACGGCTGCTTCCGGGATGAATTTTTGGTTCCGTAGTCATGATGGTGCGGCCCGCTGCCGACTGGGGCAGCTCGTCCCGGGCACGCTCCCGCGCAGCCGCCGGGCCGATGGCGGGCAACACCAGCTGTTCCATGAAACGCTTGATAAAGGTGGATTTGCCGCTGCGCACCGGGCCAACCACCCCAATGTAGATATCTCCGCCGGTGCGTGCGCCGATCTCGCGGCAGATGCTCTTCTGTTCCTGATTTGCCAAATTGCTCTCCCCTTCCCGTTTGCGCTGTGCACCGGACAGGATTCCGGTCCGCTTGTTGTAATCGTATGAAACAGGGCGGGGCATTATGCCGGAACGATTTTGAATGCCCTCCGCCTTGCTCTGGGCATATTCAGCGGAAAAATTTATTTTATAATTGCAATTCAGGAAAATCTGCGGATTTTCCTGAATTGCTTTTTCACAGATGGGGTCGTAGAGGAAAACAGCATTTACAGCGCCGCTTTCTGCGAAAGCGCGGCGCTGTGGAGGGGCTACCTGTTTGCTTTCAGCATGCTGAACCCTCTCAGGCTCACATTCGTTCGCCAGCTCCCCCGAAGGGGGAGCTTTTTGCAGTAACGGCGCAGTTTCCAGATAAAAATGCAAGCCTTGCGGATGCGTCAGAAGCTCCCCCTTTCGGGGGAGCTGGCAAATCCGAAGGATTTGACTGAGAGGGTGAGTCCACCATTCTAAACCATCCAACAAAAAGAGAGCTGCCGTGCAAAATGCGCAGCAGCTCTCGGTATGATCTCTATAAAATTACGGGGTCAGACGGTTGGGGCCGCGGAACAGGAACTCGGCATCCTTGATGGTCAGGCCGCACAGCAGCATGGTCAGGCGGTCGATGCCCAGACCGAAACCGCCGTGGGGCGGGCAGCCGTACTGGAAGAACTCCAGATAGAACTTGACATCATCGGCCAGACCCTTTTCCTCGGCCTGCTTCTTCAGCACCTCGTAGCGGTGCTCACGCTGGGCACCGGTGGTGATCTCAACACCACGCCAGATCAGGTCGTAGCCCTGGGGCACACCGTTCTCGTCGCGCATGTGGTAGAACGCACGCTTCTCAGCAGAGTAATCGGTGATAAAGAGGAACTCGTGGCCGTAATGCTTCTTCACCCACTCATAGCTCAGGCGCTCGGCCTCAGTGGTCAGGTCGCCTTCTCGCTCTCATCGACGGTGTAGCCGAACTCTTCTTCCAGACCCTTGTACAGGTCTGCCAGCTTGACCACCGGGAACGGGGTGGTGGGAACGATCACTTCCTGCCCGAACATCTCCTTGATCTGGTCGCCGTAGTTGTCCTTGACAGCCTGCAGACCGGCAGTCAGCAGCTCCTCTTCCATCTTCATCACGTCTTTATAGGAAGTGATGTAGCTGAACTCCAGATCGAAGCCGGAGAACTCGGTGGAGTGCTTGTTGGTGTAGCTCTTCTCGGCGCGGAACACAGGGCCGGTCTCGAAGATGCGCTCAAAGCCTGCAGCCATGGCCATCTGCTTGTAGAACTGAGGGCTTTGTGCCAGATAGGCGTTGCGGTCAAAGTAGTCCACCTTGAACACCTCAGAGCCGCTCTCGCTGGCAGCAGCGATCAGCTTTGGGGTGTGGATCTCGATGAAGTTACGGTCCAGCAGGAACTTGCGCATGGCGTTCACAAAGCAGCTCTGTGCCTTGAACATGAGCTGATTCTCGTCGGTGCGCAGGTCGATCCAGCGGTAATCGATGCGCTGGTCGATGCTGGAACGCTCCACAGCCTTCTTTTTCTTGGTGGCTGCGATCTCCTTGCGGACGATGGGCAGAGCGTTGGCGATGCTCTCGATCTCGATGCTCTCGGGGATCATCTCCACGCCGCCCATCTTGACGTAGTCGTTCTCCACCACCTTGCCGGTGACGGTGATGACGGAATCCGGGGTGAGCTGATCGATGGTATCCACCAGATCGGGGTGATCTTCCTTTTCCACCGTGATCTGCAGCTTGCCGGTAATATCCTTCAGCACGATAAAGGCCATATACTTGCTGTTGCGCAGGTTCTCGATAAAGCCCTGCACCTTGACCGTGCCGCCGATGGCCTTTTGAGCCTCGTTGATATAGGTGCGTTCCATAATACAGGAATCCTCCTTTGACGTCTTGTGTACTGTTTTATTATACGCTTTTCCGGGGATAAATCAAGAGATATGGCGATTTAGAATGGCCTCCGCTGCGCTCTGGCCATCTTCTGCGGAAGAATTATTTTTATTTTGTGTTTGTCGCGGCCTGCGGGCCGCTCCAAGCACCTTTTCACAAATCAGGACAAATCAGCAAAAATGCAGTTTCTGGTCACAGCCCCTCCGTGAAAAAACAGTTCTGGAAAATCCGCAGATTTTCCAGAACTGCAAACATAAAATCTTTTTCCGCTGAAAATATTCGGGTTGCGGCACGCGGCGGCTATTTTTAATGGTTCTCTTTGCCTGTTTCTTCGTGCAGAGTGCCGGTGCCGCCCTCCACCACGCCTCGTGCTTAAGCACCGCGGCAATGGTGCCAAAGAAGCATTCACATCCAGCCCAAAGCTCAGATGCTCCACATACCAGCCGTCCAGCTTGGCCTTCTCGGCAATTTCCAGCTCGTCGCGGCCATGGATCTGTGCCCAGCCGGTCAGGCCCGGGCGCACATCGTTTGCATGGTACTTGTCGCGCTCTGCCAGCAGATCATACTGGTTCCACAAAGCAGGCCGCGGGCCGATGACCGCCATATCACCTACAAAGATATTCCACAGCTGGGGCAGCTCGTCCAGACTGGTCTTGCGCAGGAAATGACCCATGCGGGTGATATACTGGTCCGGGTCGTGCAGCAGATGGGTGGGCATATCGTGGGGCGTGTCGATGCGCATGGTGCGGAACTTTAAAATGTAAAAGTGCTTTTTGCCAATGCCCACACGCTTCTGTTTGAAGAACACCGGGCCGGGCGAGTCCAGCTTGATGGCGACGGCCAGAATGAGAAAAAGCCAGGACAGGCAGATCATGCCGCACAGCGACAGCACCACCGCCAGCAGGCGCTTGATTCCATTGCGATACATGGGTTTCCTCCATTTTCCGATTCAAAGTAGCGGTTCCAGTATAACAGTATGGGCCGGAATTTGCAATTGCATCCGCCGCCTGCCGCCGATATTTTTATGCTCTGGCTGCGTTCTGCCGGTTTTGTGGCAAAAAAAAGTGCCGGTTTTGTCTCTTGTTTTGCAGCGTGGCCCGGGGTAAGATAAAGAAAATGAGAAGTCCACTCCCCCAGTCTCGCTTTCGCTCGACAGCCCCCTCGGAGATGGGGCCTTTGGCAAAACCTCTCACTTTGAGAGAGGTGGCACGCCAAAAGGCGTGACGGAGAGGGCAAGGATGCTACAAGGAGGTTCCCTATGATCCAGCGTTTCCGTTTTTGGCCTGCCCCTGCCCACCGACAGTGTGGTGCAGGAGATCCCAGTTTCCGCCGGGCCAGTGCCCTTCCTCACAGCCGAAGAAGACGGCTGGGCCTACCGGATGGCTCCGGATGCCATCGTGTACGGTCTGGGCGAAATGCCCCGCGGCATCAACAAGCGCGGCTGGCACTACGTGACCAACAACACCGATGAAGCCCGCCACAGCGAGGATAAGCTTTCCTACTATGGTGCGCACAATTTTCTGCTCATTGACGGCGGCGCAGGCCGTGAATGCTTTGGCGTGTTCATCGATTCCCGGGCAAAGTGCGTTACGATATCGGCTACACCGAATACGATGCCCTGCGCTTTGCCACCGAAGAGCCGGATCATGAGCTTTACATCATTACCGGCGACGACCTGAACGATATCAGCCGCCAGTTCCGGCAGCTCATCGGCCGCAGCTATATCCCGCCCAAGTGGGCCTTTGGTCTGGCACAGAGCCGCTTTGGCTACAAGACCGCTGAGGACGTGCGGGAGGTGGCCCGCCAGTACAAAGAGAACGATCTGCCGCTGGATATGATCTGCATGGACATCGATTATATGCAGGACTACGCGGATTTTACCGTAAACAAGCAGCGCTTCCCGGACCTTGCCGCCCTGAGCGCCGAACTGAAGGCACAGGGCATCCGGCTGGTGCCCATCATCGATGCGGGTGTGCGCATCGACCCGAAGAACCCCGTCTGTGCCGAGGGCCTTGCAAACGGTTACTTCTGCACCAAAGCCGACGGCACCCCCTTTGTGGCGGCGGTGTGGCCCGGCAAGGCTTACTTTGCGGACTTCCTGCGCCCGGAGGTGCGGGAGTGGTTCGGCCGGCAGTACAAGGCACTGACCGACTGCGGCATCGAGGGCTTCTGGAACGATATGAACGAGCCTGCGCTGTTTTACTCACCCGAGCGGCTCAAGGCTTTCTTTGAGAGCATGGACGAACTGAGCCGGAAGGACAACATCGTGCAGGATGAGTTCTTTGGCAAGGTGGTGGGCGGCGCGCTGGGCCTGATGAACGCCCCGGAGGACTACGCCAGCTTCTACCACGATGTGGACGGCCAGCGGGTGCGCCATGACAGGGTGCACAACCTCTACGGCGGCAATATGACCCGTGCGGCAGGCGAAGCCTTTGCCCGCCTGCGGCCCGGCAGACGCACGCTGCTCTACAGCCGTTCCAGCTTCATCGGCAGCCACCGCTACGGCGGCATCTGGCTGGGTGACAACGCTTCCACATGGGCACAGCTTCTGGCCAATATCCAGATGATGCCCAACGTGCAGCTGTGCGGCTTTCTTTATGCCGGTGCCGACCTGTGCGGTTTTTCCTACGATACTACGCCTGATCTGGCTCTGCGCTGGCTGGAGTTCGGCCTGTTCACGCCGCTGATGCGCAACCACGCCACCGACGGCTCCCGGATGCAGGAATACTACCGCTTTGCGGATATGCTGCCTGCCCTGCGGAAGATGCTCCGGCTGCGGTATGCCCTGCTGCCCTACCTTTATAGTACCTTCATGAAGGCGGCATTGGAAGATACCAGTTACTTCCGGCCCTTGGGCTTTGATTTTCCTGCTGACCCGGATGCCCGCGAGGTGCAGGACCAGCTGCTGCTGGGCGAGGGTGTGATGGTAGCGCCTGTCTACACCCAGAACGCCAGCGGACGGCATGTCTACCTGCCGGAAGCAATGAAGCTCTACCGCATCCGCAGTGTGGACGACTACGACACCGAGCTTCTGCCCGCCGGGCACCACTACGTCCGCTGCGCATTGGACGAAGTGCTGCTGTTCATCCGCCCGGGCCATGCGGTGCCGGTGGCAAGACCCGCCAGCTGCACCGCCCAGCTGGACGATACCAGCCTGACCCTGTGGGCCTGCCCGGACGAAAAAATGGCAGCGCCCCGCTGCCGGATGTACACCGATGACGGCGAGACGAGCGATTTTGCCGCACCGGAGCACTGGAAGACGGTGGAAGCGTAAGCTTATTTTATCAGAAGACCGCTGCCCGACAGGACGGCGGTTTTTTTGTAGGATCTCACTTTTATCAGCTGCAAATTTTACGTTGAATTTCACAGCAGAATTTGTTATACTACAGATGAAGGGAGTTGATCTTATGCCGAACATCAAACCTATTTCTGACCTGCGGAATTACAACGAAGTCCTTCGCGATGTGGAAGCAGGATCGCCGGTTTTTCTTACCAAAAAACGGCCGTGGAAGTATGCCATTCTGGACATGGAAGATTATGAGAAAACGCAGGCTACCATCCGGCTTATGAATGAAATTGCAAAAGGACGGTGCTCTGGTGAGACGGAAAAGCTTTACACTCCGGAAGAAATGAGGGCGCATTTCCGTGCAAAAGCCAATGGAAAATAACCTCATTTATACAACTCGTTCCCGTCAGGACCTGGACGACATCTGGGATTATATCTCGTTCGACTTGCAAAATCTGCCTTCTGCAGAGCGCATTCTGAACCGCATCATGGATGCTGCTGAACAATTAAAGCTGTTCCCGGAAAGCGGTGCATTGCTTTCTTCCGTAGCTCCGCTGGATCATGAACTTTATTTGGATGAGCGCTTTCTCGTCAGCGGAAAGTATCTGATTTTTTATCATGCTTTTCGGAACGATATTTATATTGACCGCGTCCTCTACGGCGGGCGGGATTATCTGCGGGTTTTTGTTCCGGGACGCTTTGCAGGAAGAATAAACTCTTCTACTGTGCTTCAAGAAATGTTTTTTGATCGTTTTTATAAGCGGCACCGCCGGGAATTTGCATTTTTTCGGCGGTGCCTCTTGTATTTTTCTGCGCCGCGCGTTATAATATGCCTTCGGTTCCCTTTATTTACGAAAAATTTACATTTCAGATGCTGTCCTCCTAAGCAGTGTGCAATGCTTCGGAAAACAGCTTCTCCGCGTAAACGATAAAAAGGAGGTACTCTTCTCATGGCTCAGACAAGCCGCTCCGCTGACCTTACCAGCGGCCCGATGCTGCAAAAGATCATCCTGTTCTCCATCCCGCTGGCAGCTTCCAGCATTCTGCAGCTGCTGTTCAACGCTGCGGACGTAGTGGTCGTGGGCCGCTTTGCGGGCAGCACCGCACTGGCCGCCGTCGGCTCCAACGGCTCTCTCATCAACCTGCTGGTGAACCTGTTCGTAGGGCTTTCGCTGGGCGCAAACGTGGTGGCGGCCCGCTGCTTTGGTGCAAAGGATGACCACGGCGTTCAGGACACGGTGCAGACCTCGGTGACGCTGGGCCTTGTCAGCGGCGTACTGCTGGCTGTGGTGGGGTTCTTTGCAGCCCGGGGGCTGCTGGAGCTGATGAGCTGCCCGGAGGATGTGATCGACCTTTCTGCGCTGTACCTTAAAATTTATTTCATCGGGATGCCCATGACCATGCTGTACAACTTCAGCAGTGCGCTGCTGCGCGCCGTGGGCGACACCAAGCGCCCGCTGTACTGTCTGGCAGCAGCCGGTCTCATCAATGTGGTGCTGAACCTTGTGTTCGTCATTGGCTTTTCCATGAGCGTGGCAGGCGTGGCGCTGGCTACCATCATCAGTCAGACCGTTTCCGCCTGCATGGTGACGCGGATGCTGATGAAGGAGGAGGGCGCGCTGCATCTGGATCTGCATCATCTGCTTCCACATGGGTGCCCTGAAGCAGATTTTGCTTATCGGCCTGCCTGCCGGTCTGCAGAGCACCGTGTTCAGCCTGTCCAACGTGGTCATCCAGTCGGCCATCAACTCCTTCGGCTCCACGGTGGTGGCAGGCAGTTCGGCCTCCGCCAATCTGGAGGGCTTCGTCTATACCGCCATGAACGCCTTTTCGCAGGCAGCGGTGACCTTTACCAGCCAGAACATGGGCGCACGCAAGTACCAGAACCTGAACCGTGTTGTCCTCAACTGCCTGCTGTGCGCCATCGTGACCGGCGTGGTGCTGGGCGGCGGTGCGGTGCTGGCAGGCACCCAGCTGCTGCACTTCTACTCCTCGGATGCGGCGGTGATCGCTGCCGGATACGAGCGCCTGCGGGTGATCTGCGGCACCTACCTGCTGTGCGGGCATCATGGAGTACGCTGGCCAGCAGCCTGCGCGGCCTTGGCTACAGCGTGCTGCCCATGGTGGTGAGCCTTGTGGGCAGCTGCCTGCTGCGGCTGGTGTGGATCGCCACCATCTTCCAGCTGAACCGCACACCGTTCATGCTGTACATCAGCTACCCCATCAGCTGGGTGCTGACGGCTGCCGTGCATCTGGCCTGCCTGCTGGTGGTGCGGCACAAGATGCGCCAGAGAGGTCAGACACTACAGGCGGCGTAAAGAGAAGCCCTGCGCCCTTGACAATCCCTGAAAAAAGCACTATACTACAAACAGAAAAGGCGCTGTCCGCAATGGTCAGCTTCTTGCCCGTTTAGTCAAGAAAAGATTGACCGCACGAGTTGGTAGCTGGGCGGTCAGTCTTTTTTGCTATCATCGGCTTTGTGCTTGGAAAACATTGTCATGACCTCAACGGCCAGACGGATCACGTCCACGATCAGACCCAACAGTGTGAGAATGAAGGTGAGCAGTGCGAGGGTTTCCAACAGAGTCACCGGATATCCCTCCCTTCGCCTTCAAGGCTCCGGGAAGTTTCATTTTGCAAAAAAGTTCCACTCCCGGAACCTCTGCTTCGTTCTATGTAGAAAGAGCAGCGATAACGGGCAGGAAGCATGACCACCTGCGCTTGCAGATAGCACCTTAACGCCACCCTTCGGGGTGCGTTTTTTAGTTTTAACATACTTTTTTGACGAATTACAACTTTTTTACAGCTCCTTTGCCAGCAGGTAACGGTCGTGGCCGCCGTACATTTCCCGCCGGGAGACGATGGCAAAACCGGATGCAAGGGCGTTGTGCAGGCTGTACTGGTTCTGCGGGCTGACGGTAGCACCGATGTGGGTGATTTTTTTCGGGAAAAGCGGCAGCGCTGCTTCCAGCATGAGCCGCTGCAGGCCGTTGCCGCGAAAGTCTGCGTGGACGATGGCGCTGTCCGCATTGGCCCAGTGCTCCCACTCGGTGCGCGGCACATCCATGAAGGCCGCATAGTTGTGTGCGCTGCGCCCGCAGAAGCGCACGATGAGATACCCGCCAAGGCGGCTGCCCTGCCATGCGCCGATGCACAGATCATTGCGGACATAGGCCGTGATGTTTTCCAGCGTGTCCGGCACGAACTGCTCCGGGTCCGGCATGGCGGCGCGCACCTCGTTTTGCAAGGCGTACACCGCCGGGGCCTGCTCCGGCGTGCAGCGGCGCAGCTGCATGGACACCGGCGGCTGCACCGGCTGGCCGCAGATCTTGTGCAGAAAAACTTCCATCTTGCGTTTCCCTCCAAAATAAAATCATACTTTTTCGCTGTTTCCAGTATAAATGCCGCTTTTATAAATGTCAATTTATGTTATAATAAAGTATAAAGGGGTCTGCGGCGTATGGCGTGGTCACAAAGGTGCCGTGCGGCGCAGGCTTCAAGTCCCGGCGGGGAGCATCCCCTGCCCGTGAACGGAGGAACCGAACCATGAAGGAATCTGCACTTACCTCTTCCAACCGATTGGGCGGTGCTGTGATCAGCGACCGCATCGTTGCCAGTCTGCTGGAAGAGCTGCGCACCGGGCGCTATGCCCGGGCCGACCGTCTGCCCGCCGAGGTAGATCTTGCCGCTGAGCTGGGCGTGAGCCGCACCGTCATCCGCGATGCATTGAGCGAGATGGAGCGCGCAGGCTATGTGGAACGCGTGCGCGGCATTGGCACGGTGGTGAACCGCGCTGTGCTGAGCCTGCGCAGCCGGCTGGACCAGAAGCTGGAATACTACCCGCTGATCCGCAGCTTTGGCAGCTACCCCCATGCCGACGGCATTCAGGTATTTCCCATCCGTGCCGGTGAAGAGCTGGCCCGCGATCTGGAAATTGAGCCGGGCGACGACGTGATCTGCATCAAAAAGCGCATTCTGGCCGACACCACCCCGGTGATCTACTCCATCGACTACCTGCCCAGAGCACTGTTCGGCGCCAGAGACTACACCCGCATCGACCTGACCGGCGGCGTGTTCGATATTCTGGAACGGGAGTGCCACCAGCAGATCTCCTCCAACGTCGCCCACCTGAAGGCAAGCTGCGGCGATGATGCCATCCGCTCCGCCATGCGCCTTGCTCCGGGCGAGGCCATGCTGCTGCTGGACGAAGTGTGTTTCAATCGTTTGTGCCGCCCGGTGATGCGTTCGCTGAGCTACTACACAAACTTCTTTGATTTTTCCATTTTACGCAGCTGCTCTAAACCAAAAAACTGACGGAGGTATGCACCCATGCGACATCTGATCGACCCGTTGGATTTTACCCAACAGGAAATCTCCACGCTGCTTGATCTGGCCGACCGCATCCATGCGACCCGGCCGCGTATCAGGAGGTGGCCCGGCATAAAAAGCTGGCTACCCTGTTCTACGAGCCTTCCACCCGCACCCGCCTCTCCTTTGAGGCAGCCATGCTGAACCTTGGCGGCCATGTGCTGGGCTTTCCCAGTGAGAACGTGTCCAGCGCAAGCAAGGGCGAAAGCGTTGCCGACACCATCCGCGTGGTGTCCTGCTATGCGGACATCGTGGCCATGCGCCACCCCAAAGAGGGCGCACCGCTGCGCGCTTCCCGCTACTCCCGCATCCCGGTGATCACGCGGGCGACGGCGGCCACCAGCACCCCACCCAGACCCTGACGGACCTCATGACCATCCGCCGCCGCATGGGACGGCTGGATGACCTGACCATCGGCCTGTGCGGCGACCTGAAATTCGGCCGCACCGTGCACTCCCTCATCAAGACCATGGCCCGCTGCAAGAACATCCGGTTCGTGCTTATCAGCCCGGAAGAGCTGCGCGTGCCGGACTACATCGTAAAGGACGTGCTGGAGGCCAACGGCATCCCCTACCAGGAGACCCGCAGTCTGGAGGAATCCATGTCGGAGCTGGACATCCTGTACATGACCCGCGTGCAGAAGGAGCGCTTCTTCAACGAGGAGGACTACATCCGCCTGAAGAACAGCTACATCCTCACCAAGGAAAAGATGGGCCTTGCAAAGCCGGATATGGCTGTGCTGCATCCCCTGCCCCGCGTCAACGAGATCGCACTGGACGTGGACGACGACCCGCGTGCCGCCTACTTTGAGCAGGTGCAGAACGGCGTGTATGTGCGTATGGCACTGATCATGACCCTGCTGGGCCTTTGCGACCCCAAGGCACCTAAGGAGGAGAACTGATATGCTGAACATCGATGAAATTCAGAACGGCATCGTGATCGACCACATCAAGGCAGGCACCGCCATTGGCCTGATGGACCTGCTGGGCATTGCGGGCAACCGCACCGCCAGCGTGGCGCTGATCCAGAATGCACGCAGCAGCAAGACCGCCAGCGGCCGCAAGGACATCATCAAGGTGGAGGGCGATGCTTCCTGGCTGAACCTGGATGTGCTGGCCTACCTTGACCCGGGCATCAGCGTGACCATCATTGAAAACGGCAAGGCCGTGCGCAAGGAAAAGCCGATGCCCCCCAAGCGCCTTGTGAACATTGTAAAATGCCGCAACCCCCGCTGCATCTCCTCCATTGAGGAAGAGTGCGACCAGATCTTTGAGCTGAGCTCCAACGCAAATACCGCTGCATCTACTGCGAGCAGGAGCTGCAGGTAAAGCCGGAATAACGACACAGAAAAAGAGCTGCTGTACCAGGCAATTTTGCCGTACAGCAGCTCTTTTTTTGCAATAAAAAAATCTGACGGAACTCTCACCGACGCAAATGCCCTGTGCGGCAGATGCTCCATTCCCACAAGCAGCACCTGCCGGACAGAAATGCGACGTACCGAGTGACTTTATCAGCAGCAAACCCCAAAGTTCGCCGTTGAAAGCCCCGCCAGATGAGCTGCGCAGCGCATGAGGACTGCACAGCGAAGAGCAAAGGGAAAACAGAGCAGCTTAACACGCACCGCTGCCCGGATCACTGCACAGGGGGCAAAGCTTCACCAGGTCTTCCTTTGGCCGCAAATCCGCCCTGCCCCGGCAGGAGGTCACCTTTACTGGCCTTAGTATAGCATTGTTGCGTGCCTGTTGCACAGAACATGTCATAAATTGTCGGTGCTCATGTCATGAACTGCGCACGGGATGGCGCAGGTAAACCGGAACCACCGGTCGCGGCAGCTCACGGTGTACTCGGCACCGTACTTGCGCAGCACGTCCTGCACGTTGGCAAGGCCCATGCCGTGGCCGCTCTCCTTTTTGGTGGTGCCGGGCAGCTTGCCCTCCTCCAGCAGCAGGTCTTCCTGCACGCGGTTGCGCACCGAGATCAGGTATTCTTCCGGCGTTTTGCGGATGCGCACATACACCTCCGGCGGCAGGGCCTGCGCTGCGGCGCGGGTGGCGTTGTCCAGAAGGTTGGAGAGCACGATGACCATATCCATGCTGTCGAAGGGCATCCGCTTGAGATCGCACAGGTCAAAGTAAATATTCACGCCAACTTTTGCCGCTTCTTCGTATTTTTTGCTCAGAATGGAATCCAGCAGCGGGTTGTGGGTATCCATGATGGTGGTGCCCGCCGCCACCGTTTTGCTCACGCTGGCAATGTAGGCCTGTGCGCCTTTCAGATCCCCCTGATCCAGCAGAGCGGTAAGGGCTGTCATGTGGTTGGTGAACTCGTGGGTCAGGCGGCGCTGTTCCGTGTAGGAATCCAGCAGGGCTTCGGCACGCTGCTGTTCCAGCTGAGCACGGTAGCGGGAGTTCTGCCGCTGCACCACCTGATCGTTGAACATCTGCACGATGGCGATATGCACCAGCACCGCCACGCTCATGCCAAAGGTGAGTAGCATGGTCATCCGGGTAGCGGGCTGCTGGGTCCCTGTGACCATCAGCACGATGTTCAGCACCACAGCCACCCCGGGGAAAAAGGACATCACCAGCGCCTGCAGCGGCTGCAGAGCACACTTCTGGTTCCAGCTGTACAGGGAATGCGCAACTGCTGCACCCACGATAAGGTTCGCGGCGCACAGCGCGATCAGGCAGCCGGGGCGCTGCCATGCTTCGCCGGTGCGCACTCCTGTGAACCAGGAGTAGGTATAGTTGACCGTGTTCTCCACCAGCAGGCACATGGTGCCGTTGATCAGGCAGGCGGTGAGCTTATCGGCAAAGGTTCCGCCAAACAGCTGCGCCGTAACAAAAAGGTACAGCACATTGAGCAGGACGCTCTGCACATTGAAAAATGACATTCCTGTTGCGAGTGACAGGCCCAGCTGCCCCATACACAGCAGCTCTGCCCATAGAACCGGCCATCGCAATTTTCCCCTGCCAAGGTAGGCCCACTCCACCAGAATAAAGGCGTTCCCCTGGACCAGACACACCAGATGCCCCAGCATCATTTCCGCAAATGCATCACTCATCCACATACTGCCCCTTCCATTCCAGATATGCGTTCTGGATGGCCGCATAGCCTGCGCGGCTCACGCTCAGCTCCACCCCGTTTTTCAGCAGGGCGCGGTAGCTGCGGAGCTGCGCACATATTTCATGTTCACCACATCGCTGCGGCTCACCTGCAAAAAGCCGTTCTCGTAGAGCATGGGCGGCAGGTCGGCGATCTTGCCGTAGTAGGTGCAGATGGGCCGGCGGGCAATGTCGCCGTAGACGTTGATCTGGCGCAGGTCGCTTTCCAGATAATAGATCTGATCCAGCGGAATTTCCGTTTCGGTGCGGTTGTGGTGCACCGTCAGAGTCTTGCGCTGGTCGGTCAGGGCGGCAAGCAGGTCGTCCAGACACTTGGGCAGGGTGCGCGCAATGTCCCGCTTGAGCAGGTAGCGGTAGGCGTTCACCGTGTAGCCTTCCAGCGCAAATTCCAGATAGGCCGAAACATACACCAGCATCAGGCCGGGGCACTTCTGCTTGAGCTGACGGCCCAGCACCATGCCGTTTGCACCGGGCATGTCCACGTCCAGAAACGCCAGCTGATACAGCTCCAGCCCCGGCGTTGCAAGCACCTCGGCTGCGCTGGTGCAGACGGCGGTGTGCACCTGCACGCTGCGGGCGGTAAAGTAGACGGTGACATATTCTGCCATGCGCGCGCCGAACGCCGCATCGTCGTCACAGATCAGGATATGCATGGAAGGTTCCTTTCTGCCGCAAAAGGCCCCTCTTATTGATGGAATAGGAGGAGCCTGTCGTTAACCTGCTTGCCCTCTCAGTCAAACCCTTTCGGGTTTGCCAGCTCCCCCAAAGTGGGACCCTTGGCAGTCCATGCAAAGTGCATCTTTCCGTCCGGTCTTCTCCCTTTGGGTGAGTTGTCACCGAAGATTACAGAGAGGTAGAAGTTATTTATTTACGCAAAAAATTTATCGTAGATGCCAAAGCAAAGATGAACAGCACGATCACCGGCAGCACGCAGGTCAGGTAGCCGCGCATCCAGTCGTGCATCTTGAGGCCCTTGCCGGTGTTGACTTCCTTTTTATAGTTGTCCCAGCCCCAGCCGTACTTGGTAACGCAGAACAGCAGGTACACCAAGCTGCCCAGCGGCAGGAACAGGTTGCTCACGAGGAAGTCCTCCAAATCCAGCACAGCGCCGCCGAACACGGCAAAGCCGTCCCATGCCCACACGTTGTAGCCCAGCACGCAGGGCAGCGAAAGCAGAGTGATGAGCACGAAGTTCACCAGACTGGATTTCTTGCGGCTGCAGCCGGTCAGCTCCATGCCGCAGCAGATGATGTTCTCGAACACGGCCAGCACGGTGGAAAGCGCCGCAAAGGCCATGAACAGGAAGAACAGGGAGCCCCACAACCGGCCCATGGCCATGTTGGCAAAGATGTTGGGCAGGGTAATGAAGATCAGGCTGGGGCCGCTGGTCTGGTCCACACCGTAGGTGAAGCAGGCCGGAAAGATGATGAGACCGGCGGTGATGGCCACGAAGGTATCCAGCACCACGATGCGGGCGGACTCGCCCAGCAGGGAGTGCTCCTTGCCGATGTAGCTGCCAAAGATGGACATTGCGCCAATGCCAAGGCTCAGGGTGAAGAAGGCCTGATTCATGGCGGACACCAGCGTGTTGACCACGCCCACCTCTTTCATGCGCCCGAAGTCGGGCACGAGGAAGAAGCTCAGGCCTTCCTTTGCGCCGGGCATGAACAGGCTGTTGACGGCCAGCACCACCATGATCACCAGCAGGGCGATCATCATGACCTTGGTCACGCGCTCAAGGCCGTTCTGCAGGCCCTTGGCGCACACAAAGATGCCCAGTGCCACCACGAACACCATCCAGAAGGTCATCACGCCGGGGTCTGCCAGCATTTCGGTAAACTTGCCGGCCACCTGATCGGCGTTCAGGCCTGCCAGCTTACCGGTGGCGGTCATGTAGAAATAGTGCAGCATCCAGCCTGCCACGGTGGTGTAGAACATCATGAGCAGATAGCAGCCAATGAGGGTGAGGTAGCCGTGGATGTGCCACTTCTGGCCCGGCTTTTCCAGTGCCTGATAGGCCCGCACCGGGCTTTTGCGGGAAGCGCGGCCCACTGCAAACTCCATGGTCATGATGGGCAGGCCCAGAATGATGAGGAAGATCAGGTAGAACAGCACGAACGCGCCGCCGCCGCCCTGACCGGCAATATAAGGGAACTTCCACACGTTGCCAATGCCGATGCACAGCCCGCCGAAAGCAGAATGAAGCCCAGCCGGGACTTCAGTTTTTCTCTTTCCATGATTCCAAACTCCTTGTTTTCCGTTCTGCTCTGCCCTGCCCTTTGCGGGGCCGGGCGAAGCGTTGCTTTTGTATTATAGCACAAATTTGGTCGAAGAACAGGGGCGCTTCAGTGAGATGAACTTTTGTTGTCAAAAGTATTCTTTGTCTTCCCCGCGTGCACAGCCCGTCCTGCCGCAGGGCCGTACTGCAATTTTCGTTGCAGGTGCGTCCGTTTTCGGTGTATTTGCGGCGGGCTTCAATTTTTCTCACCTGAAAGGTGAAGAGCTGACAGTTATTCACTTATATAAAAATGCCTTGCATAACAGCCGAGAACCATCTCTTGACAAACCAGCAAAAAGAAACTATACTACAAATAGAGAAGGTGCTGTCCGCAATGGTCAGCTTCCTCCGGCTAATTGGTCAATAAGAAGAATGACCGCTCACCGTTTGGAGACTGGGGCGGTCATTTCTTATTGTTATGGATCTCTTTGAAGATTGCCCATGCGATCTGAAATGTAATCCCAACTGTACCGCCAACAATGACGAACAGCTGCAGAACATCGTTCAACACCATGATGCATCCCCCCTTCCGCGTTTGCGAACGGGGGAACAAACAATAAGCTTTTACGTCCCCCGGACGCTTGCCGGAGGAAAGCATGACCACCTGCGCTTGCAGACAGCACCTAATCACCGCCTTTTCGGGCGGCATCTTTATGATATCATAAAAATAACATTTTACAATAAAGAAAGCACCCGCTGTACAGGTGCTTTCTTTTCGTTTATATAGGTATATAGGCTTACTTGCGCTTTTTTGGGGGCAGTACCCTTGCCCACCGGGCCGCGGGGGCGGCGCTCGGCAGCCTTGGACTGCACTGCGGCGCTGCGGGTCTGGGCGCGGCCCTTGGCGGCAGCGGCACGCAGACCGTTGATCTCTGCCTTGGTCAGCTCACGGTAGGTGCCGGGCTTGAGCATTCCCAGCTTCACCACGCCCTCGGCATTGCGCTTCAGGCGCACCACCTCAAGGCCCACGGTCTCGCACATGCGGCGGATCTCGCGGTTCTTGCCCTCTTTCAGGGTCATTTCCATCACGGTGCGGCCCGGCTCGTCGGTAACAACATTGATGGCGCAGGGCATGGTCTTGGTGCCGTCGTCCAGCACAACGCCGCTGCTCAGCTTCAGGATCTGGCTTTCATCGGCGCGGGGCTGCACGGTGACGCGGTACAGCTTGGAGATGCCGCCCGACGGATGGGTGACGGCCTGCGCAAACGCGCCGTCGTTGGTCATGAGCAGCAGGCCCTCGCTGTCCTTATCCAGACGGCCCACCGGGTACAGGCGGGCGGGGATATCGCTCACCAGCTCCATCACGGTCTTGCGGCCCAGCTCGTCGCTGGCGGTGGTCACATAGCCGCGGGGCTGTACAGGACCAGATAGTACATCTGCTGATCCTTGCGGATATAGATGCGCTCGTCGTCCACGTGCAGCACGTCGCGGTTGGGGTCCATCTTGTCGCCCACCTTGACGGGGTGGCCGTTGACCTTCACGCGGCCCTCGGCAATGATCTGTTCTGCCGCACGGCGGGAGCACAGACCCTGTTCAGCCATGATCTTTTGAATACGTTCTTCTGCCATAATAAAACTCCTTGTGCGCCTCCCGGCGCTAAAAAGCGCACCTCTCCCCTGTTTTGGGGGTGCGGGTGCGCCTGTATCAAAACTGTGAGTTGGAAGCTCACAGTTACGGCGATAGTAGTTAGCAGGCCAGCAGGGATCGGCACCGGATACTCCGGCAAGATGCGCGAAGCCATGTCTGAAGTGCAGGCTGCGACTAAAATCGACAGAAAAGCCTGCCGGGAAGTGCGAGGGCTACACCACGCTGGTGGTCTGGCGAGCGCAGGCGGGACGGAGTGTCCGGTGCCAAGCCCCCTCCCTTACTGCTCAGCAGGAGCAGCAGGCTCTTCCTTCTTTTCGTCCTTCTTGATGAGGGCGGCAACCTTGTCCACCAGCTCCGGCAGCATGGTCAGGGCACGGTTGATGGTGTCGGCGTTGTCCGACAGCTGGATGGTGCGCACGCAGCCGTCCTTTACCACGAGGAAGGCCACCGGCTGGATGTTCACACCCGCACCGGAGCCGCCGCCGAACAGGTCCTTGTTGGCGGCGTTCTTGCCGTCAAAGTCGGTGCCGCCGGAGGCAAAGCCAAAGCTCACCTTGGAAACCGGCAGGATGGTGGTGCCGTCCTCGGTGATGATGGGCTTGCCAATGATGGTGTTGGAGTCCACCATCTGGTGGATCTTCTCCATGGTAACGTTCATCAGGCCCTGAATGGGATGCTCAGCCATAAAACAGCTCTCCTTTATCGGTTTGATTCGGGCAAAGGCCCGTTGTCTGCAGATCCGGATACACGTATAGTGTACCACATTATAGGAAGATGTCCAATACTTTTTTGCGCCAGAACTCGTACAGCACCCGCACCGCCGCAAGGACGATGAACAGTGCCTGTGCGCTCACCCGGCAGGACACCCGGTCCTCCACGGTGGGCTGCCCGCTGCCAAAGTCCGGCAGGATGCGCAGCTCATCGAACTGCAGCCAGAGAAAGCGGTCCAGCACGCCCAGCACCGGGTACAGCCACGCCTGCAGCTTGCCGTAGCTGCGGGCAGCGGCGGCGGGGTCCTCCCCGCGCACACCAAGGCGCACCTGTATTTTTGTGATGCGCAGCGCACCGAACACAGCTTTGGTCAAAGTGCCCGCACCTTTGAGCATGGTGCAGAGGATCTCCAGCGTGATCTTTGCCTTTTTGCGCGGCTGGGCGGGCTTGTTTGCCTTGGCGGCAGCGGCGGCGCCTTTTTGCGGGCCTTCTCCTCTGCCTTTTTCCGCTTGCGCTCGGCCCGCCATGCGGCAAACTTTGCCTTGACCTTGCCAAAGCCCCTGGGCGGCTCCGGGTTTTCCGGTGCGGGCGGCGGCTCCGGCTTCGGGTACTGGAACACCGGGAAGGTGATGCCCAGCGCACCGGCCTTTACGGTGAGCACGCCGTGCTCCCAGCACAGGTCTGCGCAGAAGGGGCACAGCAGCAACAGCACCAGTAAGATCAGCACCACCAGCAGCAGAATGCCGATCACCCGGAGGATGAACAGCAGCACTGCGCCCAGCGCGGCGAGGAATGCTCCCATGCGTTACCCCTCACTTTCTGTCGGTGATGCGTTTGTTCCATTTCCTGCCCATGCACCGGCGGCAGGTCGGCCAGAGAAGAAAGGCCGAACACCCGCAAAAAGGTGTCGGTGGTGCGGAAGCTCACCGGCCTGCCCGGCAGGTCAAGGCGGCCGGCTTCCTCAATGAGGCCCTTTTCCAGCAGGCCCGACACGCTGGACGAGGAATCCACGCCGCGCACCTGCTCGATGAAGGCGCGGGACACCGGCTGGTTGTAGGCGATCACGGTCAGGGTCTCCATGGCGGCGGGGCCAAGGGGCACTGCGCGGCGGCTGTCCAGCAGACGGCGGATGCAGTCGGCCCACTCGGTCTTGGTGGCAAGCTGCCAGCGGGTGTTCAGGTGCAGCAGGCACAGGCCGCTGTCCTCCCGGGCGTAGCGCTCCCGCAGGGCTTCCAGCGCGGCTTCCACGCTGAGCTGCGGCAGCTGCACCGCCTGGGCCAGCTTGTCGGCACCAATGGGGTCGCCGCTGGCAAACAGCATGGCTTCCACGGCTGCACGGATCTGTTTCTGGTTCATTCCTTCTCCTTATCACGTTGGATGCGGCCCCGCTGCATGGTCCAGCCGGCCTCCGTCGTCCAGCTTTACGCGGCCGCCGCGCACCAGCTCCAGCAAGGCCAGAAAGGTGGCCACGTTGGTGCTGCGGGTCTGCTGGCGGCTGAACAGCTGGCTCATTTTTGCCGCTGTACCGCTGATCAGGTGCCGCAGAATGTACACCACCCGGCTCGTCACCGACACCATGGGCGCTGTGACCAGCGGCTCGAACTGCTGCTGGGTAGCTCCCGGCGCAGCTTGGTGCGGCCGGAAAGAACGGCCCAGTAATCCGCCAGTACCTGCGGCGCATGGTGCAGGTCGTAGGTGTTATCGAACTCCATTTCCATGGGCGGACGCACAAAAACCGGCGCAGCTTCGGCCTTTTTGGCGCAAAAGCGCAGCCATGCGGCGGCACTGGTCGTACTCGATCAGCTGGCCGGTGAACTCCTGCTTCATGCGCTCGCCCTCTTCGCTGCGGGGCAAAAGCAGGTAGCTTTTCATCTCCACCAGCCGCGCGGCCATCTCGATGAAGGCGCTGGCGGCTTCCGGGTCCGGGTCGGCCCGCGCCACCGTGGCGGTGTACTGGTCGATCAGCTCCAGAATGGGGATGTTGTGCAGGTCCATCTTATGTTTGGCCACAAGCGCCAGCAATAATTCCAGCGGGCCGTCAAAATCTTCCAGATGGAAGGTCAGTTCTTCTGCCACGCTCACACCACCGTCCCAAGGCCGGCATAGTAGATGGAATACGCGATCTTATCAATGTAGCCGGTGCCCTTGCCCAGCAGCTCCCACACGATGTTGTTCAGGTAGTACAGGGGGGTATCCAGTGCGCCGAACCACACTGCCGCCAGCAGGGCGATCATGATATAGCGCTCGTACTTCATCAGGCCAAAGTAGATGCGCCGGGGCAGCACCACCAGCAGGATGCGGCTGCCGTCCAGCGGCGGCACCGGGATCAAGTTGAACACGGCAAGGCTCACGTTCATCAGCACAAGGTACTGCAGGAACATGGCAATGTAGATGGTGGCATCGTTCACCGGTGCCCAGTAGTACATGAG